>Ga0157370_10006959_pt1 | contig 12354 bp, 12 predicted proteins | sample C35metaG_FD_113463 | JGI IMG/M metagenome (GOLD analysis project Ga0157370, IMG submission 113463) | Corn rhizosphere microbial communities from Kellogg Biological Station, Michigan, USA - C3-5 metaG | ecosystem: Host-associated > Plants > Roots > Rhizosphere > Soil | place: USA: Michigan...
AAGAGTTCGATTCTCTGTAGATCTATTTGTTTGAATTCCTCGTCGGTTTTAATAGCTAGCTCTGCCGATATTATTTATCCGTTTTAGTATTTTCAATTATAGTTAGCTCATCATTAGGAATCTTAATAAAGTTGTATTCTGCAGCATCTGCCAAGTCTTTCTCCAAAAAGCAAATTACCAACAAAGTTTATTTAATGAAATGAATAACATGTTGGATAGCCAATCGTCATTTAATATTAATCTTAAGATACTTATAGATATAGTTTTCTAAATCAAATTTATTCATGTTGCTAATTTTTAAAAGCTCTATTTTACTGCTAATTATGGCATTTCTAAACCTTCCAATGTCAGGACAAGCCGGTAATCGGTCATGATTTAGATGAAATGCTGGTGACGGGCTTCTAGAAATTCTTAATCCCAAATTTTTAAATCTTTGATATCGTTCGGAATCGTCTGCACCCCACATTTTAATATTTACATTTTCCATTCCAGCATTAACGTAGCGCGTTTTATTTAAAAATACTCCCCCACCTACGGAAACATTGCCAAACATCAATTTTTGCGGGTTTAAGTATTTCTCTAGTATATCCGTGTCTAGGCTTTTACTGAAAAGCTTAATTTGTATTGAATCGGTATCATACATACGCCCATCAAATGGATAAACTACATCATAAATGTCATTTCTAATAAGCTTCACGGAATTTAATATATACCTTGCGGGGATAATAAAATCTGCATCCCATAATGCTACAATTGGAGTAGAAGCTTTAGTTGTTAAAATGTTCCTAGCATTTGTGACATGGAAATAATCTTTATTATCATATAGGAATTGGTATTCAAGGCCCCCTCTATTTTTTATCTTGAACTTTGGAACTACATCATTTTCTATCACAAGTACCTTAGTTTGAAAATTACTGAGTAGATAATCAATAGTTAAATTAATGTTTCTCAATCTTGATTCACTGTCAATTCTAATAGGAATGAGAAATGATATATCACCTAAGTCATGCCTTTTCATGAGCAAAATGTTGATATTTTGAATACTTCAGTTATACTTTGTTCTTCGGCTAAAACGTTTATTAAAGAAATGCCTAGGCCTGAGAGTCCCCAGATACCTAAGGGAATGGAACCAAATTCATTTACCAGTACATCTAAGGCATGGCTACTTAATTGTTTTAAAGTAGGAACTTGACTAACATTAATATACTTAAACAGGCTTTCTTGCTCATTGTCTTTAAATTCTAGATAAGCAAAGTAAAATCTCAATTCTCTATAAAAATTAAAATGATCGCTTTTTTGGCCATTAATTTCAAGCTCTTTTTTAAACGTATTAATTCCAAATTGACTAATAACTTTTACATATAGACCTATGGAATATATATCTATCGGTTGAAATTTTAACTTTGCTAGATGGGCCAACTGTTCCCTTAGATTATCCAGGATTCTATTGTTTTGAATTAGGTTAATCCCTACTTTATTCATTCCTCTTAAAATATCGAAAATTTGAACTGATAAAGCTAAATTGTTGTCGTTCAAGACTTCCCATTTTGTTTTATTGAACTCTAAAAATTGCTCAATCTTATCCGAAATTTTTATTAATAGCTCAGCAAATAAGAAATAAGATTCCTCATTATTATTAACATGTGTAACTCTTTTTAAAATATACTTGGCTCCACTTAATGTTGATATTATATCTTCAACAGGGCAGTTGATAATATAATTATATATCTTTACATCAGCATCTTGCAGAATAGAATTTATCTCGATATCAATAAATTCAAAACGATTCAATAAATCAATTCCATACCCAACTCCAGATAACCCATCTATGAAATTCATTTCAATATCATTAGGCATATTGGCAATGCTATCTAAAAAATGATTTCCGTATTTTAAGTTTTTCTTCCTGTTCTCAATCCGACTCAAGTGAAAGAAAAAAATAGCAGCCCCTAGTTTTCCATTTAACCCGAAATTATTAACAAAGTCGGTGTTTATCAATAAAATATTCTTTATACGATCGATTGAAATCCTTATATCTTCTATTTCCATTAAAGTTATCAGTATTAATTTAGATTATTATATATCTCAATTGTTCTTTGTGTCATTAGCTTTAATCCATGTTTTTTGATAAGTTCTTTTTTTGCATTTTTGCTTAAAAAATACCTTAGCTTCTTGTCAGCGATAAGTTCTTCTATTTTATCATTTAGAAACTTCGGATCAATATCAATCCCATCTTTAGTATGTCTCAAAGGGATAGATACACCGCTATATCCATTTTCTACTATTTCGGCTAAACCATCAATCTCAGAAACAACTATGGGAGTGTTGTTTAATATCATTTCTAATGCGACATAACTACATTGTTCATAAAGTGAAGGCAAGATGCCGATATCAGCTATTTGATAAAATTCGGCAAGTTTATCCGAAGAGATATGATGGGTGTAGACAAGACTAGGCCATAAGTTGTCACTTGCATTCAATAATTGTTCAGAAATGGAATCGCCTACTATAACAACTTTTACATTTCTATTTGAGATAAGAATTTGTTTAATCCCGTTTATAAATAGTAACAAACCAGCTAATTTTTCAGGCCTTCCTACGTATAAAATAATTATGTCGGTCATTCTAAATCCTAACCTCCTCTTCAATTTGGCTCTGGATAAATGTTGAGGTGGTTTTTCAAAACTAATTCCATTGTAAATAGTTTCAATTGAAATACTTGGGATTTTGAATAGTTGTATTAGATTTTTTCTTCCTGTTTCAGTTACGGTTATAATTTTATCATAATTTCCGTAACCTTGCTTTTCTGCAACCAATTCATATGGTAAACTCCCATTATAGGTTTCATTTTCAAGAGCTTCTTGTAGCCTCAAATATTCAGTATAATTGCTGAAGATCATGGTTTTCCAAGGAATACAATGCTTTGTTAAAACTGTTTTACATCCAAATCTCTTCTTAACTAAATCTGCAAAAGAGGAATGATTGATCCAGTTAAAATGAAAAATAACTTCTTTTAATTCCATAATTTCATCTTCCAAAAAATCCAAGATTCTATTATAGAATAGGTTTTCCGTCTTCACATTTTCAAAAATATTTTTATTTACAAATGGAAGTGGAAAGTTATGTACGGTAATTGCCCCTTTACGTTCTTTCTTGTACTCGTGGGATATAAAAGAATTAATTTTAATGACGGAAAGGGTAATGCCCTTCTCCGACTCTAAACCAGACAATAAAGCATTAACATAGGTTTTGACACCATTATCAAATTTCGATGGCACCAAATCTACGAGATAAATATGTTTCATTAAATGAAAAGTTAAAAAATAGAAGCGTTTTTTTGCTCAAACTAGCCATGAGTACAGCGAGTAATAAATGCGTTTCACTAAAAATTATTATTCAATTACTTTCAGTGCATGCTTTTCTATCCATAGGCCTTTATTTTTTTTGTATAAAATCTCCCAGCTACTTGAAGGAAATGACATTTGAACAAATGCAGATTTTAATGTTTTATCAAAAATTATTTTATCAATATAGAAATCATAATTGAAATATTTTATTTGAGATCTCCCATATTCTGGCAGATCTTCTGTCCTTCCATTTGGGATAAGTTTAATTGATTTTTTTAGAAAGGCAGTTTTCTTTAAATGGTCAACTCCCCTAACTTTCAAAAAATCATTCACTTTATGTATCAGATTTGTATCCGCGACGACCACTTTATGCCTTCCAGTCCGTGATATAGTCTTGTAATTTACAGTTTTACAATTAGTTAGGTTAGGAAATTTTAAATAAGCGCCTGATATAAAGGAACCATAAACATTTTTATGTGGATATAAATTCCATTCTGCCGTCCTTGGTCTATTAGGGTTTTGAAGTGCAAATAGTCTTGCAGAATCTAATTCATTAACAAAACAAATTTGAACTTCAGGCTGTAAAATAATAAAAGTCCCCTCCCCGGCCTTATAAATAGTATTTTGAAAATTGATTTTAAACCCGTCGGCATATTTGGAGACAAGATTTGTAATGATCTTCTTTAAGTCCATATCTAAATTCTTATCAATTAACTTTGTCTCTTTAGATTTATTCTCCAGAATAATTTTTTCGACTAGGCTTGATGAATTTTTTAAATATGCGGTTTCTAAATCGCTTTTTATTTGAGCATGCACTAGCATTTTATTCTGAGAAAGAAAAAAGACTGAGAGTATAAAAAATCTTATTTTGGTCTTCATAGATATTTTTTGTAATTGATTTAAATCCAGGGAATTTCTAGAATTCCCTGGAAATTTTTATTAAGGTGTCACTACGCCTGACTGCCAACCAATTCTTCCTCCACTTAGCATACCTTTCAGTGCATCGGCGTTTAGTGAACCAGGCGCAGATGTTATTGAACCTGATGCTGTTGCTTCAAAACTACCCATGATTCCCGACCCTTCAGATAATCCGAACGAATGTCCAATTTCATGTACAACTGATCTAGTAACTATAGATTTCATTGACATTCCACTAAGTCCAGTCATATTCTCATCGTAAAGTGTCACTTGATTACTGGAATCTGTTTTTCCAAATACAGGCGCACCACTTACATAGGAAGAAGTTGGAGTTTCAGGGCTTCTATTAATTTTGGTATCATTAACAGTAACTGTTTGGCCAGACGCATTCTTGTAACTGGTTGTTGAATTTATAATCCCTTCTTCGTCCGACTCAATATTAAACTTATAATAACACCCATTAACCGCTGTTGGGGACATATTGTTGTATTCAGCGATACCGCTTGATATTCCATTTTTGACATCTGAAGACATACCGATTGTACTAATTGAAATTTTAGATTTAATGACATAAGGATCAGTAGATGTCCCGGTCCCGGAAACAACAACTCCATCTCCAGCGATGATTTCTCGCATTTGTTCATCGGTTAGAACATTAAAATTTTTGGCTGCTTCGCCGAACGTTAATTTTTTCATACAAAATATTAGTTTATAAGTGGTTAATAATTAAATTTATGAAAAAAGTAAAAACATAGCAATAAAAATTATTTTATTTCTTTACATTAAGATAACCTTATCGAAATCCAAATTTTAACCAAACAGACGCTTGTTTGTTATATTAATTAATCTTTTGATGCTATATTCAATACCTACAATAAAGTGATTTTAGATTTATACGAAATAAACTATACAGGCCAGCAATACCTCTAATATTATGATATTAAATTCCTTAGTGACAACAACCAAATATGAAGATTAATATTAGTTCATTTCCAGTGGAAAGGCAAATGGATTTGAAAGACTGTGGGCCTGCTTGCTTAAAGATAATAGCAAAATATTATGGTAAATACTATTCTTTACAATATTTAAGAGATAAATGTGGAATATCTCGTGAAGGAGTTTCTTTACTCTCCCTTAGTTATGGTGCTGAGGCCATTGGGTTAAGGTCACTAAGTTTTAAGGCGGGTATATCAGATTTACACCTAAAAATACCCCTTCCTTGCATTGTCCATTGGGCTAACTCCCATTACATAGTTGTATATAAAGTCACCGCAAGAAAAGTGTACGTTTCTGATCCAGAAAGAGGATTGATAAACTATTCTTATAATGAATTTATTGAAGGGTGGTATCAAAAGGAGACTCAGCAAGGAGTTGTACTTATATTGGAACCGCAGGCAGATTTCAAACAACGCGAGCATGATGAAAAAATTGAGAGACATAAAACTTTTCAAAATGTCTTAAGTTATTTCCATCCATATAAGAAAAGCTTTATAAATCTTCTGGTTGTTATGTTTATCGTGACTAGTCTGCAGGCTCTATTACCATTTATTTCGAAAGCTGTTATTGATATCGGGATACAAACCCGAGATTTAGACTTTATAAACATAGTCCTAATTGCAAATATTGTCATTGTAATCAGTGTTACATTCTCAAATGCAATTCGAGATTGGATATTAATGCATGTAACTGCGAGAGTTAATATTGCATTAATATCTGATTACTTAATGAAACTTATGAAATTACCCATAACGTTTTATGAGACAAAAACTACAGGGGATATACTACAACGAGCAAGTGATCTCGAGAGAATCAGAAATTTTATAATGCACAGTTCTTTAAGCTTTTTGTTTTCTCTTCTCACTTTTGTTGTGTTCGGAGTTATTTTATTTATCTATAATAGTTTTGTCTTTTACACATTTTTAACTGGAAGTTTTCTTTATGTGATTTGGGTATTTGCGTTTTTTAAAATCAGGAAGAAACTTGACTGGGAATATTTTGATTTAATTTCGAGGAATCAAAGTTATTGGGTTGAGACCATAGAGTCAATGCAGGATATTAAAATAAATAACTATGAGCATTCAAAGAGATGGAAATGGGAGAATATTCAAGCTCGTCTCTACAAAGTAAATATTAACACACTAACAGTAGATAACCTGCAAAACTTGGGTGCGTACTCTATAGACAGCATTAAAAATCTTTTGATTCTTTTCTTTTGTGCCAAAGCTGTGATCAATGGAAATATGACTTTTGGAGCAATGATCTCAACCCAATTTATCATAGGCATTTTAAATGCCCCGTTAAATCAATTTATCTTTTTTATAATATCCGCACAATTGGCTCATATAAGTTTTTTGAGGCTTAACGAGATACATCAGATGAAAGATGAAAATGAAGGTGTTGGAAGTAATAATATTTTATTGCCGGAAAATCAATCAATAAAATTAAGAAATGTCTCGTTTAGATACTCAGCACATTCACCAGTTATTTTAAAGAACATTGACCTGACAATACCTGAAGGTAAAGTAACAGCGATTGTAGGAGATAGCGGAAGTGGAAAATCTACAATCCTTAAGTTATTATTAAGATTGTATAAGCCAAGCTATGGAGAAATTCTAATTGGAGAGATGAATATTAACAATGTTAGTATGAAGCAATGGCGTGACAAATGCGGTGCAGTAATGCAGGATGGCAAAATCTTTAATGATACAATAATGAATAATATAATTTTGGCTGATGAGGATATTGATTACTATAGGCTTAAGTCAGCAGTTGAGACAGCCAATATCGCATCTGAGATAGAACAGCTCCCGTTAGGGTATCAAACTGTCATGGGGCAGATGGGTAGAACTCTAAGTGGGGGCCAAAAACAGAGACTTTTGATTGCTAGAGCTCTATACAAGAACCCTGATTTTCTATTCTTTGACGAGGCGACAAATGCTCTTGATGCAATCAATGAACAGAAGATAGTATCAGCATTAGAAAATGTATTTCAAAACAAGACAGTAATAGTAATTGCGCATCGATTAAGTACTATTCGAAAAGCTGACCAAATTATTGTTATGAGAGACGGAAATATAGTTGAAATTGGAGACCACAATTTTCTTATGAATCTAAAAGGGCATTATTTTGAGCTTGTAAAAATTCAGATGAATATAACTGAAAATTTTGATTTAATTGATCAGGTACTTAATAATAATTCAAATCCATGAGTAAACAGCAATTTCTAAAACCTACTCGCACTGAAGAAGTTCAGGCGATCATTGAAAAAATGCCTACAAGATTTGGAGTTATTTTAACACTATTTATTTCATTTCTTGTCTTTTTAATGTTGTTTCTCAGTTGGATAATTAGATATCCGGATATAGTTGAAGGAGAAATAATTATTAGCTCTGATAAATCACCAGTAAAATTAGTAGCAAACAATGCTGGTAAAATAATTCTAAATGGTTACAAATCTCAAGATGAGGTCAATGAAGGTGATTACATTGCTTACATTCAAAATTCAGCACAACTTTCGGATGTGTTAATAGTTAATAAAATTTTAAAATCCTGGAATGGGTCCCCTCTTCAGAATCTATTAATGTTAAACGATTTTCCGAGAAACTTATCCTTAGGAGAGCTCAATACGGTCTATTTTAGATTTTTAAATGCTTTTTCGAACCTAACTAATTATAGGACTGAAAACATATATGACAAACAGGAGGATATTTTGAAAAAAAACCTTTTAGAGATCAATAAACTTAAAATGAATTCGAGTAAAAAACTGGAAATTAGTAAGGAAAATCTTAGATTAATAGGGAAGTTTAGCGTAAGGGACTCTATCTTGTTTTCTAAAAAAGTAATCTCGGAATCAGAAATTGATAAATCGAAAATGAATCTGATTGGTGCCCAGACAGAGTACCAAAATGCATTGAGGGAAATTACATTAAATAAGGAAAGTATTCAAGAAACTGAGAATAAAATTCAGCAAAATTCACTGCAAAAACTAGAAAAGGAGAAGTCGTTATATTTAGAATTTCTATCATCATATAAAGAGCTAGAAGATGATATTAAACTTTGGGAGCAAAAATACGTATTTAAAGCACCAATGAATGGGAGAGTGCAATTCATTAAGTTTTGGGCTAGTAATCAGTACATTGAGCTGGGCGAACAAGTGTTTAGCATAGTACCTTTGAAAAATAAAATAATTGGCCAAATGATTCTGCCTACGTTTGGATCTGGAAAAGTCAAGTTGGGTCAAGAGGTGATAGTTAAATTAGAAGATTACCCATACCAAGAATACGGGAGTCTTAAGGGGAAAGTTAAAGGTATTTCGTTGACTTCGAATTCTACAAAGGTAACAAATGGGATTATACAAGAATCGTATTTGGTTAATGTTGACTTAATAAATGGGCTTCTGACTAATTATGGTGAAAATTTAGATTTCAAGCATGAAATTAAAGGGACTGGCGAAATTGTAACTAAAGATAGAAGGCTACTTGAAAGGTTTTTTGATAATTTAAAGTATTCAATAAAAAAATGATTTTTCACCACCATATATTTTAATTCAATTTTTGTAACTCCCTTATTAGAGCGCGATCAGAGTGTAACTCTAATTTTCTGGCAAAATGGGCATCGGTATTTTTAAGATATTCTAAATCCTCAATTTTAAGTACTTTAGGTTTAGGTCCGTCGGACTTCCAATCAATGTACCTTAAATTATTATTGATTGCTCTTCCTTTAAAATTGGAGTTGAGTATTAAAGTATGAAAGAAAATTTCTTCTGGATGCGCGACGTATGAAAAAAAATCTATTATTTCAGGGTGGTTCTCTATGTAAGAAAGAATATAGCGTGCGCAACTTATGGTTATAGAAATCCAGTTAGAGCCTCCGTAAGGTACCAGTCCATTTGGGAGTTTGCGTTTAACTCCCTCTTTTATCTGCTTTTTATAAAATTTATAGCTTTCGCTATAGCCAATTTGATCAATTAACCAAAAATATTCAAACCTATCACATCCCCCATTGCCATCCCAATTATCAAAACTGGGTAGCTGATAGAACTCTAAAAATTCTTGACCTTTATTGTCTTCAAAAAATCTTATTTTAGATATATTACTTTTTATAGAGAAGTCCTGACCACTAATAAAACTTACGTAATCGTATTTTTGAAGGTTTACTGCAGCATTAAGAAGATTGATTTGTGCGTTTAGGATGCTAGAACCTCCCCAGTTAAGATTTATTCTGTTTTCCAAATAATACACATTAGGATTGTCTTTAAATTCTAAGGTTAAAACATTTATATCAACAACTGCTTTTAGATCAAAATGAATAATAACATCAATATCTGGATGTTGCAAACACTTGATCGTTTTTGACAGTAACTCAAACTCTTTATGAGCCATAATAAGATAAGCAATTTTCATTTAGCAATATTTATTAAAATAAATTATCGATTACAACTTTAATGCTTACAGCCAGCTACCCCAGAAATAATGAACCGCATAGGCATTATTTAACTTAACTTGAGTATCTTGATCAACTCCCTTATTTACCGCAGTCCTAACCTCTTCGATAGTTAGAGGATATATATATTCCGAGGGCAACAAAGTAATAGATTCCTTGTTCTGGTAATTTAGATAAACATCTGTTAGGATAAGAGGGCCCGTAGTTTCGAGAATATCGAGTATTGAAAATTGTTGATTCATACTTGCCTTCTGGAGATTCAAGCACACATTACTTAGAAAATCATTTTTTCTCGTACTCGCCATAAATGCATTACATATTATATATGGCCTATTAAAGCCTTTGTTGTGCACATATGGCTCAATTCCAAAAACACATTCTCTGCCTTCTAAAAGAATATCTATATTCTTAAAACATTTAAAGTCTAAATCAACATATAAACCACCATAATGATATAGGATAAAGTATCTAACCGCATCTGCTCGTTGAATATTATAGGTGTAGTTGTCGTATATTGGTAGGAAATAGGAGTAATTTTTTGAAATAAACTCCCTATTCATTTCATCGGTCCATAATATATACTCCCAATCTGGATGAAGTGACTTCCAAGTTTCAGTCATATTACTTAGAATTTCAGGAATATCTACTGTTTTCCAAGTTTGATGTATAATTCTGGGAATAGATTTCATTTTTAATTTTTTACCTCATTGTTGAAATATAATCATTTTCGAGATTAATATATTTTGACAACATGAATTGGAGCATCAATCAATATGCAAATATTCAATTAGATTGTTGTAGTTTTCGGCTGCAAAATTTCTTGAAAGAAAAGATTAGGGCATATACTGAAAAAGTTAGACATCAAGATAAGTTGGCCGACGGCATATGGCACTATTTAATGAATAATGCTTACCTGGGTATTGGTTTATTAGAATCAATTGCTTCGAACGTCAATATCAGTGGACGAATACTTCTAAGACGTTTAAGAGATGAATGTGTAAGTTTTCAAAAACTGGCGGATTATGTAAAGCAGGATTGGCAATACAAGCAATTATCCGTGCGAAATACTCCGTTAAAGAAACACCTTTTTTTTGGTTATAATGAGCTAAGCGCTTCTTTCAGGGCTTTTAAATGTTGGATCAATGTTTCTCCTATCAATATAAGGCAATGCATGGTGTATAATTAATTATCCAAAAATTACCTGATTGTTCCCAGTCTCATAGGCTATCCCTTACCCAATACTTGGGCAAGGGAGAAATCATAATATAAAATCGGGTCATCGTTTCACACGTACATATATTTCATCGTAGGTTGTTTTAACCCCATCAGCTCCTTCCAACGTACCTATCTGGTGCATTTTATCGCCTTCTACAGTAACCTGGAAATTGCATTTCATTTTGTCGTAATCTTTGTAAGCCGCGTACTCTAATTTTTCGGTGTAATCTTTTCCATTAAGGGTGTAGTAACCACCATGTACGGAAGAGGCGAGGCGCTGACCATCAACCATTCGTTCTCCGATCGTAATTACTTGATTTAGTGAAGTCAGGATTTTGCGTTGCATAATATTTGTACTGTCTCCCTGAAAAATTCTACCGTCAGCGGTGGTCACTTTCTGTGTAACAAGTTTCCATTCGCCAACATGACTCTTGTTTTGGGCCATTACACCTGCGCTGCTTAAAGAAAGGACAAACAGCAGTCCGAAAAAAAATCGTTTGTTCATGGTCGGAAAATCGTTTAGTTAGATGTTTCAATATACGCTATTTTCGTGTGATTTTATATTTCTTATGATATAACTGGGTATTTCGGCAAAAGTTTTAGTGAAATATGCACCTGAGTGGCAGGACATCATTATGGAAATTATAATTTTTGTGTCAGTAAAGAAAGGTAATATTGGAGTATAGATTAGAGAAGATGGCGCAGGGTTAAAGTTTAAAGGGAAATGGAACATTTGAAGGTGAATTTGTTCCTAGAGATTTTTTTTCACGAGATGATGAATTTAGTAATAAAAAGTTTAGCGGAAGGGGGGTATTACAAGGATGGGAGGAAGCAAAAAAAACAGCAAATGAGTAATTTAAAAAATGAACAAATCTTTATAGAAGGTCTAATCAAAAACTTCCTAGGGCTAGAAGAGGAGATGTTGGATGAGGATTATTTGAGTCTTGTTACCCTACAAATAGGTTGTTTCAAATAGATACGTTTGTAATAGAAGTGAAAGTTAAATTGATTTCGCCAGACAATCTATGATAGGAAAATATTTTTATTATGAAGATGAAACAGGAGTGCGAGTTAACAATAGTTTGATATTTGATTAATTCCTGCTGCCGGATAGTGTTTGATTTGGATCTATATTGGCAGAAGTGATAGAAGAAGGGTCTACAGGAGTGGTTATATTAAAGTCATGAAAATTGCACATTTATTCCAGGAGAGGTGTTCTTGTATATTGTTTTTCCTAGTCGTTTCGTATGGATTAGCGTCTTGTTCAATTGGATTTGCAAAATAGGGCGTTTCTTTGTAAATTAGTATTATAGCAATTGCAGCTAAAACGTATCAAGACCAGTGAGTTATTCGATGAGTAGTAATTTCTATCATTTGTAATTCGTTGAAAATATGATGGTTATCCTAGGAGTTCGATTCTCGTCGGGACCAC
>Ga0157370_10006961_pt1 | contig 12353 bp, 13 predicted proteins | sample C35metaG_FD_113463 | JGI IMG/M metagenome (GOLD analysis project Ga0157370, IMG submission 113463) | Corn rhizosphere microbial communities from Kellogg Biological Station, Michigan, USA - C3-5 metaG | ecosystem: Host-associated > Plants > Roots > Rhizosphere > Soil | place: USA: Michigan...
CTCGCGCGCGGCGAGCGAGGACACGTGGACAAAGCGCTGGACCCCGCCCGCCGTTGCCGCGGCCAGCATGCTGAGCGTGCCTTCGACATTGCCCTTCTCGAAACCGGCGGCGTTGGGCGCGTTGATGGTGCCGGCGACGTGGATGATCGCGTCGGCGTCGCGAACCAGCTGCTCGAGCGCCTCGCGGCTGGAAAGGTCGCCGGCGATCCATTCGACACCTTCGCGCTCTTGCTGGGTGCGACGGGTGAGGGCCTTCACCCGCTGACCGGCGGCGAGGGCGGCATCGATCAGATGCGCGCCGATGAACCCCGTGCCGCCGGTCATCGCAAGGTTCATGTCGGCGACCAGGGTTTGTCCTCTGCCGGTTCGAGCGCCTCTTCTTCCGCTTCCGCCCCGAGACGGCCGATGACGGCGTCGAGCAGCGGCTCCATTCCTTCTTCGAGCGGCGCGCTAACCGGAAAAACTCGGGCGTGGGATTCCTTCTCCAGCGCGGTGACGACCTTGGTGCGCTTCTTTTCATCGAGCAGGTCGGCCTTGGTCAGCGCGATGATCTCGGGCTTGACGGAAAGCCCGGCGCCGTAGCCATCGAGCTCGGCGCGTACGATCCGCCATGCCTCGAGGGGGTCTTGGGCCGAGCCGTCGACCAGGTGGAGCAGGAGCCGCGTTCGTTCGACATGGCCAAGGAAGCGGTCGCCAATCCCGGCGCCTTCGGCTGCGCCTTCGATCAACCCTGGAATGTCGGCGAGCACGAACTCGCGGCCTTTGTGGCGGACGACCCCGAGCTGGGGACGGAGCGTGGTGAAGGGATAGTCGCCGACCTTGGCCGAGGCATTGCTGACCGAGTTCAAGAGGGTCGACTTGCCGGCATTTGGAAGGCCGACAAGCCCAACGTCGGCGAGGAGCTTGAGGCGAAGCCAAACCCACATTTCCTCGCCTGGTTCGCCAGTCTGGTGCTGGCGCGGAGCGCGGTTGGTCGAGCTTTTGTAACTGGCGTTGCCGCGGCCGCCCATGCCGCCCTTGATGAGGACGACGCGCTCGCCGACCTGCGTGAGGTCGGCGAGCAGGCCGCGATCTTCGTCATCGGCGAGGACCTGAGTTCCAACCGGCACCTCTATCACCAGATCGCCTCCGCCGGCCCCGGTCCTGTTCGAACCGGCTCCGCCCTTCCCGCGCGGCGCCCGGAAGTGTTGCGTGTAGCGAAAGTCGATGAGCGTATTGAGCCCAGCGACCGCTTCGAAGACGATGTCGCCGCCTTTGCCGCCGTCGCCGCCGTCGGGACCGCCGAACTCGATGAACTTCTCGCGCCGGAAGCTGACCGCGCCGGGCCCGCCCGCGCCGGAACGGATGAAGATCTTGGCCTGGTCGAGGAAGTGCATTTCCTGACCGGTAAAGGAATCCTCCCCCCGCTCCAAGGCGGGCATTTTTCACATCGGCCCCTGACTAGGCCAGCACCTTGAGGACTATGCGTTCAAAAAGCAGTCTGATGCCCCAGGCGGCTTAACTTTGACTTGGATCAACGCTTATCCACCCTAGGTGAATATGGTATGTTTCGCCTGCCGGGTAGACCGGCAAAACAACGACAGGGGTTCTGCAATGCGCAAATATCTGCTGACGGCCGCCGCCGCGGCCGCTATTGCTTCGCCTGCGGCCGCTCGTGATCACAGCGGCTACATTGGCGTCGACGCGGGTCTACTGTTCCCCACCCACAGCAGCGTTCATGTCGATGCCACCAACAGTTATTACTGCAACGGCGGCGAAGGCGATTATTATTTCGGATCGTACTTTAGCAGCTGCCAAGGAGACTTCCGCACCCACTATAAGACTGGCTTCGACGGCGACGTCGTCGGGGGTTACGACTTCGGGATGTTCCGGCTCGAAGGCGAGCTCGGCTACAAGCACTCCGGTCATGATCGCTACACGCTGAGCGGGTTTAGCGGCAGCATCAATTCGGGAGGAAGCACCTCGGGTTGGTCGGCGATGGTCAACGGTCTCGTTGATTTTGGAAGCGACAAATCGATAAACTTCTCGCTGGGCGGCGGTGTCGGCTACGCGCACACCCGCTACCGCTTCAAGATCGACGATCCGACGCTCACTTACGTCGACGAATTCAGCACGACGATGAGCCGGAGCAAGTTTGCGTGGCAATTGCTCGCGGAAGCGCGGGTACCGGTCACTCCTCAGCTCGATCTCGGCGTCAAATATCGTTATTTTGACGGGGGCAGGCTTCACCGCACGTTTGACGACGGCAATGGCGGAACGATCACTGCCAGCACCCACTTTCGTTCCCACAGCATCCTGGCGAGCCTGATCTACAACTGCGCTCCGCCGCCGCCGCCTCCGCCGCCGCCGCCACCGCCCCCGCCGCCACCGCCGCCGCCCCCGGCGACGCAGACGTGTCCGGACGGATCGGTGATCGCAGCGACTGCAACTTGCCCGCCACCGCCGCCACCGCCGCCGCCGCCGGCTCCGGCTCCGGAACGCGGCGAGTAAGCGCATTCATCGCAATGGAGTTGGGGCGAGGCGATCAAGGTCTCGCCCCAATTTTCTCCTCAATCAGTCCAGGACTCGAGCGCCGGTCCGAGCGCCTCTTTCAGCTCCCCGAGCCAGGGCTCGTAATGTTTCCAAAGGTCCACACCTTCGCGGTTGATTGGGCGGCGCACCTGCTCGGCGCTCGGTGTGCGAACCGCCCGCTCGTTCTTGTGGAACTCAAGGCATGAATCCTCGAACGGCAGGCCGAGATGGTCGAGCATGTTGCGCACCTCGCGCTGAGGCTCGTCAATCAGCCGCTCGTTGATCATGCGGCACGCGATCCCCGGCTGCACCGCGTCGAAATGGCGCATGAAGCGCCAATAATCGCGATAGAATTCCCCGATGCTTTTGAGGCTGTACGAAAAGCCAACGCCGGACGCGTAATTCTGTTTGAAATTGGAAAAGCCGCACGCCATCGGATGGCGGCGCGCGTCGATGATGCGCGCATTCGGAAGGGCCACCCTGATGAGCGGGAGATTGGTCCAATTGCCAGGCAGCTTGTCGACGAAAAACGGCTTCCTGGTCTTTCGGAATGGCCGCGCGCGCTCCAGATATTCCTCGCCGATCTTGCGAAGTTGTGATCGCTCGAGCTCGGCGACTGCCGCCGCCGGGGATTTGCCACTCGACCGGCCGATCCGATCGCGGATGAGCTTCATGATTCCAAGCTCTGTCGTTCCCTCGATCAATGAATGACTGGCAAGAATCTGTTCAATGAGGGTCGAACCCGAGCGATGGAGGCCGACGACGAAGATCGGCCCCTCCTCCTCGCATCCGGCCTTCGCATTCGCACGGAAGAATTCGCCGGTGAAGGTCTCGATCGATTCATCCACAAGCGCAGAAATGCCGACCTCTCCGGGGTCAATTCCGGCGGCGCGGATCGCGTTGCCGGCAGAATAATGTTCAAAGCTTTGTTCGTACTCCCGGCGATCCTCATAAGCCTTGCCAAGCGCAAAATGGATGTGAAGCGAATCATTTGGCGAAAGCCTCTGGCGGACCGCATTGCGCATCTGGGCAAGGTCGCGGTTCGAGAAATGGAAGGACTTGAAGTTGGCAAGCGTCCAATAAGCTTCGCCAAATGCAGGATTGACTCGGATTGCACGCGTGAGCGCCTTGACCGCTTCGCTGGTTCTGCCGACCGTCTTCAGTGCATTGCCAAGGCTCACCCATAGTCCCGCCGCTAAAGGACGCTGGCGGACCATCTCGCGGTAGATATGGATTTGGCGTTCGTGAAGTCCGAGAACGCCGGCAATCGCGGCTTCCATTGCCCTGACTTCGAAATCTTCGCGTGCCTCCCGGGGAAGCTTGTCGATCTCCTGCAGTGCCATTGCTGGAGAACCGAACCGCCTGAGATGATCGATCAAGGCGAGTCTTCGTCCCGGGGAAGGATCCGCGGCGGCCGCTTGTTGCAGAAGAACGGTCGCTTGCTCCACCGATTGCTCGCTCGAGGCGATATCGGCGAGGGCGGCGAGCGCATCGGCGTCCGTAGAATCCTGCCTCAGCCGGTCTTGCAGCATCTGCTTCGCCTGGACGATATTGCCCGAGCGCATGGCCGCGATGGCGAGGCCCACGAGGGCGCGCGAACGCGCATTTTGCACTGCCCCCGACGCCCCCAGGACCATCGCGCAAGCCTCGCTGGCAATGCGAGGCAAGTCAACGTCAGACGGTCGTCTGCGGGTGATGCGGAACGAGGATCAGGGTGCGCCCCTCGACCCGCCAGGATTGAAGCTTCGAGAGGAAGTTCATGCCCAGCACGTCGAGCTGACCAAGGCCGGGCGATGTGACGATGGCGAGGTTGCGGGCGACGATGTTGCCGACCCGCAGTTCATCGACCTTGCCGGTCTCTGCCCGGGCGGCACCGTTGGCGGTCCTTAGGACCACCGGCGCCAGACCCGTTCCGACATCGACATTGGCCTGGCGGGCAGTCGCTTGGGAAATCGCGGTCACGGTCGCCCCGCTGTCGATCAGCATCCGCCGCTTGACGCCGTTGACCGAGGCGACAACCCAGAAATGGCCATCGGGGGCCATGGCGACGCGGAGCTCCTTGCCAGCGACGCGCTGATCGTCGAGGCCAAGAGTGGAAGTGATGCGCGACAGCTCGGGCTGGTAGGGCGCCTGGGACAGCAAGATGAAGATCAGGAAGGCGAGCAGTCCGAGGGAAAAAGCGAAGCGGACGAGCCGGCCGACATAGGGAATTCGCTGCAGAATCATGATGATCAGCGCGATGCCGATGGCGTAGATCGCAAGATGCCGCCATTCGGGAACCACGTTCGGCATCGAAACTCCTAAATTCGCGAAATTGGATTTCGGCGCGATCCAGCTCCGGTTCAAGCCGTCCCTTGGTTCAATCGTAAACCGCTAGGCACTTCAGGCGCTTACGTGCGTTTCTAATGTAAATCAGGCCATGGGAGATTTGTCATGTACGAGCGGATCGTAGCCGTCGGACCGCTCACCCAGCCGGACCTGAACCTGCTTGGGCCAATGTTCGACCGGGCGTGGCCCGTCGAAAATGCTCCGAGCTTCGCAGACTTGTTGAATGCGATCGACCGGGCGGAGCGAAGGCCAAGAGAACGCCGGCCGACGGTAATCAGAAACGGTTAAGCAGGCGGTCGACGGTGTCCTCGGTCGTCTGCTTCTCGTTTTGCTGCTCACTCAGCTCTTTGGCCTGGCGCTCGAGGGCGGTTCGGACGAGCTCGATCTGCTGATCGGTCAGATGCTCGATCCCGATGAATTGCTCGCGCGCCTTGTCGACCGCGCGCAATAGCTCGTCGAGCTTGGCCTGCATTGCAGCGGCATCGCGGTTCTGGCTGTTCTGGATCAGGAAGACCATCAGGAAGGTGACGATGGTCGTTCCGGTGTTGATGATCAGCTGCCAGGTATCCGAATAATGGAAGACTGGGCCTGAAATCGCCCAGACGATGATGATGAGGAGAGCGGCGGCGAAGGTCAGCGGCTGTCCCGCGGCGGTCGAGATTCTGGTCGCCCAAAGGTTGAAGAACTTGCGCATTTTGCCGTAACGCACGTCGAACGGCAATTGTGCCTTGAGGGGCGCTCAGCCCTTGGGATGCTCCGCTTCGAGCCGGTGGCGAAGGCGCTGGGCTGCGAGCTCCCGCGCGGCGTCGCGGGGAAGGTCGAGCGCAAGCGCGATTTCGGGACCGAGGAGCGAATCGCCGAGCGCGTTCAGTACCAAGGACAGAGTGCTTTCGGCGACGTGACGCTCGTCATGGCCGACGCCGAGCTGGGCGACGAGCCCGTGGATCGAATCGAGGATCGGGTTCAGCGCGTCACGGTTGCCGCTGAGGATCATCCAGGCGGCGAGCGCTCCCGCGCCCTCCCGCCCAAATGCGTCGAAACATTGGTCGACAATCACTCGGGCATCCGTCTCCCCCGCACGGGCGTGCTCGACAGCGTCGGCGATGCTTTGCGTGACCGAATCGGCGATCGATCGCGCAAGATCGCCCTGGAGGCCGGCCGCCGAGCCGAAGTGGTGGAGCAGATTGGCATGGGTCCGGCCGATCTCGGCCGCGACCGCCTTCAGGGTTACCGCTTGCGGGCCCTGCTCGATCAGTAGCTTGCGCGCGGCAGCGAGCGCCGCGGCGCGGCTCTCTTCAGGGCTAAGTCGGGTTCGTCTTATTGACACCTTTGTAAGCTAATCTATCTTCGTTGTGATGGCTATGACGACACTCCCGACCCCTGCGGACCTCAACATTACGCCGCGTGACCGCCGGTTCGGCCGGGAAACTGCGGCGCCGCGTTTGTGGCACGACGGGCGCGTTGAAGCGACCGCTATTTACAATGCATTATCGACGACCTTTCCCGCAGGCGAGGCGTTCTTCGTCGAGAGCGTGCGCGCGTTCCGCGAGGGTGCGCCCGCCAAGCTTGCCGACGAGATCAAGGGATTCACCACGCAGGAGGCAATCCACAGCCGCGAGCATGATGCGTTCAACAAGCGCGCGACTAGATCCGGCTACGATCTATCGAAACTGGAAGAGCAGGTTGAGAAGCGGCTTGCGATCACGCGCGGAAAGCCGGCGGTCGTGAGCCTCGCTGCGACCATGGCTCTCGAGCACTTTACGGCGATCCTCGCCCATCAGCTGCTCGCTGACCCGAGCCATCTCGACGGCGCCGAGGCCGAGACCGCGGACCTGTGGCGCTGGCATGCGGTCGAGGAGATCGAGCACAAGGGCGTCGCCTACGATAGCTGGCTGTTCGCGACGCGCGACTGGCCGCGCTGGAAACGCTGGAAGGTCAAGGCAAAGGTGATGCTCTATGTCACCCGCAACTTCGTGGTCGACCGGACGGCTGGAGCGCTCGAGCTGATGCGACAGGATGGAGTGACTGGCGTTCGGGCTTGGTCGCTGCTGCTGTCATATTTGTGGGTACGCCCCGGAATGTTCCGCAAGATAGCCGGCGCTTGGTTCAGATTCTTCCTGCCCGGATTCCATCCGTGGAACGAGGACGACCGGCATTTGCTCGCTGCGTATTCGCCGATCGCCTCGGGTGACGATCCGAAGAGAAAGGTGCGGAGCGCGGGTTAAGGTTCCGTCCTTTCAAGGGAGGGATCGGGGGTGGCCTCCTCCAAAGCGGCTCGATGCCCCTAAAGAAGCTTGCTCATGGGCATTTGGCCCATTCGCTCGCCCGCCCCCAGCCCCTCCCTTCCGGGGAAGAGCTTCAGGCCGCCATCGCTTTCTCACTTTCTTCCTCGCCAGCTTCGAGCTGCAGCCGCATCAGGCGCGCGGGGGCCTCGGCCCCCCGTCCGCAGCTCATCCGCGGAGCAATGATGTGGAGCGACTGGAACCCGAGCTTGTCGAGCACCTGCGCCGAAGCAGGATTGTCGATGAAGTGCGAGGCTTCGAGGCTGTCGAATCCAAGTGTCCGTGCGATGTCGATCAGCGCTCCGCATGCCTCGGTTGCATAGCCGCGGCCCCAGAACGGCCGGGCGATCCAATAGCCCATCTCGACCGCACCCGAGGGTCGCCGGCCGAGTCCGCAGCCGCCGACCAGCTGCGGCGCGGCATTGGTCCGCTCGAAGATGAGCAGCGAAGGAAGCACGGGATCGCGCGGGCTCGCAAGGAAGGCCTCGGCGTCACGAAGCGTATAGGGCCACGGCACCGTGGCCAGATTGCGGGCGATCTTGTCGGACATGATTCCGGCAAGCGCGGGCGCATCTTCGGGGAAGCCCGGTCTCAACAGCAGTCTTGGCGTCCTCGCGAACATCGGTCCTTCTCCTCGCCCACCGCTAGGCGCGGCAGGTGACAGTTTCGGGAGAAGGCAAAGAAAAAGGGGAGACCCCTTCCGGGGCTCCCCTTCTCCCTGATTTGGTCTCGATCTCTTCAGATCTCGTCCGGGCCGCCCCTTCGTGGGAACGGTCCCTTTATGACCGCTCCTATGAACTCGCTCCGCTAATCGGCATGACATGCACATATTTGCGGCCGAGCTTGCCGTCGCGAAACGCGACTTGCCCGTCGGTAAGCGCAAAGAGGGTATGATCCTTGCCCAGGCCGACGTTGTCGCCCGGGTGCCATTTGGTGCCGCGCTGGCGCACGATGATGTTGCCGGCGAGGACTGCCTGTCCGCCAAACTTCTTCACGCCGAGGCGTTTGCTCTCGCTGTCGCGGCCGTTGCGGGACGAGCCGCCTGCTTTCTTATGTGCCATGTCGGATTACTTTTTAGGAGCTTTCTTGGCGCCGCCCTTAGCAGGTGCAGCATTTTCTGTCGAGCCGGCCTTGGCCGCTTTACCGCCAGCTGAGCTCCGCTCGGCCTTGCTCGGCGCGGGCTCCTTGCCGTTAGCCTTGGAGGGGGCATCGACGCTCTGGGCGGGCGGATTGGCCTGCGCCTCATTGTTCGGTGCCGGGTTTTCGGTCGGCTTGCCGGCCACGTCTCCGGCGCCTTCCTCGGGCTTGGTTACCTTTTCCCTCGCATGTGCAGCACCGTCCTTCGCTGAGGTTTTCGCCGGTGAAGCAGCCTTCTCGGCAGTCGCGGGCTTTTTGTCGGCTTTCTGATCGCCGATCGCGACGATCTTAAGGATGGTGTGCTGCTGCCGGTGCCCCTTCTTGCGACGATAATTGTGGCGCCGCCGCTTCTTGAACACGGTCACCTTATCGCCCTTGGCCTGAGCGACGATCTCCGCCGACACCGTAAGCCCTTGAGTCGACTTTAAATTCCCGCCATCGCCAGCGAGCAGGACGTCGGCGAGCGTCACCTTGTCGCCGGCATTGCCGTCGAGCTTCTCGACGACGATCTTGTCTCCGGCGGCGACTCGATACTGCTTGCCGCCCGTGCGCACGACTGCGAACATTGGCTCTTCTCTTCCACTAGAATTTCGCATCCCGCGCGCGAGTGAGCGCAAGGCCATGGCCCGCGCGGGAAAGCGAGCCGCCTATGGCAGGGGACCACTGCTGTCAACCACGCGTCGCTGGAGGCATGCACGTTGCGCCGCCGCAACAGTAACAAGCTAATCTGACGCGTTCGCCACCGTCAGTGCTTGCCAGCAAACAAATAAAGCAGTGGTTTGGGGTTTGGGACCGCCGTGCCGCGGTCGATTTGGCTGCGAGGCGTCCATCGTCCTCGGGCGCGATAGGGGGGGTCAGCGATGTTCCAGGGTCAGTCCATCATCATTTCGTCCATTCGCCGCGTTCGAGCGGCCAGGTTCGCAACGGCGTCGATCATCGCTTTGCTGAGCTCCGCTCCCGTGCTGGCGCAGGCGACTGAGGTGCGGGCGAGACCGACCGGAGCAGTGCAAAATGGGCAGGCGGCCAATCCGAGCGGCGAAGAAATCGTCGTGACTGGAACGCGCGCTGGCGGTCGCACTCGGCTCGACACCATTGCACCGGTCGACGTGCTCTCGGCGACTGACCTCAAGCGCCAGGGTACCACCGAGACCGCAGCGGCGCTCGCAAACGTCGCGCCATCGATCGACTTTCCGCGTCCGGCCGTCACCGACGCAACCGACGCGATCCGGCCGGCGACGCTGCGCGGCCTCAGTCCCGACGAAACACTCGTCCTCATCAACAGCGTCCGGGCACATCCCTCGGCGCTTCTGAACATCAACGGTTCGGTTGGCCGCGGCGCCGCAGCGGTCGACCTTAACACGATCCCCGTCGCTGCGCTCCAGAGTATCGAGGTACTGCGCGACGGTGCATCGGCCCTCTACGGATCCGACGCCATCGCCGGCGTGATCAACCTTCGCCTGCGCCAGGGCCGCACTGGCGGCGGTGCCACTCTGAACGCCAGCGAATATGACACGGATATCCCCGCAGCGCTCGATCCGCGCCATGCCACCGACGGCCGGACACTCACCGCTTCGGTGTGGCAGAACCTGCCGCTGGGCAGCGGCGGCTATCTCGACCTCACCGCCGAGTTCCTCAACCGCAAGCCGACCAATCGCGGCGACTTTGACACACGCAACCAGCCGTTCGAGGTGCGTTCCCGCTACGGCGATCCGGACGTCAAGCAGGGCACCGGCTACGTCAACATGGGCCTGCCCATCGCGGAAAGCGGCTGGAAGCTCGTCGGCTGGGGTGGCTACCAGTTCCGCCGCACGCAGTCCGCGGCATTTCCGCGCAACCCGAGCAACGTGAACAATGTGCCGTCGATCTACCCCGATGGCTTCCTTCCTTTGATCCAGACCAAGTCGAAGGACCTGACGGTGACTGGAGGGTTCAAGGGTGCGCTGGGCGTGTGGCAAACCAGCCTCACTGCTTCTTACGGCAAGAACACGATCGACTACGCGACCCTGCATACGCTCAATGCCACCTATGGCGCCCAATCGAAGACCAGCTTCTATGATGGAGCGGTTTCGTACGACCAGTTCGTCACCAACCTCGACCTGTCGCACGATTATACGCTCAGTGCCGACAGCGACCTCACCGTCGCGGGCGGCGCAGAATATCGGCGCGAAGGATATTCGATTTCCGCCGGCGAACCCCAATCCTACGACCGCGGCCCAGTCTCTGTCAGTCCGACGACGGGCGGTGCGACCTCGCCGGGAGCTCAGGGCTTCGGCGGTTTCAGCCCGGCGAACATCGTCGACAAGCACCGCGACAACGTCAGCGGCTATATCGACCTTGAAGGCCGCTTCGCGAACGTCAGCGTCGGCGCCGCCGGTCGCGTCGAACGTTATTCCGACTTCGGCACTACGGCCAACGGCAAGCTGTCGGGCCGCTGGGACATAACGCCTTCCTTCGCCATCCGCGGCGGCGTCCAGACGGGCTTTAGAGCTCCGTCGCTGCAGCAGGAATATTTCACGTCCATTGCGTCGGTCATCGTCAACGGTAACGTGATCCTGACCGGCACCTTCCCTTCTGTGAGCCCGCAGGCATCGGCGCTAGGCGGACTGCCGCTCGAGCCGGAAAAGGCGACCAACTATTCGGCCGGGTTCGTCTTCCGCCACGGCCCGTTCAACGTGACGGTTGACGGATATGACATCGAGCTTCGGAACGGTCTGACCCTGTCTCAGAACATCCAGAAGGGCTTCAGCTCCGCCGTTGACGCGATCTTGAATGCGAACGACGTCAGCGCTGCGCGATTCTTCATCAACGGCGTGAGAATGCGCACCCGCGGGGTCGACATCGTCGCCAACTATCGCCTGCCGACGGTGAGCGCCGGCCTCTTTAACATGACGCTCGCCGCCAACTTCAACAAGGTTGAGGTGCTCAGCGTTCCAACCACGACTTCGGTGCTCGATCCTGCGCCGCCGCTGGTCATCCGTTCAACCATCCTGACCCTCGAGCAGGGGACGCCCAGGAAGAAGATTTCGGGGACGGTCGACTGGAGCCGCGGCCCATGGGGTGCGACGCTTCACGGCACTTATTATGGCGACGTGAACCAGCCTGGCACGACCGCGACTGCCGATATCCATACCGGAAACAAGATGATCACCGACATCGAGGGCCGCTACACCTTTGCCCAGCGGTTCCACCTTGCGCTCGGCGTCGCCAACCTTTTCGACATCTATCCCAAGAGAACGCCCGCCAACGTGCAGAGCTCGACCGGCGTCGTCGACTTCCCCTTCTATTCGCCCTGGGGATTCAATGGCCGCCAGCTGTACGCGAAGCTCGGCGTCGACTGGTAGGTTGCAATTCGGCGGCGTGCGCGAAGCACGGGCCTTCAACTGGCGCTTGGCGCGGAGAAGCCGTTCGACGTGCATCCGAAGAGGGAGCCTGATCATCTGATTGGTCTGAGGCGACTAGTCGGCTTCCCTTCTATTCGCCTTTCGGCTTCGACCGCCGGTACATTTACCGGCGCATCGGACTCAACTTCTGATCAACAGGGGGGCGAGGGGAGGGCTTCGGCCCTCTCCTCCATTCAGTGCCGAAGCGCCGGGCGCAGGCGATACCGCCCATCCTCGCGGTCGAACATGGTCGCGATGGCAGGGTGATCGACCGGCTCCTCGCTGTCGTCGGGAAGCAGGTTCTGCTGGCTGACGTAGGCGATGTAGGCACTTTCGGAATTCTCGGCGAGCAGGTGGTAGAAGGGTTGCTCCTTCGACGGGCGCAGTTCCTCGGGGATCGCCTCGTACCATTCCTCGCTGTTCGCGAATTCGGGATCGACGTCGAAGATCACGCCGCGAAAATCGAACAGGCGGTGGCGGACGACGTCGCCAATCGCGAACCGGGCTACGGGCATGTCGATCTTCGCCGCCATGGGGGAAGAACGTTCGAAAGGTTCAAAAGGGGTCATGCGACCTATCTAGGCAACCCGAAGCGTCGCTGCTAGAGCGCCGCCTCCGACCGGAGCCGGCATCCGTCCGGCCAGAGCACTTTTCACGCGGAGAGGTGGCTGAGTGGTCGAAAGCACCGCACTCGAAATGCGGCGTACGGGCAACC
>Ga0157370_10006963_pt1 | contig 12349 bp, 7 predicted proteins | sample C35metaG_FD_113463 | JGI IMG/M metagenome (GOLD analysis project Ga0157370, IMG submission 113463) | Corn rhizosphere microbial communities from Kellogg Biological Station, Michigan, USA - C3-5 metaG | ecosystem: Host-associated > Plants > Roots > Rhizosphere > Soil | place: USA: Michigan...
CGAAATTTGAAGATGAATAGAAATGTTAATGATAAAAATTAATACAATGAGAAAACAAATAATTTTGCTATCGATTTTTTTCAGCTGCATTTTTCTATGCAAGGATTTGGTGGCACAAACAAAAAAGGTAATCGTTAGTGGTACTGTAAAGGATGCCGGAACTAATGATACAATGGTGGGGGTTAGTGTTGCCAGTGGTAAACCCCTTAAAGTACTTACTCAAACAGATTCTAAAGGCCATTACTCGGTATCGGTAGATGACGGGGCATCTTTAGTATTTTCATATATCAGTTATGGTACTAAAACAGTTAAGTTAAATCCTGGACAAACAACGCTGAATGTGTCCATTAAGGAGGATAATAAAACTATGGAAGAAGTAGTTATTCGTGGTTATCAAAAGAGAACCAGAGAGGTAACTACAGGATCTTCATTTATAGTTTCAGGTAAAGAGGTACAAGATGTACCGGTGTCAAACGTTGAGCAATTGCTTCAGGGTAAAGTAGCCGGTTTAAATATCCAGTTAAATACTGGAGCTCCGGGTTTACGTGGTACCGTTAATATTCGTGGCTTATCAACTATAAGTACTACAGGTTCAGGTAACGAGACTTTCCTTCAGCCAACTTCTCCTTTATACGTTATAGATGGTGTTCCTATGGATGCAGATAAAGCATCTGAGTTTGGATTCCAGCAACAAGGTCCGGGCGTAAGTCCTATATCTCTAATTCCACAAGAAGATATTGCGAGTATTGAGGTTTTAAAGGATGCGACAGCTACAGCCCTATATGGTTCAAGAGGTGCATATGGTGTAATTTTAATTCAAACAGTACGTGGAAATTCTGAAATCCCTCGTATCCGTTATACTGGTAACTTTTATATGAATGCAATTCCTAAGCTTCGTAATATTTTAGGTGGTACTAATGAACGGGATATAAAATTGGCCCAAATCAATAAATATGGCAGGTTCTCAGATCTTTATAAGATATCTAATACACCGTTTTTATCAGATAGTTTAAATGCTTACTACAACAATTCGACTGATTGGCAAGGCGTTTTTTATCAGAATACCTATAATCAAACGCATAACATTCAATTGGATGGTGGTGATTCTAAGTTTAGTTACAAAACCAACCTTAGTTATTTTTCAGATAAAGGTATTATCCGGAACACTGGTTTTGATAGGTATAGTTTGAACATGAACATGGATTATAAACCAACTACCAGGATTAGTTTTTTTGGATCTATTAGAGGAAATGTTGGTAAGATAAAAAAGGCAAACGGGGTAGGGCTATTGCAAACAGGTGTTGCTACAGATGGTCAAAAATCTTCCCTATTGCCTGGTCCATCTTTCTTCCAGGCCACAAGCAGTGTATTATCTGCATTGCAGACAAATACAGACGCTGGACCTAAGAACTTGAATACTTATATTGAGGGACGGTACGAATTAATTCCTGGTTTAAATATTACATCTGCGGCCAGTTATGATTACAATGTGGATACAGAGGATACTTTTACACCTGCTGCGGCTAACAGCCAGTTTGCTAAGATTTATTCTTATTACGGTTATACCTCGCAATTATATAACAGGAATAACGTTTCCTATGTGAAATCTTTTAACGACAAGCACAACCTGTTTTTTAACCTTTTTAGTGAGATGTATGTTAAAAAAGGACAAGGTAGTACTACAAGATTAGAAAGATCTCCGAATGATCAGTTCCAGGGCCCATTGGGTTATGATGGTTATTATTCACGTGGTGGTGGTATCTTAACTACTTTCTACGATCAGAATCAGATTTCGTTTGCGGCTGCTTTTACGTATGATTTTCAAAAGAAATATATTTTGGATATTACTTATCGTATTGATGGCACATCGAATAATGGAAATAAAGATCCCTATGCAAAAAATCCTTCAGTTGGTTTGAAATGGAATTTCAATAAAGAAAACTGGCTTAAAGATCTTAAATGGTTAAGTTATGGTGATATCAGGTTAACAGGTGGTAGAAATATCTTCCCTGTTGGTAGTTTAGTTGATATCTACGGAAAATATGGCCCTAAAGGATTCTATAATAATAATCCAAGGGTAGGTATCGATTATGAGTATATACCAAATCCATTACTTAGACCAAAAAATGTAACTCAATTCAACCTTGGATTTGATATTGGACTTTTTGATGGGAAGTTGGATGTGATTTTTGATACCTATTATAAAAAGGTTACTAATGAGTTGTTTACAAGTTTCTTGTCTAATACCCTTGCTTTTCAAAAGTATACCAGTAACGATGCTGCACTTTCAAACTATGGTTACGAGTTGTCTTTAAGTAGCAGACCCCTATCAAAAAACAGTAAATTTAACTGGACAGTATCTGTAAACGGTGCCATAAATAATGATGTGTTAACTCAGCTTCCTGCCGAATATAATGGACAGTTTATTGAATTTGATTTTAATTCGGGTTATGAGCAACATCTTGCAAAAAGAGTAGGTAGAAATTCATTGGCTAACTTCTTGTATGTTAACCAAGGTGTTTATGATTCTACAAATGATGTACCTATTGATCCTGTTACCGGTTTAAGATATAGAAATAATAATACATCAAATGTATTAAATTCGTTCCAGGGTGGTGATGCCCGTTTCCTTGATGCTAATGGTGATTATATTTTAGACTCAAGAGATTTACAGGTTGTAGGTAATACACAGCCAGTATTAACAGGAGGTATGTCTAACACAATAAGCTATAGCTTCCCATCTGGCTCAGCGGTTTCATTTAATGTTTACGCTACATATACAGCAAAACGTTCTATTTTGAATAATGCATTGGCTGACAGGTTAAGATTATTAAGAGATCCGTTTGGTCTCAATAATGATGGTGTTCTAGGGGCAAATCCTTTAGCTGTAGTCCCTGTTAATGACTTAAATATGTGGACTGGTCCTGGTTATACTAATGCCAAATTTGCCAATGTTTATGATTATGCACATGAGCAGTATGTTAACAATTACAGGTACCCACAAACACTTTGGATGGAGACAGGAAGTTATTTTAAAATTAACCAGGTTACGCTTTCTTATTCTTTCGCAAAGAAAATGGCAAGAAGAATTGGGTTAGCTAACATACGTACTTTCCTTTCAGCGAGTAATATTGTTACGTTTTCTGCTTATTCAGGACCAAATCCAGAGGGTGTTACTGCAATTGGTAGAGATGGTTCGGGTGGTTATCCGGTACCTCGTGTATATAATCTTGGTTTTAACGTAGAATTTTAATTGAAGTCACAAAACTAATAAGACATGAAAAAATATATTATTTGCTTATTTATTATTGTAAGCGCTTCACAATATGGGTGTAAGAAATTCCTGGATATTACTCCCATTGATAAACTGACTGGGAATAATTTTTACCAGAACAGGGAGGACATGGAAGCAAACATTAACGACATGTATGGTGAATTATTTGATAAATATACCAGGACTTCATTTGCAGGTGCAACAGGAGAGTTTCGCTCCGGGGAGGTTATTCCAGCTCAGGAAGGTGGCGCAGGTCGTTCAGCATCGGGATTGATTGGTGGGCACAGAAGACAGACCCCAAACCCTCAGGGCAGTACCGATAAACAAAATGTTCCTTTAACAACTGTCAACGACAGACTTTTGCTGGTTGCACTGGGACCTGGTGATTGGTCGGGTTATAATTTTTCTGATTTAACCAGATGGGGTGAATATTATAGAGTTATTCAATCTGCTAATCTTTTAATTAGTAAAGTTGAAGATGGAATTCCTGCACTTACAGCAGAAGAGTCTAAACGTTATATTGCTGAAGCTAAATTTATTCGTTGCCTTTGCTATTTTCAAATGGTAAGATTATATGGAGACGTAGTTTATTACACTGCGGCTTTTCAAAAAGATCCATTGCCAAGAGAGAATATGGTTTCAGTTATAAATAAGTGTATTGCAGATCTAAAGGACTTTAGAAATGATTTGCCTACTGTTTTTACTGATCCATCGCAGAAAGGCGTTAGAGCAAGCAAAGGTGCAGCAATAGGTCTATTAATGAATATGTATATGTGGAATGCAGGATTTGACATTCCAAACAGAACTACCTATTATCAGGAAACGGCCGCACTTGGAAAAGAGATCATGGATAGTAAAGCTTTCCGTTTGTTGCCGATTAATGAATGGGCTAAAGTAGCAAAAGGTCGCTCTGAAGAAAGCCTTTTCGAGTTGTTCAGAACACTAAATTACAACCAGGATTTGGACGATCCGTTTGCACAGGCCAATGCTTACTCACCTTTTGGTGATGCATTTATTCACTTTCCGTATAAACAGCCTGAATTCACCCACAGGTATAGCTTCTCTGTTTTCTCATCAGAGTATATGAGAAAGTTATATCCTGATGAATCAGATTTGAGATTAACGATCTGGTTTGTTGCCCCATTTGATCAGAATGCATCAACGTTCCAATTAAGGAAATTTGCATTAAACACATTTGCCGATGCCAATAATCCTAATCTGGATTTAAATCCGGATAATACCTATTTAATTATGCGTTATGCTGATGCTATTTTATTGCGTGCAGAAGCTGCTGCTAATCTGGGAGATGAAACAACAGCTATTGCCTGCTTAAATGAGGTTAGAGATAGAGCAAATGCGAAGAGATTCGGTGACCCGGGATCTGCGGATCTACCTTTAAAAGATGCTATTTTCATCGAAAGATCCAAAGAGTTGATGGGAGAGGGAAGTCGTTATTTTGACCTTGTTAGAACAAGAAGAGTGTTAAGTAAAGAGTGGACAGATAACCCACTAACTGCAGATAAATTTGCCAGAGGAGGATGGACTTGGCCTATTGACCCGAGTGCATTGTTTAACAATCCCCAAATGAGTTTAAATACTTATTGGATAGGTACAGGTCTTTAATTTTAAATAATAGATAATTACATGAAAAATATTATTAAACGATACTTTAAACCTGCAGCAATACTATCAGTTTTGCTGATCACAGTAATAAGCTCCTGCAAAAAGGATGAGTATTATAATGATGGAGGTAAAGCTGATCCTGTTTTTAATGGGAATATAATGCAGTACTTGGAATCTAACGATAAGTTTGATACGATTGCTCAGATTGTTAAACTGGCCGGAATGGAGGATGTTTTTAAGAACGAGAATATTACTTTTTTTGCTCCTACAGATGAAGTGATCAGACAAACAATAGGATTGGTAAATACTGATTTGCCTAATGTAAGTGGGAGGCTAAATCAATTATTATTTGATGCAGGAAGAGATACGATTCAAACGCTTTCTGATGTGCAACCACAAATATGGAAAAGATTTTTAACCAGGTATATCTATAAAGGATCACATAAGTTAAAGGATTATCCTCAGATAGATTTTGGTTTAAGAGAATTGTTTCCCGGTTCTTTCTATTATACCTATGATAATGAGATTTCAAACATCGGAGTTGTATATAATTCCGTAAATGGAGTTAAGTATGTAGGGTATCGTCAGTTGGCGCTTTCTTATTTAGCTGATCCTTCGGACCCAAACAGTCTTATTACGGCAGCTGTAGCAACTTCAGATATACAGCCAAGTAATGGTGTGGTCCATGTACTGGCAATAACGATTCAAGATAAGATAGGAGAACTACCGACTTACTTTAATGCCAATTTATTTGGATTTAATAGTGAGTTTTTTAGTGAGGTAATGTTAAGCAGATAGTAGCGGGTTAGAGTAGTTAAAGTGTTAACAGAAAAATTTAAGATAAGCATATGAAATTTTTTAAATATATAAGTCTATCGATGATCCTTGCGACAGCGCTTTTTAGTGGTTGTAAAGAAAAGGAGAATTCATTTGAAGATCCTTATAGTGGGGGAATTGCTCCATTGGGAATTAAGATTGACCGTCAACAAATACCTGTTCCGTCAGTTGGAATACCAGGAACTTTGATTACCCTTAAAGCAACAGGTTTAGTCCCTCATAAGGATAAAATCCAGTTTCTTTTCAATGGTGAAAAGGCAGAGATATCCGAGATAAACGAAACGGGAATTAAGGTGAAAGTACCGGGTAAGGCAAGTTCCGGAGTTACGGCTTTTGTAATTGATGGACAGCTGGTATTCGGACCAAATTTTACAGTTAGCGGTTTTGTTAAAAAGGATCCTACTTATAAAGTGGTATCAGGAACAGATGGACCTGTTGATAAGATTTATGAGGTAGCCGGAGGTAATTTGTTGCTTCTGGGTAGTTTTACCAATTATGACAATAAAGGGGTTGTGAAACGAATTAACCGTATTGTGAGGACACTTCCTGACGGTACATGGGATCGTTCGTTATTAAGTGGGCCTGCTGCAAATGGTAGCCTTTTTGGTTTGGGTATCGTAAATGGAGAATACTTTTTAGGTGGTGCTTTTAGTGGGTATGCGCAAAGAGGTGGGATCAATAATATAACCAAAGTAAGTAGTCAGGCCACTATCGATACAATAGCTGTTGAAACTTATACCAAAAAATTAATATATGTTCCAAAATTTAATGGAGGAACAGACGGTGCGATTACCGAACTATATGCATTTAATAATAAACTTATTGCTACAGGTAATTTTAAATATTATGTATCTCGTCGTTACGATCAACCAACCAGAAAATTAAAAGACAGTACTGTAATTGACACAGTGGATATGCGCCAGCTGATGCGCTTCAATACAAACGGTACCTTAGATAAAACATGGAGATTTGATCCAAATGGCATTGGCTATGGTGGTGCTAAAGGCAAAAGTTTGCCTGGTGCAAATGGTTACATTAACAAAACAATTTTGCATACCGACGGAAAGATTTTGGTTTGCGGTAATTTCACCAAATTTGATGACCAGCCTGCAGGATACATTGTACGTTTAAATGCTGACGGAACAATAGATCCAACATTTAATGTAGGTGAAGGGGCGGATTTTGTTATTAATCATGCAAGTTATAATGAGACTACTAAAAAATATCTAGTGACAGGTACCTTTAAAAAAATTAATGGGGTAGCAGTGGAAAGTTTAGCGATGTTGAATTATGATGGTTCAGTTGATCAGTCTTTTGTTCCTAAGAAGTTTGTGGGTGGTTATCCTAATTTCACTAAGCAGCTTAAAGATGGCTTATGTCTGATAGGCGGATACTTTAAAACCTATGACGGTGTGAACAGGCAAGGTTTTCTGATCACGACAGACAAGGGTGAAATAGCTGAAGGATACAATAACGTCGGAAATCTGTTGGGTTCAATAAATACAGTATTTGAAACCAAATCTGCTGATAATAAGAGAGCGCTATTGATTGGTGGTTCATTCTTCCTTTTTGACAATCTCGAAACCAACAATCTTGTTAAGGTAACACTAGAAAATTGATTATATTACATATATAATCCAGACATGAACCAAATGAATTATAAATCAAAGAATATGAAAAAACATCAATTCAAATATTTTGTTAGTCTAACACTATGCTTGCTGGTGTTTGCCTCATCCTGTAATAAGGATTTCGATACAGTCATACCTGATGCTCCGGTGAATGATACTAATGTTACCTATAAGGTACCTAAAGTTCTTTACCTGATCGTAGACGGAGCACGTGGTTCATCGGTAAGAGACGCCGGAACTACAACATTGCGAAGTTTAATAGATAGTGCAGTTTATACCTGGACGGGACTAAGTGATAATACCAATTATACGGATGCCACAAATTGGTCAGATATGCTAACTGGTGTAAAAAAAGAGAAACATAATGTCCTTACCGAAGACTTTTCGGGTAATAAATTAAGCAATTATCCCGTAATATTTGAACGTATAAAGTCGCTTAGACCAAACCTTCGTATTGCCTCTTTTGCTTCATCTGATGTATTCAAGTCAAAACTAACCGGTGGCGCTGATGTGTCTGAATCGTTTGCCGGAAATGACGAGGCATTGACTTCAAGGTTAGTAGACTTCGTTAAATCCGATACAGCATCACTTATTTTGGGCCAATTTAGTGGTGTGGAAAAGGCGGGAAAGGCTTCGGGATTTGACAATTCATTTGCACCTTATAAAGCGGCTATAAATAAATTTGATAGTCAGGTAGGAGAGGTCTATGCTGCAATTCGATCGAGGGCTAATTATAAGAATGAAAATTGGTTGATTATAGTAACTTCTAATAAGGGGGGGCAATTTACTCTTCCGGTGGATCAGGACGATAAAACGATTTTTAGTAATCCAAATGTAAACACCTTTACTATTATTTATAACAATAAATACAACCCTACATTTATTCCAAGACCATTCCTTGGGAATCCAATGTCTGGAAATGCGGTTAGATTTAAAGGAGATCCAGAAAAAACTGTAGCTACACTAGATGCAGTTGCATCAAAGGAATTTAATTTTGGAGAATCTGATTTTTCGGTGTCGGTTAAGGTAAAGAAGGGTAAAACAAGAAATACTTCAAGAGGAGATTATTACTATCAATGGCCTTCCATTTTAGGAAAAAGAGATAGAGCTGGCTGGGGTGGCGACAATGCCCCGGGTAACCCGGGTTGGGATATTTGTTTATTCCAGAATGGATGGCGCTTCTTTGCTGCCGGTGGTGTCGGATTTAATAATGGTATTGAAATTGGAGGGATGGATTTTAGTGGTGACATCTGGCATGACCTTACTTTTGTGGTGGAGAGAAAAGCGGACGGAAATAGATATGTTAGAATGTATACTGATGGTGTTAAGGGTGTAACCAATGATGCAAATAATGGTTATGATGGACCTGATGGCACCAAAGAAAAACCGGTTTCTGTTGATGTAAGACTTGGAGGGCAACCTAATTTCGATAACAATGCACCTTTGCGTTTAGGTTGGGTACCAGGAGAGATGGATGGTGATTTTGGTATCATTAATGTAAATATGACGGAATTTAAGATTTGGAAAGTTGCGCTGCCTGAAAATGTAGTGAAACAATTCGCGTGCGATCCAACCATGGATGAAAGTCATCCGAATTATGATGAGCTTGCCGGATATTGGCCTTTGAATGAAGGATCTGGAAATCAATTTGCAGATAAAGGGCCTTTTGCTGCTCCCTTTACAATTAATGGTACTTATACATGGGAAATATTTTCAGATTTAATTTGTACACCTAACAATACCAATCTAGGTGTATTGGTTCCTAAAAATTCTGATGTGCCAACTCAAATTTTAAGTTGGTTTAATATTCCTCGTCAGGAGACCTGGGGATTAGATGGAAGAGTTTGGATAGCAAATTAACGTTAACTGTTTGGACTCTTTTTTACTAGAGTCCAAACAGATTATTTAAACAGATCATTATATATATCAAATATGAAAAGAATATTTACTCACATGCATTTATGCCTTTTGGTTGTTATCACAACATTGATTGTGTCATGTGAAAAGGAAAAGTTGGCAGAGGTCATTGTTAAAGAAAATCCAAGCACAGTAGGTCTGTCATTAGATAATAAAATTGATATTGGAAGTGGTAATAACTTTTCGTTGGACAATGATAAATTAACCATTCCTGTGACAATTACTCTATCTGGGGCGTCTGGTAGAGCATTTAATGTTCAGGTTACCGGAAATGTTGATACCGTTGCAAAATTGATTACGGACGGGGTATTGCCTGCAGGTACTATACCATTTGGAGATCAGATGTACAATTTTCCACCTGTAGTTGATGTTCCTTACGGGGTTACCAGTACAACTTTTGACTTAGTGGTAAGCCGTACTTTTATCGAAAGAAACCATAATAAGATGATGGCGGTAGCCGTTAAAATTTCTGATGCATCAAAAGCCAATAAAGTAGACGCGGGAAAAAATGCTGTGGTAGTACTCATAAATGCTGCAGAGGCAATCGCTGCTGAGAAAGTGCATTACATTTCTTTCCTAGCAGGAGGAAAAACACCATATTTAGTACCCAATGCTGATAATTTCTCCATTGGTTCGCAGGACATAACTATTCCGATTTCTATAGCACTTGCCGGAGATGCTGGACCTGATTTTACAGTTGATTTTGTAAGGGATGACGCAGTAGCAACTGAATTGATAAATAATGGAACACTGAAAAATACTGTTCTTTATGCCGGGGCTAATTTTAGCATTCCTACAGGGAAGGTTAGATTTGTTGAAGGAGCAGCAAAAATCGAAGCTTCATTTTTGCTTAGAACGTCTGAAGCAATGGGTGGAGTTAATAACAAGAAAGCTATAGGATTGAGATTGAAAAACCCTAGTAAGTTTCAACTTGATGCAAATAAAGCAACAATGGTAGTTGTTTTTGATCCGGTTGCGTTTAGCAGGCCATATACAGTTCCTTTTGTAATAAAAGGAGGGATTGGTGCTGTGTCTGACATGATTCCTGCAGCATTCTATGATCAAGGTGGCGAGGGTGTCGCATACCATGATAATGATTCAAAAGATGGTGTAAGTAGCTTCCGCCCGGGTGAAAATGTTGACGTAGGTGATTATACACCTCGTAGTGTGGTTGGCTGGACTTCTGATGGTGAATGGTTAACCTATACTGTTAATGTGGAGGAAACTGGAGAGTACGAGTTGAACTCTCTAATCGGTGCACCAGGAGATAATGGAAGGTATACAGTATACTTTGATGGAGTAGACATTACAGGAACTTTAGCTGCAGGCAAAACTCCAGGGCAATATGGTGATCAACAACCAAACAGAACAACAGTTCAACTTACAAAAGGAAGACATATTATGAAATTCTTCATGAATGTAGGAGCTTATGATGTAAGGGGATGGATCTTTACCAGAAAAAAATAATAATTTTGTAAATACATTATAATAATCGAATCAACAACGGCGATGGCCAATTACATGCATCGCTGTTGTTTAAAAATATACCAAACTTTAAATAGTATGAACAAACTTTTTATTTTGCTATTAAGCATAGTTATTTTCACTTCCTGTTCTAAAAACAAGGACATTGAAGTTGAACCAGCTGAACAAAACAGACCATTTGTTGATTTTGAGGTCGTTCCAGGTGATGACGCATTTACCTTCGACTTTAAGAATAACTCCAAGGATTATAAGAAACTTGAATGGCGCTTTGGTGATGACAGTCTGTCTACTGAAACTGCTCCAAAACACATATTTGCTAGATCAGGTATCTTTGAAGTTAACCTCACAGCAATTGCTGAGGACGGATCAACCGCAAAAAAAGTTGTACTTGTCAAGATCATCCCTGACAGTGTTTTAAACTTTATTGCAGAGAGCCAAGGTAGTAACAAAGTTAAATTTAGTGTGAAGTCTGCAAATGTAGTCGTGAAGAGTTTGTCATGGGATTTTGGGGATAATTCTAGTGGATCTACAGTAGCAACTCCAATTAAAGAATATGGTGCCGGTAATTTGTATACTGCTAAACTTACTGTAGAAACAGAAAAAGGTTCTGTATTTACAGTGAATAAGTTGGTGACAAGCAATGGAACTGTAATAGATGTAACAACTAAATATCTGCTAAATGTAGGTCCTAAATTTATTCCTTCTGCCAGATTCGGAAGCAGATGGGGAATTGTTGCGGATTGGAGAGTAAATAATGCGGTATTACAACGCGATGGTGGCATGGGTGGCTGGGATGAATGGGACGGAAATAGTATGTCAATGGAGTCGTGGGGTGGAGAACCTGATATCATTAATGGAAAAATCGAACAAACAACCTTGTTGCCTCTTCCTGCAGGTGAGTATTTTTATAGCCTAGATTTTGTTGGATACCAGTGGAAAAATGAATTTTATACCGTAATAGCTAAGGGTGCAAATTTACCTGATGTTACTAATGTGGAAAACAACGCTAACGTTTTAGGTTTTACAAAATCTAAAGGCTCAACTGGAGATGCTCCGGATAGCGCACCGAAGAAATTTACCACAGGATTTACGCTTCCAGTGGAAGGAGATGTAACTGTAGGCTTTGTGGCAACCTTTATTGATCCTGATCAGTATTTCAGACTCAGATCTATAAAGCTTTACCAATTAGATAAATAAAATACACAAATTAAACAAAGAGCTGTTACAATATTTTGTAACGGCTCTTTTTATTTTAAAGCCTCATAGATTTCGGTAAACAACAAACCGCTTCCGCCACCGTAATGAAATACAATAGGGATTTTACGATTTACTTTTCTGATCACATGCTCTAGCTCTGTTTCTTCAGCCTTTTCTAATCCTGCCCCCACCAAAACCAGATCAAAGTTTGCTGATCTAAATGTTGTAATTGCCTGTTCCAGTGTATTTGCACCTATTGCACTCATTTCAGTATTGGAATTTACAAGCCTCAGAACTGTATTTAGAATTTCCTGATGGGTACAAACCACCAAAACCTCGGTCTTTTTCATAATTAATAATTCATTGGAACCTCCATTAAAAGGAC
>Ga0157370_10006965_pt1 | contig 12348 bp, 13 predicted proteins | sample C35metaG_FD_113463 | JGI IMG/M metagenome (GOLD analysis project Ga0157370, IMG submission 113463) | Corn rhizosphere microbial communities from Kellogg Biological Station, Michigan, USA - C3-5 metaG | ecosystem: Host-associated > Plants > Roots > Rhizosphere > Soil | place: USA: Michigan...
ATCGCCATTCGGCACGCTGGGAGCAAAACGTTCTCGCCGCGTTGATTGAGGAGGGAACCTATGAGCGCCATATCCGCCGCCTGCGCCGGGAGAATGAGCGCCGCCGCAAGGCGCTGATGGAAGCCGTCGATCAATATTTACCTGAGCAGTGTTTCCTGACGGGCATGGCTGCTGGGCTGCACGGCGTCCTCCTGCTGCCGCACTTTCGCCCACAGGATGAACTCGCACTGCAAGCGGCGGCCCTTGAGCGCGGGGTCGGCGTTTATCCTCTCTCCCCGCTGTTTGCCGAGCCAGCACAGTCAGAAGACTCAAACCCTGCCGGGCTAATTTTGGGTTACGCGGGGTTAAGCGTTGAGCAGATCCATGATGGCGTAAGGATTTTGGGCGAGGTGCTGGGGGAAGTGTGACCTATCCGTGTTGGGCTGCCCCCCCGCCCACAAGAGACACCTACGCAGGTCCTCTAACGTTTTGATGAACACCGCTATCTGGAAGGGGATGATTAACTTCCCCAGCGTGTACGCAGGTAATTGACGGCTTGCTGGGTTTGCGGCTGGTTGAGGTAATCCTCGCGGAACAGAATGGTGCCGGAGATTTGTGGCACGGCGTCGTTGAGATCGAGCTGTTTTTTCAACTCTGGCACGCCGCCGCTGACCATCCAGTCGGGCTCGTTTTTGGAGGGTTCGCCCACTTTATACAGCGCGATACCAATGTACAGGCGGGTATGGGTCGGCTTCACCACGTCGGCCCACCACTTTGCCAACACGTCATAACGGGCCGCGTCGCGCGCGAAGGGCCAATAGAGCTGTGGCGCGATATAATCCAGCAATCCTTCTTGCACCCAGAGGCGAGTGTCAGCATAGGATTCATCATAGGCCGCCGCGCCGCGCGTGTTGGAACCCGCCGGATCCTGTGAGCGATTTCGCCACACGCCCGCCGGGCTGATACCAAACTCCACGTTAGGTTTCAATTGCTTAATGGTGCGCGACACCTGCTCAACCAGCAGTTGGGTATTGTGGCGACGCCAGTCAGCTTTCGAGCTGAACCCCTGACCATATTTTCTGAACGTTTGGCTATCGTCGAGGGTTGATCCTGATGATTCCGTGTAAAAGTAATCATCAAACTGCACGCCGTCGATCGGATAGCGCGACACCACTTCTGACACAATGCTGGTTATCCAGTCGCGGGCTTCAGGGATGCCGGGGTCGAGCACAAAACGGTCACCGGCGGTGCGGATCCAGTCGCGATGCAGTACAAATACGCTGGCCGGGTTCATTGATAGGGTGCGATTTAGCTCCGCCACTGTTCGCGGCTTGGTGTTGACCGACACGCGATAAGGATTGAACCAGGCGTGGACTTTCATGCCGCGTTTGTGCGCTTCTTCCAACATAAACTGCAGTGGGTCATAGCCCGGATCCTGACCTATATGCCCCGTCATCACGTCCGACCAAGGCAGAATCTTCGAAGACCAGAGGGCCGTACCGTCGGGCTTAACCTGGAAAAACACTGTGTTGATACCCAGACTTTTCAGCTTATCAAGTTTGTCGGTCAGCGCTTTTTGCTGCTGGTTAATGCGAACTGCCGGATTGCTCACATTCACCGAAGAGATTGGCGGCCAGTCGAGGCGAGACACCGTGGTCAGCCAGACGCCGCGCATTGGCTCTTGCGCATGCGAAGGCTTATCCGGTAAAGGCTGTTTCGCCACCGGCGGCAGTGGGGTGACGAGCGATTTTGGCGGCGTGGAGGAACAGCTGGCCAGCCACAGGGCACCGGCAAAAATTGCACCTAAGCGTAGAACCTTAGTTAGCCTGGAAAAGCGGCGAAGAGGGGCGATGATAATCTCCAGTGTTTTCGGGTAGTCACGTGGGAATCGCCATTCTCTTATGAATCAGGTTGAAGCGGCAAATTTTTTGCGGCGCCTTAGCTATTTTAACCCACCTCGTGGGAGCCGCTGCGGGGGCATGTTGGCGAATGATCATCACATCAAGTTCAATGTGGTTCTTTTGTTAAATTTATGAAAAAATAAATCTCTAATACGAAATGTCTCAAGGAGTGAAAATGAATCCACAATATAATTTGTACGTGATTATCGTACCTATTTTAATCATCGCTTTGACCTGGTGGGATTGGCGTCGCAAGAAAAATGCCCTTCTCAAAGACAGACAACACGCTAATAGCCCTGATTTTCATGAGCCTTACGCTGAATCTCAATCCGAAGCCAAAGATAAATCATTATCAGAAATAAACCACAGAGAACAGGCATTATCTAAAACGCTAAAATATAGAATCGCGGTCACCATTATCTTTATTCTGCCGATTTTAATGTACATAAGATTGTATTTTTTACATAAGTAAGGCATTCAGCATAGAAATAGGGTGGATGTATAAGTAGGGAAGACACTTTACATCCATCTAAATTAATTAATTGATAGAGAGATTTAGGTTGGCGTCGCGCAGCCTGCTCCAGCCGATTATCAGAACAATAAGCATAATTAAGCCCGCCAAACATCAGGCTGGATAAGATGGAGCCTAGCGCGTAGGCGGCCAGCATGATGCTGGCCGAGGTCGGCCAATCATGCTCATTGGCAAAGGCCACCACCGACACGTCGATGGTGCCCGGTCTGCTGCTGGTGGAGATAGAAGCCACTGCGGTGGTGCTGGCGTAGTGGGGTTTAGCGCCAGATCTTAAAGTGTATTGGGCGTGATGCCGACGTAACGCGCTCGCGGCCGGATCAGCCGACTGGCGGCGACCTGCTCCAGCGCGTGGGCTAGCCAGCCGGAACAGCGGCTGACGGCGAACAGTATAAAGGGCGCTTCCACTGGCAAGTTGTAGGTGTCCGCCAGCAGGGCGAGGGCGAAGTCTATGCTCGGGCGCTCGCCCGCCGCCTGTACCACATACTCCATCAGTTCGCCGTAAGGCCCGCCGCTCGGCAACATCGCCATGATGGCATTGGCTCGCACGTCACCGTCGGGGTAGAGCGGATGCCCAAAGCCCGGCAGTGTCCGCCCCTGCGCCAACCACTCCCTCACGGCCTGCTGCGCGCCAACTCGCCGGGTCGAGTCAACCAGCACGTTGAGCGAGCGCGAAGCACCGCCGTGCAGAGGCCCGGTCAAGGATGCCAGCCCGGAGAGCACCCCGGCGGCCAGCGACGCGCCGGTTGAAATCGTCACCCGCACGGCGAACGCGGAAGCATTCAATTCATGTTCGGCCAGCAGCACCAGTGTGCGGCGCAGCACGTTTTCCGCCTCGGGGCATTGCCATGTCTGGGCCAAACTCTTGCTGAGCGTGCTTCCACCGAGGGTTATGTCGATACCAAGCATGGCTTCGGTAAGCGTAGCGAACACGCCTGCCGCCTCGGCGCGAAGCACCGAAAGAGCGCGCCCCGTTGAGGGTAAATCACTGCCGCTGCGCTTGGCCAGAGCCACCAGTCCGGCTGCCGAAGCCTGAGCAAAGCCTTTGAAATGGCGAGTAGGGCGGCCGCCGCCAACCAGCGCCTGCTGGAAGTCCGTCTGCGGATACTCCCACAGCAGCGCCGCGACCTGCTCCAACGACGCCGTGCCCGAAAGGACCACCGCGTCCTGCCCGCGATACCAAAGCCGCCCGTCAATCACCGTCGAAATCGCCGAAGGCAGCACCGGATCACCCCATTCAATGGCCTGAGCGGCCACCACTTCTAGCGTGCGGCGACCGTTGGTGCGCTTCGTCATGCGCATCACATCTTCGCGGTGATAAAGGCTGCGACGACTGTCTTTGCTGTCCGGCTGCGCGCGGATTTTTCCCCGGCTGACATTGGCATAAAGCGTTTGCGGGCGGACATTCAAAATGCTCAGGGCTTCTGCGGCCGTTATCCACACCATGGTGATCCTCAGGTTAATGTTGATGATTCGAGTCAAGATTGACGTCAACATTAGCAAGATTATTCTGGGGTTAAAAGATGGCTCACTTCTCCCTCAAATCCAGTTTACTCAGGCGGACATATGACGAATGTAACCATGGCTTTTTTTGATCAAGCTCGGCAGGCGTTGCATCTCCCTCAAGAAGCGTTAACTCAGTTCGATGTGCAAGGCACGGCGCAATTGGCGTCTGAGTTCCCGGTCACCGATTTTGCCGTTGCGGCGATTGGCGCGGCGGGAATGGCGCTGGCTGAACTCATCAAAGTGCAATTTGGGCACAAGCCGCAGGTGGAGGTTGACCGTAAACTGGCTTCGCTGTGGTTTAGTTGGTCAATACGGCCTATTGGCTGGCAGATGCCCGCCTTATGGGATTCCATTGCCGGAGACTATAAAACTCAAGATGGCTGGATCCGTCTGCACACCAACGCGCCGCACCACAAAGCCGCCGCGCTAAAGGTTTTGCAGTGTGCCGACGATCGCGAGGCGGTGGCGAAAGTGGTGGCGAAATGGCCCGGCGAGGCACTGGAAACGGCGATTGTGGAGCAAAAGGGCTGCGCGGCGGTCATGCGCAGTTTGGCCGAGTGGCAGGTCCATCCGCAGGGCAAAGCCGTGGCGGCAGAGCCACTGATTGCCTGGTCATCCGCTGAGGCGGCATCTCCTTACTCAACTTGGCAACCTGAAGAAAAAAGGCCACTGGCGGGTCTAAAAGTGCTGGATTTGACCCGCGTACTGGCAGGCCCGATAGCCACCCGATTCCTCGCCGGTTATGGGGCAGAAGTGCTGCGGCTAGACCCGCCGGAGTGGGATGAACCCTCGGTGATCCCCGATGTGACACTGGGCAAACGCTGCGCGCGGCTCGATATTAAAACGTCCGCCGGGAGAGCTACCTTCGAGCGATTACTGGCCGAAGCCGACGTGCTGGTGCACGGCTATCGCCCCGATGCTCTTGTCCGACTGGGCTATGGGGAGGCCGAGCGGCGCATAATCAACCCCGGATTGATTGATGTTTCTCTCAATGCCTATGGCTGGAGTGGTCCGTGGGCCGGGCGGCGCGGCTTTGATAGCCTGTTGCAGATGAGTTCCGGGATCGCGCACTGCGGCATGCAAGGAACGCATTCGGACCGGCCTGTGCCGCTGCCGGTGCAGGCGCTCGACCACGCTACGGGCTATTTAATGGCGGCGGCGGTGATCCGCGCTCTGGTTTGGCGAGTGACTGACAATCGCGCATCAACGGCGCGCTTGTCTTTGGCGCGAGTGGCGCACTCGTTGGCTGAGCTGCCGCGAGCCCCCGTCGCCGCGCAGGGTTTGGAAATCAGCCCAGACGACTTGTCTCTGGAAATAGAAAAAACGCCGTGGGGCGAGGCCAAACGATGTAAATCTCCACTGTTAGTCGGCGGCTTACCTTTGGTTTGGCAACGTCCGGCGTCGCGACTTGGGTCGGCTGAAGCGGGTTGGGTGGAGTCAAGTTTAGGTTAAACAGGGACTAATATGTGTAAGATTGCCGGTGCTCCGCCGCTTTTTGCAGCAACCGTATAGCGCTTTGCGCTGATAATTTTGGTGCGTATAACATTGATTATGTTAAATAAAGTGAATTAAGTTCTAAATCTTACATTTTAATCACTCGATAGATGAGGGACTTTTGTGAAGTCTCCGTCCTGATTTTGAAAACCTGCTGCCCCTCTGATTATTTACATATATCAGATAAAGTGGCAATTTCAACGTCGAGCTATTTCTACTTAGAGGTTTCCGCTATGACTACCTTTCATCAACTTACCGCCACCAGTCTGGACGGCAAGCTTATCTCTATGGGCGACTTCGCCGGTAAGGTGGTTTTGGTCGTGAATACTGCAAGCCAATGTGGCTTCACGCCACAGTACGGCGGTCTTGAAACGCTCTACAATAAATACGCCGCCCAAGGTTTGATGGTGCTGGGTTTCCCCTGCAACCAGTTCGGTAAACAGGAGCCAGGCGACGCCGACGAAATCGCGCGGACCTGTTACATTAATTACGGAGTGAGCTTCCCTATCTTCGAGAAGGTACAGGTCAACGGAACGGCAGCGCACCCGGTATTTCGTCATCTAAAAAATGAACTACCCGGCGTGCTTGGTGGCAAAATCAAGTGGAACTTCACTAAATTTCTGATTGGACGCGACGGTAAACCGCTCAAGCGTTTTGCTCCGATCGCTACCCCGGAGAAAATGGAAGCCGCAATCCTTGCTGCACTTGCAATCTAAGTGTGTCTAGAGGATATTTTCTTAAGGTTATCAATGGATGTTCACTGTATTATTTTTTAAATACCGAGTAAGTTGATTATAAGAAGTCATATCCTTTTTTCTTTAATAAATATTCATATTGTTGAAATCCCTCTCCATTATTAATAGATAATCAAAATGTCTCTGTCTAAATGACTCATCTTGCAAGTATAGGTTAATTAAAGGGATTGTAAGCCTGTTAACTCAAGTTATGAATCAGCTTACGTATGCATAATTAGCTGTTTCGTCGCATTTAAATAAAATCTCATAGAGTAAGATAAATCTTAATTGAGTTTTTTATTTTCTCACCCGACTATTCTTTAGAGGTGTTATTTTTTTATGAGAGGAAGTTTCGATGCCTATTACTACTTTAAAAGAGTTGTTTAATCGTGATTTATCCGACGTTTACAGCGCAGAAAAACAAATTACCAAAGCACTTCCAAAAATGGCGCGTGCAGCAACGGATACCCAATTAGTTGATGCGTTTAAACTTCACCTGGAAGAAACTCAGGGTCAAATTGAGCGCCTTGATAAAGTGGCTGAGTCACATGCTGATATTCGCATTAAGCGTATGAAATGCCACGCGCTTGAAGGTCTGGTAGAAGAAGCGCAGGAACTTATCGAATCAGTAGAAAAAGGCGAAGTGCTTGATGCCGGTCTAATCGGCGCCGCGCAAAAAGTGGAGCACTATGAAATTGCCACCTATGGCACGCTCGCGGCGCTGGCGAAAAAACTCGGTTATACCGAGGCAGCAAAACTCCTGCTCGAAACGCTGGAAGAAGAGAAAAATACGGATGTGAAATTAACCTCTATTGCCGAAGCCAGCTCTCCAAAATCTAAAAAAAGCACCCCCGTTCGTTGACTTATTGCAGATGGCCCACGAGCAATATAGGCCATCTGCTTTCCATCAAGATTGGTTATGTATTTCTTATACCTCTTAGGGATATTACTTGTGAGTAGAGTTTGATTCTCGCTACACTGAAATTGATTTTGCTTTAATAAAGTTAGATGCTGAACTCTAGGGCGCTATTTCTTGGTTGAAAATCAATGATCAATATCAGCACCGACTGCTTATTGGCTTCGACTGGCGCGTTGTGATGTGGCAGCTGCGTGCCAAGCTGAATATAAAAGGTTGATTGGCGCTGTGTCATTGCTTAGAAGCCTCAGAGCAGGCCTTTGGCCTGCTAGCCGCCCCCCCCTCGCTTAGGGGGTGATATGAATAATTTTTCTTGTCGTGTTCAGCGCCGAATCAAACGGCCCGGTATTTCGAACAATCTTAACCATGACGCTTGCGCCAACCCAAAGCTGGTAGAGACTTTCTGCCACGATGCGGGGCGTATCGTCAATCGTCAGAGATCCTTCGTCTATTCCCTTTTCTAAGGCTTCCGCCAGACGTGAGATTATCCCTGAAGTACCTGCCTCAAGGGTTAAGCGCATTGTGTCCGACAGATCGGCCACTTCAGCACCCAGTTTCACGGCAAGACACTTACCCTGACAGTCAGAGAACGACTGAGATTCTCGCCACTGCTGCCAATAATTCATGAGTTTCTGCGCCATATTGAGTCCCGGCTGGCTCAACGTCCTGTCGATGTCAGCGAGATAGTCATCAAAATAGTGCGCCAGCATATCCGCACCAAAAGCTTCCTTCGAACTAAAGTAATGATAAAAGGAGCCTTTAGGGACGCCAGCGTCCTTGAGAATTTCATTCAGTCCGACCGCAGAGAACCCTTTACCGGCCATAATACGCTGGCCCGTCGCAAGAATATGCTCGCGGATTTCATTGCTATGTTGTTGAGTTGTAGTATTCATAAATTTAAATTACCAAGAACTAGACCAGTCGTCTATAGGTAAGTTAAAAAGTTCCATTTTGCTAAAGCATATTGGTGGATTTCAGCAGTCCACCACAGAGGGTTATCGCCACCGGCTGAGATAAATCGCAGCAGGTCTGCATTTATCGTCGCGACTTGGGTGATGGTCATTCCGTGGCCAAACCCGGCATAGACCTTGAGCTGCGCATCTTTGACAAGTTGCGCTGCCAAAATGGCAGAGGTAGGGGCAAATCCACATCGCCCCTCCCTAGTGAATAGCTGCTATGCGCCCAGTTGCTTAATCAGCTGGGCCGCCGTTGCGGCTGAGGACGTTGGGTTTTGCCCGGTGATCAGCAGGCCGTCGCTGACCACATAAGAGCTCCAGTCTTCCCCTTTCGAGTAAATCCCGCCTTGGGCAATTAGTTCGTCTTCTACCAAGAAAGGCACAATGCGGGTCAAGCCCACGGCTTCCTCTTCGCTGTTGGTAAAACCGGTGACCTTACGGCCTTCAACCAGTGGTTTCCCCTGCGGGGTTTTGACGTGGCGCAGCACGCCAGGCGCATGACAGACCAGAGCGACATGCTTGTTTGCCGCCAGGAATGCTTCGATGAGTGCGATGGAGTGTTTATCTTCGGCCAGATCCCACAGAGGGCCGTGACCACCCGGATAAAACACGGCGTCGAAATCATCCTGCGAAACGCTGTCGAGGCGAACTGTCGCAGCCAGTTGTGCCGTAGCTTCAGCATCGGCTTCGAAGCGATGGGTTTGTTCGGTCTGGAAATTAGGCTCATTGCTTTTTGGGTCTAGCGGTGGATTGCCGCCCTGCGGCGAGGCCAGCGTGATGTCTGCGCCCGCATCTTTAAATGCGTAGTACGGTGCCGCCAGCTCTTCCAGCCAAAAACCCGTTTTGCGACCGGTGTCGCCCAATTTGTCGTGAGAGGTTAAAACCATAAGAATTTTCATTATAAAGCTCCTGCGTTTAAGTTTAAGAGATGTGTATTAGACCAGTCGTCTATTAATGGGGCGAATGTCAGATTGGCCGTTGCTGCGATGTAGGCAAATTAACAGCTATTAGACCAGTCGTCTACAGGTATTTTAAAACTTTTTATCGGTAATGCGTCAGGCACCTTCTCTTCGTTGATGCCTGACCCAGTGCCTTAAAGCACGCATTCTAAGATTGACTCACCAGCGGTCTTCTACCCGCCGTTAGCAAGCTCAGCTAACTTTTTTGGCCCAAACTGCCTCGTTGCCGGAAAGCATATTCGGCCCGGAGGCGCGGATAACCTGCCATAAAGGGAAGTTCCAAGGCATGACGGCCAAAATAGAGCCGACCGGCAGATGGGAGATATGTACCCTATCGTCATTTTCAACAGACACAGGTTCATCGGCGAGGATGGCGGGGCCATTGCTGGCAATCCAGTCAAGCGTGGCCGCGCACTTCTCGACTTCAGCGCGGGCCGCCGTCAGGGTTTTTCCCATTTCAGGGGTAATGATCCCGGCTAAACTCTCTGAGCGTTCGCGCAAAATTAACCCATTAGGCTCATCGGTTTAGCCGGTGAGCCTGTATCACCTGTTAACTCACAGCCATTACCCTGCGGCGTACTGGCCGCGCAGCGGCAGGCCATGTTCATGGCGGATGCCATTCTCAGAAAGCGCCTCATTGGCGAACTTGCCGATGCCCACCGCGCGCGCCTCCTCCTGCCCGGCCGGAGAGCTATTATCGTAACGGTCCGAAGTCCCGCCGGTGTACGTTCCCTTCAGCATGCGATAGCCGTGTACTAACTCATGGGCCAAAGATACAAACGCCAGCGAGGTATCGTCCATCAGGCTTGGACGCCCATAAGCGTCAATCGCCACTGATTGACGCGGGTTCCAGTCCACGCTGGCGCTGGTTCCCTCACCTTTCATACCCAGCGTCTGCTTCTGCGCTAGCTGGGTAGCTTTCTTATTATGGGCTTGGTCATACTCGCTGCTGGACAGCTTAAAGCGGCTGACCTGAGATTGCGTTAGCACCGGGCGGGCCACGGTGTTAGCCATTGCCGTCACCTTGACTTTAACGTGGCGCCCATTGCTGCTTAGATCACGAAGTTCATTCAGCAGGCTGCGGCCATTTGGGCGACTATTCAACTTTTGTAATGCGCTTTCAGCGGCAAAATAGTCCTCCTGACGATGGTATTCAATCGCGATATGCGGTGCTATTTGACTGGCAGAAATCGTACTCATTTTCTCTCCTACGTGCTGTTTTAACGTTGCGACATCAGGGCTTCAACCTGACGGCGCTGAAGTAAAAGCTTTTCTTCATCTTTGGTGACCGAACGGCCTTGTGGGACCGCGGGCTGACACCAGCGACCAATTACCGACAGCGTCCAGACGAGGCGTTCAAATAAGGAGATAAGCGTATCGTGAAGAAGATCTTTTAGCGGCAAGGCGGCCCATATCACCAGTTGTGCGCCCGCTTTATCAGCCGCAACGGTAATGACAGGCTGCTCCTCGATATTCAGGTTGGCCTGAAGCAATTCAAGCAGCAGCGTCTCACTTGGGTTTTCAGGCAACGGCAACATCCCCATCATAATCAAAGACATGTTTTCCGTAAGTTCCAGAAAGACCTCTTGGCCACCCTCGAGTGGCAACGCATAGTATCCATGCGGATTGCACTCAAGCGCAGGCACGTTCAGCTGTTTAAACAGCGGTTGGAGTTTTTGATAGAACTGTTCAGCAATCACCATAGCTACACCTATTTCGCGGACCAATATGACGAGTTATGTGGTTAGCGTTCGAGGCTGGTTCCTGCGGGAGTTTGTAACAAGGTGCAATCGATATTGCATATACAAAGCTGATTTTTCAGATGAAAGGTATGCGAATTAATTGATTAGATTTTCAAACGGCAGGCGAAGACCGCACAGCCAGTCTCCAAGCTTTGGGGGACAGACCGGTCTCTCGTTTAAAGATGGTATTGAAAGCACTCACCGAAGCATAACCCAGTGAGTGGGCCACCACGGCAATCTGTTCTTCTCCTTCGGACAATGCCCGTTCGGCAAGACGCACGCGCCACTGTGTCAAATAGGCAATTGGGGTCATGCCCGCAATAAGCTTGAAATTTTGCGCAAAGGTGGTGCGTGACATGGCGCAGGATTTCGCCAGCTCTTCCAGATGCCATTTACGTGCCGGATAGCCGTGTATCAGCTGTAATGCCGGAACCAGACGTTTATCAGCAAGTATGCGCAACCACCCGGAAGATAGAACATCGCTGGTTTGCAGATATTCTCTCAGGATATGAATAAACAGTAACTGCGCCAAGTGCGCGGAGGCCAGCTGTGAGCCAGCACGAGCATTACGGCGCTCCAGCACCAATTGGTCGAGCAGCCAGCGAAAAGAGGCGGCTTGGTCTGAGGCTGCTGGTATGTGGATCCACGGCGGAAGAACATGCATTAGCAGTTTGCCGCTGGTGGGATTGAGCAGTATATGCCCCCCAATATGCTCAAAATCATCTCCTTCCCCCACGGCAACATCGACTTTACCGGCACCAGAAAACACGCTCATGGCGTCGACCGGCTCAACATCCGGATGGCTGGCGAGGATAAAAGATCGCTTGGCGCTCAGCAGCCCCACATCACCCGTAGAAAACCGCACGGGGGCTGGCTCCCCTTGCAAAATGACCCAACAACTGCCTTTTACGATGGCGAAAAACTTGATTTTTTCCGGGGCAGGAAAACGCAGCGCCCAATGACCGCCCGCGGTAAAACCGCCAGTAACCAAAGACTGGGCCTGCGTGAGCTTGATGATGTCAGAAAACGGATCATTGTTCATTCCCGTACTATCCAGCAACTAATCCGGACTATCAAGGATTTTAAGTACGCCCATCCTCCTCTAAGCTGTTTCGCAACAGGATTAATGCGACACAACACCAAGAGGTTAACGTGATGAGTAAAGAAAAAGTATTGGTGACGGGCGGTACAGGTTTTATCGCGCAACACTGCATTATTGTCTTGTTGAACAGTGGCTATCAGGTTCGGACTACCGTGCGTTCTCTCGAGCGAGAGGCTGAAGTTCGGCAGCATCTGCATCAGGGCGGCGTTGACGCGCAGGATAATCTGACCTTTGTGGTCGCTGATTTGATGTCTGACGAGGGTTGGGACGAGGCGGCGGCAGGCTGTACTTATGTCATGCACGGCGCGTCGCCTACCCCCTCTGGTGGGCAATTGACGGAAGACGACTGGGTCAATCCGGCGATTGAGGGCAACCTGCGGGTTCTGCGCGCAGCGCGTAATGCGGGGGTTAAACGCGTGGTTCTAACCTCGGCGTTTGGTGCCATCGGGGTTGGCCACCCTGCTGATTATCGGCGCCCCTTCGACGAGAACGACTGGAGTGACATCAGTGGCGATGTCTGGCCTTATCAG
>Ga0157370_10006966_pt1 | contig 12347 bp, 12 predicted proteins | sample C35metaG_FD_113463 | JGI IMG/M metagenome (GOLD analysis project Ga0157370, IMG submission 113463) | Corn rhizosphere microbial communities from Kellogg Biological Station, Michigan, USA - C3-5 metaG | ecosystem: Host-associated > Plants > Roots > Rhizosphere > Soil | place: USA: Michigan...
GCGTTGTAGCTGAGCGAGTCCGCGCGCAACAACTGGTCCAGCCGCTGCAGCGAGGTGTTGCCGGAAAGATGAAAGATGTTGCTGTCGGGGCTCGAGAAATGATCGCCATACACCTGCGCTGGACTCGCTTCGCGATCGCCCTCGGTCGGCAGGCCGGGCTCGTAGAAATTCAGCAGGTCGTTCTTCCGGCACAGCGCGAAGTCGTTCTTCACCACCGGGCACGTGAACGCGCCGAGCGGGCAGGTGTCCGCGGAATTTTGCGCCACGGCCAGCCCGGGTGCGACCGCCAGCGTGATCGCAAAAGCCAGTGCACGCGGAGTCAGCGGCATCGGTCGGCGCGGCACGGGACTTCCTCTGGTGGATAACCCGCGTAAGCTAGCAGAACGGACCTGCCCTGTTGAGACGCCGGCCTCCGTCGTTCAGGCCGCCTTCGTGACCTCGAGCCGCGCGCAGCGGACGTCCAGCCATGCGCGATCGGAGGCATCGTCCAGCAGCGGCGCCAGCCGCTCGCGCACACTTGCATGGTAATCGTCGAGCCATCTGATTTCGGTCGCGTCCAGCAGCGACAGCACCAGGAGGCGCGTGTCGATCGGGCACAGCGTCAAGGTTTCGAAGGCGAGGAACTCGCCGAATTCGCCGTCGCCGGCGGGAATGGTCGCGGCCAGGTTCTCGATGCGCACGCCGTGCCGACCGGGCTTGTAGACGCCGGGTTCGATCGAGGTGATCATGCCGACGTCCAAGGCTTCGAGTTGCTGGCCCGAGCGCGGCGGCCGGATCGATTGCGGGCCTTCGTGCACGTTCAGGCAATAGCCGACGCCGTGGCCGGTGCCATGTCCGTAATCGACGCCCGCAGCCCAGATCGGAGCACGCGCCAGCGCATCGAGTTGCTGCCCTGAAGTGCCGCGCGGAAATTTCGCGCGCGACAGCGCGATCACGCCCTTCAATACCAAGGTCACGTCACGGCGCTGCTCGGGCGTGGTTTCGCCCAGCGCCCACATCCGGGTGATGTCGGTGGTGCCCCCGAGATACTGCGCGCCGGAATCGATCAGCAGCATGCCGAGCGGTTTCAGTTCCGAATGCGATTCGGGCGTGGCGCGGTAGTGCGGCAGCGCGGCGTTGGCCTGGTAGCCCGCGATGGTGGAAAAACTCTCGCTCACGAACCCGGGCTGCTGGGCGCGCAGTTCGCGCAGCTTCTCGTCCACGTCGAGTTCGGTGAGGCGTTTGCCTTCGTGCAGGCATTGCTCCAGCCAGCGCGCACCGCGCACCAGCGCCACGCCATCGCGACGCATTGACTCGCGGACGTGGGCCATCTCCTTGCCGGATTTACGTGCCTTGGCGCCGGTGATCGGACCGGCCGCTTCGACCAGCGTGACGTGATCGGGAATCGCGTGCGCAACGGCGGCCGAAACCTGCGCGGGCGCCAGCAGCAAGTTCGTGTCCCGCGGCAGTGCGCGCAATGCGTCGTTGAACGATTGGTAGGGCGCGAGGCGGACCTTGTCGTCCGCCAGCGCCGCCTGCAGCTTCGCATCCAGCTTGGAGGCGTCGATGAACAAGGTTGCGCCGTTCGCGTCGATCAGGAGATGCGACAAAAACATCGGGTTGTACTCGACGTCGCTGCCGCGCAGGTTCAGCACCCATGCGATTTCATCGAGTGCCGAAACGATGTGATGGCTCGCGCCCGCCTGCTTCATTGCGTTGCGCACTTGCGCGAGCTTTTCGGTGCGGCTGTGGATGGCGTAATCCAGCGGATGTTCGTAAACCGGCGCGTGCGGCAATGTTGGACGATCGGTCCAGATCGCGCCGGGCAGGTCGTCCTCGACCAGTTCCGCGCCGTGTTTCGCCAATTGTTTGCGCAGCGAACGTTCCGAGGCCAATGACAGCATGTCGGCCGCGCAGGCCACCTTGTCGCCGGCGTGCACGCGTTCGCACAACCACGTCACGTACTCGAGCGTGTGCGGCACATGCAGCTTCATCAATTCGATGCTGTTGCCGGCAAGTTGGCGCTCGGCCTGCGAGAAATAGCGCGAGTCAGTCCACAATCCGGCAAATTGCGGCGTCACGACCAATGTTCCGGCGGAACCGGTGAAGCCCGACAGCCATTCGCGCGCCTGCCAGTGCGCCGGCAGGTATTCGGAAAGGTGTGGATCGGCGGTGGTCACGACGCAGGCGGCGACGCCGCGCTGGCGCATCGCGCCGCGCAGCGCGGCGATGCGTTCGGGGATTGTGGCAAGGGTCATGCAGGCAGTCCGTGAGAGCGTTCGTGGTTTCGAGATGCAGACCGTCCATGGTGTCGCGTCGCCCGTGCCGGCGCAAATCCGGGCGCGCGTTGGTTGCGCGAAGCGCTTCCGCTAGAATGACGCTTTCCACACACGGTCCGACCATGACCTCCCTGATTTTCGTCACCGGCGGCGTGGTGTCCTCGCTTGGCAAGGGCATCGCGTCGGCGTCGCTGGCGTCCATCCTCGAGGCCCGCGGCCTCAACGTGACGTTGATGAAGCTCGATCCCTACATCAACGTCGATCCCGGCACCATGAGCCCGTTCCAGCACGGCGAGGTGTACGTCACCGACGACGGCGCCGAGACCGACCTGGACCTGGGGCATTACGAGCGCTTCGTGCGCACGCGGCTGTCGGGCAAGAACTCCATCACCACCGGCAAGATCTACGAAGCGGTGATCCGCAAGGAACGCCGCGGCGACTACCTCGGTGCCACGGTGCAGGTGATCCCGCACATCACCAACCAGATCAAGCACGTGATCGACGAAGCCACCCGCGGTTTCGACGTGGCGTTGGTCGAGATCGGCGGTACCGTCGGCGACATAGAATCGCAGCCGTTCCTGGAAGCGGCGCGCCAGTTGCGAATCGAGCGCGGTGCCGACAAGGTGCTGTTCATGCACCTGACCCTGGTGCCGTTCATCAAGGCCGCGGGCGAGATCAAGACCAAACCAACGCAACACTCCGTGAAGGAATTGCGCGCGCTCGGCATCCAGCCGGACATCCTGGTGTGTCGTTGCGAGGAACCGCTGCCGGAATCCGAACGCCGCAAGATCGCGCTGTTCACCAACGTGCCGGAAAGCGCGGTGATCAGCGCGGCCGACGCCGACGTGATCTACAAACTGCCGCTCTGGCTGCACAAGGAAGGCCTGGACGACATAGTGGTCGAGCGCCTGCGCCTCGATGCGAAGCCCACGGACCTTTCGCAATGGCAGCGCACCGTCGATGCGGTCGAAAACCCGAAGGACGAGGTGCGTGTCTACATTGTCGGCAAGTACGTCGAGCACAAGGACGCCTACAAGTCGCTGGGCGAGGCATTGCGCCACGGCGGCATCCACAATTCGACCCGCGTGCAGCTTGAATGGATCGACTCGGAAGACATCGAAACGCGAGGCGCCGACGCGGTGCTGCACGACGCCGACGCGATCCTGGTGCCCGGCGGTTTCGGCAAGCGCGGCTTCGAAGGCAAGATCCAAACGGTGAAGTACGCGCGCGAGCGAGGCATTCCGTATTTCGGCATCTGTTATGGCATGCACGCGGCGGTGGTGGAATTCGCGCGCGACGTCGCCGGAATTGCCGGAGCGGGTTCCACCGAGAACGACCGCGATTGCGCCGACCCGGTGATCGCGCTGATCACCGAGTGGACGCAAGGTGCGGGCGAAGTGCAGCGACGCGATGAAGCTTCGGACCTTGGCGGCACCATGCGCCTCGGTGCGCAGGAATGCCAGCTCAAGGCCGGCACGCTTGCGCGCGAACTGTACGGCGCCGACACCATCCGCGAACGCCACCGTCATCGCTTCGAATTCAACAACCGCTATCGCGAACGCCTGGAGAAGGCCGGCCTCGTGATCGCCGGCCTGTCGGTCGACGACCTGGTCGAGATCGTCGAGTTGTCCCGGCAGAAACATCCGTGGTTCCTGGCGTGCCAGTTCCATCCGGAATTCACGTCCACGCCGCGCGATGGCCATCCGCTGTTCAACGGCTTCGTGCGCGCCGCGCGCGAGTACAAGGCTGTGCGCGATGCGCCGAAGTTCGCGAAGGAAGCAGCGGGATGAAAGTTTTTCCCGCCCTTGGGTCTGGGTCTTGGCCATTCCCTGGCCGGGATGACGATACGAGGGGACTTGCATGAACCTCTGCGGGTTTGAGGTCGGGCTGGATCGGCCGTTTTTCCTGATCGCCGGCCCGTGCGTGGTGGAATCGGAGCAACTGCAACTCGATGCTGCCAGTCGCTTGAAGGAAATCACCGGCAGGCTCGGCATCAACTTCATCTTCAAGTCGAGCTTCGACAAGGCCAACCGCACGTCGGGCAAGAGCTTTCGCGGGCTCGGGATGGAAGAGGGTCTGCGCATCCTCGGCGAAGTGAAGAAACAGATCGGCGTGCCGGTGCTCACCGACGTGCACGAATACACTCCATTCGACGAAGTCGCCGAAGTCGTGGACGTGCTGCAGACGCCGGCGTTCCTGTGCCGGCAGACGGATTTCATCCAGAAGGTCGCGGCCGTCGGCAAGCCGGTCAACATCAAGAAAGGTCAATTCCTGTCGCCGTGGGACATGAAGAACGTGGTCGAGAAGGCACGCGCGGTCGGCAACGAGCAGATCCTCGTGTGCGAGCGTGGCGCCAGCTTCGGTTACAACAATCTTGTTTCGGACATGCGCTCGCTGGCCGTGATGCGCGACACCGGCTGCCCGGTCGTGTTCGATGCGACGCATTCGGTGCAATTGCCGGGTGGACAGGGCACCCAATCCGGCGGCCAGCGCGAATTCGTGCCGGTGCTGGCGCGTGCGGCTGTCGCCGTGGGCGTCGCCGGAGTCTTCATGGAAACCCATCCCGATCCCGACAAGGCACTGTCCGACGGTCCGAATGCGTGGCCGCTGGGCAAGATGGAAGCGTTGTTGGGTACGCTGAAGGAACTTGACTCGGCAACCAAGCGTGCCGGTTTTCTTGAAATTTCGACTTGAATCCGTTCGTGGTGAGCATGTCGCAACGCGAGGCTCTTTTCCTTCCCCTTGAAGGGGGAAGGACTTCAAGGCGGTAGGCCAGGAACAATCTTTGCAGACGAGAACATGACCACAACCATCAAGACGACCCACGCCCGCGAAGTCCTCGACAGCCGCGGCAATCCTACCCTCGAGGCTGAAGTCACGCTTGCCGACGGCGCATTCGGCCGCGCGATCGTGCCCAGCGGTGCGTCCACCGGCACGCGCGAAGCGGTGGAACTGCGCGATGGAGACGAGTCGCGTTATCTCGGCAAGGGCGTGACGAAGGCGGTCGCCAACGTCAATGGTGAAATCGCGAAAACCTTGGCCGGATTCGACGCGGCCGACCAGAAGGGCCTCGACGAAAAACTGATTGTGTTGGACGGTACGCCGAACAAATCGCGCCTTGGCGCCAATGCCACGTTGGGCGTGTCGCTGGCCGCGGCTCACGCAGTCGCGGCTTCGCGCAAGCAACCGCTGTGGAAATATCTCGCGGGCAACCAGGCGCCGGTTCTGCCGGCGCCGATGATGAACGTGATCAACGGCGGCGTGCACGCAGACAATCCGCTGGACATGCAGGAATTCATGGTGATGCCGGCGGGCTTCGACAAGTTCTCCGAAGCGCTGCGCGCGGGCGTCGAGTGTTTTCATGCCTTGAAGACGCAATTGAAGAAGCGCGGCATGAACACCGCGGTCGGTGACGAGGGCGGTTTCGCGCCCGCGCTGCGTTCGCACGAGGAAGCGATCGAGGTGATCCTGGAAGCGATCGACGCTGCGGGTTACAAGGCGGGCAAGCAGATCTGGATCGCGCTGGATCCCGCCTCGTCGGAATTCTTCGAGGACGGCGTCTACGACCTGAAGGGCGAAAACCGCAAGCTGGATGCCGGCAGGATGGTGGAACTCTACGCCGACTGGTGCGCGAAGTATCCGATCATCAGCATCGAGGACGGATTGGCCGAAGGCGATCAGGCTGGCTGGAAGCTGATCACCGAGAAACTCGGCAGGAAAATCCAGTTGGTCGGCGACGACTTGTTCGTCACCAACCCCGCGATCTTCCGCGAAGGCATCGCTAATCACATCGCCAACGCGATCCTGATCAAGGTGAACCAGATCGGTACGCTCAGCGAAACGCTGGAAGCGGTGGCGATGGCAGACAAGGCGAATTACGCGGCGGTGATCTCGCATCGCTCCGGCGAAACCGAGGACACCACCATCGCGGACCTCGCGGTCGCGACCACGGCCACGCAGATCAAGACGGGTTCGCTATGCCGTTCCGATCGCGTCGCCAAGTACAACCAGTTGCTGCGGATCGAGGAACAACTCGGCGCTGCGGCGAAGTATGCTGGTCGCAACGCCTATCCGAATCTCAAGGCGCTTCCTGGCTGAGGTCGTCCCTTGCTTCGTTGGCTCGCGTTAGTCCTGATCGCCCTGCTGATCGGTTTGCAGATCAAGTTGTGGGTGGGCGACGGCGGCATGCGCGACCTGCGTGCGATCCGCGCGCGCGCGTCGGAACAGCAGGCCGAGAACGCCAAACTGAAACAGCGCAACGACGCGTTGCATGCGGACGTGGAAGACCTGAAACACGGGCAGGACGCGGTCGAAGCGCGCGCGCGATCCCAGCTCGGCCTGATCAAGCCCGGCGAAGTGTTCTACCAGGTCGTCAATGCGCCGGCCGGTGCCGCGAGCGTCGCGCCGCCCGCCACCACCGTTGCGCCGGCTTCCAGCAATTGATCTGCCGCGCGGCGTGGGGCTGATCGGCTAAACTTGTCGGCTGCGGGGAATTTGTCTCGAGGTTCGAATCGGCGATGCGGGTGCTGCTGAGCAATGACGATGGCGTGGATGCGCCGGGCATCCGCGTGCTTGCCGAACGCCTTGGCGAAATCGGGGAAGTGACGGTGGTGGCGCCCGATCGCGACCGTTCCGGCGCCAGCAATTCCCTGACGCTCGACCAGCCTGTGCGGGTGGTGCGCCTTGATGACGGCCGCTATCGCGTCGCAGGCACGCCGACCGATTGCGTGCACCTCGCACTGTCGGGGCTGCTGGACGACGAGCCCGACATCGTGGTTTCGGGCATCAACAATTCCGCCAACCTCGGCGACGACGTGATCTATTCCGGCACCGTATCGGCCGCGATGGAGGGGCGCTTTCTCGGCCTGCCCGCGATCGCGGTGTCGCTGGCCGGGCCTGGCGAACACCACGACGGCAAGGGTCATCATTTCGATTCCGCCGCGCGCGCCGTGTCGTTGCTGATGCGGCGCTTGTTGGTGGATCCACTGCCCGCCGACACCATCCTCAACGTCAATGTGCCCGACCGCGCGTGGAAGGGAATCGAAGGCTTCGAGGTCACGCGCCTCGGCAGCCGCCACCGCGCGTCGCCGTGCATCGCGCAACGCGACCCACGCGGGCGCACCGTGTGGTGGATCGGTGCCGCGGGGGACGCCGACGACGCCGGCCCCGGCACCGACTTCGATGCGGTGCGGCGCGGCTTCGTGTCGGTGACACCGATCCACGTCGACCTGACACGGTTCCAGGCGCTGGAGAAAGTCTCGAACTGGATCGGCGGCCTGACCGCGCAATTGCAGGGAGAGCAGGCGGCATGACGCATCTCTTCGGCGCCGCGGCGACTTCGGCCGGCGGGCACGGCATGACTTCGCAGCGCGCGCGTGATCGGCTGGTCGCGACCCTGCGCGCGGAAGGCATCGAGGACCCGCGCGTGCTCGACGTGATCCGCACCACGCCGCGGCATCTGTTCCTCGACGAAGCGCTGGCCGCGCGTGCCTACGAGAACACCGCGCTGCCGATCGGGCTCGGCCAGACCATCTCGCAACCGTGGGTGGTGGCGCGCATGACCGAGTTGTTGATCGAGCAAAGCGTGCCCGGACGCGTGCTGGAGATTGGCACCGGCTCCGGCTACCAGGCCGCGGTGCTGGCGCAACTGGTGAACACCGTCTACACCGTCGAGCGCATCGAGGAATTGCTGCGCAAGGCGCGGCGGCTGTTCCGCAACATGAAGATCGAGAACATCCGTTCGCGCCACGACGACGGAAACATCGGCTGGCCGGCCGAGGCGCCGTTCGACGCGATCGTGCTGACCGCGGCCGGCGAATCGGTGCCGCGCGCGCTGGCCGAACAACTCGCGGACGGCGGCGTGCTGGTCGCGCCGCTCGGTCCGGCAGGCGCGCAGCGGCTGACGCGTTTTCGTCGCGAAGGCGATGCGTGGCACAAGGAAGAACTGGAGCCCGTGAGCTTCGTGCCGCTGCTCGGTGGCCTCGGATGATGGTGCTTTGGCGCGCGGCAAGCTCTATTCGAAGCGGCGGTCGTGAAAAGTCGGGCCAAGGACGGCCGTTCTGGTGGCCCGGAAACCTCGAAAGTTGCAATCGTCCGTCGGTCTGGAGGTGCGGCGATCACGGACGATCGCATCAATGAGACTGTTCCGTCCGCTGTACGAAAAAGCGCTCGAGTGGGCCGCGAAGCCGCGTGCCGACGTCGGCCTGGCGTTGCTCAGTTTCGTGGAGGCCTTCATTTTTCCGGTCGCGCCGGAAATCATGCTGGCGCCGATGACGCTGGCGCGTCCGCGCAAGTGGTGGTGGTTCGCATCGCTGAGTTTGTTTTTTTCGCTGCTCGGCTCGCTGGTCGGTTACGCGCTGGGCCACTATGCGTTCGACGCGGTGAAACCTCTGCTCGCGCATCTAGGGTGGCTGCCACACCTCGAATCACTGGTGCACACGCTGGGCGCCGATGCAAAGGCGCATCCATGGAAGGCGTTCTGGCTGCTGGTCGCGGCCGGCTTCGTGCCGATTCCCATGAAGGTTGCGAGCTGGGCGTGCGGCATCGTCGGCATGCCGATCCTGCCGTTCGTCGGCGGCATCGCGGTCGGCCGCGGCAAGCGCGTATTCCTCGTCGCGGGTGTGATCCGCCTTGGCGGCGAGCGCGCCGAAAAGGCGTTGCACAGGCACATTGAAACCGCGGGTTGGGTGATCGTCGCGATCGTGGTCGCCGTGGGGTTGTACTTCTGGCTCCGCTAGCCGGTTGTGGCGTGTTCCATCGGGAACTGCTTTTGTGAAAAGTCAGGTCGGGGATGTCTGTTCTGATGCTCATGAAACTTGAAACGACACGCTTGTCATTTCGCTTGATGGGGGGGGCGATCATGGACGCTCGCACGAATCGGCTATCCTTTTGCGCCATGTACGTCATGAACTCGTGGAAAGCGTTTTCGATCTCCGTCGTTGCTGCGGTATTGCTGGCGGGTTGCGCATCGGCCCCGGCGCCGGTGGTCAATCATTCGTTCGGCGGCAGCAGCCCCGAGCCGGCCGCGCAACCTCCACCGTCGCAACCTCCGACGGCGACAACCACGACCAGCAGCGGCACCCAGACTTTCGGTCTCGGCGGTCACGCCAACGGTACGGTCAGCACGGCCGGGTATACCGTCGCGCCCGGCGACACGCTGTACAGCATCGCCTTCGCGCATGGCATGGACGTGCGCCAACTGGCCGCCCTCAATAACCTGCCGTCGCCGTACACGATCCATCCGGGGCAGGTGCTCAAGTTGAAGGCGTCTTCCGCAACTGCTGCGCCGACCGGCGCCGTTGCGGCGGGTACGACGGCCGTCACGACGACCACGACGACAGCCCCGCGCGCGACCCAACCGAGCCCGCCGCAGCCCTCCGCACCGGTATTCGGGCCGGTCACCACGCAAACGTTGACCGCCAGCGGCGTGGCGCCCGCCGGGTCGGCATCGGTCGCGGCGTCCATGGCCACGACGGCCGCGCCTCCGGCTACCAGTCTGCCTCCACCGACCGTGCAAACGCCTGGACAACCCGCTGTTGCCGCGATTCCGACCCCGCCACCCGGAGCGACACGCAGTGCGGACGGCATCACCTGGCAATGGCCCGCGAGCGGCAAGATGGTCGGCGGTTTCCAGGCCGGCAGCGGCGGCGATGGCGCGGGCGTCGACATCGCGGGCAACCTCGGCGAGCCGGTTCGCGCCGCTGCGTCGGGCACGGTGGTGTACAGCGGCAACGGGCTGATCGGTTACGGCGAGCTGATCATCATCAAGCACAATGACACCTATCTGTCGGCCTACGGCCACAACAGCAAACGGCTGGTGAAGGAAGGCGATCACGTCAGCGCCGGGCAGGAAATCGCGCTGATGGGTGCGAGCGGCGCGCCACGCGTGGAACTGCACTTCGAGATCCGCAAGGATGGCAAGCCGGTCGATCCGCTGGGTTATCTGCCGGGGCGGTAGGCCGCGCAGGTTGCGCTGAGCGGCTTTTTGCGGGCCCAACTTTCTTGCCGGTTGCGACATTGTTGGGCTTCGCCCGGTGTATTCGCCCAGGTGTCGAAGCCGCTGTTGTTGAAAGTCAGGCCATGGATGGCCGTTCTGATGAACCGGAGAACAGGATCACCCCCGGTGTCGACATGGGGGGTGGACCGGCGATCAGGGACGATCGCACAAAATAAACGCCGCGACCACATTGCGGCCTTCGCTGGCCAGGATGTCCCAGGTTCGCGCGGCGGCGGCGTTGTCCATCACTTCGACGCCCACGCCGCGTTGCAGGAACGCAGCCAGCACCGCTTGCGATGGAAACTGCTGACGCTCGCCGGTGCCGAGCAATACGACGTCCGGTTGCAGTGCGAGGATGGGCTCGGCATCTTTCGGCGCCATCTCCGTGACGTCGCTTACCCCCCAGTCATCGATCATCTTGTCGCGCGCCAGGATGATGCTGGCGGTGAACGGCCGGTCCACGACGGTGACCGTGTGCGCATCGGCCTTGCGCACGAACAGGTAATCACGCGGGCGTTCGAGGTTCAGTTCCACGGTCGCACTACTTCGGCAACGCGATTTGCTGCTTTTCGTCATTGCGCCGATACAGCACCGCGATGTGCCCGATGGTCTGCACGGCTTCGGCGTGGCTGGATTCGACCAGTTTGGCGAGATCGGTTGCTCGCGCGACACGGTCGCCGCCGCTCAGCCTGACCTTGATCAACTCGTGGTCGTCCAGCGCCTGCTCCAATTCCTTCAGCACGCCCGCGGTCACGCCCTTGCCGCCGAGCAGCAGGACGGGTTTCAGCGGATGGGCCAAGCCGCGCAGGTAACGGATTTGTGATGGAGACAGGGGCATGCGTTCAGGGTCTGCGCGGGTTCGGCAAGTCGGTCAGGGTATCATGGGCATCATCATCATTCTTGTGGGAATGGCGCGTGTTGTCGCCGTCCGTGGCGAGAGAATTCCATGGCTCGATCCAAAAGCAGCGCGCGCTGGTTGAAGGAACACTTCGGCGACGAATTCGTGAAGCGTGCGCAGGCCGAAGGGTTTCGCTCGCGCGCCGCGTTCAAGCTGGACGAACTACTGGACCGCGACCGCTTGCTGAAACCCGGCATGACGGTGGTGGATCTGGGGGCCGCGCCGGGTGGCTGGTCGCAACTGGTACGCCAGCGGCTGGGCGGAAAAGGCAGGATTTTTGCATTGGACATCCTGCCGATGCAGGGGATCGGCGGGGTGGATTTCATCGAAGGCGATTTCCGCGAGGAGTCCGTGTTCGCGGCGCTGAAGGACCGGCTGCAAGGGGCACCCGTGGACCTTGTTCTGTCGGACATGGCGCCCAATATCAGCGGTATCGAAGTGGCGGATCAGGCGCGCGCGATGCACCTGGCCGAATTGGCCGCAGATTTCGCGGCCAAGTGCTTGAAACCCGGAGGGTCATTGCTGGTGAAATTGTTCCAGGGCCGAGGCTTCGACGAGTACCTGCGCGACTTGCGCGCGGGCTTCGCGCGGGTGACACTGCGCAAGCCCAAGGCATCCCGAGCCCGCTCGCGCGAGGTTTACGCCTTGGCGACCGGTTGGAAAAAGGCGGCATGAATTACCTGAACGTGAATCCCAGACCAGTGGTTCGTGAAATGTCCGCACATGGGTGTGCGGATTCGGGCGAGGGAATCGCAGCATGAAACCTCCCATGAATGACCTGACCAAGAACATCCTGCTGTGGCTGGTAGTCGCGGTGATCGTGGTTCTGGCTTACCAGAGCCTCAGCCCGCGGCTGGCCGGCAGCGAGCAGCAGATGTCGTATTCCGAATTCGTGCAGCAGGTGAGGAACGACAACGTGTCGTCGATCACCATCAGCGCGAACATGCCGCCCGTGATCACGGGCAAGTTGAAGGACGGCAGTTCCCTGCACACCGTGTTGCCGGCCGTGGGCGACAACGCCCTGTTGCCCCTGCTTGAATCGCACCGGGTCAAGACCACCCAGCAGCCGGGGGACAACGGCTTCTCGCTGATGCGGCTGATCATCGACTGGCTGCCGTTCATCCTGGTGTTCGGCCTGCTGTTCTACATCTTCCGCCAGATGCAATCGGGTGCGGGCGGCCGCGGCGCGATGAGC
>Ga0157370_10006967_pt1 | contig 12345 bp, 10 predicted proteins | sample C35metaG_FD_113463 | JGI IMG/M metagenome (GOLD analysis project Ga0157370, IMG submission 113463) | Corn rhizosphere microbial communities from Kellogg Biological Station, Michigan, USA - C3-5 metaG | ecosystem: Host-associated > Plants > Roots > Rhizosphere > Soil | place: USA: Michigan...
TCGACCGCGGCGCCGGAGTGCCGGCTCGCGGCCGTAGGTGCCGCGACCTTCGGCATCCCTTTCGACGACCGGGTCGAGCTCGCGCCGACGATCCCGGGGTGGGACACCCTGCCCTTCGGGAACGAGTTGAAGGCGGCGTTTCCGGAGGCCACGATCCAGCTCGCGACCGATGTCAAGGCAGCGGCACAGGCCGAGCTTCGGTGGGGCGCGCTGGCCGAGTGCGATCCCGGGCTCTACCTCAACCTCGGCACTGGGCTTGCCACCGCGATCGTCGCCGCTGGCAAGGTCATCACCGGCGCACATCGTGCCGCGGGGGAGATCGGCTACAACGTCCGTGAGGTGGCGGACGTGGGGGTTGCGCTCTCCGAGCGCGTCACCCTCGAGGACGTCGTCAGCGGCAAGGCGCTGTCGGCGGCGGCGAGCGCCGAGCTGCGGCGTCGCCTGACGACGGCGGAGTTGTTCGCTCTCGCCGACCGCGAGCCGGGTGCAGCCAGGCTCGTCGACGAATTCGTCCGCGAGCTGGCGATGCACGTCGTGAATCTCGCGGTGGCCATCGACCCGGTGCGCATCGTGGTCGGTGGCGGCATGGTCCGGTCGTGGGCTCGCCTCGCCCCCGGCTTGCGCCGTGCGCTCGAGGCGGCCGTCCCGTTCCCACCGGAGCTGACGACCGCAGAATTCCCGTTCGATGCGCCGCTCATCGGGGCGCTGGCACTCGGAGTCGAGGCGGCGGGGGCCGTCCTCGGGGAGGAGGCGCTGGCATGAGGGTGCTGGCTTTCGAAAGAGCACAGCCGTTTCGAAAAAGCACGGTCGTTCCCAATGAGCACGGTCTTTCCAATAGGCACGGTCCTTCCAACAGGCACCGTCCTTCCAACAGGCACTGTCCTTTCCAAGATGAGCAGTGAGGGGCAATCACGATGAGGCGCATGAAAGGTGCCGCCATCGCCGTCTCCGTCGGCCTCCTGGCGGCCGCGTGTGGTGGCAGCAGTCACAACAGCAGCAACAACACTGGAAGCAGTAGCCCGACCGGTGGCGCATCGGGCACCGTGGCGTCGCCCAACGGGTCGGCGTCCGGCGGGAGCGGCGCACCCGCATCGCACAAGCAGGGCGGCACGGTCACCATCTCGAACGAGGCGGGCCAGAACTGGACCTGCCAGTTCAACCCCTTCAACCCGGCGGTCAACTCGTTGTCGGTCGGCTTCGTCTACGAGCCGCTGGTGTACGTGAACTCGCTCAAGGCCGGCGCCGAGACCCCGATGCTCGCGTCGTCCTACAAGTGGAGTGACGACAAGAAGTCGATCACCTTCACCATCCGCGACGGCGTGAAGTGGAACGACGGCCAGCCGATGACGGCGGACGACGTCGCCTTCACGTTCAACCTGATCAAGCAGAAGCCGTCGCTCGACCTGTACTCGCTGTTCACCGGCGCTGGCCTGCAGACCGTGACGGCAAGCGGCAACCAGGTCACGATGACGTTCTCCGACAACGCGCAGACCTACTTCTACCTGTTCGCGGGCCAGGTCGGCATCGTGCCCAAGCACATCTGGTCGACCGGCGATGCCGCGGCCAAGCCCGACACGTGGGAAGACCCGAACCCGGTCGGCACCGGTCCGTTCATGGTGAACCCGTGCAAGCCGAACAACATCACGTACACGGCAAACCCGAACTTCTGGATGCCGGGCGAGCCGTTCATCAAGACCGTGCAGTACCCCGCCTATCTCGACAACGGTCCGGCGAACCTCGACCTCGCGAACGGCAAGGCGCAGTGGGGCGGCCAGTACATCCCGAACATCGACGCCGCGTACAAGGCGAAGAACAAGGACAACAACTACTGGTTCCCGCCGATGACCAACGTCGCGCTGATCCCGAACCTCGATCCGTCGCATAAGGCGACGAGCACGCTCGCGGTGCGGCAGGCGATCGCGGCAGCCCTCGACCGGGAGAAGATCTCGCAGCTTGGTGAAAGCGGCTACCAGCCGGCCGCCAACCAGACCGGCATCGTGACGCCGACGTTCAACAAGTACTTCGACTCCGCAGCGCTCGCGTCGTCCGGCTATGACAAGCCGAACGTCGACAAGGCGAAGCAGCTGCTCGCGTCGGCAGGCTACGGACCAGACAAGCCGCTGAAGCTCAGCGTCATCACGGTTTCGGGTTACACCGACTGGGACGCCTCGCTCGCCGTCATCAAGGACCAGCTCAAGGCGATCGGCATCGACCTCACGATCCAGGACCTCGAGGGTCAGACGTACGACGACAAGCTGTTCAAGGGCAACTTCGATTTGGCGTATGGCCCGCAGCTGTCGGGCGGCCCGTCGCCGTACTACGAGCTGCGCCAGCTGCTGTACTCGAAGAACTCGGCGCCGATCGGCACCGACGCGTCGACGAACTACGAGCGGTACATCAACGCGGACGTCGACAAGCTCTTCGACCAGTACGCGACAGCGGACGACGCCGGCCAAGTCTCGATCATCAAGCAGATCGAGGCCCACATGATCTCGGACGTGCCGTTCATCCCGACCACGGAGTCGGTCGACTGGTACCAGTACAACACCACCGACCTCCAAGGCTGGCCGACGAAGGACGACGCGTACGCCCAGCCGGCGCCGTGGAACTACCCCGACGACGAGCAGGTGCTGCTACACCTGTACTCGAAGTCGGCCCAGAAGTAAGAACCCAGAAGTAAGAGCCGTGCTGTCCACGAGGGTGAGCCGAAGGAGCTAGTCGCGATGAGATTCCTGCTTCGCCGATTAGGGTTCTTCGTGCTCACCCTCTGGGCGGCCATGACCCTGAACTTCTTCATCCCGCGGATGATGCCGGGCAACCCGGCCCAGGCCATCAAGGCCCAGCTCAACCACAGCGGCCATATCGCCTCGCCCGCGCAGCTGAACGCGTTGCTCGCGTCGTACGGTTTCGACCCGCACGCCGGCCTGCTCGGGCAGTACCTCACGTACCTCAAAGACATGGTCACCTTCGACTGGGGTGTCTCTATCGGCGGGAGCAGTCTCGGCACGCCGGTGCGCAAGCTGATCGCGCAAGCCCTGCCGTGGACTCTCGGCTTGGTCGGCACGACGACCGTGATGGCCTTCCTCCTCGGCACGCTCATCGGCATCGTCGCCGGGTGGCGGCGCGGCGGTCTGATCGACGGCGTCGTGCCACCGGTCTTCGTCGTCACGTCGGCGCTGCCGTACTTCCTTGTGGCGCTGGTGGCTATTGCCTTGCTGGCGAATGGGCCGCATGCGCCGTTCCCGAACGACCAGAACTACGACATCGGGCTGCAGCCGAGCTGGTCGGGCCAGTTCATCGGCAACGTGCTGAAACACGCTGTGTTGCCGGCGGCGTCCATCCTGATCACCGCGATCGGCGGCTGGATCCTGACCATGCGCAACAACATGATCTCTACGCTCGGCGAAGACTACGTTCGCATGGCGCGAGCGAAGGGACTCTCGAACCGGCGCATCATGTTCGGCTACACCGCCCGCAACGCGTTCTTGCCCAATCTCTCGGGATTCGCGATGTCGCTCGGCTTCGTGGTGGCCGGCACGATCCTGGTCGAGTACGTGTTCAACTACCCGGGCCTCGGCCACATGTTCTACGTCGCGACGGCGAGCATCGACTACCCACTGCTGCAGGTGCTTTTCATGCTGGTGACCGTGACCGTGCTCGTCTGCGTTTTGCTGTGCGACTTCGCCGTCTTCCTGCTCGATCCGCGCGCGCGGGCGAAGGGCTAGCCGATGAGCACGATCCTTGCCGAATCCGCCACCGTTAGCAGCGAACCGGAGTCGATCAAGCGGCGGCGCGGGGGTCTGTGGCGCGCAATCCTGCACAACCGCAAGGCGGTGGTCGGCCTCGTGCTGTTCCTGCTGTTCTGCCTTGCGGCCGCGTTCCCGCACATCTTCGTGCCGTGGCTGCACGGGCCGCCAGACAAGGTCGGCGCATTCGACTCCGAGCTGCACCCTTCGCTGCACCACTGGCTCGGCACAACGCAGCTGGGGCAAGACGTCTACGCGGAACTGATCTACGGCACGCGCGAGTCGCTCATCATCGCGTTGGTTGCCGGAGCCGGCGCGACCATCATCTCCGTACTGATCGGCGTCTCGGCCGCCTACCTCGGCGGCCTCGCCGATGATGCCTTGTCGCTGTTCACCGACGTCTTCCTCGTGCTGCCGGCCTTCCCGCTGATCATCGTGCTGGCGACGTTCGCCGGCAAAGGCAACCTCACGGTCGTCGTGCTGGTGCTGATCGTGACCGGCTGGTCGTACGGCGCGCGGCAGATGCGCGCCCAGGGGCTATCGCTGCGCAATCGCGACTTCCTCGAATCGGCGCGCGTGCGGGGCGAGCGACGCTCGTACATCATCCTGGTCGAGGTGCTGCCGACGATGACGTCGCTCATCGCCGCGAGCTTCCTGGGTGCCGCGCTGTATTCGGTGCTCACTGCAGCGGGCCTGCAGTTCATCGGTCTCGGCGACTCCAGCTCGCTGAGCTGGGGCACCATGCTCTACTGGGCGCAGAACCAATCCGCACTGCTCAGCGGCTTCCCGGCCTGGGCCCTCGCCCCCGGAGTCGCAGTCGCCCTGCTTGGCGTTTCCTTCGCGCTCCTCAACTATGCGTTCGACGAAATCGGCAACCCGGCGTTGCGGCCGGTTCGGAGGCATCGTGTCAAGCGCGCCAATCCTTGAGGTTCGCGGCCTGAAGGTCGAGTACGAGTCCGACCGCGGGCCGGTTTGGGCGGTCGACGGCGTCGACCTCGACGTCCAACCTGGCGAGTTCGTCGGCGTGGTCGGCGAATCAGGGTGTGGCAAGTCGACGATGCTCTTCGCGATCGCGCAGCTGCTCAGCCCACCTGCGTTCATCACCGCCGGCAGCGTGCGTTTCATGGGCCAGAACCTTGTGACCATGACGAATAAGTCGCTCAACGCCCTGCGCTGGCGCGATTTCTCGGTCGTCATGCAAAGCGCGATGAACGCGCTCAACCCGGTGAAGAGCATCGGCGCGCAGTTCCAGGACGCAATCGACGCGCACGACGAGCACGTCGCGCGCGAGCGCCCGGCCGAGGTGTTGCAGCTCGTGGGGATCGACCCGATCCACCTGAAGAGCTACCCGCACCAGCTGTCGGGCGGCATGCGGCAGCGAGCGATGATCGCGATGGCGTTGCTGTTCACGCCCGACCTGATCGTCATGGACGAACCGACCTCGGCGCTCGACGTCGTGGCCCAGCGCCAGCTCATGGTGCAGATCAAGCAGCTGCAAAAGCAGCTCGGGTTCGCGATCATCTTCGTCACCCACGACATGTCGCTGGTCAGCCACTTCTCCGATCAGCTGCTGGTGATGTACGCGGGTCAAGTCGTCGAGGTGGGCGCCACTCGCAAGGTGTTCGACAGCCCGGCACACCCCTACAGCCGCGGGTTGCTCGACGCGTTTCCCTCGATCAACGGGCCGAAGGTGCATCTCACCGGCATACCCGGCGCACCGCCAGACCTTGCGCATCCGCCCGCCGGCTGCCGGTTCAACCCGCGCTGCCCAGAGGTTTTCGCCGACTGTTACGTGATCGAACCCGAGCTGTACCAGGTCGAATCGGCCAAGGCGCGTTGCCTGCTGCACGTGCAGGGCGAGCGACCGTTGCAACGCGCGGCCGGGAGTGAGGCCCGATGACCGACACCACCACGAACCCGGCGACGACGAGCGACCCCAGCACGTCGGCGTCCGCTTCGCCGTTGCTCGAAACCCGAGGGCTGACCCGGCACTTCAAGGTCGGCGGCAACCTGTCGCGCAAAACACTGCACGCGGTCGACGACGCCAACATCATCATCAACCGGCAGGAGATCGTCGCACTCGCCGGCGAAAGCGGCAGCGGCAAGAGCACGATCGCGCGGCTGCTCGCGCGGGTCTACAAGCCCACCAGCGGCGAGATTTACTACCAGGGTCGGGCGCTGTCGAACATCAAGGGCCGGCGCGACCAGCTGTCATATCGCAGTGACGTGCCAATGGTGTTCCAGGATCCGTTCAGCTCGCTCAACCCTGCATTTCGGGTTTCGCACGGCATCATGCGCGGGCTCAAGCTGCACCGCAAAGACATCCCTCGGGCCAGCCGCTACGCCGAAGCGGAGCGAGTGCTCGACGCGGTCGGGCTGACCCCGGCGTCCGACATCTTGCAGCGCTACCCGTACGAACTCTCGGGCGGGCAGCGGCAGCGCATCGGGTTCGCGCAAGCCTTGGCCTACAAGCCGAAGCTGATCCTGGCCGACGAGCCGGTGTCGATGCTCGACGTCTCGATTCGCATCGGATTGCTGAACGTGATGGCCGACCTGCGGTCGAACGAAGGCGTGTCGTTCCTCTACATCACGCACGACATCGCCAGCGCTCGCTATGTCGCCGACCGGCTGATCGTCATGTACGCCGGGCACGTCGTCGAGTCGGGGCCCACCGAGGCGGTGCTGCAGAACGCGAAACACCCTTACACGCAGCTATTGTTGTCGGCTGTTCCGGACCCGCGCGCGCCGCTCGACGTCGACGCCGATGCCGACAAGGGCGAGCCGCCGCGGGTCATCGACCCGACACCGGGTTGCCGGTTCCGCTGGCGCTGCCCCTTGGTGGTTGAGGAGTGCCACCACGTGACACCGGCGTTGCGCGTGCTCGGCGAGCGGCACGCCGCGGCGTGCCATGTCGCCCAGCCAGACCCGGAAATACCGGCCCGCTAGGCGACTTCGACCTCCGCGTGCGAACGCCGGTCGAACAGGTACATCAAGAGTTCGGACGCCGGCCCCGCCACCTGCTGGGTCGGCTCTCCGGCCGCTGCCTGCCGGGCGACGTGCCGCTGGCCGGTGTCGGTGCGCACCAGCACGACCCCGGCCTGCTCGTGGCGCAGCACGAACTTGCCCATGCGGCACGCGCGTTGCCACAGCAGGTCATCGATTTCCGGCCCGAGCTGGCGTGGCTGCCAATCAGGCTGGGCCCGCCGCACATCCTCGTGATGGACGAAGAACTCGATGCCGTTCGCCGCTTCGTCGAGGCGGGCCGGCCTAAACGGCGACCACAACGGAGGGCCGGTGCGTAGCCGGTGGACGAGCCGCCGGAAGTCGCCACCGGCGATCGCCTGCTGGACGCGATCCGTCCACCCCGACCAGAACTTCAGTGCGATGCCGGGCATCGCGTCGAGCCGACCCTCGCGCAACACCAGGTGTGCGGCCAGATCGCGGGTGCGCCAGCCTTCGCACAGCGTCGGCTCGTCGGGACCGAGTTCGAGCAGCAGGTCACACAGGCTCGCGCGTTCGGTCGGCGCTAGACGCAACATGTTCCGACCTTACGCAAACCTCGTCGATCGCCCACGCCACGGCCAGCACCACTCCGACCGCGACGCAGAAGCCGCCGAGCGTGTCGGTGGCGTAGTGGTAACCCGAACCCACGAGCGCCGTCGCCACCGCGACGGCCGCAAGCAAAGCCAGGGCGGACGCCGACCAGCGGGCGATCGGCGGCCAGCCGGGGCGGTTCGGCCCGAGAAGAACAATCACCACCACGACTACGACTGACACGGCTGCTGTGGTGTGCCCGCTCGGAAAGGACAACTCATCGTTGATGCGCCGGCCGATGAGCGGCTTGAGCACGAACTCGGTGAATCCGGCGGCGATCGCAGGCCCGAGCGCCGCAAGGACGGCCGCCCGGCGTCGTCCGGTCAAGAAGAACAGCAGCGCGAGCGCCGCGCACCACACGACGACCCAGTGTGGGTCGGCGACGGCGACCAGCCGGTGCAGAAAGCGTAGGTGCCCGTGGAGCCGGTGCTGGAGGCGGCTGTCGATCGCCGTGTCGAGGCGGCCGCCGGAGTGGTCGCCCGCGTAGTGCAGGCCGAGCACGGCGGTGCCGACCGCGGCGACCGCGATCACGGTCGCGAGGACGGTGGTGACCCCGCGCCGATGCGAGAGCAACGGCGTCGATGTCATGAGCCCCGAGTGTAAGCGGGGTGCACAGCGGTCACGGTCGGTGTTGAGACCCATTTCGCACGGCCGTAACGATGCGGAAGCCGTCCCGAAACCTGGCCACGGCACTGTCGGGCGCCATGGGCGAGGGAGCGACGCGGCGACTTGTGGTCATCGGGCAGGGCATGGTCGGACACCGGCTGGTCGAGGCCCTGCTCGAGCGTGACGCCGGCGCACAGTGGTCGATCATTGCGCTCGCCGAGGAATCGCGGCTCGCGTACGACCGGGTCGCCTTGTCGTCGCTCTTCGCCGGCACGCGGGCTGACGACCTCGCATTGCGGCCGTTCGCCGACCCGCGCGTGAAGGTGCGGCTCGGTGACCCGGCGGCGCACATCGACATCGCGGCGCGGCACGTGGTCACGGCATCGGGGCGCATCGAGCGGTTCGACGAACTGGTGCTCGCGACCGGCTCGATGCCGTTCGTGCCGCCGATACCCGGCGCGGAGTTGGGCCTTGTGTACCGCACGGTCGGCGACGCCGTTGCCATCACGGCGGCCGCCGCGGGTGCCACGAGCGGCGCGGTTATCGGGGGTGGTCTGCTCGGTCTCGAGGCGGCTGATGCGCTGCGGCGGCTCGGGCTGCGCACGCACGTCGTCGAGTCGGCGAGCCGGTTGATGCCCGCGCAGGTCGACGAGGGTGGTGGCGAAGCGCTGCGGCTGCAGGTGGAGCGGCTCGGTCTCGACCTGCGGCTCGGTACCCGCACGGTCGCCATCGAGGACGCCGACGGTCGCCGCCGGCTGCGATTCGACGACGGCACTGAGTTGGACGTCGATCTCGCGGTGTTCGCCGTCGGCATCCGGCCGCGCGACGAACTGGCCCGAGAATGCGGGCTCGCGATCGGTCCGCGCGGGGGAGTGCTGGTTGACGCGGCGTGTCGCACCGCTGCGCCGCACGTGTGGGCGATCGGCGAGGTGGCGTGCGTCGACGGCGACGTGTACGGCCTGGTCGCCCCCGGCTACGCGATGGCAGAGGTCGTCGCCGACCGCCTTGTCGGTGGCAGCGCCACCTTTGCGGATGCCGACACGGCCACCAAGCTGAAGCTGATGGGGGTCGACGTCGCGAGCTTTGGCGACGCCTTCGCCGCTGCGCCGGGATCGCTGGCGCTCGTCTACGCGAACCCCGTGGCCGGCGTCTACAAGAAGCTGGTGGTGAGCGACGACGCCAGGCGGCTGCTCGGCGGCATCCTGGTCGGCGACGCGACCGAGTACGCCATGTTGCGGCCGATGGTCGGGTCTGACGCGACCATGCCGCCTGATCCGGCCGGGTTGTTGCGGTTCGGGGATGCATCAGCAGCTGGCGCGGGGCCGGCTGCACTGCCGTCGTCCGCCATCGTTTGTTCTTGTCACGGGGTGACGAAGGGCGAGCTGTGCGGCGCGGTCAGCGAGGGGGCGCGCGAACTCGCGGAGCTCAAGTCGTGCACGAAGGCCGGTACCGGCTGCGGCTCGTGCGTGCCGCTGATGAAGGCGGTGCTGGCTGACGAGCTCGGCAAGGCCGGGATCGCGATGAACAAGGCGTTGTGCGAGCACTTCGAGCAGAGTCGCGCAGAACTGTTCGACATCGTGCGGGTAGCGGGCGTCACGACATTTTCGCAACTCGTGCAGGAGTACGGGCGGGGCCGCGGCTGCGACATCTGCAAACCCGTCGTCGCATCGATTCTCGCGAGTCTCGGTGCCGGGCGGCACATTCTTTCGGGCGAGCAGGCGACGCTGCAGGACACCAACGACCACTTCCTGGCCAACATCCAAAAGGACGGCACATATTCGGTGGTGCCGCGAATTCCCGGTGGCGAGATCACTCCGGCGAAGCTCGCTGTGATCGCAGAAGTGGCCGGTGATTTCGGGCTCTACACGAAAATCACCGGTGCTCAGCGCATCGACATGTTCGGCGCGAGGGTCGAGCAGTTGCCTGCGATCTGGCGCCGCCTGGTCGATGCCGGCTTCGAGTCGGGGCATGCCTACGGCAAAGCACTTCGTACCGTGAAATCTTGCGTCGGCTCGACGTGGTGCCGCTTCGGCGTGCAGGACTCTGTGCAACTCGCGATCGATCTCGAACTGCGCTATCGCGGGCTGCGTGCGCCGCACAAGATCAAGGCTGCAGTCTCGGGTTGCGCGCGCGAGTGCGCGGAGGCGCGCGGCAAGGACTTCGGGATCATCGCCACGGAGAAGGGCTGGAATCTCTACGTCGGTGGCAACGGCGGCTTTTCGCCGCGGCACGCCGAATTGTTCGCTCAGAATCTCGATACCGAATCGCTGATTCGCTTCATCGACCGGTTCCTGATGTTCTACGTGCGGACGGCGGACCGGCTGCAGCGAACGGCGTCGTGGCTTGAATCACTCGATGGCGGGCTGGATTACGTTCGCGCGGTTATCGTCGACGACTCGCTCGGCATCTGCTCTCAACTCGACGCCGCGATGGCCGCGCACGTCGCGGGCTACTGCGACGAGTGGCGAGGCGCTCTCGACGATCCCGATGTGCTCAGCCGGTTCGTGTCTTTCGTCAACGCTCCGGACGCCCCGGACGACAGCTTGTCGATCAGGAGGTAATGAGATGACCGCCTTGCTCGAACGGACCGGCGTCAGCGTTTGCCGGTACACGGATCTGCAGCCGGAGCGGGGAGTGCGCGCCCTGGTTGGCGACGTCCATGTCGCGGTCTTTCGCACGCACGACGGCGAGGTGCACGCGATCGATGCCGTCGATCCGTTCAGCAGCGCAAGCGTCCTTTCGCGCGGTGTGGTAGGCACCGCCGGCGACGAGCCGTTCGTCTCATCGCCGATGTACAAGCAGCGGTTCGGCCTTCGCACCGGCGTTTGCCTCGACGACCCGTCGGTGCGGGTGCGGGTCTTTTCCGTGGACGTCGTCGACGGCGTCGTCGTGATCGCGCGTCCCAGCTGGTGACCTGCCCGCCTGGCGTAGCGGCTGCGCCGCTGGGTGGCATCGCGGCTGCGCCGTTGGTCGGCTACACGGTCGGCGTGACAGCCGCGCGGCGAAGTGAAGAGCTGACGGCGTTGCTGGAGCGCCGGGGTGCGCGGGTCGTGAACGCGCCGGCGATCCGGATCGTCCCGCTGGCCGACGACGCCGAACTGATGGCTGCCACCTCGGGCTGCGTTTCGCGGCCACCCGACATCGTCGTCGTCACGACGGGTATCGGGTTTCGCGGCTGGATGGAGGCTGCAGACGGCTGGGGGTTGGGCGAACCGTTGCGTGCCGGGCTGGCTGCAGCTCAGGTCGTGGCGCGCGGCCCGAAAGCGCGCGGCGCTATCCGCGCGAGTGGCCTGCGCGAAGGCTGGTCGCCCGACTCGGAGTCGATGACTGAGGTGCTGCAGCACCTGCTGGCGGCCGGGGTTGCGGGCCGGCGGGTCGTAGTGCAGCTGCACGGGGAGCCGCTGAGCGAGTTCCGCGAAACGCTGGCCGCGGCCGGTGCCGACGTCGTCGGCGTGCCGGTGTACCGGTGGGCGAAGCCGGCCGACGTCCGGCCGCTGCAGCGGCTCATCGAGTCGGTCGCGGGCTGCCAGCTCGACGCCGTGGTCTTCACGAGTGCGCCCGCCGTCACCAGCCTGCTGCAAAGCTCCTGCGAGATGGGTCTCGAGCAGCAGGTGCTCGCTGCGTTGAACGGTGACGTGCTCGCAGCTTGTGTCGGCCCGGTCTGTGCGCGCCCGTTCGACCTGCGCGGAGTGCCTGCTGTCTGGCCAGAGCGCGGGCGCCTCGGCAGCCTGGTGCGCGAGATCGTGGAGCAATTGCCGGCCCGTCGTCGTCCGCTCAAGGTCAACGGCCGAACACTAGAGGTGCGCGGCCGAGGGGTCATGCTCGACGGGGCGTTCGTTGAGATTCCGCCTGCGCCGCTTGCGGTTTTGCGGGCTCTCGCCTCGCGCGCGGGGCGAGTGCTGTCGCGCAGTGAACTGCTCGCAGCGTTGCCGGGCGACAGCGAGAACGCGCACGTTGTCGAGATGGCGGTCAGCCGGCTGCGGAACCTGACCGGCGAGCCGAACCTGGTACGCACCGTCGTCCAGCGCGGTTACCAGGTTCGGCTCGATCCCTGAATCTTCGGGTTGCATCAGACGGTCGCGGGCTCCGGCAGTTCGATCGGGATATCGCCGTGCCGCACGGTTGGCGCGGTTGGTGCATTGGCGCTGCGGCCCAGCCAGGCGTACGGCGCGGCGACCAGGAGCGCACCTCCTACGACGTTGCCCGGAACCGTGAAAAGCAGGTTGCGCGCGAGGTCGCCCCAGTGGGCGCTGCCTTGGAATACCGCCAGCGAGAAGACGGTCATGTTCGCGACCGAGTGCTCGAAGCCCGCCGCCACGAACGCAAGCAGCCCCCAGAACAAGACCACGAGCTTCGCCGACTCACTTCTGGTGCGCGCGGCCATCCACAACGCCAGGCA
>Ga0157370_10006968_pt1 | contig 12345 bp, 10 predicted proteins | sample C35metaG_FD_113463 | JGI IMG/M metagenome (GOLD analysis project Ga0157370, IMG submission 113463) | Corn rhizosphere microbial communities from Kellogg Biological Station, Michigan, USA - C3-5 metaG | ecosystem: Host-associated > Plants > Roots > Rhizosphere > Soil | place: USA: Michigan...
CGCTGGATCAGCACGCGGTCGTCGGTCACGCGCCCGATGACGAACCAACCATCGGGTCCGTGGGCAAGCGCGGGGAGCGGAAGGCGCGCGAGACGATCGAAGGTGGCGATCACCACTTTCGCACGGACGCCATCCTGCCGCTTGGCCACGCGTAGCAAGTCGTCCGGCGAGCAAGCGTCGAAATGGCCGAGCGCATGGCGCAGCTGGTCGGGGTCGACCGCGATGCGGTGCATCGCCAGCACCGTCGCGAGCGCGATCAGGCCACTATCGTTGCCCGCGTCAGCCGTCCATTGTTCGCTATTCGGACCCAACGCGACCTATGCCCCCTTGGCGGGTCGCCAATACGACTCCCACGCAACAACATCATAAGAAGCAATAGGTTACGCTAGCAAGACAGTAATGTGGGGACTCTACAGATCAAACCAATATGGATCAAAAACTTCGCTCGCGACGGACAGGAGACCGGTATCGGCCAGCCCGGAAATCAGGAGAGTGAACCGTCCCGAGTTTGCCGGAGACCATGGGCTGTGAGTCACGCGGCCATATCGATGTTGTCGGCGGTAGCATAATACTGTTCTTCGGCTTCGGCGGGCGGGAGGTTGCCGATGGGCTCCAACAGCCGGCGATTGTTTGAATCAGTCGACCCACGCCAGCGCGGCATATTCGACCGCCTCGAATCTGGGCCACGGCCCGCGCCTGCGGATCACCTCGATTATCCCCTTAGTACGTCCGGCGCGGACCGAAAGCACTCTGCCAGGAACGTCAACCCTTCCACGTGGTGCGGCGCATCCGTCGAAGGACCGGAAAGAGTTTAGGGACCTCGTGCATGCCGCGTTCTGCGGTCTGGCCAATCACAATTGGGTCATTACCATTCCCAAGATAGGGGAGCCAGGAGTCCGGAAAGGAGCGGCGATCTGTCTTCAGATAGAAATCGAGTCCGGCAATCGTGAAATGCCAGACGCTCCATGCGTCCATGCGCACGCGGTAAGGACCAACCGCGATGTCGACATGCTGCCCCTGTAGCGTCAGCGGATTCCTGCCGACGAAAAGCTGAAGGCTGTAAGGGCCGCGATTCTGCATCTCCTCCAGCATATCGTCACCATATGGCCCCAGCTTCAGGCCATTGGCGCGTCCGTGCTGGCATTGGACGTGCCGCCACACCACGCCATAAGCAAAGTGCACCAGCTTGTCGGGTTCGGGATTGGGCACGTCCAGGGCGCGATCGCCAGTCCGTGGACGGCCCTTGTTTCGCCAGGTGCGACAGAAATCGATCGCGTAATCATCGCCCGCCCCGAGTTCCTTTTCATGATCATCGCATAGGAGATTGTCGTCCCACTCGCCGTTCTGACCCAACTTCACGCCATCACGAAGCAGGCTTCCGCCTACAAGTTGGGCGCTGGTTCCTTTCATGTCGAGCATCAGCGAGCGCGGAAACAGATGTGCCTTCACAGTCGGACCGGCGCCGCAAATCAGACATTTTCCGTTCTTGTTCGCCACAACTGGCGGTTATGCCCGGCAACGCCGGGGCGACAAGACCGTCCGGACGATAAGAAGATATAGCGCGCGGTAGATCTCGGCGCCAACCGGCAGATCAAACCGCATCGAGCTTCGCCGTCTCCATTACGCCGCATTCTACCAGCTGATCGATCAGGTCGAGCGAACGGCGCCGACGCTCCGGATCGTCGAAATTGGTGGTATAGATCCGCAACACCAGCGCGCTGATCTCGTGCAGGTCATACCGCACCGCTGAGCGGTCCGCTCGCTTGCTCGCCCGCATCGTTTGCTCGACCAGGTCGAGGAGCAGGTCGTCCGCCCCTTCAGCCGCTTGCTCGAGCCGATAGAGAAATGAGCTCTGCGTGGTTTCGAAATAGCTCGACGCCGCGAACGCTTCGAACAATTGGCGGTAGCGCGATATGTTGTCCGTCTTGAGGCGTCGGAAGCAATCGCCCGCTTCCTTGCGCACCATAGGCGCCTCGTCGTCGAAGAAACGGACCAGCCATTCCGAACATCGTCCGCCAAATCGCTCAGCCTGAAAATTGGCTGCAGCGACGGCGGCTGCGGCCGAACGATTTTCCGCGGACTCGGCGATCAACTGTTCGGTGAGCGGCACGAGACCCTCATGGTCGAGGCTAAGCTGGCAGACGATCAGGACGCCGAAGCCCCGGAGCAGCGCGTCGGTGCTGCCAAGATAGACGCAGGCGATGTCGTCCACGAGCGAAGCGTCGAGGCTGCAAGCCCAATGGAGCGCGCGCCGCCCGCGATCGTTTAACAGGGCCTGGGGGCAGGCAGCGATCGTGCGCCTGACCCAATCCACGCCTTTCCTACTGCAATGCTTCAATCCCGCCAGCAGCACGACATAGAGCCCTGCGTGCACATGCGGTGGCGCCGACGAACCTACAACCGCGTCGACCACTGGCCGATATCGCTCGAACATTTCTTGCGACGCCCACGTCAGGTCACCGATATGCTCGAGCGCCGAACCTCGCGACGAGTTGATTGCGCGCGTGATTAAGTCGGTGCCGAAATTGAACGCCAGCTTCCAGTCGGGCTCCTTCTCCTCCTTCCGCCCATGTTTGACCTCCCCGATGCCGTCGTCATGCTCGCCGAGGGCGATTGCGACGATCGCGGCATGCGCGCGCGGGCCGGGCGCCTCGGCGCATGAGCGGAGGAGCCAAGCGAGTGAGCGATCATCCGGGCGCGACGCGGGGCGGGATTCGACCAGCTCCAAAATGCGCTCGACGGTCGCCGCGCTGGGCTTGGTTTCGATGACGCCCCCAACGATTCCCCAGACGAAGTCAGCTCGAGCGTGGTCTGGAAAATGCGCGAGTAGTTCGACGAACCGGGCTGGCTCATCCTTGGCCCGCGCCTTCAGTTCGCCGGCCAGCTCCCGCGGCCCGCCTCGCAGGCCGTCCATATCCCAACGATCCGCCGGGAGATTGCTATATTTATCGATCGCCGATAGCCAGGCCGCATCGCTCATCCGTTGCGTTCGCTCGGTGGCGATCGGTGAGGTTATCCAGCCGCTGCGCATGCCATCAGGTTGTTCGGGACGCCGCCCGACGAATTTGCGATCGAGCTCGGCAAGCCGTTTCGCCGCGACGGGGGAGAGCTGCGCCGACCCGATCTGGCGCAAAACCGACCATTCACTGAGACCGGAGTTCCGTAGGCAATGACGCGCAAAGTCGGCATGGTTGAACCAGCCGGTGCCCGCCCGGGCATCGGCGAGCGACCGCTTCGCCGCCTCAAGCTCTGGCCTGATGGCTAGCACCACCTGTTCGCAGCACAGGCGTTCGGCCGGATTGAGCCATGGCATGGACGCCGAGATCGCCTTTCCGGCGGAATAGGCGGCTGCGCAATTCCAACCCGCGCGGAACAGCCCAGGATTGCCGATCTGTTCAACAAGGAGTGGGTGGAGCGCAGCCGGATTCGCAGCCACCGTCTCAAGCAGCAAATGCAGGCCGGTCAGGTAGCGGGCGGGCTCGAGGGGGCTGAGCAACCGTGCGGCCGCTTCGGGATTGTCGACCCCAACCCGCGCCAGAGCGTCGCCGACGAGATCAATGAATTCGGCCGAATGCGCGTCCTTTTGATCGAAGCGCCGCGCATACCATAGGGTGTCGCGCGCTGGCGGCCCATCGTCCTCCAGGTGACGGACGATGGCTGTTTTCATCGCCGGAAGGACGGCCTCAAGAAAGGCCAGTGGATCGGCGTCGGCAAGCTCCTTCAACCAATGGAGCATGCTTCCTTCGTGCAGGACCGTATAGGCAAACGGATGATCCGCAGGATTGTCGCGATACCAGCGGTCGAGCTTGGCGCGGAGGATACGGGCGGCGTCGCGCGGCGCATGCTTGACCCAGGATCCGAAATGCGTGCTCCAGTCATCGCCAGGCTCCAAATCTGGTGGCGTCCGCTCGATCGCCGTGATCAAGCAATCGGCGAGTTCGCTCGCGCGCGCATGGGGGTCGATCCAACGCATCGCGTGGAGGACGTGACCCGGTCCGTCGGGGCGTTGCTCCATCAGGCTATCTAGCAGCACCCGAACCTCGGCTGCGGCGACCGGCGCTAGCGACAGAAGAAAATTGAGTACCCAGCGCAAATCGTCGCCACCGCTCTTGAGCCAATTGCTGACCACGCCTTCGGCGACCAACAGATCGAACCACCCCTTGCGGCGATAGATAACGGAGCCCGCCTTGCGCGGCAGGCCATCGCAGGCGGCATAGCGCGCGACCAGCTCCCATTCGCCTGGCTCGGGATCGGGAACGGTCGCGAGCCACAGGATGATGGTCTCGCGGATGTGCGGGCGCACCCTTTGATCGGTAACGATAGCCTCAAGGTCCGCCAAGTAGCGCGGGCGATCGAGGTCGCGCTCAAACGCCAGTATCTGGCGGGTTTGGGTGCGTCGAAAGAGCGTCTGCTCGCTCGCCAAGAGGAAGGCGACGAGATCCTCGCGGCGCTGGACGAAGGTACGCGCATGGAGAAAGTCGAACAGGCTTTCGTGCATGAACGAGACGCGTTGGCCGCGCACGACGATGAGCCCGGCACGTTCCAACAGGTCGATCGCGCGCGGGAAGGCGTCCAAGGCGGCGCGTGATGCGGCGAGCGCCTGCCGCTCGCTCATTTCGCCGGCAAGCGCGGTCAGTGGCGCGAAGATGCTCCAGCCTGGCGCAACGTCACGCTGAAGCTCCCTGTCGCGCTCAAGCAACAATCGCTCGTAGAGTTCGGAGAGATGCTCGACGGTGCGGAGATCGGCGCTGCCCGTCTGCGACAATTCCGCAGCGAGAGTCAGTCCGATCGGCAGGCACAGCAAGGTCATCAGCCGGACATTGCCCGGATCGTAGAGGATCCCGAGCCGCGCCAACTCCTGCTCAACGTCCTCGCGCGGGAACGGAGCGAGGTCGATCCGCACGTTGCGAGGCGCCGCGGCAAGAGCGCGGAAAGCATGGTCGTTTTCGAGATCGAAACTGCGACAGGAAAAGACGATCTGAAGACGAGGATAGAGCGCAGCCTTGCGGACAAGATCGAGAATAACGCGGCGGAGCGCGCCGGTGCGTCCGGAAACTTCGCTGACCGCGTCAGCCTGGTCCACGATCAGGACGGCGCGTCCCGCCCCCGCCAGCTGCTCAAGGATGATGGCCGGATTGTCCGCGGTGCCGACCAGCTGCCGGCCGAGATCGTCGAGGCTCGCCGGTACCGCGGCCTGATCGACGCGAAAAGCGAGATGAAGAATGCCGGCGTCGTCGAGGCCCGATATCACCTCGCCCAGAACGGCCGACTTGCCGATGCCGGCACCTCCGGTCAGCAGCACGACCGGCGCACCTTCCGCTAGCGCGCCCAGCACATCACCGGCCGCCGGTCGTGCGATGGAGAACTGCCCCGCACCCAATGCCGGATAGGTGTCGCGATAACCGATCGTCTGATCGCGAATGCGCCCGGGTAGCGCGCGGTCAAGCTCGTAGTGCTTGATGACGATGCGGCGATCCTGCACGAACGCCAGCAGGTCGTCACGGGTCAGCGGGCGGTTGAAATTATGGTCGTCCTCGAGCCACGCGCGCAATTGCGCTGCGATTGTGTCTGGATCTCCCGAAAACCAGCGAGCGAGCTGGGCGCGGTTGCTCTCGACCAGCTCGGGTTCGCCCAATGTCTTGAACGCAGTCTGGCCAAGGAAATCGAGTGCGTCGCCGCGTTCCATGTCGAGCCGATCGCACAAAGTGCTCCAATGACGAGCCTCAGCCGCCGACAGCGACGCTTCGAAGGCGTCAAGGCCGCGCGCCGCCGGTAATTTGTCCTGCAGCAAGCCTAATTCGGAGGCGGGATCGCGCGAGACGAAGACGCAGCGCCCCGTCCCGCCAGCGAGCTTGCCTGCAAAAGCGCCGAGCACGCCCTCACTCCCCAGGGCAGCGATCGACCAACGTCCCGCTGATGTCTGACGCTTGCATTGATGCCATTCTTCGCCACCGGAGCGCATGAGACGGAATTCGAAGCTGTCTTCGCCGATCTTCTCGACCGTGATCGACAAAAGGCTGCCGTCGAGCAATCCAAGTGCCTGCCCCGTCGTCCAGCGCGCTTCGTAGCGATTGCCGACCTTATCAGCGATGCCGCCACTATGCACCGGTCACACTCTACAACACTCAAGCGCCGTATGGCACGAAACCGAAATTCCCATGGAACGAACCTAGAACATAGCGACTACCGGAACAATGCGCACATCGACAGGATTGCCGCAGCGTTGCAAAGAAATGCAGCTAGGCTCACTGCCACACCGATACGAGTCATGCCAAATGCGCGTGGCGGCAGGCTCAGCATTTTATAGGAGCACCTATTCCAGCATGACCTTTCCATATGCGCCAAACGCCGGGCGATCAGCCGATACGCTGCGCCGTGCGGCCAGCCTTCCTAGAGGCACTGAGGGAACAGCAGTACCTGCAGATGCCGACTGAAGCTGCTCCGCGTCGACTCTCCCCGAATCCAGGCTTGCAGCAACCTCACGGAGCTCAGCCATGAGCGGGCTCCAGGCGCCTCAACACGAACACTGCCCGTTCCACCCAGTCGTTGGCGACGATGCCAGCGACCGGCTCGAACTCGTACCGCTTGGGAAGAACGCCGAGACCGGCCTCGTGCAGCCCCTCGAATAGCAGGAAGTCTCCGACGTAAGCGACCGGAAATGCGTCCGCTGGCGCAGCATCGCTATCGTGCAGCGCCGACGAGCCCGCTACGGAAGTGCTGCACCAAACTGAACCAGCTTCAAAGTGCCGAAATTTTATTCGCGAAGAAGAGGGGATAGTTGTCAGGACGAGTTCCGTCTTGGAGAAATACATCGTGGTACCCTTCCCCATTCGCCTCGGGATCGGTCCTCGGAACAGCACCTCAACCTAATCCAAATCTCGACATTTCCGGCGCTCAACAAGACGCACCCGAGCCGTCAGTTTTCGGCCAACAGGTCTGCGGCTTTGACCCCGAGCGCGACGCTGATCCGGGCGATGTTGTCAATCGACACATTCGTTTCTGCACGTTCCACGGCACCGATGAAGGTCCGATGGACCAGCGCCCGATCCGCAAGCTCTTCCTGGCTGATGCCCAACCGCTTGCGCTGTTCGCGAACACATTGGGCGAAGATACGCCGGAGCTCGGATCGCGGGGCGGTCGGCACTCGTCAACGATCGGACGATGATGTCTAAGACTCTACATCATATACCTAGCATCTTGGTGTCTGACGCTGCATGAAAGCTCGGCCGGCTGCGGCGGATCTATCAGTTGGAGGCATAATGACGCGGGGAGAGAAAGTCGCGATCGGGATTGGGGCAGCCCTTCTGCTGGCAGCGATCGGCGCCACCCTGCCCCAACCCAAAGAGCGCGAGCTGACTGATCGGGAGAAGATCGACCAAGCTGCTCAACGACTTGAGCGCTTTGAACACTGCCGTGATTATCCCACGGCCTTCGACTGCCGTTAATTATGCGGCCTGGGTTAGCAGTTGGCATCTGAGTCGGGCGCGATGCCGGCTGAGGGTATGGTCATGTTCTATCTGATCGAGGCCGACGTCTATCAGGAAGCCGAAGCCGCCTAAGTCATCGATCAATGCCACGGCGGACCGCCGCGCAGCTAAAAAAACCGCGCGTACCTCAGGCGCGCCTGACTGTACTCCCAACCAATCGAAGCCGAACCCGTAGATAAGCTCCGCGTTCGCTTGCTATCTTAGCTAGGCTACGCTGCTCCCTGCTTGAGACACAGCGCAATTTCATGTGCAGTGACGCTGCTCCGCGCGGATCAACCTTATCGGAGCCATGAAATTGAACTCTCTCACTACTACACCGAAACTTGGCCGCTTCTCTTCCGCGGCCTTATCGGGACTGCGTGTCTTTCCCGCGCAGCACCGGAGTAAAAAGCCAGCCCTGTCATGGAAACAGTTCCAGGATCGGCAGCCGACCGAAGATGAACTGATCGCTTGGGACAAGAGCGACTTCAACGTCTGCGTGGCAACGGGCGCCCCGAGCGGTATAGCCGTACTCGACCTGGATAGTCCGGAGGCGATCGCCTACGTAGACAGCCTCGGGCTGCCGCCGACGCCCACGGTGCGGACGGCGCGGGGTCTGCACCTCTATTTCCGTCGTCCGTCCACCGGCATTCGTAACTCCGTGAAGGTCGGCGGCATGAAGATGGATGTCCGCGGCGACGGCGGATACGTTGTCGGCGCAGGCTCCGTGCATGAGACCGGGGTCCCCTACGAATGGGTGATCTCGCCCGATGAGGTTCCGTTCGCGGAGTTCCCAGTCGCGCTCATGCCCAAGCAGAAGAAGACTTCCACCACGTCTTCAGCTGCGGTCACAGCACCCGCCTCTGGCTCATTCACGCAGGTGGGTGTTGATCGGTACATGGCGATCGCGCTCGATTATGCGTTGAAGTCGCTCTCAGCGGCACAAGAGGGGGAACGTAACGACACGCTGTTCCGCGTAGCGGTCAAGTTGGCACGTGATTGCGCCGGCGCTGGGGCAGATTGGTCAAACTGCGCGACCGCCCTGTCGAATGTCGGAGCGCAGATTGGTCTCGAACCCGACGAAATTCGACGCACGCTCGACAATGCATGGGACGCTGGGGTCGAGGAGCCGACGGAGTGGCTGCAGGTGGCAGCTGCATACGTCTATCTCGCCGCGCAGGATCAGTTCTATCATCCAGCGAGCGGAGCGTATTTGAAGCGGGCCGGATTCGATGGGCAGTTCGGCAACCTGTATTCGGGCCAGAAGACGTTCTCCTCCTACCTGCTGCAGAACGGCTATGTCCGGAAGGTCCACGACATTACCTATCGACCTCTTGAAGCCCGAGGGGTGATCGAGCGGGACGGCACGACTTGGCTGAACATCTTTCGGCCGTCCGACGTGGTCGCGGTCGAAGGCGACGCATCACTTTTTGTCGATTTCCTGGCGCACCTCGTTCCTGAGGAAGTGGAGCGGGACCATCTGCTCAAGATGATCGCGTATTCGGTTCGCAATCCCGGTCGCAAGCTCAAGCATGCGCTGTTACTGCGGACACGGGAGCAGGGTGTGGGCAAATCGATGCTGGCCTCTATCTGGTCCGCTCTCGTTGGCGAGCACAATGCGCGGAAGACGACTTCTTCCGAGCTTGAGAGCCAGTACCAGGGGTACGTGCCTGGTCACCTCCTCATAGTGTGCGAGGAACTGAACGTCGGCAAGGGTCACAAAATCTACAACGATCTAAAGGACCTCATCACCGGCGAGACTGCGCTCGTGAATGAGAAGTTCCTGCGTCAGCGCATTTGGCCCAACCACGCCACCTTCGTCTTTCTGACCAACCTCGACATCCCGATCCTGATCGAGGACAAGGACCGGCGCTTCTTCTACATCGACTCTCCGGCAATCCGGCGTGATCCGGCTTACTACGCGGAGTTTGCCGCATGGTGGCGGAGCAACCTCGGCGTGATCCGGCATTATCTCGATCAGGCCGACCTGACTGAGTTCGAGCCGTCCGCGCCTCCGCCCGTCACCGCGTCGAAGAAGCGCTTGGCAGAGAACAGCCGGTCAGAATTGGCACAAGATCTAGCGCTGATGATTACCGAGCGCGTTGGAGTATTCGATCGTGACATCGTGACGCTGGAGCAGGTGAGCTTCGAGCTTGGCTCCATCGCTCGCCTGAAAAGCCGTAAGCAACTGACTAAGGCACTGCAGGAGGTGGGGGCGGTGTCGCTCGGCCAGCAGCGCACAATCGGAAACTCCCGCGCCAGCCTTTGGGCAATCCGTAACGGTGGTCTCTGGCAATTCCTGGCGCCGCAAGAGCGGACGGAGGAGTTTGGTCGTTCTACTGGAGCTTATGCGCAGTTCGATATTCCTGGTCTCGTCATAGCCCACGCTGACTATTGGGATGGCGACTTGGCGGGGTGCTTCGGCGCAATCCTGATCGGTGAGGTTCCGCATCAGCAAGACGAACAGCCACAGCCTGCGCCCGGCGATCCGTCTAACGTCTAACGTCTAGGTAGAAATCGAGCCCTCACTGTATTTTCTTACAGCAATAATATGGTGAGGGCTCTCTATCGTAATATTCTATGCAATATAGAATGAACCTAGACAAATAGACTGTAGACGAAATTCAACTGAGTGCCCGAGCGAGTTGACGGCAGCCACCTTGGCAAAGTTCCTCAAGCCCCCACCTGCGAATTGTGGCTATCCGAATAGCGTGCAGGCGCTGGGTTACCAACCGTCACTTTTTCGCTCATAGTCTGATTTCATGTGGTATTGCCCAGCATGGGCATTGACCTCGGATTCAGCCACTCCTAACTCGTCAAGCGGGCCTAGCCGCGACTGCAATCGCGACCAGGCCCTGACCACCAACCGATCATGAGAGGATCGAGTCGAATGGCTGAGGCAGCCCTTAGCGCGCGCGTGAGCGCGTGGAACACCCAACATGCAAATTACCTGAGCCTGACCCAGAAGTTGGAGCAGGCACCGCCTCAGGACCGGGACGCGCTCGAGCGCGAGATCGCCGCGACCGAGGAAGACATCCTCGCCACGCCGGCGCCGCACCTGATCGGGGTGCGCCAGAAGCTCGAGATGCTCCTCGGTGAGCAATTCGGCCTCGACCCTGAGGCAGAGGCACGCCGACTTGTGATCGAAGATCTCGATAGCGTCATCCAGGCCCAGCGCGACCTCCTCGGAGCCTAATCCGCAACATCAACGCCCGTCAGCCACCCGCTGCTCATCAGCGGGGCGGCTGGCGTGCGAGTCCCTAAGGAACTCCCCCCATGCTCCCCACTTACATGCAGCAAGAATTGATGCGCAGGCTGTCGCCCGAGCGCGCCCTCGTTATGGCTAAGAGCGTTGGGCTTGATCCAGCTTCGCAGCCACCGGCCCTGGACCGGCAGATTGACACCCGCCTCAAGTTCAATGGCAGCATCGAGTTCGTCGCTACAATCTGCTGTCAGGATGACGCGCTGTCGGTGCCGTGCCGGCTTACATTCAGCGTCGATCTAATCGATGGCGAGGATGCCGAAACCGGCGAGTTGATCCGAGTAGTGGGCGAGGCGCACCAAACCCTCCACGCGCTGATCCCCACCGGAGAAAAACAGCCGGTCTTCGAATGGGTCTCGATCCCGCATCGCCTCCTTCCATCGGCTGCGATCGCGAAGCTCGATGACAAGGTCGAGGAGCTGGCTCGGATCATGGAAGATAGCCGGCCTAGGGGGCGTTAACACTGCGCATCTTCCGGCTGCAATCCAATTGAGCCCGTAGCCTAGTTTAGCGTCGCGCTGCGCATTGCTCTGCCAAGAGCCCGGCCACTATCGGACGCGCTCCACTCAATAATGAAGATATACCCGTGATAGAGCCACCATACACGCCCGAGAAACTAGCACAGCGGTGGGGCTGCAGCCCGGAGAAGATCCGCAAAATGTGCCAGAGAAACGAGATCAATTACTTCCGATTGGGAAAATTGATCCGCATTCCAGCGACAGAGGTTGAGAGATACGAATGCCAATGCCCTACAAACTTGTCGAGTATCGAGGAAAGCTTGCCATCGCATACGGCTCCGGACGAGACCGTGTTCGCGTGTCGACTGGCACGGCTGATCGCGGCTTAGCAGAGGCAAGAGCGCGCGAAATCTGGAGCAATTTGCACAGGCCCGCTTCTGAGCGTGTAGCGGACCTTTGGCGCCTCTACGTCGCCGACCGCGAACAAGACGGCAAAAACACGGCGCGTCAACGGGATGCCTGGAAGCGCTTGGGCGAGTTCTTTGGCGAGCGTATTGGCCACGACATCACGAAGGAGGATTGCCGGTCCTATGCCGAGCTACGGGGGCGGCATGGCGCCGCCCCCGGCACGATCCGCATTGAACTGGAATTTCTCCGCGCGTGCCTCAACCTGAAATATGGCCGTGGCAACACGCACGTCTGGACGCCCGCGCAAAGCAGACCCCGCGATCGCTACCTGACGCGCGAGGAACTCGACCAACTCCTCGCTCACGTCGGCACACCTCACGTCCGGCTGTTCGTAATTCTCGCCGTAACCACAGGGGCGAGGATGAGCGCGATCCTAGAGCTGACATGGGATCAGATCGACTTCAAACACCGTGTCATCAACTTCAACGCTGCGGGTCGGGAGCAAACGAGCAAGCGCCGTCCGGAAGTGCCGATTAACGGTCGGGCATACGCTGCTCTTGAAGAAGCCGCACGTGCCGCCCTCACCACTCACGTGATCGAGTGGGATGGCAAACCTGTAAAAAGCATCAAGAAGGCTATCCGCGAAGCGTCGAAGCGCTCTGGCGTGGCTTGCTCCCCACACGTTTTTCGTCACACGGCAGGCGTTTGGATGGCTCAGGCTGACGTGCCTATGCAGAAGATCGCGCAGTTC
>Ga0157370_10006969_pt1 | contig 12343 bp, 13 predicted proteins | sample C35metaG_FD_113463 | JGI IMG/M metagenome (GOLD analysis project Ga0157370, IMG submission 113463) | Corn rhizosphere microbial communities from Kellogg Biological Station, Michigan, USA - C3-5 metaG | ecosystem: Host-associated > Plants > Roots > Rhizosphere > Soil | place: USA: Michigan...
CAATTAAGTACTCGCCAACTAATCCGGCATGCCACGAAGTACCGCAGGCCACAATGATAATACGGTCTACATTTTTCAGTTTATGCGCAAACTCGCTGATTCCACCAAGCTGCACCCTTCCTTCGTTAGGATAGATACGACCTCTTAAACAATCTCTAACAGAACGTGGTTGCTCATAAATTTCTTTAAGCATGAAGTGATCGTAACCACCTTTTTCAAGCATTTCCAATTTCAGGTTCAGCTCCTGGATATAAGGAGACTGCACCACGTTATCCAGCCTTTTGATCATTAACTCATCGCGTTTTAAAAATGCGATTTCGTTATCGTTCAGGTAGATCACGTTTTTAGTATATTCTACAATTGGCGTTGCATCAGAAGCGATAAAATATTCGCCCTTGCCAACACCGATAACCATAGGACTACCTTTTCTTGCTGCAATCAGCTGATCAGGCTTTGCTTCGTCCATCACAACAATGGCATAAGCTCCGCTCACTTCATGAAGAGCAAGCCTTACTGCTTCCAGCAGGTCAATATTTTCTTCTTTATAGATTTCTTCAATCAGGTGAATCAATACTTCAGTATCCGTATCACTGTTAAACTCATGCCCTTTGCTGATCAGCATTTCTTTAAGGGTAGCATAATTTTCGATGATTCCGTTATGGATGATGGATAAGTCGCCACTATGCGAAGTATGCGGGTGCGAATTTCTGTCAGACGGAGCACCATGTGTTGCCCACCTGGTATGTCCGATACCAATGGTTCCAGAAAGGTTTTTGCCTTCAGCAAAATTTTCAAGTTCCTGTACTTTTCCGGCTTTCTTGTATATATTCAAACCGTCATTGTTGATTAGCGCTATACCAGCGCTATCGTATCCGCGATATTCTAACCGTTTTAATCCTTTAATAACTAAAGGCCAGGCCTCTCTATGGCCTATGTAACCAACTATTCCACACATATTTTTTCAATAGGTAAATAAAAAAACGTTAATAAAATTTGTCAAACTTAAGGCTTTAAACCCGAATTTTATAATGCTTTTTTCTAAAAATCGGGCTCTAATGGCAAAATCAAACGTTTGCATGTTTTTAACGCCTTATCATTCCCACTGCTCGTCATCACAACATACCCTTACCCTCCTCATCAAAAGCCATACCCCGGGTAAATGGGTATGTAATAACACACTATTCATACCCCTTCCTTTCTCGCTGATTATCGGTATGAAGCCTATTCTAACTAGCGCCGTCCAGAAAAGGTTATTTCCTAAATGATTTAGATTTACCATTATATAATATCTTAAGCTATGCCCTAAAGCTGCCTGATTTAAAAAAACGTGAAAAGTGGGTAAAACAGCTGATGCAGAGGTAAGGTCTTTTCGATGATCTGAGATTCTTTGTTCAGTTCAGCAGAGAACATTACCGCGTCTTCATGACGATAAAAAATGTCTGCTATTGGGTCGGCATCGTTTGTCCCTGAAACCAGTACGATATAAATTTTTTGCTGTTTCATTCAATTTTAATTATCAATAAGTATTTATTTTAGTTTTTATCCACTACTAAAATCCTGACTATTAATAATTTAAAATGTACCCAATTCCATATTTTTTACTGTACCCAATTTCCGGTTGTTAATGGAAGAATCTCAAATAGTTTGCTACTTTTGAAGAAGTAAATCAGATAACATTTATCTAATTGTCTAAAGCAAATTTTTAAAAAAATGAAAAGCGAAATACTTAACATTATTTACAAAGCCAATTTGCTAAAGACAATTTGGCATAATATTATGTTTAAGGGAGATAGAACAATGAAAAATTTCTTGATATTTTATGGAAATGTTTCAGTGAAGAAAGACCCTTCTGCAAGAATCGATATAATAAATGGGCGATTTAAATTTAATCATAGTGGTCGATACCGCGAGCCATTCTACGGTATGCTAGAGATGCATAAAGATTCAAGGATTAAATTACTAAATACGTTTTCAATAAAGTCTGGAGCGCATATTATAGTGACTGAAGGAGCCTCCCTACAGTTAGGCAGTGGATACATTAATAGGAACGTGAAGATTAAGTGTTATGAGAAAATCGAGATAGGAAACAACGTTGCGATATCGGAAAACGTAACTATATGGGATAGTGATGTTCACAACATCGAAAGTGGTACGCACAAAAAGACTATTCCTGTTAAAATAGGCAATAAAGTGTGGATTGGAACTAATTCTATTATATTAAAGGGTGTAGAAATTGGGGATGGATGCATCATCGCAGCAGGATCAGTCGTTAATAAAAGTATTCCACCCAACTGTTTAGCGGGAGGTGTGCCAGCCAAAGTATTAAAAACAAACGTTGAATGGACGCCTTAAATTCAGGAAGAAATCGAAGCCTTGTAGCTTTATAGACAAAAAAAATAATTTAATAGCCTTTCAGAAATGAGAGGCTTTTTTATTTTATCTCACATTCCAATTACCACTGTATTATATTTTTCCATTAACTTCGAGTTAACAACTTTATTACATAGTAAAACTAAATAGCGCGTCTTATGAATAAAAACCCATTCAATTGGATTATTCCTGAGCTGAATAAGCAACAACCGCGATTAGAAGTAGAAAGATTCATTGTCGCACACATTAAATGCAGAGACCTTATCGCCGGAGAGCTGCTTCCATCCTACCGACAATTTGCTGCGCTCAATGGCCTTAGCGAGGGCACCATTAAAAGAGCATATTCGAACCTAACCATTCAAGGCTGGCTTTCTACAAAACTGGGTGGCGGCACTTTCATCGCCCAAAGAATTCCAGGCACCGAAACACCACATAGGGCTTCAGGTTTTACAGATAGGTTTCCGGCGGGTTTGGAACCCCGTAAAAAAGCCCCTCAGCCGCCAGCGCACTATATCCCCCAGCCTTTTGTAGCTGTTGGAACTTATGTACCCACACAAACCCTGTTTCCGCACGAAGTATTCAATAAGTACTGTGTGGCCCATCACAACAGGAATGCAAATTTAAGTCAGGCCGAAATGCTTACCTCTTACAAAGGAGAGCGACTTAAACATGCTGTACTTACAGACCTGAACCAAAAACGCGGCTTCGGAATAAAACCAGAAATGCTCGAGATCATAAAGGACAGGAAACCTTGCCTGGAAAGGGTATTTAAAATATTATTGAATAAGCCTGATGAAGTGGTCATCAATACCAGCACCTTCGACTTGATCCTAACCAATGTATTAAGGGAATGTGGCGCCGTTACACATACCATTAGCATTCAGGATCAGCACTTTCTGGAGAAAATAGAAGAACTGCTCAAACAAACAAAAGTCCGCGCCATCTATGTAAGGCCTCAATGTAGTTTTCCTGAACGCCAGACCTTAACCGAAGCGCAATGCATCCAGTTAATAGAACTGGCTAAGAAATATAAAACATGCATTCTAGAGGAAGATGAAGACCATGAATTCTATTACGGGTCTTCTTTTTACAAGCCGCTGGCCTGCTATGATCATGATGGCCATGTCATTTACCTTGGCAGCCTAAGCATGGCTACAACCTATACGCGTTCATTGCGCATCATTGTAGCCTCTCTTCAATTCATAAATGGCCTTCAGGCCTTGCCTGCTCAATCTATTGAACAACGAGAGGTAATTACAGAAACAGCCATCGCAGATATGATTCTTAACGGAGATTTGGCCATTTACCAAAAAACACTGCGCTTAAATGCAAAAAAAGACAGGTATAACCTGAATCTGGTATTAAGCAATTACCTGGGCGATCATTTGAGTTTTGAAATGCCAGAACATGGATTAATGTTCTGGCTAAAATTTCGGGATGAAATTGGTTTAAACGCATTACTGGATGAACTGGAACAAATGGGAATTAAAGTCCCCTTCCACCCAAACAACCAAAAAACAGATAGCAAGGTGAACCATATGCTGCTCGGCTTTGGCCATTACCAGGTAGAAGAGGCTGAGGGAGCGGCAAAATTGCTGAAAGAGATTATTGATCAGTCACTTCAGCAACAGAAAAATTAATCCAATTCAATATCCTTTTCATCAATTCCCAAATGATCTGCCAATTCTTTTTTGGTAATGAGCTGGTATTTTTTCTTGTTTAATAATGCCCTAAGGTCTTTTAATAATTGCTGCGCATATCTGATTTTTCTTCCTGTTATTTTGCACACGTCGTTCGGAATTATAAATAGTCGTCCCATGTCGTTGGTTTTTAAAACCGCAACTCGTTTGGTGGCGCATAGCGCGTACAACAACTGTGCACGCGGAACCTACAAGGCAGTAGGTTAAGAAATTGTTTATTAGCTAATATATCAGTTTAAAATCACATAACATGCATATTATGATTAAGTTATGTCTTTTTTGTTCCGAAATGTTCCATAACGCATAAAGCGCAGCACGCCATTTCTATTTCCTCTACCTTTAATTATTGATTCCAAAGAAGGGTTTGTAAAATGAAAAAATCAGGTCGATTTTGGGTTTGGTCTGGCGCTGGTAAAATCGACTTTTTAGGCTAATAATATAGTCGTTTTTTGGTGTTGACTGACAGGGACTTCGTTCGGACCTTGTTCGACCAGAGCCGAAGAAAATCGGTACAATTTCGGTAGAAGGGCAGACGCACCTGAACGTGCCAAAAATTGACAGGAATTGAGATAGAATAGAAAAATAAATTAATCATATAAAAAATAGAAATCATGGCAAAATTAACATCAGGTATTTTCGGGCCAATTTCAGGGAAAGTTGGCGGTTTAGTAGGCGCAAGCTGGAAAAACATATCGTACATTCGTACCAGACCTCAAAAAACAACAAAACCTCCCACAGTAGCACAAATTGCAAGTAGAGAAAAATTTAAGTTCGTAAACGAGTTACTAACCCCCTTTTATCCTTATTTAGTTGTTGGCTTTAAAAATATGGCTCGTGGTAAAACGGAAATAAATATTGCTTTTGCTCAAAATTTTAAGCGAGCGATTGTTGGAACTTATCCAGACCTATCTGTAGATTATGCAAAGCTCTCCTTAAGTAAAGGAACTTTACCTACTCTAATCTCTACCGAGGCATCGCTGATCGGGGCAGATTTGATAAAGGCAACCTGGCAGCCCAGTAATCTGGGTACTTTTGATGATCAGATCATGCTGGTAGTGTATAGTCCGGAGTTAAAGATCGCCGACGGCTTTGTTGGAGGCGTTAAAAGAAGAGACAAGGAATGTACTTTCAGGTTTAACCCTAAGCTGATTGGCAAATCATTAGAGGTTTATATCTGTGTTGTCGCTTTAAACGGGGCAAGGGTTGGTAACACTCAATATTTGGGAAGGATAAACTCATTATGAATACACAATTAACCTTACTCCGAACACTGGTGATAAAAGAGCTTGATCCAGAATACTTCAACTTGGATGAGTGCCAGATCAATTACTGGATTGATGAAATCCCACAGCTCAGGGATAATCTTTTTAGAGAAATGCAAAATGAAATGTTGGGTGATACCGAGAATAGCCTGGTTGAACGGCACCTTAAGCAGGTTCAGTACGATTGTGTTTATTTAGCCTCTGCGCTTTGTAAATATGCACAAAACAATTGCTCACCTGCTGCCCTTTACCAAGCTGCAGGTGATTGCATCGATCAGATCCTCACTCATATCGACAACCGTTATGCCGGCTTTTTTAATCTGCAGAAGTTTGTTTCGGCAAAGCAAATTCAGTTAACTGAACATCCAAGGATCAAGGTCTCGTTTTCTGTAGATACCCTTGCTTATTTTTTTAAGTTGCTCAATAAAGCCGGTGGCCTTGATATCGGAACATTTACACAGCTCATGATGGCCGTTTCTAAAAACTTTATAACACCTGGCATTGGCGATGGTTACATCTCAACAAATAGCTTAACTGTTAAATATAAGCAGGTAGTTCAAACCACAGCCCAGAGTGTAAGAGCGCTATTGGTAAAGATGTTAAAACTCCTCGATCAGGAGTTTGGGTAAGGCGCTTGTTTTGACGATTTTTCAAGAAAATTTTATTCCCCTGCAGCACACTCAAGGCAGGTTTTCACCTTGGTTTGGCTAAAGGGTATGGTACCCCACGGGACTGCCACAGCATTTTTAAAATCTTTCTCTTTGTGGTGTCATTTGGATATAGGGCACTGCAGGGCTCCAATAGAAGGGTGACAAAAAATTAACAGATTTTTTAACATTTAAATTCTTACAGGAATGGGAATTATCAGACAAGGGATCCTTGGTGGATTTCGAAACAAAACAGGTTCAGTAGTGGGCGCTTACTGGCGTAAGCTTAATGTGATCAGAGGCTTGCCTCGTAAAAGCTCCAAACCGCCTACCCAGGCACAGCTAAATCAACAATTTAAATTTGGATTGGTTACCGGATTTTTAAGCTGGATTGGCGATTTAATTGAGCTTGGGCTCAAATCGGTAAGCGGATCTTCGGTCTCGCCGATGAACTACGCAGTTGCTTATCACCTCAAAAATGCGATCACCGGCGTTGCACCAGACTTTATGATTGACTATGCCAAGGTGATTTATAGCAAAGGTAAGCTGGAGCTTCCTATCGATGCTGATGTGACATCAAACCCGGGAGCAGAACTTGAGTTCAATTGGCTGCCTGGCGGTCCGGACGACAGGTATTTGGATGAAACGGATATGTTGTCGATCCTTATTTACAACCCAACGTTAAATCGATTTGTGAAGCTAACCAATGCCGCTCCGCGATCGGCAGGTACATATACGCTAACTGTACCTGCAACCTATGGATCACAGGAGGTGCATTGTTACATCAGCTTTAACTCGGTAAAAACCAAGTTTCTGGCATCGAACAGCCTTTACCTTGGCAGGGTTCCAATTATCCCTTAAGCCGATGTTGATTTAATTGAAATGTTGACTTAACTGAATACCGTTCGGTCTGGCAAACATCCAATTTCATGGCGGACAGAACTTAGTGTGACGCACAGGTGATGCCACCGAACGGTATTCTTATTTACTAACCTAAAATTTAAAATTATGAATGTCCTGAACTTAACAACCGCCTCAAGAAGTATTTTGGAAGCTTTAAAAGTTGCAGCATTGCTTACCATTATGGTATTGCTGTGGCCTTTTACCCAGCAAATGGTTTTCAGTTTTGATGAAACCGCGGGATATATCAATCCCGGCAACATGGTGCTGCTGGTATTGATGTCGCTCATCACTTTTATTGTAATCGTAGCCTTATCGGGCTGGTTATTACAGCGGTTTTTGGCCGCACAGAATTTACCCGGCATGGGTATTATGGTTTTACAGTTTAGAAAATTAGAACTATGGCAACAACTAGGATTTTACTGGGCATCATTTGCCTTGTTACTATTGGCAGCAGCTATGAGCGTAATGGCAATCTGCTAAAATATTGGGCCGGGCACCTATATACCGATCGGATTAAACGAATTATGTCGGGCCCAATTCAAAAAAAGTATAAAAAACTAATTCCTATTGCTCAGGCTGAACTTTGGGTTAGAGAAGAAACGGGTAAGAATGATGGCAAGCGTATTGAGGAATATCAGGCTGTGGCAGGTTTAAAGAAAGGGGATCCTTATTGCGCAGCATTCATTTCATGGGTTTTTAAACAGGCTGGTTATAGTGTTCCCAGAACGGGCTGGTCGCCTTCCTTGTTTCCTGTTGCCAAATTGGTTAAAGCTGCTGCCCCTGGTAATGTGTTTGGAATTTATTTTCCTGCGTTAAAGCGAGTTGCCCATTGTGGCTTTGTTGAGGGTGTAAACGGCGATTGGATAACTACAATAGAAGGCAATACGAACATCCCAGGAAGCAGAGAAGGTGATGGGGTATATAGGAGACTGAGACACAAGAAAAGTATTTATCGGTATTCTGAGTGGCGTTCAAAACCGTAAGGGCACATCCTTCTTCGTCATCGTCCTAACCTGCTCGTCATCCCGAGCCCCGAGGGATCTCTTGTTTATGCGTGTTCAAGAGATCTCTCCTATCGTCGAGATGACGGCATGGTGGTGATGACGGCATGGTGGTGACAACGAAATGGCAACAATGACGATCGCTTAAGAAACAGCATCAAACTCTTCAAATTTAGAGTTCTTACTTTTAAACTCCGGAACAATAGTTTTCATTTGGATAACCACTTTTCTGTTATCATTAACCACAGCGTGTTCCACAAGTTTATAGATCTGGGCTTCTATTTCATTGAAAATATACTCGCGAACCTTACCAATCATGATCTTCTCATGATGTGTAGGCATGGTATTTTCATTATCGTTCAATAGCTCTTCAAATAGCTTTTCGCCAGGTCTTAAACCAGAGTAAGTAATTTTTATATCTTCATTAGGCACTAAACCAGCCAGGCGGATCATCTTCTTGGCCAGCTCAACAATCTTTACAGATTTTCCCATATCGAAAACATAGATCTCTCCTCCTTTACCCATGCAGCCTGCTTCAAGCACTAACCTACATGCTTCAGGTATGGTCATAAAATAACGGGTAATTTCGGGATGGGTAACCGTTACAGGCCCACCTTTTTCTATTTGCTGTTTAAATCTTGGAATTACAGAACCATTAGAGCCTAAAACATTTCCAAAACGGGTAGTAATAAATCTCGTTATCGGTTTTATGTTTAAATCATTAATGTAGCTTAAACCATTTGAGAATATGAAATTGTTGGTATTTAATGAATTGTTTAATGATTGCACATAGATTTCTGCAATACGTTTAGAGGCCCCCATTATATTTGTTGGGTTAACCGCCTTATCTGTAGAGATCATTACAAACTTCTGAACGCCATGCTTTACGGACAGGTCAGCAATCGTTTTTGTACCCAGTACATTGGTTTTAATTGCCTCTGCGGGATTATCCTCCATCATAGGCACATGTTTATATGCTGCCGCATGATATACGTAATGAGGCTTAAATGTCTCAAACAAGAAGTCCATTCGTTTCTCGTCTTTTACGTCGCCTATAAAGGCATGGAAGTTATTGTCCTTGTGTGTTTCTTCTAGTTCCAGATATAAATGGTGCAAAGCAGTCTCACTATGATCACATAATATGATCAGGCCCGATTCAAATTTCAACACCTGCCTTACTATTTCGCTTCCAATTGATCCTGCAGCACCAGTAATTAGAATCCTTTTAGCATTTAACTGATTTTGTATTCCTTCTGTATCAATATGAATAGGTTTCCTGTTTAATAAATCCTCAATATTAAGATTCTGAATTTGCGCAGTACTTCTGTCACTACGCGACCAAACATCAGGAGGTGGAATGTTTAATACCCTAACATCATTCTCCAAACAAGCATCCACAATCTGCTCTTTCCTATCTGAAGGTATAGTATAAGAGGCAAATATAATTTCATCAACTTCGTGCTTAATGATCAATGTTTCTAACGATGCGGCATCCAGAATTTTCACACCATCTATGGTTTTACCTACTTTACGCAGGTCATCATCTACATAGGCAATAATCGTTTTATTTACCTTAGCATCATGATCAAAGGTTCTTTTGGTTGCAACTCCGGCTTCACCGGCTCCATAAATAATAATTCTGATTTTGTCTAGTTTAGCATTCTTAATGTACATAAAAAAGTACTTCACAATAACTCTGTAGGTTATTAAGAACAGAAAACTAAATAATGAATAGATGATTATGGTAACATTGCTTAAAATTCCGGTGCCTCCCAATACTATTATAATTGCGTTGGAGAAGAAGATGGCGAAAGAGCTTAAGACAACTGCAAATAGAATCCTAAATGAATCCTGAGCACTTGTGTAGCGAACAATACCGGCAAAAGTTTTTATATTAAAAAAAACAACTGTATTTACGGCAACAACAAGAAATATCGATTTATATAGGGCTAGTAGATTTATATTAGCGATTATAAAATTGTTTTTGAGAACCTCTGCAAGCACAAGTGCAAAGACGCTTAAACAAATATCTATTGCGAATATGATCCAGCGGGGTACGATTTCCAGTTTAGTAAACATTCATTGGGTGATTTTAGTCAAGAGCAAACTAACAATAATTAAACCAAGTTTAATATACCCAAAAATAGGTATAATGTTGTTTTCAAGCAAATGATTAATTAACTTACCAATGAAAGTGGCGTAATATGGCTATTTTCAACGACTTCGGTATTTCTTAACACAATTACGCCGGGGTCAATTTTTACCCCATTTTTTATTACCGCAGCTCCTCCAATATAAACCATTGGCCCAATATGTACAAAATCCGCAATACTTACTTCATGGTCAACACATGCGCCAATGTTTACTATGGTGTGATCACCAATACTTACTTCTGCCTGTATTACTGCGTTGGCCAAAACAACCGTTCCTTTTCCAATTAAAGCAAATTCAGAAACCGAGGCTTTAGGATGGATTAAGGTTGCGTAACTATGTTTTAATTTATGCGTGATAGCTTTCCGAATCTTATTATCGCCTATGGCTATGATCAATTTTGATGTTTTATAAATTTCTTCATTATACTTCAGAATGGGAATGCCCATGAATGTTGCATTTTCTTCTTCCACATTGTCGTCAAAAACACATTCAACGTTACCACCATGCTCTGATACCAAATCTATTACAACTTTAGCATGTCCACCTGCTCCATATATTACATAAGACTTTTCCATGATTAAGCAGCTTTAAGCATTAATTTTGGTTTCAATAATAAATATACAAGAATCAGAGGAATTAGAATTATTAGTCCTAAAACATAAAAATTCATTCCCCCGAGGACTATTAAGACAATAATTAATAATTGCACCACTCCATATATAGAAGAGACAATTAAATGGGGTATTTTCTGATCATTTGCCAATATCTGGTAAAAGTGTAAACGATGGGCTTCAAAAATATTCTGTTTTAAAATTAGTCTGTGCATAATTGTTAATACAGCATCTACGCCATATACGGCTAAAAACAAAATATAAGCGTAGTTGTTTGTTTTTACAATCAATTGAAGCAGTAACATAATTATCCAAAAGGCCATTGTTACGCTTCCAACATCACCCGCAAAACATTTCGCCTTTTTTCTGAAATTGAAATAGAGAAAGACAATACAGGAAATCATAGGGAGCCAAATTACATCTGGGGTCGCAAAAGAGCTTTGATATAAATTCACATATTGCAACCCTCCCAAAACCACAAAGCTATATAATCCGGTTATCCCATTAATGCCGTCCATAAAATTGTAGGCATTAATTATTCCTATTACAAGGACATAAAGTATAGCCACCGCCCACCAGGATAGTATTCCAAACACTGGCAAGAAATAGAACATTAGTGTTACAGCTGCCAGGTGAAATAGAACCCTAATCCTGCTAGAAAGGGTAATGCGATCGTCAATAAAGCTTATTATTCCAATGATGGATGCTCCAATCATAGGAATTAGGTATTGTTGATCTAAGATTCCAGATATAATTATAGCAACAAGAAAAATTATACCACCACCTCTAATGGTTGTTTTTGTATGTGAACTTCTTTCATTGGGCTTATCAATGATGTTGAATTTCTCAGCAATTCTGAAATAAATTAACATTAATAAAAACAACGAGATAAAAATAAATATGTAAAGCATAATCTTAACTTGAACGGATTTTTTTTATTATTTGTAAGACATACTAGAATTTAAGGAAGAAAGAGCGAGATCCTTCTCAGATAAATTCATCTTATCTTCGGGGATACCCCAATCAATATTTAATTCTGGATCATTATATCTAATACCTCCTTCAGACTCCTTATTATAGATATTATCGCATTTATAGGCAAATACAGCCGTTTCACTAAGCACCGAAAATCCATGGGCAAACCCACGAGGTACATATAGCTGTAAATTATTGTCTGCTGTAAGTTTTACGGATACCCACTGTCCATAAGTTCCAGAACCTTCTCTTAGATCAACCGCAACATCTAAAACTATTCCTTCCAAGACCCTCACTAATTTAGCTTGTGCATACTCACCCTTTTGAAAATGAAGGCCACGTACAACTCCATAAGTTGAAGCAGATTGATTATCCTGAACAAAGTTCCCAGGTTGCCCAGTAAGATCTTTGAATTTTGATTGATTGAAACTTTCAAAAAAATAACCCCTATTATCTTTAAAAACGTTGGGCTCTATTATAAAACAATCTTTAAGCTTAGTTTCTTTTACCTTCATTTATCTATTTGTATACTGAGTTTCATAATAAGCCTGGTAATTCCCGGAAGTAACATCCGAAAGCCATCCTTCATTTTTCAAGTACCACTCTACTGTTTTTTCTAATCCTTCTTCAAACTGTAAACTAGGCACCCAGTTTAATTCATTTTGAAGTTTGGTGGAGTCAATAGCGTAACGTAAGTCATGACCAGCTCTATCCGTTACA
>Ga0157370_10006971_pt1 | contig 12343 bp, 9 predicted proteins | sample C35metaG_FD_113463 | JGI IMG/M metagenome (GOLD analysis project Ga0157370, IMG submission 113463) | Corn rhizosphere microbial communities from Kellogg Biological Station, Michigan, USA - C3-5 metaG | ecosystem: Host-associated > Plants > Roots > Rhizosphere > Soil | place: USA: Michigan...
GCATGTAAACTTCTCCCGCTCGTTTGAATGTGATATTTCAGCATTTGCGAACGTGAATTTGCATGATATTTATATTTCATCGCCTTAGCCCAGATTCTTCTTGCCACACGGCCAATCACGCTGTATTCTGCATCCATTCCATTACTGAAAAAGAAAGAAAGATTGTGTGCAAAATCATCAATCTTCATTCCGCGGCTCATGTAATATTCCACATAAGTAAACCCGTTTGCCAAAGTAAATGCAAGCTGTGTGACAGGATTGGCGCCAGCTTCAGCGATATGATAGCCGCTGATGGAAACAGAATAAAAATTGCGGACATTATTTTCGATAAAATATTCCTGCACATCACCCATTAATTTCAAAGCAAATTCTGTAGAAAAAATACAGGTATTTTGAGCCTGGTCTTCTTTTAAAATATCTGCCTGGACAGTGCCGCGAACAGAGGATAAAGTTTTTGATTTTATTTCTTCATAGATATTTTTATCTAAAACATCTTCTCCGGACAATCCCAACAACCTCAATCCCAAACCGTTATTCCCTTTTGGCAATTCTCCGTTTAATTTTCCTTCAAAAGGAATAACAGGCTCGCCGTTTATCCCAATGTATTTTGGCAGAGAATCAGGATTGTATTTTGATTCAATAATTTCGTTTACCCGCTCCCTTAAGTTATGTTCAATTATATATTTTTCACATTGCTGATCAATTGCAGCATTTAAAAAGAAAGCCAGCAACATCGGTGCAGGGCCATTGATGGTCATGCTCACAGAAGTTTTCGGATCACAAAGATCAAAGCCGCTGTACAGCTTTTTCGCATCATCAACTGTGGCAACGCTTACGCCACTGTTTCCTACCTTTCCGTAAATATCAGGCCTTATTGCAGGATCTTCACCATAAAGGGTAACGCTGTCAAATGCAGTGCTCAGGCGCTTTGCAGGTTGTCCCAAACTCACATAATGAAACCTCCGGTTGGTTCTTTCAGGGCCGCCTTCACCGGCAAACATTCGTGTCGGATCTTCTTCTGCGCGTTTCAATGGAAAGACACCTGAAGTGTAAGGAAATTTTCCGGGAAAATTTTCCTGTAATTGCCATAATAAGACATCGCCCCAATCTTTAAATTTCGGAACAGCAATTTTTGGAATTTTGGTATGTGAAAGAGATTCTACAAACAAAGGTTGCCGGATAATTTTTCCCCTGACATGGTATTCAAAAAATTCTTTTTGATAAAGAGATTTTGTCTGTTCCCATTCATCTAATAATTTTTTAGACAAAGGCACTAATTCTTTTTCTATTTCAGCTTTTCTTTCCTCCAATTCTTTTATAAGCGAAGTGTTTTTTCCGGAACCGGCTTTGGAATCTTTATTGAAATTTTCTATAGTTCCATTCAGTTGATAAAGCTGTGTTGCAACAGCAGCCTGCTCTTCAGCCGTTTTATTATAACGTTCAATCTCTTCTGTTATTTCTGCCAGATAGCGAACTCGTTTTGGAGGAATGATAGAATGACTATAACTTTCGCTTCTTACCGGGGCGTCATATTTCTGCCAATCCTTTCCGGTTTTTTTATTTACTTCCTGAATAATTTTATTGAACAAATGATTACAGCCGGGATCATTAAAAGTTGAAGCAACAGTACCAATCACAGGAAGCTCATCATCTTTTACTGTCCACAGTCCGTGATTGCGCTTGTATTGTTTTTTTACATCATGCAATGCATCCAGAGCACCGGCTTTATCAAATTTATTGATGCAAACAACGTCTGCATAATCAAGCATGTTGATCTTCTCTAACTGGGATGCAGCGCCATATTCAGGCGTCATTACATACATGCTTACATCGCAATAATCCAAAATGGAAGCATCACTTTGTCCAACACCGGCGCTTTCTAAAATAATAAAATCATAGCCCGCCACTTTGCATACATCAATGGCTTCCTGAACATAATTACTCAAAGCTTTATCGTTTTCTCTTGTGGCAAGAGAACGCATATAAGCTCTTGGATTATGAATGGAATTCATGCGGATGCGATCACCCAACAATGCGCCACCGGTCTTTTTTCTGGATGGATCTACAGAAATAACCGCGATGGTTTTATCAGGAAATGTTTTTAAAAAACGCCGTACAATTTCATCTGTTACAGAAGATTTTCCTGCTCCACCGGTGCCTGTAATTCCCAATACAGGAGGGTCTTTCTCCTGTATATTTTCTTTTCCCAAAAATTTTATTTCTTCACCTGCTTCTGCATGCGTGATAGAAGTTGCAACTAATTTTATATCGCGCCATTCATCTAAAACAAATTTTTTGTCATGTCTGTTGCCGTTTAATTTTTGCTTTTGCCTGATTTTCCCATTCGTCTCCGTGGCCGTTTTTTCTATCACCTCTTCAATCATTCCTTCCAATCCCAATTTTCTTCCATCATCGGGGGAATAAATTTTGGTAATTCCATAATCTTCCAGTTCAGCTATTTCTGAAGGTAAAATCGTCCCTCCGCCTCCACCAAAAATTTTGATATGACCATATCCATTTTGTTCGAGCAAATCTTTCATGTATTTAAAAAACTCAATGTGGCCGCCCTGGTAGCTTGTTATGGCAACGGCATTTGCATCTTCTTCGATTGCACATTCAACAATTTCATGAACGCTGCGGTTGTGTCCGAGATGAATAATTTCGGCCCCTTTGCTTTGCATAATTCTGCGCATGATATTGATTGCAGCATCATGTCCATCAAATAATGAAGCAGCGGTTACGATTCTTAGGGTGTGATTTTTTTTATCCGGCATTTAAATTTATTTTATAACATGATTTTCCGATTTGTAAAATTACAACTAAAGAAAAGGAAAATAAATTAAGTGGATTTTAAAATTGGGGATAAATTAAGGTTTATTTTAAAAGATTTCAAAAGTGGTGGGAACTCTATTACAAAATATGCCCGTGAACAAAGAAATAATTAAAATATATTTTGTTCAGTTATTTCTGATAACATTAGCAGGAGCTGTTGATTCAGGACTTGAAAAGTCAAAATATTTTTTCGAATTTCAAATACCGCAGAATGCCGTTGCTATGAAATAGAAGCCTCCTTCAAATGTATTTAAAGTACTATGATCGTTTTGTATGGCTTCCCAATGAAAATAGAACAGTTGGTATTGTGTTATGTAAAGATAAAAACGATGCAATGGTGGAAATTACCCTACCGGAAAACAACAATCGTATTTTTTGCAGCCGATACAAAACTATCCTGCCCGATAAACAGGATTTTATAAACCTTTTAAATGATACGGAAGAAGACAGGGACTAAAACTTTCCCCTCAACTCATTTTAAAAGTCAGTTCCGCAAATTCTTTCACACTTAATGTTTCAGCTCTGCGGTTAAAAAGTTCATCTTCTAAAACTTCTTTTGTAAACAAACTTTTTACTCCATTCCTCAAAGTTTTTCGTCGTTGATTAAATGCAGTTTTTACCAACACCCAAAAAGCTCTTTCGCTTTTTACAGGCAAATAATTTTCACGCTCAGTTAATCTGATTATACCACTTTGCACTTTTGGCTGAGGGGTAAAGGCTTCATTTCCTACTGAAAATAAATATTCAACATGATAATAGTATTGCAAAAGGACACTTAAAACTCCGTAAATTTTACCTCCTTCTTTTGCCGCAGCCCGCTCTGCCACTTCCTTCTGGAACATTCCAATAACTTCCGGCACATATTCTTTCCATTCCAAAATCTTAAATAAAATCTGAGTTGAGATGTTGTAAGGAAAGTTTCCGATCACTGTAAAAGGCTCATCAAAAGGACGATCCATTTCTAAAAAGCTTTTATGAATCAAATCATTTTTTAGAGAAGGAAACTGTTTCAGAAGATATTCCACTTTGTCTTCATCCAGTTCTACGGCTTTAAAATGAATGTTTGGAATCTTTACCAAATGTCGGGTAAGCGCACCTCCTCCCGGCCCTACTTCCAACAAGTTTTTAAAGGGATGTTGCATCAAAACGGCAATAATTTTTTCTACTACTTTTTCATCTTTTAAAAAGTGCTGGCCAAGTGATTTTTTAAGTGTATGCATGAGGCGCAAATATCCTACATCCGTTTCAAAAATAATTGATGGCTATTTTCAAAAGATAAGCATTCAGACGAATCACTATTGCCTGCAAATCCGATCTATGTTGAAGATTTTACATCCACATAAAAATTTTCATCCACTTTTATTTCGCTTACTCCTTTTGGCGCTTTCTGAAAAACCGGCAGGGGATGAATGAAAATCAATTTTCCCTGATTATTGTATATTTTAAGAGGCATGTTAAAATGATCCACGCAATTTGTCCAGCGATAATAAATCGTTCCATTTACTTTTTTATATTCCAAAACAGGAATCTCTGTTGTGCGCAAATACTGATCAAAAACTTTTGAGAAATTAATGCCGGATTGTTTATTTATATAACCCTCAACCTCTTTGCTGGTAACGGTGTGGTGATAAAATGTTTTGTTCAACCCCCGCAAAATATTCCGGAATTTTTCATCGTTATTAATGATCTGCCGAATCATGTGAATCATGTTTCCTCCTTTATAATACATATCTCCGCTGCCTTCCTCATTCACACCATAGTGCGCTATGACCGGCTTATCATTGCGGATATTTTTTCTGACACCAATTACATATTCATCAGCCGCTTTTTTACCGTAATAATATTCTGTAAATAAAGCTTCTGCATAATTGGCAAATGATTCGTGGATCCACATGTCCGCCAGATCTTTTGAGGTAATATTATTTCCCCACCATTCATGTGCGCTTTCGTGCACAATAATAAAATCCCATTTTAATCCCCACCCTGTGCCCGAAAGATCGCGTCCCAAATATCCGTTTTTATAATGATTGCCATAACCAATGGCGCTCTGATGCTCCATTCCAAGATAAGGCGCATCAACCAATTTATAGCCATCTTCATAAAAAGGATATGGGCCAAACCAATATTCAAATGCTTTCATCATTGCCGGCGCATCTTTAAATTGCGTTTTTGCTTTTGTAAGATTGGAATCGAGCACCCAATAATCCATTGTCAGATTTTCCTGTCCGTAAGACGGGCTGGCCTTTTCGCCTTTGTATATTTCTCCAAAATGAACAAACTTTCCGAGGTAAAAAGTGATGTCATAATTGTTGATGGGATTTACAACAGCCCAGTCATAAGTCGTACTTCCATCGTTATTATTTTGCACATTTCTCAATCTTCCATTGCTTACCGCAATTAAATCTGATGAAGCCGTAAAATGCATCTCCGCGCTATCGGGTTCATCTGCCTGGTAATCTTTACATGGATACCATACGCTTGCGCCCAGACCCTGACAGGCAACAGCTATCCACGGATTTCCGGCTTTATCCCTTTTCCATACAAATCCACCATCCCAGGGAGCATTTTTTGCTTTGCGTGGCTTCCCGTGATAATATACAATCAAATTTGAAATTTCGTTATTCCCATTCTCTGTAAGCGAACTTTTATTTGAATTTTCACTTTTTAACATGATGGTATTTATGTCATGTTTTGTGGTTGGTCTCAGTGCCTGATTTTTTAAATAAACAAACCATGCATTTCCTTCTTTTGTGAAAGAAAGCTTTTCATTCCCCAGAGGAAACTTTTCTGAGCCTGTTTGTGATATTACCGAATCAATAATCATCGGTTCCTGCAGATCTATTTGAAAAAAATCAGGATGCTTTTGTTCCAGTTTTTTATAACTGATAATATTATAACCGATGATACTGCTGTCTTCTAAATTAAACTTTACATGAAGATTATATTTAGTCGCATTCCACCATGATCTTCCCGCGCCGTTACTGCCTCTCAACGTGTCTGCGTGAGTAAACTTTTGTGCAAAAGAAAAATTAAATAAAATTATCAGGAAACTAAAAACCGGGATTATCTTTTTCATTTACTAAATTTATTTTTTTATAAACAAAGATGAAGTTAAAAAAACAAAAACCTTTGCCATTGATAAAATTGCTGAAACAAAATCTGCTGCTTTCACTCACAGGCTTTATATTTTTTATTTCTTCCTGCTCGCATCACGAAAAAGTGAAAAATATTTTTCATTACAACGAACAGTCAGGCATTGCCACTCTTGATCCGGCTTTTGCAAAAAACCAATCCATCAATTGGGCAGTTCATCAGCTTTATAACACTTTGGTGCAGACGGATAATAATATGAATCTCATTCCTTCGCTTGCCAAAAGCTGGGACGAATCCGATGACAATCTCACGTTTACTTTTCATTTGCGCAATGATGTTTTTTTTCAGGATAATGATGCGTTTCCAAATGGCAAAGGAAGAAAGATGACAGCGGCGGATGTGGTTTATAGTTTCCAACGGATTCTTGATAAAAATACGGCCAGCAGCGGAGCATGGATTTTTAACGGACGGGTAGATACGATTGAACCATTCAAAGCGATCAATGATACCACATTTCAATTAAAATTATTAAAACCTTTCCATCCGATATTGGGCGTGATGAGTATGCAATATTGTTCGATAGTACCGAAAGAAGCTGTGGAAAAATATGGAAAGGATTTTCGCCGCCATCCCTGTGGTACGGGTCCTTTTGAACTGGTAGCCTGGGAAGAAGATCAGGCAATGGTAATGAAAAAAAATCCAAATTATTTCGAAAAAGACAGTGCCGGTAACCGGCTTCCTTATCTAAACGGAATTAAAATTACTTTTCTTCAAAACAAGGCCACGGAATTTTTAGAATTTCAACAAAAGCGTCTTGATTTTATCAATGAAATTGATCCTTCTTTTAAAGATGAAGTGCTTACGAAAAGTGGTGAACTTCGCAAAGAATGGAAAGATAAAATAGTGTTGGTAAAACACACGGGGCTTACTATAGAATACCTTGGTTTTTTGTGCGACAGCAGTTTGGATATTGTAAAAAATTCGGTTACAAAAAATTTAAAAATCCGTCAGGCTATCAATTATGGTTTCAACCGGAAAAAGATGATTCTTTACATTCGCAATTCTATTGGAACTGCTGCTACCAGTGGTTTTGTTCCAGCAGGGTTTCCATCTTTTGATTCTTCGGCAGTGAAAGGTTATCACTATGATTTGCCAAAAGCTTTGCAATTATTAAAAGAAGCGGGTTATCCAAATGGAGCAGGATTGCCACCATTGAAATTATTAACGGTTCCTTTATACGCAGATATTGCCAGCTACATTGCAAATGAATTATTGCAAATCGGAATCAAAATAAATGTTGAAGTAGTTCAAAAAAGTTTATTGCTGGAGCAAACCGCGAAATCGGAAGCCTTATTTTTTCGTGGTAGCTGGATTGCAGATTATCCTGATGCTGAGAATTTTCTCAGTGTTTTTTATGGAAAAAATCCTGCTCCGCCAAACTATACGCGATATAATAATCCAAAATTTGATAAATTATATGAAGCTGCCTTATCCGAAAAAAATGATTCCATCCGGTATTCACTTTACCGCCAGGCAGATCAGATTATGATAAAAGATGCGCCGGTAGTGCCTTTATGGTATGATATGATCATCTGGATGGTGCAGCCTTATGTAAAAAATTTTATTCCAAACAGTTTAAATTTATTGGAATTGAGGAGGGTGAAGCTGGAAGAATAGAGAAGGTCAAAATGCCCCAATTTATAAAAATTAAAAACGGCCAATTAACGATAATAGGAATGCGAAATTATTTTAACAGGATAAAAAATTAAATCATATTTCTTCACGGCAAATCGTATCATTTTCTATGTTTATGTTGTGCCACATGTTTTTTTATCGCGTTCTTTTTTGATAGGGTTCTACGCGCTTTCTTTTTTACAATCCTTTTGGCAGGTGCATTACTGCTCATTTCTTCATTCTCTTCTCCACCTGATGGCACTCCCGGATCAAAGATACTTTCAAGATCCTTTGCATGATAAATATTGCTATTATACTTATTTCCCAATACAATAATTGTTACAGAATCCTCAATCATCCTGATAAAAGAAGCGTTATTGCCATGCCACCATCCATTGTGGTAAATTATTTTTTTCCCATTTGGATACATATTCATTCTCCATCCATAACCATAATTCCTGATTCCCGGCTTTTCGTTACTGTATGGTGTAAATGCTTTTTCTAAAGTTTCCTTGCTGAAAATCTGGTCGGTGTACATTGCCTGGTCCCATTTCAAAAGATCTTCCGGTGTGCTGTAAACATTTTTATCGCCAATGCCGCAATCAAGGAAAGTAAATGCTTCCTGCCGGCCGCGATAATCGTAGGAAGGCATGGCTGTGGCGCTGTCACCAATGTTATAAATATAAGTATCTTTCATTTTAAGGGGAGTAAAAAATTGTTGTTGCAAAAAAGCAGCATAAGACATCCCTGAAGCTTTTTCAATGATTAATCCGAGCAATGCATAATTGGTGTTACAATAAGTAAAATGTGTATCAGGTGCAGTTGCTGCGGGCTTATATTTGATAAGATAATCGAGTACATCTTTATTGGTGCAGTGTTGTTTTTTATCCCAGCCCAATTGTTCCATAAAATATAAATAGTTTGGCAAGCCGCTTCTGTGGTCCAGCAAATCTTTCACTTTTACATTATCATAAGGAAAATTTGGAAAAAACTTTTTTACATCATCATCCAGAGAAAGTTTACCCATCTGGGCCAGCTTCAAAGTAGCCATGGCGGTGAAGGTTTTTGAAACGGATGCCAGGTGAAAAGCACTGTGTTTTGTAAGCGAATCTTTTTTCTGAAGATTATAATATCCATGATAATCTTCAAATAAGATTTGGCCTTTTTTTGCTACCAGGATGGCACCATTGAAGCCGGTACGTAATAATTTTTTTTCATAAAAATCCTGTATTTCATTATGATAACGGTCAAATTCATCTTTGGGAAGATTGCCTGGAACCGGCGCCACATAACTGGTTGAATCTTTGTGAACTGTATTTGTTTTTACAGAACTGGAACCACAGGAAGAGAGAAGAGAAAATAATAGAAAAGAAGAATAAAAAAAATTAATCAGTTTCATCAAAAAATTTTCAGGGATTTAGGAGTTATATTTGCAATATTACATTACTATTTTAATATGCAGGAGAAAAAAATCACCAGTTATCCTAAAGAAAAAATAAATATTCTTTTTTTAGAAAACATTAGCAAAACCGCTGCCCAAAAATTTATTGACGCAGGTTATACTTCAGTAAAAAGACTGACCGGAGCAATGACAGAGAGTGAACTCGTTAAAGAAATTAAAAATGTTCATCTGCTTGGAATTCGTTCAAAAACAAAAGTGACCAAAGAAGTTTTAAAGAATGCTTCGAGGCTTCAGGCAATCGGATGCTTTTGCATTGGAACGAGCCAGGTAGATATTGAAGCTGCGACAGAAAAAGGTGTTCCCGTTTTTAATGCGCCCTACTCTAATACCCGTTCGGTTGCCGAATTGGTAATGGCTGCTTCTATTATGTTAATAAGAAAAATCCCGGATAAAAATAAATCAGCGCATGAAGGAATCTGGTTAAAAGATTCTACCGGAAGCCATGAACTTCGCGGAAAAACACTGGGAATAGTTGGTTATGGAAATATTGGTTCGCAGGTGAGCGTGCTTGCCGAATCTTTTGGTATGAAAGTGATTTTTTATGATGCGGAAACAAAGATGCCCCTGGGAAATGCAGAGAGTAAAAAAACGTTGAAAGAATTATTAAAACTTTCCGATATTGTTACCCTTCATGTACCGGATCTTCCCACTACAAAAAATCTCATCAATAAAAATAATATTCCTTTTTTCAAAAAAAATGCAATTCTTATTAATTATGCAAGAGGGAAGGTGGTAGATCTGGAGTCATTAAGAGATGCGTTGAAAAGTAACGATTTGGGTGGCGCAGCAATTGATGTTTACCCGGAAGAACCGGTAAAAAACGGAGACAAATTTTATACGCCTTTGCAAGGAGTAAGTAATGTGATTTTGACGCCGCATATCGGTGGTTCCACAGAAGAGGCACAGGCAAATATTGGCGAAGATGTAAGCAATAAGTTATTTAATTTTTTGGAAAAAGGAATTTCGACAGGCTCACATTCCGTTCCTCCTTTAAATCTTCCACCACAGGAAAACACGCACCGCATTTTGCACATTCATAGAAACGTACCCGGTGTTTTGTCCGAAATAAATACGCAATTATCTTCTCATAAAATAAATATTCTGGGCCAATATTTAAAGACAAACGATGAGATTGGATATGTAGTGCTTGATGTAAATAAAAACCTTTCAAAAGAAGCGCTGGAGTTGCTGAAAGAAGTAAAAGAAACAATTAAGGTAAGATTATTGTATTGATGTTTTTTAGCTTGATTCTTTCTTCCTGATACCTGAATATAGAGTTCTGCTACTTTTAAAACATCAATAAAATGAAAACGTATCTTTTACGGGCAGAATGGAATAACATCATCATGGCAAATTATGCTGTTCCAAAAGAAATCCTATTACCTTATATTCCCTTTCAGACCGAGCTTGATTTTTTTGAAGGTGAAACCTATGTAACGCTTGCCGGCTTTATGTTTCTGAATACGCAAATGCTTGGGCTTAATATTCCTTTTCACAGCGATTTTGAAGAGTTAACACTGCGTTTTTATGTAAAATCAAATCATTCTTTATCAGCGAGGAGAGGAGTTGTTTTTATAAAAGAAATTGTGCCGAAATATGCAATATCGTTGCTTGCAAACACGGTATTCGGGCAAAATTATACAACTTTGAAAATGAAAAGCTTTCATCAGGATTTGGGTGATTATATGCAAACAGGATATGAATGGAAATATCAGGATAAATGGAATAAATTAATCGCAAAAGCGCGTAAAAGATCAACTCCCATTCATCAAAATAAGTTTAATGAATTTATTGCAGATCATTATTATGGTTATAGAAAAAATGGAGAAACAAAAACGTATCAATATGAAGTAGAACATGAACTCTGGGAAACCTTTAATGTAATTGAACATGTGGTAGATTGTGATTTTGGTTCTTTGTTTGGAAAAGAATTTTCTATTTTAAATGAAGCAAAACCCCAATCAGTTTTTATGCTAAAAGGCTCAGAGATCAGGATTCATCAAAGAAAACTTTTGGAGTAATGAACCGTATTTTATTAATTTGAAATGAAAACAGGAATATTAATTACTCCTTTTATTTACTGCCTCCATTAATTCTTTCAGAAAAAATATCAGGCTTGTTTTCAATAATTTCTGTCAAATTCTTTCGATAACATAATTTCAAATTTTCAATTTGATTTACTTAACCAAAGGAATTGTTTTGCGAACGATAAAATATGGTGAAACCAGCATTATCGCTCATATTTTTACTGAATTATTCGGGATACAATCTTATCTGGTAAATGGCGTGCGTACTGCCGGTAAAACTTCAAAAGCGCATTTCTTTCAGCCTTCTTCGATCCTTGAAATGGAAGTTTATCACAATGAACTTAAAAATCTTCAACGGATTAAAGATTTAAAATGGAATGTTCTTTATAAAAATATTTTTAGTGATATCATCAAGAATTGTGTTGCTCTTTTTATGGTCGAGCTTTTACAAAAATGCCTGAAACAACCCGAAACAAATGAAGGCCTTTTTCACTTTTGTGAAGATGCCTTTTTAGAATTAGACATTGCTGATAATGAAATGACTGCCAATTTCCCGATTTATTTTTCTTTACAAATTGCACAAATACTTGGCTTTGGTATATCAGATAATTATTCTGAAGAAAAAAATGTTTTCAATTTAACCGACGGAAATTTTTCTACAGAAAATTCTGCTTCACAAAATCATTTGAGCAAAGAATTAAGTTATCACATTTCAGAATTATTAAAAGCCATTCATCCGAAAGATTTAGCCGGAATAAAAATGAACCGGAATATCAGGAAAGAAATTTTAAAAAGCCTCGAAAGCTACTATTCATGGCATGTTCCAGATTTTGGAAGTATGAAAACGCTGAATGTTTTGACTGAGGTTTTGGGTTAAACCTATTTTCGTGCGGTCATAACCGTTGCAGGCAAAAATTCTGCCTTTAATAAAACAGAAAATACAGTTACTCCTTTGTTTACCCAGATACAATCATTAAGGTGTTTGAAAATACTTCAATATAAAAGGAGTTAAAATATTTTTTTAGTATTCAAATTAAACAAGATGAAAAAAGAATTTAACCTGCTTTACGCATTTATTCCGTTAAATTCCAGTTATCCTATTATCCGTTTTGTATAGCGTGCCGGGCGCTTTTGCAAACACAAAAATTTTTAGAGACAACGGAATGATTGTTTCTAAAATCAATTTTATTTTAATAATTGCTTTGAGCTTTGCCTGGTATTATTTGTCCTTTTTATTTTCAAAAAAAGATTAGCA
>Ga0157370_10006973_pt1 | contig 12340 bp, 11 predicted proteins | sample C35metaG_FD_113463 | JGI IMG/M metagenome (GOLD analysis project Ga0157370, IMG submission 113463) | Corn rhizosphere microbial communities from Kellogg Biological Station, Michigan, USA - C3-5 metaG | ecosystem: Host-associated > Plants > Roots > Rhizosphere > Soil | place: USA: Michigan...
ATGATCAAGTCTCATAAAAACGATAATGGCTAGATATACTATCAGTTAGGATGTAGAAAAGAGGAATCCTGATATATGCTCATCTCCGCTCTTTTCTAAATAACTGCCCTCTATTTGATGATAATTACCCCATTAAAGTTGAATCAAGATGTTTCTTCTTAATTAAGGAACCATTAACGAACAAAATAAACAGATTTAATGCTAAAAATCAGAATAATCTGCCGGATAAAGAAAAAGCGTGATATTTTTCGAAACGTTATTCTGGTATTGTGGTAATCCGCTTATTTCTTTATATGCTGGTCCGAATGCAGCCCAATGCTGATCACGGTCGGCCTTATTGTTAAAGGTTGTTAAATACATCAGATTTGGCATTTTACTCCCAAATACTACCTGCCCATAAAATACAGCATTAAAATCAAGCTTACTGAAAATGCTAATCTCAGATTCATTAAACATTGCAATTTTATTTAGGGAAAGCTTTTCTGTACTGGCTTCATAACTACGAAGTTCGTACACCCTTTCTGCTTTCGGCGATGAAAGCTTAGGCATGGCCGGAACCGGCATAGCATCAAAAGCTTTTAACAGCATATTCTCTATTCTTAAAAAAGGCGGATTGTTAAAAGTGGCATTTAGATAGTCTTTCCCGGCTTCCTGGTACTGGTGATCTTTTTCCAGTGCCTCTTCCAGTTTTAAGAGCTGATCCATCTTTTTAACTGGAATATACACATAGATTAACTGTTCTAAAGAATCCTTTTTAATGGGTTTGAATACACCAACATTTGCAATGCCAAACCGATGTAACGCCGGTAAATAAGCATTCTTCAAATAAGCGTCCACTGTATTTTCCTGGTTTATATCCTTTATATGGTAAATTTTGATCTGGTAATAATATCCAGGTTTTGCGGCAAAGGAAAAAGTGCAGAGCAAAACCATGCATGCACTAAAAAGCAACTTTAAAAAACTGAGTTTAAATTTAATCATGATGTTTAATTATAGAAATCTGCTGTTTATTTTATTTAAAAATGGTACTTGTGATCATCTTTTCTCTAAAGCTTTCAATTGGAAAACATCATGAGACTATTTGGCTATTCTGGTGCGGTTCTAAATTACAATTCTTAAGCTTTAAAATATCCAGCTCACTACCTATTATTTCGTAACTATTTTGATGTACGGTTTTTTTGGATTTAGCAGGCTAATAAAAATTCCAAAAAGTTAGAAAAATCTCCATCAGACTTTAATTTATCATGGTCATTAAATGGAGCCTTCATCGGCATTCCAATTCGCACTAAATCCCCCTAACCTCTGGTGATACATTTCATCACCAGCATGCTGGGTAAACTCGATATTGAGCTGTCCAGCTTCCAGTTCCAGAACTTCATTACATATTGCTATTATTGATTTTGAAAGTAAAGCCCTGGTACTTGCATCTCTTCCACTACGGATATCGCACATCATCATTGCAGCAGGTACAGGTTCATTATTGCTGCAACGCCAGATCGAGCCTTCTCCCAATTCATTAATACTTATGGTAATTCTGTTCTGATCAACTTTCATAATTTCCGAATAAAGCGCTCCAAGTTTTTTTGCAAGCAGTTGTTTGGTCTCGTATGGATAGTTTCTAATGACATCTAGTTGTAGATAAGGCATAGCAATGAATTTTAATATTCAACCTAAATTGGTTGGGCCACCCAAGATAACCCTTATCTGCCGGAGAATACTGATCTACATCACTCTTTGAGCTGACTGCCATCAAGATGACTGATGCAGATTTTAGGCACCTTACATCACATCCTAAATAGATAAACATGTTAACAATAAATGAGATTAACCTAACTGGCATTTTAACCCCCAGAATGCGTCCGGAAAATATGATTGGAGTCATAATATAAGGCCTTTAAGGCTACAAGGCTATAATAATTAATGAACATATGAAAAAAATCTACCCCATATTCTTTACCTTATTTGGTTGTTTCCTGTTTGCCAATGCGCAGCAAAAAGACAGGACAACGCTGACAGATACCCTTAAAAATTATTCTGCTTACAAAAGGAAATTAACTTTTGCAGGTGTGCTGCAAACCAGATATGTGCTTTCTCTGGATAATAATGTTGATATAAACGGCAAAAACTTCGAACCCGCCACATCAAAAGCAATATCCAATACTTTCCTGGTTAAAAGGGCCAGAGTAATGGTGAAGGGCGATATCAATGACCATTTTTCAGCGAATATTCTGGCTAACCTAGCTGAATTTAACAGCGACCCAACCAATAAGGTTTTGGAAAACGCCTATATCAAATATTCGTTAAATAAATACTTTAACCTCCAGGCTGGTCAGTTTCGCCCGTTCTTTGGCATTGAAGATGTTGTAGCTGTTGACATTATCCGCACATTGGATTTTTCTAACCAATATTACGCCTTTGGTAAAAATGGATGGCAAAGTTTCCAGACCGGGCTTTCCGTATTGGGGAATGTACTCCCTAACGGTAAATTGAGGTATTTTGCAGGTGCATATAATGGCAATAATAAGAACCAGTCTTCTGATGATAATAACACCAAAAATCTTTACGGCAGGCTGGAAGCCGATCTTTTAAAGGGTTTTACGGTTGGTGTAAATGCAGGTTCCGGCAGTTTGGGTTCCAGCAGTATTGGCAAAGCTTACGGTGCAGATGCAACCGCGAAAATTCCTTTATCTTCAAAGTTCGATCTGCTCTTAATGGCTGAATACAAGACTGGTGCAAATTTTCTGACCTATAACGCAGAAAAGCAATCTGCTCGTCCTGATTTAAGTCAGTACCAGATGCAAGGATTTTATTTCTTTCCAACACTTCGTTACAACCACCAGAGCAAAAGGCTGCGTGCTGTAGAATTCTCCTGTCGGTATGAATATTTCGACGAAAATTATAAACTGGCCAGTAATACCAGGCAGACCATTATCCCCAACGTTTCGCTGATTTTTGCCGACGACTTTTACGCTGCCCTTCAGTTTGGCGTAGCTGTAGACCGATTCAAAAAACAGATTCCCTTAACCTCAACCTACAACCATAGCCTGGGCTATGTTCAACTTCAAATCCGCTTTTAATAAACCCCTATCATGAAAGAAATTAATTTTAAATCCCTCATCATCACCCTGGTGGTTGGTATTGTCATCTGGTTTATTCCCGTACCCGATGGCGTTAAGCCCAACGCCTGGCATTTGCTGGCCATTTTCGCAGCTACGATTGTGGGAATCATTTCCAAAGCGGCATCAATGGGTACCATGGCAATTATTGGCATTACCCTTTGTGCAGCTACACAGGTGCTGGCTCCCGGCGATCCGGTGAAATCTATTCAGAACGCTTTAAGTGGCTTTGGTAATTCAACCATCTGGCTGATCGGCTTAGCCTTTTTTATTGCCCGGGGATTTATTAAAACCGGATTGGGTACACGGATTGCTTATAGTTTTATTAAGGTTTTTGGCAAAAGCCCATTAGGCCTTGCCTATGGATTAAATACAGCAGATTTAATTTTAGCACCTGCCATCCCAAGTAACACGGCAAGAGCAGGTGGAGTGATTTATCCGATTATGAAGTCCATTGCAGTAAACATGGGCTCGGTTCCTGAGAAACCAGAAACCCACCGTAAAATCGGGGCCTTTTTAACCCTGAGCAGCTACAATGCAAATATGATCACCTCGGTGATGTTTTTAACCGCCACGGCCAGCAATCCAATGGCACAAAAGTTCGCAAAAGATTTAGGGGTTACCATTACCTGGGGTAGCTGGGCAATTGCCGCCCTGGTTCCGGGGCTGGTTTGTTTTATTCTTGTGCCCTTATTTCTATATAAAGTTTTTCCGCCCGAATTAAAGGAAACCAAAGAAGCACCTGCAATTGCAGCTAAACAGCTAAAAGAAATGGGACCGATAACTGTTAAAGAATGGTTAATGGTTGCCACATTTATCATTTTACTGGTACTCTGGATTTTTGGGAATCTATTTGCTATTGATGCCACAACCGGTGCTTTAATTGGCCTGTGTATCCTGTTGCTATGCGGCGTATTAAACTGGGAAGACGTTAAAGCCGAAAAAGGGGCGTGGGATACTATTGTTTGGTTTTCTTCACTCGTAATGATGGGTTCTTTCTTAAATTCTTTAGGCTTTATCGGTTGGTTTGGTCACTTAGTAGGCGGCCAAATGGCACATTTAAGCTGGCAACTGGCCTTTCCGGTGATCATATTGGTTTATTCTTATTGCCATTATATGTTTGCCAGTGCAACTGCACAGGTGGCAGCCATGTACTCCGTGTTTTTAGCAGTTGGTATTGCTGTGGGCGTACCCGGAACCATGCTTGCCATTTTCTTAGGTGCCTGTGCTTCATTAATGGGATCACTTACCCATTACGGACACGGACCCGCTCCTATTTTCTTCGGCAGTACTTATGTCGATTTAAAAGATTGGTGGAAACAAGGCTTTTTTATCAGTGTATTGTTTTTGCTGGTCTGGTTTCTAGTGGGTGGACTATGGTGGAAAGTGATCGGACTATGGTAGTGATGCTTAAAAATTAATTCACGTTAAAAATAAATATGAAACAGACAACATTAATTTATAAGCTTATTATGGCTGCAACAGGATTATTCCTGTGTTTTTTCCTCGTGATTCACCTACTTGGAAACCTGCAGTTACTTTTGCCGGAATCTGAAGCCAGAGAACAGTTCAATTGGTATTCTCACCTGCTTTCGGGAAATATTATCATCAAAATAATCTCCTATGTACTGTATTTCTCGCTAATTGGACATGCGGTTTATAGCTTACTCATTACGTTAAAAAACAAAAAGGCCAATGGAACAAAATATGTATATGACAAGCGGGCGGAAGTAAGTAGCTGGAACAGCAGAAACATGGGCATACTTGGAACCATTATCTTAATCTTTCTAATCATTCACTTTAAAGATTACTGGTATGTGTACAAATTTGGTAATCTGCCTTTAGATGCCAAAGGGAATAAGGATTTATATGCCATTGTAATTTCCTCGTTCCAACAGGGCTGGTATGTATTCATTTATGAAATTTCCTTTCTTGCACTTGGCTTTCACCTGTTACACGGTTTTTTTAGTGCAACCAGAACGCTGGGTCTCTATCATCCCAAATATGTAAAGACCGTAAAAATTTTCGGCTGGCTTTACACGCTGTTGATTACAACCGGCTTTATGCTTATTCCCTGTTATATCTATTTTAATCTCAATTCATAATGATGGATTCAAAAATTCCGGCCGGCGAACTGGCTGATAAATGGAAGAATTATAAAGATAGTTCCAATCTCATTAATCCCGCCAACCGAAAAAAACTAGATATCATTGTAGTCGGTACCGGATTAGCGGGTGCTTCCTGCGCTGCAACCCTGGCAGAGCAGGGATACAATGTAAAGTCGTTCTGTTTTCAGGATTCTGCCAGAAGAGCGCATTCTGTAGCCGCGCAAGGCGGCGTTAATGCTGCGAAGAATTATAAAAATGATGGAGACAGTGTTTTCCGCATGTTTCACGACACCATAAAAGGAGGTGATTTCCGTTCCCGTGAAGCCAATGTTTACCGTTTGGCAGAATGCTCGCTGGCCTTAATTGATCAGGCAGTGGCACAAGGCGTACCCTTTGCCAGGGAGTATGGCGGTTACCTGAATAACCGTTCTTTTGGAGGCGTGCAGGTATCGCGTACTTTTTATGCACGTGGACAAACCGGACAACAGCTCATGGTGGGTGCCTATCAGGCGCTTATGAGACAAGTATCTGCCGGAAAAGTTCAAACCTATACGCGTCACGAAATGCTCGATCTGGTTTTGGTTGATGGAAAAGCCCGGGGAATAATTGCCCGTAATTTGGAAACAGGAGAAATTGAGCGCCATGCGGCAAATGCAGTGGTGCTGGCAACGGGGGGTTATGGAAAAGTTTATTACCTCTCTACCCTGGCAATGGGCTGTAATACATCTGCCATCTGGAGGGCACATAAAAAGGGTGCTTTTATGTCTGGAGTAAGCTGGATCCAGTTTCATCCCACCTGTTTGCCACAAATTGGCGAAACCCAGTCTAAGCTAACCCTAATGTCGGAATCACTGCGGAACGATGGCAGAATCTGGGTTCCTAAAAAGGTGGGAGATGAAAGGCCACCAAACGATATTCCTGAAGAGGAAAGAGACTATTACCTGGAACGCCGTTATCCAACTTTTGGAAACCTATCTCCCAGAGACATTTCCTCCAGGGCTGCAAAAGAAAGGATTGATGCCGGATGTGGAGTCGGTCCGATGAAAAATGCAGTATGTCTTGATTTTTCAAAAGCAATAAAAGAACAGGGAAGAGAAAAAATTGAAGAAAAATATGGCAATCTTTTTCGGATGTATGATAAAATAAATGGTGTAGATGCTTACAAGGAACCGATGCTGATCTCTCCTGCCGCTCACTTTACCATGGGCGGATTATGGGTAGATTATAATTTAATGACGACCATACCTGGCCTTTTCGCATTAGGCGAGGCAAATTTTTCAGATCATGGCGCAAATCGGTTGGGCGCAAATTCGCTGCTTCAATCCTGCGTTGATGGTTATTTTATATCACCATATACCATCCCAAATTATCTGTCCGGAGAACTTAAAGCAGATAAAGTAACAACGGAACATCCCGCTTTTAAAGACGCAGAAGATGCAGTTCAAGCACAAATTATAAGGTTCTTAAATGTAGACGGACATCTTTCTGCAGACTATTTTCATAAAGCGCTGGGTAAGTTATTATATGATAAATGCGGATTATCCAGAACTAAAAAAAGTTTGGAAGCGGCAGTTATAGAAATTAAAGCACTAAAGCAATCTTTTGACCACGAATTGAAAATTACCGGAGATGATCAGCTAAACTCGGAGCTTGAAAAGGCCGGACGCGTTGCAGATTTCCTAGAACTTGGGGTGCTGATGTGTTATGACGCTTTGCAGCGGGAAGAATCCTGTGGTGCACATTTCAGGGAAGAATACCAAACACCTGAGGGGGAAGCGTTGCGCAATGATGAAGATTTCTGTTTTGTATCAGCATGGGAGTGGAAAGGCGAAGAGGTACAGCAGGAACTGCACAAAGAACCATTGGTTTTTGAAGCAGTAAAACTTACGGTTAGAAATTATAAATAAATTATTTAAGCATATTATATGAAACTATATCTTAAAGTATGGCGTCAGGAAAACAGGACATCTGGCGGAAGCATGATGGATTACGAAGTGGATGGAATTTCCGAACATATGTCTTTTCTGGAAATGCTTGATTTACTGAACGAAAGGTTAATCTTAAAAGGCGAGCGGGTAATCGAATTCGACCATGATTGTAGAGAGGGAATTTGTGGTGCCTGCGGCATGATGATTAACGGAAGGGCGCACGGGCCGTTAACAGGTACAACAACCTGCCAGTTGCACATGAGAAGTTTCAAAGATGGAGATACCGTTTACATCGAGCCTTTTCGTGCTGCAGCTTTTCCCATATTAAGAGATTTGAAAACAGACCGTTCGTCTTTCGACCATATTATTCAGGCTGGCGGCTATATTTCTGCTTCTACTGGTCAGGCACCAGAATCAAATAGTACCCTGATCCCCCATCATATTGCAGAGGCTGCATTTGATGCTGCAGCTTGCATTGGCTGCGGTGCCTGTGTAGCTACCTGTAAAAATTCAAGCGCGGCATTGTTCACTTCCGCCAAAATAGCCCACCTGGTGCTACTCCCTCAGGGAAAAATAGAATCAGCAGATCGGGTAATTAAAATGATAAGTCAAATGGATGCAGAAGGTTTTGGCCATTGTACCAACACAGAGGCCTGTGCCGTAGAATGCCCCCAGGAGATCTCATCACTGCATATTGGTCAGATGAACTATGAGTACAATAAGGCCTTGATCCTGAGAAAATAAAAGCAGGTAAAATTTGGTTTTGATCAAATCGCCTGCTTAAATAACCTATCTTACATAAAATTTAAATATTATGAAAATCGCCGTGTTCAGCACATGCAAATACGACCAGGAGTTTTTAGAAGAATACAATACCGGTCATGAACTGGTTTTTTTTGAAGCACAACTCAGCATGAAAAATGCATCCCTCACTCAGGGCTTTGATGCCGTCTGTCTTTTTGTGAACGATCTTGCCAATCAGCAAATAATGGAACGGCTGGAAGAAAATGGCGTCAAAGTAATACTTTTGCGTTGTGCAGGGTTTAACAATATCGACCTTGATGCTGCCGGGGATGCCGGGATTAAGATTCTGCGGGTTCCCTCCTATTCTCCTGAGGCTGTTGCAGAATATACGATGTCTATGATTCTGACCTTAAACAGAAAAACACATAAAGCATACAACCGGGTTAGAGAAGGTAATTTTTCGCTGGAAGGTTTGATGGGCTTTAACCTACATAGAACCAAGGTTGCGATTATCGGCACAGGTAACATCGGTAAGGCACTCTATCGCATTCTCAAAGGCTTTGGCTGTCAGATAATGGCATACGATCCCTTTCCGAATCCGGAGCTGGTAGCAGATGGGCTGCAATATGGTACGCTTGAGGAGGTTATCAGCAATGCTGAGATTGTTTCCATGCACTGTCCGTTATCTGAGGAAAACCACCACATGATTAATCATATTACCCTCCAGTTCTTTAAACAAGGCGCTATGCTGATCAATACAAGTCGTGGTGGATTAATCAATACGCAGGATGTAATCGAGGCGCTGAAATCTGGAAAACTGGGTTCCGTAGGATTAGATGTTTATGAACAGGAATCAAAACTCTTCTTTAAAAATCTTTCAGAAGATGTAATTCAGGACGACCTTATCTCACGGCTGATCTCCTTCCCCAATGTATTGATCACCTCTCACCAGGGATTTTTCACCAGAGAGGCCATGCAGCAGATTGCAACGACAACCTTTATCAATGCAGACGCATTTGCGGGAGGATCAAAACTGGATAATGAAGTGCAGATTTAATCATATTTCTTCCATTAGATCGCCAACAAAGAAATTTCTGTTTTTGAATAATAGCTCTTGGTCTGTGATGTTGGAAAGAACGGGCGAATCGCGTTGATATGTGGCACGACTTTAAACAGACGCAACCAGGTTTTTTAACTGCGCTAACCAAAAAATAGCAGCCTTTTCTTTACATGTAACATTATAGAGATCTAAGCATAAGATAATCAATGATTTTCATTGAAAACTATAATTTAGCAACATGTATACTCAATTAGTGAAATTTAAGAAACCAATCCTCACCATCGCTTTCTTTGTTGCTTTTTACGTGAGCGGATTTGCGCAGAAACCATATGAAATTAAATCTCCGAATGGTGCAATCAAAGTTGCTATTAATGTAGATGACAAGTTGCGGTATTCAGTATTTTTCGGTGACGATAAATTATTCGACAATAACCGCCTCGGAATGGTGCTCAGAAATGATGTACTGGGAAATAACCCAAAATTGATTAGCGCCAAACCGTCAACTTCAGAAACGACCATTAAACCCTATATTTCTTTAAAGTTTGCTTCAGTTACTTCCAGGTACAATAAGTTACTAATGACTTTTAAAGGCAATTACTCTGTTGAATTCAGGGTGTTTGACAATGGGGTTGCTTATCGCTTTATTACCACAAAAAAGGGTGAATTAGAGGTTTTAAATGAAGAAGTTGACTTAAATTTTCCTGCAAACTACGATTTACATGTTCAACAACCTGAAGGATTTAAAACGGCTTATGAAGAGAACTATTCAACAGTAAGTTCTAGTAGCTGGAACACTAAAATGAGTACTTTACCGGTATTAATTGACACCAAAAAGCAGTATAAGATTTTGGTTAGTGAATCAGATTTAACAGATTATCCTTGCCTTTTTCTCAAAGGTTCAGGTAACAATGGAATGAATGCGGCCTTTCCTAAAGCGCCGCTGGCGTTTGATGAAGATGGCGACCGAAGCTTGAAGATTGTAAAAGAAGCTGATTATATTGCTAAAACGACTGGTAACCGAAGTTTCCCATGGAGATATTTTGTAATCACTACGGATGACAGGCAACTCCTGGAAAATACGATGACATTACAGCTGGCATCGGCCAGTGCGATCAAAGATGTTAACTGGATTAAACCGGGCCAGGCGAGCTGGGAATGGTGGAACGATGCGGCACCCTACGGCCCGGATGTTAACTTCGAATCCGGTTACAACCTGGAAACCTATAAATATTACATCGATTTTGCGGCGAAGTTTGGTTTGAAATACATTATCATGGATGAAGGCTGGGCGGCCACCACTACCGATCCTTATACACCAAACCCAAAAGTGGATGTTCACGAACTGATCCGTTATGGGAAAGAGAAGAACGTAGGCGTCGTAGTTTGGCTTACCTGGCTTACCGTACACAAAAATATGGACCTTTTTAAAACGTTTAAGGAGTGGGGAGTTAAAGGCGTTAAGATCGACTTTATGGATCGCAGCGACCAATGGATGGTCAATTACTACGAACGGGTTGCCAAAGAGGCTGCAAAAAATGAATTACTGGTCGACTTTCACGGTGCTTTTAAACCTGCCGGATTAGAATATAAATATCCCAACTTAATCTCTTATGAAGGCGTAAGAGGTATGGAGCAAATGGGGGGAACTCAGCCCAAAAACAGCCTGTTCCTGCCCTTCATGCGAAACGCAGTTGGCCCGATGGATTACACACCTGGCGCCATGATTAGCATGCAACCAGAAGCATATCGTGCCGAAAGACCGAATGCAGCAAGCATTGGTACCCGTGCCTATCAAATGGCACTCTTTGTTGTATTTGAGAGTGGAATCCAGATGCTGGCAGATAACCCTACACTATATTATCGTAATTTGGACTGCACCGAATTTATCACTTCAGTACCGACAACCTGGGATGAGACGAAGGCACTCGCAGCAGAGGTGGGTGAACTTGCTGTTGTTGCAAAGCGTAAAGGGAATAAATGGTTTCTTGGCGGCATCACCAACGGCGCACAACAGACAAGAACTGTACCCATAAATCTGGATTTTCTTTCAAAAGGCATAACTTATACCATGACTTATTTTGAGGATGGAATTAATGCTGGCCGGCAAGCTATGGATTACCGGAAGAAAACTATACAGGTAAAGGCTGACGATAAGATCAGTATAAAAATGGTCAGGAATGGCGGTTACGCGGCGAGCATCACTGCAAATTAAATTGCTTACAGGTAGGTGTTTTAGATTGACAAGTAATTTATAAAAGCTATCACTGACAGTATAAGACTTAGAACATTTCCTACAGCAATACCTAAATCTAAGTAAATCAAGTTGAACTGGCAAGGCAATTAATTACCATCGCTAGCCTAAACGGGAGGAAAATCCAGATTACGATAATAAAACACCTTTGCAACATCTGTATTAAAAGTTAAATTTGATTTAAGTAATAAGCTAAATGACCATCCCATCTTTTTCCTGATGACTATATCACAGCAAATTGAAGAACATCTTCATGCTCAACCTGAACCAAAGCGCAGTGACATGCAAACTTTGCATGGTCTTATCGTAAATATTTTGCCTGAAGGAAAGTTGTGGTTTGAAGACGGGAAAAATCCTGAAGGTAAAGTAATCAGCAACCCATCTGTTGGCTATGGATCCCGGACGCTGACATATGCTAACGGAACTGTTAAAGAACATTTCCAAATCGGCATCAGCGGAAACAAATCCGGAATTTCAGTTTACATTCTTGGCATAGATGATAACACCTACCTGCCCCGAACGTATGGGTATAAAATAGGAAAAGCAAGTGTGACCGGATATTGCATACGGTTTAGGCATCTAAAAGACATTGATATTGTGTTGCTCGAAGCGGCCATTCGTTATGGAATTCGGGTAACATCAGAAATTAATTAAAAAAACAACTACAACTGGATCGGGCGTCAGAGTGATCAACACCACTATTAACAAAGTTGGCTGTTGCTATGCTTTTTATTTTTAGCCCCATTTTCTGGTTTACTTGTTATCAGGCATAACTGTTACAATTGGCATGATATGAGGCAACTGGGTATAGCTTTCTATGGGTCGATATCAGGGTCGGTTATTCACATTAGAAATTATTTTACTTTATTTTTGCATCTGATATTTATATTCCTATATTTGCAACCCCAAAGGAACATGGATTATGTTTCTTTTTGCGAAAGTAGCTCAGTTGGTAGAGCACGACCTTGCCAAGGTCGGGGTCGCGAGTTCGAATCTCGTCTTTCGCTCTGAATGCCTTCTTACCAGGAGGCATTTATTTTAAAAGGTTAATCGCCTGCTCGGGTGGTGGAACTGGTAGACACGCAGGACTTAAAATCCTGTGCTTTCAAAGGCGTGCGGGTTCGATTCCCGCC
>Ga0157370_10006974_pt1 | contig 12340 bp, 11 predicted proteins | sample C35metaG_FD_113463 | JGI IMG/M metagenome (GOLD analysis project Ga0157370, IMG submission 113463) | Corn rhizosphere microbial communities from Kellogg Biological Station, Michigan, USA - C3-5 metaG | ecosystem: Host-associated > Plants > Roots > Rhizosphere > Soil | place: USA: Michigan...
CGCATTGATGAGACCGGGGCCCAGGATCGCGACGACGGCAATGGCCAGCAGGAGGCTCGGCAGCGCAAGCATCACGTCCATCAGCCGCATGATCGCGGTATCGATGATGCCGCGGAAATAACCGGCAAGGAGGCCCAGCATGCAGCCGAGCGTCAACGAGATCGCGACGGAGATCGCGCCGATCAAAAGCGACAGCCGCGTCCCGTGAACGAGCCGCGACAGGATGTCGCGTCCGACAGCGTCCGTCCCGAGCGGAAAGCGCAGGCTGCCGCCGTGGTCCCAGAACGGCGGTGCAAGCTCGAACTCGCGAAACTGCTCGACCGGGGAATGCGGCGCGATGACGTCGGCGCCAAGCGCGAGCACCATGAGCACGACGACGAGTGCCAGTCCCACGATCGCGCCACGGTTTTGCGCAAATGCGCGCCAGAACTCGTTCATGCGCGATGGCGGCGCGATCAGGTCTTCTCCGTACAACGCCGGGAGAGAGCCGGGTTGAGGGGCCGCGTCATGCATGTCGGATGCGCGGATTCACGACGCCGTACAGCATGTCGACGAAAAGATTCACCGCGATCACGACGCCCGCGATCAGCAGAACGCCGCCCTGTACCACCGGATAGTCGCGCGACTGCACGCCATGGATCAGCCAGTTGCCGACGCCCGGCCACGAGAAGATCGTCTCCGTGAGGATCGCGCCCGACAGCAGCAGTCCGACCTGCAGGCCGACGACGGTGACGACCGGGATCAGTGCGTTGCGAAGCGCATGCACGACGATCACGCTCCAGCGCGGCAGGCCCTTCGCGCGCGCGGCACGGACAAAATCCTCGCGCAGCACTTCGAGCATCGCCGAGCGCGTCATCCGCGACACGACGGCGAGCGGAATCGTGCCGAGCGCGATCGTCGGCAGCACGAGGTGCGACAGCGCCGAGCGGAACGCCTCGAGATCGCCGGCGAGCAGTGTATCGATCAGCATGAAGCCGGTGACGGGAGGCACGTCGAACTGCACCGCGATGCGGCCGGACACCGGCGTGATGCCGAGCTGAACCGAAAAGAACAGGATCAGCAGCAGCGCCCACCAGAAGATGGGCATCGAATAGCCGGTGAGCGACACGCCCATTACCGCGTAGTCGGCCACCGTGTTGCGCTTGACTGCTGCGAGCACGCCGGCGGGCAGGCCGAGGACGAGCGCGAACAGGAGCGCGAAGAACGCGAGCTCGACGGTGGCGGGAAAGAGCGTCGCGAATTCGCGCGCGACGCTGTCGTGCGTGGTCAGCGACTGGCCGAGATCGCCGCGCAGCACATGCCCGATGTAGCGGACGTACTGAACCGGCAGCGGCTCATCGAGACCGAACTGATGCAGCAGGCGCACGCGTCGCGCCGGATCCATGCCGCGCTCTCCGGAGATGTTCTCGACCGGGTCGCCCGGAATCAGGTGGATCAGCGCGAACGCGAGCAGCGTGACGCCGAAAAAAGTCGGGACGATCAGCGCCAGGCGGCGCAGGACGAAGCGCAGCACCGATGAAGAACCCTCGCGCTTGCGCCTATCGGCGCTTCACTGCACCCCAAGGGGCGCAATTCGCGCCTTGGGACGGTTGGGCAGCGTCTCACGGCGCCGCCAGTTCGACCTTGTCGAAATAGTGATGCGCCGTTGCGTCCATCTTGTAGCCGTGCACCTCCTTGCGCAGTGCATCGAAACGCACCGAATGCGCAATCGGAATCCATGGCGCTTCGTCGTGCACGATCACCTGCGCCTGCTCGTAGAGCTTCGCGCGATCGGCCTGCTTCGGCGTCTGCGCGGCCTTGATCACGAGGTCCTCGAACGGCTTGTTGCACCAGCGCGACACGTTGCCACCGCCCTTCACCGCCTCGCAGCCGAGCAGCGGCACGAAGAAGTTGTCGGGATCACCATTGTCGCCGGACCAGCCGAACATCATCACCGTCTGCTCGCCCGTCTTGCTCCGTTTGCGGTACTCGGCCCATTCGTACGTGACGAGCCTGGTGCGCACGCCGACCTTCGCCCAATCGGCCTGGATCAGCTCCGCCATTCGTTTTCCATCGGGGTTGTAGGGCCGCGTCACCGGCAGGTACCACAGGTCGACGTCGAAGCCGTTCGGGTAGCCCGCTTGTGCAAGCAACTCCTTCGCCTTCGCCGGATCGTACGCATAGTCGTGAATCGCGTCGTTGTAGCCCCAAAGGATCGGCGGAATCGGATTCTTCGCAACCTGGCCGTTCCCCTGGTAAACCGCTTTCAGGATCGCGTCCTTGTTCGTCGCGTAGTTGAGCGCCTGGCGCACGCGCTTGTCGTCGAACGGCTTCCTCTCGACGTTGAACGCGATGTAGCCGATGTTCAGGCCTTCCTTCCGCTGGATCGCGAGTTGCGGGTCGCTGCGCATCGCATCGAGGTCGGCCGGCTTCGGAAAGGCCATCACCTGGCATTCGCCGGTCCTGAGTTTCGCGTAGCGTGCCGTCGCATCGCGGGTGATCGAATAGATCAGGTTGTCGATCTTCGGCCGCCCGCCCCAGTATTTGTCGAACGCCTTGTAGCGGATCGTCGCGTCCTTCTGGTAGCTCACGAATTGGAACGGACCGGTGCCGATCGGATAGACGTCGGCGGCATTGGGCGTTCCCTTCTTCATCATCGTGTCGAAATATTCCTTGGACAGGATCGACGCGAAGTCCATCGCCATGTCGGCGAGAAACGGCGCCTCCGGACGCTTCAGCACGAAGCGCACCGTGTAGTCGTCGATCTTCTCGACGCGATCGACGATGTTCTTCATTCCCATGTCGTCGAAATAGGCAAATGTCTGCCCGGACGTCAGCTTGTGGAACGACTGGTTTTCGTCGGCCATCCGGTTCCACGAGAACAGCACGTCGTCGGCGTCGAAGTCGCGCGTCGGCTTGAAGTTCGCGTTGCCATGGAAGGCGACACGCTTGCGCAGTTTGAACGTGTACGCCTTGCCGTCCGGCGCGACCGTCCACGATTCGGCGAGCGCCGGGACGATGTTCGTCGTCCCGATCTCGAACTGGACGAGGCGGTTGAACATGGGCACCGACACGGCGTCGAACGTGGTGCCGGTACTGAAGAACTGCGGCTGAAAACCTTCGGGGCTCCCTTCCGAGCAGTAGACCAGCGTTCCCTTCGCCGCGACGGAGGCGGCGGTGAGCGCCGACAACGTCAGAACTGCGAAGGAGACGACACGATGGTTGCTCCGTTTGATCATGATGACCTCGATCGCGCGGCACGCGCGCAGTAAAGACAGATGCCGGCTGCGACCGACACGTTGAGGCTTTCGACGGTCCCCCGCATCGGAATGGAGATCAGGCGGTCGCACGATTCGCGCGTGAGCCTGCGCAGACCCTGACCTTCGGCGCCGAGCACCCATGCGATCGATCCCGACACGTCGGCGTCGAACAGGCTGTCACCGCTTTCGTCCGCGCCGAGCAGCCACACGGCGTGTTCCTTCAACTCGCGCATCGTCCGCGCCAGGTTCGTCACGGCAATGACCGGCACTGTTTCGGCGGCACCGCTCGCGGCCTTCGCCGCGGTCGCGTTGACGCCGACTGCACGGTCCTTCGGCACGATGACCGCATGCGCGCCAAACGCGTCGGCCGAACGCAGGCACGCGCCGAGATTATGTGGATCGGTGACGCCATCGAGCACGAGCAGCAATGCCGGCTCGGCGAGATCGGCGAGCACGTCATCGAGGGTCACGTACGGTCGCTGCGCATCGACGATCGCGACGACACCCTGGTGCGCGGCGTGTCCGGACAGTGCGGCGAGGCGCGTTGCATCGACTGCATGGATCGCTACGTTCGCGGCGCGCGCACGGGCAGCGAGATCGCGCATTCGCGCATCGTGCCGAGCGGCATCGACGTAGAGCGCCTCGATCGACTGCGCGCGCTGACGAAGCCGTGCGGTGACGGCATGAAAGCCGAACAAGGGTCGCGTGGCGGACAAGGGGGAAGGCGTGGAACGGAGCGTCCGAAGCGGGCGGTGGCAATTCTACCGTTGCGCAGCGCTCGCGCGGCGGTTATGCCAGAATCCCGGCCGCCGCCCGCCCCCACGGGCACCTTCGATAACAACAACGGCCTCCTCTCGATCGTGATCGCCGACGACCTCCGCCAGTTTCTCGAATCGATGCTGCTTGCCCTCGCAACGCTGCTGCCGATCGTCAATCCGCTCGGTGCCGCACCGGTTTATCTTGCAAAGACCGTCGACCTGTCCGCGCAGGAACACGCCGTTCTCGCTCGTCGCGTGGCGTTGAATTGCTTCCTGGTGCTGATTGCATCGCTCCTGATCGGCGCATATGTCCTCGACTTCTTCGGGCTGTCGGTGCCGATCGTGCAGGTCGGCGGCGGCCTGCTCGTCTGCTCGCTCGCATGGTCGCTGCTGCATCAGCCCGACGAGCCGCTCGAGTGGGTGCACGATGCGGCGAATACGATCCGCCGGCCCGATTTGCGCACGCGTGCGTTCTACCCGCTGACGATGCCGCTGATCGTCGGTCCCGGCTCGATTGCCGTGGCCATCACGCTCGGCGCGAACCAGTCGCATGCATTCCGGCCGCTGATCGTCGAATCGCTCGCGCACGTGGCCGGCGCGCTGCTCGTCGCGATCGCGATTTTCGTGACGCTGCGCTACGCGGAGCCGATCCTGCGGCGCTTCGGTGCGACCGGCACGGCGGTCCTCCTGCGCATGTCCGCATTCATCCTGCTTTGCATCGGCGTGCAGATCATCTGGAACGGCGTATCGGCACTTTGGCGAAGCTTCAACGGCTTCTGACGCGGTCGAGCGTGCGTTGATTCGGCTATAATTCTTGGCCTCGTGCCGGTGTAGCTCAGTTGGTAGAGCAGCGCATTCGTAATGCGAAGGTCGAGGGTTCGACTCCTTCCACCGGCACCACTCCTCAACCGGTGTATTCCGGTCACATAGGTGACGGTTTTTATACCGGAGACATGGGTAACACTGTCGGCCCGAACCGGCGTTTCACGACCGGAGACCGCAGGACTTTGCAGCTTGCGGAAAGGCAATCGAAAGCGCGCATTCTCAGCCGCGGCGATCAGCTTGGAAGTCGTGCCGCTGGAACACGTTGCGGCGCGTAGCCTTTCGGCTCAGCCGCGGCGATCAGATTGGAAGTCGTGCCGCTGGAGCACGCTCGCGGCGCTAGCCTTTCGGCCAACAGCCGGCGCCAGTCGATAGCGTCGCAGTGCGATCGGACGCATCCGATTCTCGACCCAGTTGTTGTCGATCGGCACTGCAGCGTCGTCGCGGAGCCGCCTTACGGCTCGGCGAAGTGAATGGGCGGCGCCGTCGCAGGAACTTTGTAGGCGTTCCGCCGGTTCGTTTGGAGCAGCGCTAACGCTTCCGCAAGACACCGTCGGCTTCGCTCCATTACTCGTTTCGCCGTCTCGTCACCCTCCAAGGCATCTGCGCGCCCTATGAGCGTCATACCTTGTTCTACGGCATAGCTGGCGCGCTTCAGTAGCGCTTCTACACGGTAGTCGTTAATGGACATGGCTAAGGGTTCGACACAACGAACGGTTCTAGGTCACATTCTCTGCCGCGCAAGCTTGGACGTTGTCATGCGTGTTCGGTAGGCCGAGTAGCCGTGCGCGGATTCGGCCGTCGGTCTCGCACCTTCGCCTTGGAATGGGCGCCGGTGTCAGGCCTTCTGATTCTCGAGATACGCGCGCACATTGTCGACCATCGGCCCGACCGCCATCATGGCGTTGCGAAGTTCCGTCCCGGTGCATCCAAAATTTTGCGTCCAGTAGCGGAGCTCATGGTCCTCGCCGAGGTCGATGCGCGCCCCATCGCGGGGTCCGTGGTCGGTCGCATCATCAGTCATTTTCTTTCTCGTCCTCGCGCGTTCGCCGGCAATCAGCGCACACCAACCCAGTCAATGAGGTGGGTGATAAGAAGGTCTCCGGCGGCAGTTAGCCAGACGGCCGCGACGATGCAAGCGAGTATCTGAAGTGTCACCGCCAGTACTCGCGACTGCTCGATCGCAATTGCCGTGGAGAAAAAGTTCATCGTTTCCCCGTTTGGAGGAACGGTAAGCACCATTGAGCGCTTCAGTGCGTGCCGCGGTCTGTGCGTTGGCGCACGTAAAGTACGCGCGAGGGACGACGAGCGCCTTCTCGCAGCATCGAATCCGGCGCTGAAATGGGCGCGGACGTGATCGCGCGCAAAGCGGATCGCATCGACGATCCGGCGAGCGGGCTGCGTCGCGCGAGTGTACCGGCGGGCAACCCCGGGGTCCCCGCTTAAGATACCTGATCGCAATATCCTTCGGCACCGGCGCCGGGACGGTCGAAGAACTGCCGTTTCGCACGGTGCTCACGAATTGAACCGCTCAACAGGGATGGCACTTGCCATCAAGATCGACCATGGATCGTGCGGAGGCCCGCCCCCAGCGGGCGGGCGGAATCGCAAACGATGTGCTGCCCCCGATTTCCGAGTGCGCTAAGCGTGCGCGGAAATGCGCCGGACGTTTTTCACCATAGAACCGCCGTCTGTTGCGCAGAGGGCTTCCTCGTAGGCTAGCATTGGAAAATTCGCCAACAAGGGAGAAGATTTCATGATTCCGTGGGATGCCAAGGCTGCGCGAATCACGTTCACCGTCATGATCGTCGCTGCGATCTTGTACGGCGTGTACATGATCCGGCGTACCCTGTTCGTATTCCTCCTTGCCATCTTCTTTGCATACATGGTGTACCCGCTCGTGCTGCTGCTGGAGCGCTTTCGCCCACGTCGCGCACCGCCATGGGCCTCCCCTGTCGCTGCGTTGGTCCTGGTCTTGACGCTCGCCGTATTGATCGGAGTACTCGTCGGCCCTTCCATTGGAGACGAGGCAAACCGCCTCGGCGAGCAGTTGCCAACACTTTTGCAGCAGGGGAGCGCGATCGCGACGGAGCGGTGGCCCGCTTTTCTTCAGCCTTACGCCGGCCGTATCGTGACATTCGCGCGAACCGAACTTCAGGGCGGAGCCGCGGCAGCACTCCCTTTGGCGCAACGCATCGGGACCGGTGTGCTGCAGGTTGCGGGCGATCTGCTGTTGGTCGTGCTCGTCCCGATCCTGGCCTTTCTATTCACACTCGCCGGACCGCAAATCCGTAGCGCCCTGGAAAGGCTTTTCGCGCGCCAGGCCGCGGGACAAAGGATCGTTGACGATCTGGACCATTTATTGGGTCGCTACATCCGGGCGCTTCTATTGCTTTCAGTCGCAGCGTTGGCCGCCTACTCGGTGTTTCTTGCCAGCATCGGCGTCCCCTATGCCTTGCTTCTTGCCGCCGTCGCGGCGCTCCTCGAGTTCGTCCCCGTATTCGGGCCACTGTTGTCCGCGCTCATCGTTATCATCGTCGCAGGTTTGGCCGGGTATGCGCACCTGCTGTGGATAGTGTCTTTCATCGTCGGCTATCGCATTTTCCAGGACTACGTTCTCGGTCCCAGATTGATGGGTGCGGGAGTCGGCGTGCACCCGATCCTCGTTCTCTTCGGATTGCTCGCGGGCGGGGAGGTGGCAGGTGTACCGGGCATATTTCTCTCTGTGCCGGTCATTGCGGCTGTGTTGATCATTGGTCGGCATGTGCTCGGCGTCCGCAGCAAATCGAAGGATGGAAGCGCCGCCTCGTAGTTTGCATGTTGCCGGAGTGGGACGTCGTTCGTTGGATGCAGCCCGCCTCGTTCTGCGCTAGCATGAAGGGCGTTTGCTCGATCGAGGTGACTGCACGATGTCCCGACGAACGCTCCTCCTTTCGCTTACCGCCATGGCGCTTGCTGTGGCTACGTCCGCAAGCGCGCAAAGCAACGCTGCCGCATCCGTTTATCGTTGCAAGCAACCAAATGGCGCGATCGCCTATCAGGACTACCCGTGCAAGGGTGGTGTTGCGGTGGACATCAAACCCGAGCATGCGGATCCCAAGGCGATTCAGCGGCTGCGCCGGGCACAAGCGGACTTTGATCGTGCGTATGCCGAGCGCAGGGCGGCAGAAGCAGCCACGCCTCGCCGTCGGCTGAGCGAACAACCGGCGCCGCCGCCCGCCGCAAACGGCGTCGAAGCACCCGACACGGATCAAGCGCCCGTCTACCTGATATATGCGCCAATGCCGCGCGCGAACGCTGTCCACCGCAATCGGCACGCGAGGCGGCAGACCGTCGTACCTCCGCATCGAGTGCCCGGCGTGATCCGGCGCCGCCTCGAGACGAGCTGAGGCGGTTCGTTACTACAGTTCGAGTTCGCGGCGTCGCGTCGGCTACGTCGTGTGCAATGCCCCTACGCCGAAAAGCCCGATCAGTCCGATCAGGATGAGATAGATCGCGACGATGTAGTTGAGTAGCCGCGGGATGATCAGGATCAGGATGCCCGCGATCAGCGAAATCAGCGGCCCGGCATTGACGGTGATGTTCATGGCTTGTTCGAGTCGAAAGCGCGCGGGAGGGCGCGCTGCCATGTTACTGCAGGCGCCGGGCGTGCAGCATGAAGCGAATCGGGACCGCATCCTCGACGCGCACGGCGCCGCCGAGCACCGACAGCGGCGCGATGCCGAAATCGGTCTGGCGAATCACGAAATTGCCACTGGCATCGAGTGACTTCGCACCGCCGGCAACGCGAACGGGCAGGTGCACGGTGCGCGTGACGCCATGCAGCGTAACGTCGGCATCGACGAAGCCGTCGCCGGCGCTCCGGATCGCAATGCTCGCGAACGGATAGCGCGCGACGTCCAGGACGCGGTCGCGCATGTTTCGTCCCGTGCCGGCGATGTCCTCCGCGGACGGTTGCGTGTCGAAATGCGCCTCTGCTCGGAGCTTCGGCTCGTCGACCGTCAGCGACGAAAGCGGCACGTACAAATCGGCGCGCTTGGCGGCAGGATCGATGTACCCGGCGACCTCGTGGCTGGCGATGGCATGATCGTGACCCAGTCGCGCCAGCGCACCCGCGCGATGAACCTCGAAGACGGCAATCGACGATGCTTCATCGATCCGATAGACCGCCTCCCCCGCGGCAGCCGCCTGCCGGTAGACCTGCTCGGGAAACCCGGCCGGTGCGCGCGGTCCGATCGGCGCTTCTCGTGGCGCGGGCGCACAAGCGACGAGCGCAACGCTCGCCGCGAGCGCAAGCAGTACTTCGTTGCGCATCAGTTCGCCGTGCGTGCCGCCGCGCTTCTGCGGCCGATCTCGGCTGCGAGGGCCGCGAAATCGCGGACGGCGGCGCGCTCGACCGCCGGCTGCTCGAGGCGCGCAATCATCGGCATTCCGGGCTCGATGCGACCGATATAGTCGAGGCGGATACCGCTTGCCGAGGGTTCGAGAACGAAGGTGCTGTCGAGCGACGGCCACGAGGCTGCACGTGCAAGCGAATGCAGGCGTGCGGGCGGAGATTCGTCGATCTCGAACGTCACGCGCACCGGCACCCGCCAGATCCACCAGGCGACCTCGTCGGACTGCTCGACGACCACGCTCGTACCCCGGCGCGCAACGACGCGGCTCGCCTGCACGCCCGGGATGAAGTTGCGATAGCGCGCGTAATCGGTCAGCACGCTCCACGCTGTCGCCGCGTCCGCCTGCAGCGAAGCGCTGCAGGCGATGACGACCGTGTCCCCGCTACGCTCCACGTGGACGTCGATGGAAGGCGCACCCGTCGGAGCAGCCGTTGCACTTGCAATCGCGAGCGTCAGCAGAAACGACAGCCGTGCGAGCGAACGTGTAATGCGTCTAACAACCATCGGTCGCTAACAGCGAGCGGCACCATCGCATTCCGCGCGTTCGCATGGCGAACCCGCCATTCGCGGTCGTCGAGCAAGCGGGAATGGCCGGCGCGCGCACGGTGTTCGCGCTAGCGCGATCGGCACGCGGATCCGCATGCGCCGATCACGCAAGGGCACGCGCGCATCCGTCACCGCCGCGTCTACTTCGTTCCGCTGCAATGCAACCAGGAGCTGCCATGCGCCCATCGCAATCGTCCGCGCGCGTGATCGTTCGCGCGCTCCACCGCATGCCGACGATTCTGTCGGCGGCATGCCTCGCCTTCGTCGCCCATGACGCGTTCGCGCAACTTGCACCGAACCAGACGCAAGGCTTCGGAAATGGCCGGATCGTCACGTTCACCTACCAGCAGAACTTCGACTGCGTCGACGAGCCCACCCTCGATCTCGACTTCAACGGCATTCCCGCACAATCCGACCCGAACGAAATGCAGACGCCGATCTGCCAGGTCGTCACGGAAACCCGGCGCGATCCGGCCGGCGGCGATCTAAAGCATACGGCCCATCTTTACGTGCTCGTGCCGATGTTCGGCAGCGATACCCATCCCGAAGACGCGATGGATTGCCCGGCCGAAAAGCGTCCGGGCGAACTTTGCGGCGTCGATCTCGGGAACGCGCTGATCAGCATCTTCGGATTCGTTCCCGAGGCGTGGAAGAAAACGCCGAGCGTCCACAAGCAGTGTCCCGACCCGAACAATCCGGTCCCCGGCACCTGCACAATGCACGCGTCGTCTGTCGACCTGTCGGTGCTGCTCGCGGGTACCGCGATCGCGGGCGGTGGCTCGATAGCGAATCCGCCGACGACGCCGATCTTCGTGCCAACGCCGAACCACAGCCACGTCGTCGACAATTCGCGGGTGAACGCGGGCGCGATCTGGTGGGAAGTGCGCCCGGTGCTCGTGATGGATCAGAGCGACTGGCCGGCTGCCGACGGCAGCAGCGGGATCACGTCGTCGCGGATGATGGACGCTGCGGAAGCGGCGGGCCGTGCCGTGGAGGTCGGGTCGAATTTCTTCCTGTTCTTCAGTTCGACGATGAGCGGGATGCGCCACGCGATGCATTGACCGAACGCAGCGATCGCGCGAGATACGCATCGACGTTCGCGGCCTCGCGCGCACGCAGTCGCGCGCACGCGTCGATCGCTTCCAGCGTCTTCGCAAGATTGCGTTCGGCGCCCGCGTAGCGCGCCGCCCGCGGGTGCCAGAACGCTTCGACCGCCGCACGATCGCCACTGCTGCACAGCGCGGCCGCGTAATAGGGCCACGCTGCCGGCGCATCGCGATCGACGCGCGCGGCGAGCGCATCGAAATGCGCGACGATGAAATCGTGCGGTGCGCGCGAAGGCGGCCCGATCCCGGTCGCAATGCGGAGCGCCGTCGCCACGTCGCGGATGTCGAGCGTCGGATCGAGCAGCATGCCGAGCGCGCGCTGCGACAGGGACGGATCGCGAAACGACAGCAACGCCACCATCAGATTGCGCCCGTCGATGCCGTTGGCGCTCGTGCGCAGCGCATGCATCATCGCGTCGAACAGGCGGGCATCGCCGTTTTGCGCGGCGACGAACAGTGCGGTGTCGGCGAGCGCCGGGTCGACGGCCCGGCGGTCCGCGATCCATGCCATCGCGAGTGCGCGCGCCTTGCGTTCGAGAACCGGGTCCCCGGCGGCCGCGAAGCGCAACAAGTCGCGGCGAAGAAGCGTGTCGTCATCGCTTTCGCCGCACCTCAAGGCAAAGCCCAGCTCACGCGCACGCCGCCCGAATACCTGCTGCACGAACCGGTCGAAGCGCGGACGCGTCTTCGGCGCAACGGCGTCGTCGCGGATGAAGCGGGCCACGTCGAGCGCGCCGGCCACGACGCTGCGCTCTTGCGCCGCGGCACCCACGCGCATCCAATCGAGCGCCTGAGCAACGTCGACCGCCCCGGCGCGAAGCAGCGGCCGCATGTCGTAGACGACGCTCGCGAGCTCGGGCGTCGTCAGCGCCTGCCGGTGCGACCGCAGATGGCTGAGCAGTGACCGGCTGTATTCGGGAACGTAGTAGCCGCGCGCGCCGGCGTTCGCGAAGACGAACGCCGGGCAGTTTCCCTGCAGATCGAGCTTCGCGACCGGCGCCGTCAGCAGCGCGCACGCATCGCGGGCCGTGTCATCGTTCCCGTAACGCAGGCAGACCGGAATGTCCCAGCGCTGCAAGCCTGGCTTCTCGCCGGCCGAGACATGCCGATGCTGCGCCAAGGTGACCTGCGCCGGCTTTGCCGAGCAATCGAGGTCGATGCGCACTTGCGGCACGCCGTTCTGGTCGAGGAACGTCGCGAAGGCCGGCGCGACCGGCTTTGCGCTCGCGGCCGACAGCGCGCCAAGAAAATCGTCGGCGGTGGCGTTCGCGTACCGGTGCGCATCGAGGTAACGGAGCACGCCGCGACGAAAGGCGGCTTCGCCAAGCCACCCCTCGAACATGCCGATGACGGTCGCGCCTTTCTGGTAAGTGATCGCGTCGAACGCGTTGGCGATGTCACCGCGCGTTTCGATCGGCTGGCGGATTTGCCGCGCCGACGACAGCGAGTCGGCTTCGATGGCATCCGCCCGC
>Ga0157370_10006975_pt1 | contig 12339 bp, 14 predicted proteins | sample C35metaG_FD_113463 | JGI IMG/M metagenome (GOLD analysis project Ga0157370, IMG submission 113463) | Corn rhizosphere microbial communities from Kellogg Biological Station, Michigan, USA - C3-5 metaG | ecosystem: Host-associated > Plants > Roots > Rhizosphere > Soil | place: USA: Michigan...
CTGTGGCCCCTCTGCCATATCGCGCATACGCGCCCGCTTTTCCGCGTCGAGGACTGGGAATACTATCAGACCGTCAACCGGAAGTTTGCCGAAGCGCTCCTCGAAGAGATGAAATACGAAAAAAATCCAGTTGTGCTGGTGCAGGATTACCACTTTGCGCTGCTGCCGCGCCTGATCAAGGAAGCCCGGCCCGACGCGCGCGTAGCCATCTTCTGGCATATACCGTGGCCCAATGCGGAAGCCTTTGGGATCTGCCCCTGGCAGGCGGAATTGCTCGACGGCCTGCTCGGCGCCGATTTGATTGGCTTCCATCTGCAGGCCCACTGCAATAATTTTCTGGACACCGTCGACCGCTCGCTCGAATCCCGGATCGAACGCGAGCATTTCGCGGTCAATCGCAACGGGTCCTACACTTTGGTCCGTCCCTTCCCGATCAGCGTCGCCGGAAATTTCGAAGAACCGCCGGCGCCGCTCGAGCTCCCGCATATCGAGCGCGTCCGCTTGCTCAACCAGCTCGGCGTACGAGCCTCGTTTCTGGGAATCGGTGTGGATCGCGTCGATTACACCAAAGGCATTCCGGAGCGCTTCCGGGCCATCGAACGCTTTTTCGAAAAATACCCCGCCTACCGGCGCGAGTTTACCTTTGTCCAGATCGGCTCACCTAGCCGTACCCACATCCGGCGTTATCAGGAACTGATGGACGAGGTCGTCAAGGAAGCCGAGCGCATTAACCACCGCTTCCAGACCAGCGAGTGGAAGCCCATCGTCTTCTTGAATCGTCACCACAGCCATAAGGAAATTCTCGAGTATTACCGCACCGCGGATTTCTGTCTGGTTACGTCCCTGCATGATGGCATGAACCTGGTTGCCAAGGAATTTGTGGCATCGCGGGACGATCTGCACGGCGTACTGATCCTCAGCCGTTTCGCCGGAGCCTCCCATGAGTTAGGCGATGCACTTGCGGTAAACCCGTATGACACCGAACAGATGGCCGATTCCATTCGCCAAGCGTTAGAGATGGGACCGGAGGAGGGCCGCATGCGCATGCAAAGGATGCGGGCCACCGTCCGCGAGCACAATGTCTATCGCTGGGCCGGAAAACTGATCGAAGAGCTGTGTGATATCCGCCCCGCCAAAATCCCGGCGGCCCCGTATCTGATTCCGACCGTCATGAGCCGTAGCGCCTCATGAGAACGGGCTCCCATAAACCGCACCATTTACTGCGCTGCTGGACTCACCTTGCTGGGCGTTTCGAGTCTAGCCCCGCCATCGGTCTGTTTCTGGATTTCGACGGCACGCTGGTACCCATCCAGTCGCGTCCTGAAGACGTCTGGCTGGATGACGGAACGCGCCGCACGCTTTCCCGTTTGGCCCGCAGTCCCCGCTTTCGGGTGTGGATCGTCAGCGGACGCCGGCGTGCCGACGTGCGGGCACGAATGCGCGTGCCCGGCATCCGTTACCTCGGTTTGCATGGCTGGGAGGGCCGCGCTGCTACAGCCATTTCGGAGGAAGCCCGCGACGCCATCGCCTGCGCCAAGAGTTGGCTTGCCTGCCTGCTGCTCAGCGTCCCCGGTGTGTGGCTCGAAGACAAGGGGTTGACGCTGGCGATTCACTACCAGAGCGTGGCCGAGGCTGGTGTCCGCCAAGCCCGCAAACTGCTGCAAGGCGTCATCCATCCCTTCACGGATTCCTTGCAGCTCATCCGCGGCAAAAAAGTTTGGGAGTTGGCCCCGCGCGAGCTTGGCGACAAAGGTCTGGCCGTCGCAGCCGAGTTAGCCGCCCTGGGCTCCGCCGTCTTGCCGGTCTATATCGGAGACGATCGCATGGATGAGCCTGCATTTTCCGCGCTCAATTGCGGCATCACCGTGCACGTGGGCCATGCTGGTCGGACCAACGCCCGTTACCGCTTGTCGTCGGTCGAACAGGTCCGCCGGTTCCTTGAAAAACTCGAAGCAGAATTCGCCTGAACTTAGGCTCGGCCCTCTAGCAGCACGTAGAGGCTGGCAATCATCAGGACCGCACCGCACAGGCCGGCCGCCACTGCGTAGCACCAAAACCAGAGTGGATGCTGGCTTCGTTTGATCGTCGATAAGCGATATTTAAACCAGCCTCGCTTCACGGCGCGAAATGGCACGAACAGCAGCCAGACTGCCGTGGGCCATACGATCAGCAAAAACAGCACCGTTCGCATGATGGTTCGCGAGCGTTAAGAGGTGGCCTTTTTGCTCCTCAACAACTCCAGCACCAGCAGCGTCGCGCCAATCGTAATCGCGCTGTCCGCCACATTGAATGCCGGAAATTCGTAGGAGCCGATAAACACCTGCAGGAAATCCGTGACCGAGCCGCGGAATACGCGGTCCCACAAATTGCCCAACGCGCCGCCGAACACCAGCGCGAGCGAGGTCGAGATCAGCGCCCCGGCATTCTTCGGCAGACGCCACAGCATCACGCCCACAATCCCCATCACCAACACGGAAACGCCCACCAGCAGTACCGCGCGCACCATCGGCGGCGCCTCCGCCAGCATGCTGAATGCCGCTCCCGGGTTTTCGGCATGCACGATGTTGAAGACCCGCGGGATCACTACTGTCACATCACACTGCGCGTAGCTCGCGCGTATAAACAACTTGCTCACCCGATCCAGGACCACCACCAGCAGGATGATGATCCCGGATCGCAGCCGCAGGTTCATCCCAGCATTTCCTTCAGCGCAGTCATGCAGGAATCGCATACCGGGCCCGTGAACACCGAGTACTTCCAGCAGCGCTCGCATTTAGCGCCCTCGGCCCGCTCTACGGTAACCTTCAGCTCTTCGCCCGGCTCGAGCGCCACTTGCGATACCACGAACAACTCCGGAAGGCCCTCGGCATAGTCCTCCATCTTGGCTCCCGCCAGCCGTACCCGCGCTTCGAGTGACGTGCCGATGACCTTCGCCTGCCGGGCTTCTTCGAGGGCTTTCAGGACCACGCTGCGCACTTCGAGCAGCCGTTCCCATCGCGCTAACTTCGCGGCGTCCAAGCCCGATGCCACCTCCGCCGGCTCCGGCAGCAATGCCAGATGGACACTGTCCGGGGCGCCTGCCGCTTTCCTGGTGTAGCTCCAAGCTTCTTCGGCGGTGAATGCCAACAAGGGAGCCAGCAAACGCAGCAGCGCGTAGTGTACCCGATAGAGCGCCGTCTGGCTGCTCCGCCGAGCGCGGCTCCTGGTTCCCGCCGTGTACAGCCGGTCCTTGGCGGCTTCGTAATAGATCGAGCTGAAATCCGTGGTGGCGAAATCGTAGATGGCCCGATACACTTTGTGGAACGCGTTTTCGTCATACCACGCGCGCGTGCGGCGCACTAAGTCTTCGGTGCGCGCCAGAATCCACCGGTCGAGTTCCAGCATCTCCTCGCTGGGCACTGCGTCGGCATCGGGATCGAAATCACCCAGATTTCCGAGCGCAATCTTGAATGTGTTGCGCAGCTTCCGGTACGCCTCGATCAATCGGCTGACGATCGTGTCGGAGAATCGCACGTCTTCGGTGAAATCCACCGATGCGGTCCAAAGGCGCAGCAGTTCCGCGCCATATTTGTTGATGACCTTCTCGACCTCTTCCGCCCCCTTCGACTTCGACAGCGCGTGGCCTTCGCCGTCGAGCGTCCAGCCATTGGTGGCGGTGGCCCGGTAAGGCGCTTCGCCGCGCAGCCCCACGGCAATCAGCAGCGAACTGTGGAACCAGCCGCGGTATTGATCTCCGCCTTCGAGATACATATCCGCTGGCCAAGGCAGGTGGTTCTCCGGCGTCAGTACCGCCAAGTGGCTGGCTCCCGAATCGAACCATACATCCAAAATATCGCTCTCTTTTCGAAAAGTTCCGCCCCCGCAGCGCGAGCACTTAGCCTGCGGGCCGGCCAGTTCGGCCGCTTCCGTCGAGTACCAGACATCTGCGGTATGTATCCGGATCAGATCGACAACCCGATCCAGAATCTTGCGGTCCGTCAACGGTTCCTGGCACCCCTCGCAATAGAACACGATGATCGGCACGCCCCACGCCCGCTGCCGGGAAATGCACCAATCCGGCCGCGTGGCGATCATGTTGCCGATGCGCTCCTCGCCCCACGCCGGATTCCACTGTACTTTTTTGATTGCTTCGAGCGCCTTCTGCCGCAGGCCGTTGCGATCCATGCCGATAAACCACTGCTCCGTGGCGCGGAAGATCGTCGGGTGATGGCACCGCCAGCAATGCGGATAGCTGTGCTCGATTTTGCGCATCGCCGCCAGCGCGCTTTTGCGCTGGAGGATCTCAATCACGATCCCGTTGCCGTCCCATACGCTCTTGCCCAATAACTCCTCGGGCAATCTACCCGCAGCACCCTCGGCCTGAAAGAACCTTCCGGCGCCATCGACGGGACAGTAAACCGCCAGTCCATTCTCGACGCCGATCACATAGTCTTCCTGCCCGTGTCCCGGAGCCGTATGCACCGCGCCGGTACCCTGCTCAAGGGTTACGTGTTCCCCCAACAGCCCCATGGAGTCGCGTTCCAGGAACGGATGCCGGAACACCGTCTTTGCCAGCTTTGAGCCCTCGAACGCCGCCACCACTCGCGGCGATTCCCAGCCGCACGCCTCCGCTGTAGCGCTCAGTAAATCCTGTGCAACGATGTAGACTTCTCCAGCCACATCCACGGCGACGTAAGTATACCCTGGGTGAAAGGCGATCCCCAGGTTAGCCGGAATGGTCCACGGCGTGGTGGTCCAGATCAGCCCCCATACCTTCTTGCCGGCCAGCGCCGGATTGATCTCTGCCGGATCCGTGCTGAGTGCGAAACGAACCCAGATCGAAGGACTGGTGTGGTTCTCATATTCGACCTCCGCCTCCGCGAGCGCTGTCCGGTCATGGATACACCAGTTGACTGGCTTCAGTCCTTTGTATACATAGCCTTGGTCCAGAAAATCGACGAACGCGCCGGCAATCACCGCCTCGTACTGCGCCGACATGGTGAGATACGGGTCCTGCCATCGCCCCAGAACCCCGAGGCGAATGAAGTCCTTCCGTTGCAGGTCCACGTACTTCTCGGCGTACTTTCGGCACGCCGCTCGGATCTGCGCCGCTGACATCGTTGCTTTCTTCGATCCCAGTTGGCCGTCCACCTTGATTTCGATAGGCAGCCCGTGGCAATCCCAGCCGGGAACATAGGGAGAGTCGTAACCCTCCATGGTCTTAAGTTTTACAATGAAATCCTTCAACAATTTGTTGAAGGCATGCCCCAGGTGGATGTTCCCGTTCGCGTAAGGGGGGCCGTCGTGCAATATATAGGTCGGACGACCCGCTCGAGCCTCGCGAATCCGCTGGTAGATGCCGGTCTTGTTCCATTGTTCCAGTAGCTTAGGCTCAAGCTGCGCCAAGTTGGCTTTCATGGGGAAGCCCGTCTGCGGCAAGTGGACCGTTTTCTTGAGGTCTACGCCGGTCAGATCGAGCACATTTTGATCGGTATTCGCGGATTCCATCGGATGTCTTCTCATGGTACAACGTCACCCTTCCAGGCCACGAGCAAAGCAACAAATTTACCGCGTGCCCGAATGGTCATTGACAGAAATGTCAGTTCAGTTTAAGATGCTGTTCACTATATTCCGGCACGTCGTAAGGTCCATGAATGACTTTCCAAGTCGGTGAGAAGGTAGTTTACCCCAACCATGGGGTAGCCACCATCGAGAATATCAGTAGCCGTGCCTTCGCCGGCCAGCAGGAGCGCTTCTATTTGCTTCGGCTCTCTGCCGGCAGCCTGACCGTGATGGTCCCGTTTTCGCACGCCGACCACGTTGGGCTACGCAAGGTGACCCGCAACGGCCAGCTGGCCCGCGTCATTGAATACCTGGGTGAAAGCCGCCGCAAGCGCCAGCTCGATTGGAAAGATCGTTTCAAGGAAAACACCGAAAAGATGCAGAAGGGCAACCTTCTGGAGATCGCAGAAGTATTGAAGAATCTGCTGGTCCTTCAGGCGGAAAAGCCGCTGTCTTTCCGTGAAAAGAAGATGCTCGACCGCGCCCGCCACATGCTGATCACCGAGCTTTCCACCTCCCGCGGCTGGAGCGAAGCCGAAGCCGCCAAGGCGCTCGACCAGGCCCTCTGCAAAGCTCAATTACACCTGCCCGAAAAAATTTGAATTGGGGTTGCTCGAAAACGATACGGCCGGTGCCTAGTGCACCCGCTCTTTGATGCGTTCGCGGATCACCAGTTCGTCGAAAATCGCCAGCACCTGCTTGCGATACTGATACGCTCGCTGCAGCCGAGCCTGCACCGCCAGTTCATTGCGGTGACGCTTCAGCAGCTTATCGAGCAGCTTACGGGGCACGTCAATATCCTGGCGCAGGGACGCGGCCGAATGCCCGCGCAGAAACAGTCCGTAGAACAGCGCAGCTTCCCGCTGCGGCGCCATCGGATCGATTTCATCCAGCAGCAAACTGCTGGGCGACGGGTTCCGGTCGGGTTGACTCCGGGCGATCATGTTTTCTGCCGCCAAAAACGAAGTATAAACGGACAGCGTTACTGACGCAATAGGCCCGGCTCTATTTCCTTGATCCCGCGCCGGATTCTCACCCACGCTTCAAATAGCGGTGGATTCTCCAGCCAAGTGGTCAGCCACAGAATCATTTCCTCTTTGTCCGCCCGCTGTTCGGAATTCCGCGCTGCCAGCCGCGCGTGATCCTTGGCCGTGATCACCAGGCGCCGCACCGCCATCCGCCGCTCTGCATTACCGTGCTCATATTCCTCGAGCAGCCGCAGCAAACTAGCGTGGAGATCGTCAAGCGTGCTTTGCCGGACGCCCTCGACCATCGCCTCGAGTGGCACGCCGCACGCTCTTACCAGCTTGCGCAGATAACTATCCGATACCGGCGCGAGAGCCGCTGCCAGCTGCGCGAACTCCGCCTCGCCGATCCGCGCCGGCCGATGCTCCTCCAGCCAGCGGGCCAAGTCAGCGGATTTTCCTTTGCGCCGCATGTTTAAAAGCCTGGCGGTAAGCGACCACGGCCTTAGCATGCTGGGCCATGGTTGCCGAAAACTGGTGCCCTCCGCCCCCCGGCTTGGCAACGAAGAACAGGAACTTAGTATCGGCGGGTGCGATTGCGGCAGCCAGCGATTGCGCCCCCGGGTTCGCGATCGGCCCCGGCGGCAATCCCGCGTTTTGATAGGTGTTGTAGGGATTCCTGCTGGACAGATCCGAGCGGTGAATCGTACCCTGGTAGCGATTCTCGAGCAGCGCCGCATAGATCGTAGTCGGGTCGCATTCGAGGCGCATCCCCTCGGCCAGCCGGTTGCGGAACACGCTGGCGATCAGCGGCCGTTCCTCCGCCGCAGCGGTTTCTTTTTCGACCAACGATGCCAATGTCACGGTGCTCCGCACATCCGCGTCCTGCGCGCTCAGTTTAGCCCACTGCCTGCGAAACTCATCCGTCATTATCTTCGTTAACTTTGCCGCCGAGGTCGCGTGAGATAAACGGTAAGTCGACGGAAACAGATAGCCCTCAAGCGTGCGCGCGCTGGGCGCGAGATCGCGTATCATGGCCGGGTCCTCGGCGGCTGCCAGAAAAGCGTCGGCCGACATCACTCCTTGCTCCTCCAGCGCCCGCCCGCTATCGAAAATGTTGCTACCCTCCGGCACCGTGAACTCGAGGTAATAAATGTCGCCGCGCGCTATGCGGTCAAACACCTCGAGTGCGCTCGCCGCCTTGGCAAAACGATACTCTCCGGCCTGCAATTTCGTTGACCGCCTGATCAGCCGCACCAGCTCCAACTCCCACGCATACCGAATGACGCCCTGCTCGGCCAGTTCCCGCGCAATACCGGCCGTCCCGGTTCCGCGGGCGATTTCAACATAGGTTTCCGTTTTGAAGCCCTGGTAGGGAGTCGCCAGCGTCCACGCCGCCAGCCCCGCTATCGCACAAAGAACCGCAATCGCCAGTTTCAAACCGGTTCTCCTGCCGTCCCACCCGCGTCCAGATAGCTCGCGAGCAGAATCACGGCCGCCAGCCGGTCGATTGCCTTGGCCCGTTTCTCGATGCTGATGCCGCTCTGCTTCAACACGCGCTCGGCTTCCTTGCTGGTGAGCCGCTCATCCCAGAACCGTACCGCCAAGCCGGTTCTTTCGATCAGGCGTTCCGCAAAATCGCGCGTGTACACCGCCTGCCGACCCTCGCTGCCGCTCATATTCAGAGGATGTCCCAACAGTATCAGTTGCACTTTATGCCGCTGCGCGATGGCTGCCAGTGCCGCAATGTCCTCGCGGATAGTGGTCCGTTGCAGCGTGTCTAAACCTTGCGCCGAGATCCCTAAAGGGTCGCTCAGGGCCAGTCCGATGCGCTTCTTCCCCAGATCCAGCGCCAAAATCCGTCCGTTGCCTATATTTTGCTGGAATTCCACGGTATATCCAAATTATAGTGATAAGCAAGGATATTCACGGCGCCGGTGGTGGTCCAGAACACATCCACGCAGAAGTCGCTCCAGTTAGGAGTCGGGATTCTTGCGGCCGCCGCCACGGTTGCTCTGCTCTACTTCGGGCGCGTGTTTTTCATCACCGTCATCATCGCCGCGATGATCGCCTTTCTGCTCGATCCCCTGGTGGTCTTCTTCATGAAGCTGCGCATGCCGCGCGGCCTGGCCAGTTTCGTCGTGTGCAGCATCGCCCTGGTGGTGCTGTATCTGGCAGGCCTCGGCGTCTATTTGCAGAGCCAGCAGATCGCCACTGATCTTCCGGCCTACGGCGCGCGCATCAATCAGATTGTGGATTCCGTAGCCACCCGCATGGAAAATATCGAAAGCGGCGTCTACCGCAACCTGGTGCCTCGCCGCCTGCAGCCCCAAAGCGATGCCCTCAACGCGCCGGTCGACAACACCCCGCGCGGTAAAAAGAAAAAGGCCGAGCCGCCTCCGCCTCCCGCGGTCCAGGAAGTGCACATTCAGCAGGAACCCACGCCGCTGTTCGCCTATGCCTATACCTATCTGGCTGAATATTACAGCGTCTTGCTGATGGCCTCCTTCGTTCCGTTCCTGGTCTATTTTCTTCTGAGCTGGCGCGATCACATTCGTTCGCGCTACTTGTTGTTGTTTGAGGGCGAGAACCGTCAGGCCGCCGTCTCCACCTGGCATGGCTTGGGCGACATGGTGCGCGCCTACGTCATCGGAAACTTCATGCTGGGGCTGCTGCTCAGCGTAGCCAGCGCGCTGCTGTTTGCCTCCGTCAAGCTGCCCTATTGGCTGATCATCGCTCCGGTGAGCGGCTTCCTCAGTCTGGTTCCCTACATCGGGTTGCCGCTCGCTCTGATGCCGCCGGTATTGGCCGCTCTGCCGGCTTCGAAAGAACCTGCCATGTATTTGTTTCTCACGGTCAGCGTGGCGCTGCTGCACTTGCTGGCCTTGAATCTGCTGTATCCCAAATTCGTAGGAGCCCGCGTGCACCTGAATCCCCTGGTAGTGACGGTGGCGCTGATGTTCTGGGGCATGTTATGGGGCGCGCCCGGCCTGCTGCTGGCCATTCCGCTGACCGCCGCGCTTAAAGCGCTGTGCGATCACATTCCCACTCTGCAGCCCTACGGCCGCTTGCTGGGCGATTGAAAATGAGCAGAGGCTTCTGGGTTTTCCTCGCCTTGGGGTTGGCCGTCGCCGGCGGCTTGGTGTTTACTCTGCTCACCGCTACGAAAGGCGCGCATCTGCGGCTCGAGGGCAAGGTCCTCAAAGTGCGCGTGCTGGCCCTCGCCGGCAGCGGAGCTTCCGTGGTGGTCGTCGATTTTCGCGCGACGAATCCCTCCGATGTGCCTTTTATCACGAATGCCGTCTCGCTCCGCCTGGAGCCCGCCACTGGCGACGCCATCGATGGCCGGACCGCTTCCAAAACCGATCTCGAAAATATCTTCCATTACGAAAAATTGATTGGCCCTAAATACAATCCCGTGCTGAGCCTTCAGGACCGCATACCGCCACACCAGACCGTGGACCTGATGGCCGGCGCGCGTTTCGAACTCCCCGAAACCGCCATCAACGCCCGCAAGACCATTCGCCTCCGCCTCGAAGATGTGGATGGCGCCTCCGCTGAATTCACGGAATCGCCGGTTCCATGACCCGCAGGATCAAAGTAATCCCGCGTAGTGCGAGGTCCGCGATCGTCGGAGAGATGGCCGACGGGACTCTCAAGGTGAAAATCGCCGCGCCCCCGGAAGGTGGCAGAGCGAATGAAGCTCTGTGTGTTTTTTTGGCGGCCCATTACGGCGTTTCGGCCCGCGCCGTGACCATTATCAGCGGTCACTCTTCCGCGCTGAAATTAGTGCGGGTAGAAACTGGACTGAAGCAGCCGGGTTAGGGTTGCGCTGGAGCGGGAATTGCTGCGATCGCGGGCGGCGCGGAAGTGCTCGCGTCAAACGTTTTCGCTGCCAGCGTATCCAGATTTCGCGGCTGATATTTCATTACGTAGCTTTGGATGGCCTTTTGAAACCAACTCATCCCCATGGATTTCGCTTCCGCCAGCGCCCGCTCATTTTTCCAGCGGTCATGCTCCACCCGATAGCACGCAATCACGCCGCCGGTGCGGTCGGCCCCGCGTTTGCAGTGGACGAAAACCGGTCCCACGGAAGCATCTTCCATCAGGGCCAGCGCCTTTTGCACGCTTTGATTTTTGGGCGTCTCCATCCCGTACATCGGTACGCTCACATACTGCATTCCAGCGGCTGAGACCACTTTGTCTTCTGCCGCCGAGCGATCTCCTGGTTCCCGTAAATCGATCACGATCTTAATCCCTAGTTTTTTGAGGTTGGCAAATCCCTCCGCTGTGGGCTGCGCGCCCCGGTAGACATGATCGTCCACCTTCTGAAAATTGCCTACGCCGGGGATCACCGAGCCGGCGGATCCCACACTCGCGAACGCCGTGACAATCAGGGCGGATAAGCCTTGCCGCGACAGCATTTTTTGAAATGTCATCAGAACCTCTATATCAATTAATTTTCGCGGACTCTCGTGAAACCGTGATTTCCCACTTCTTCAGATGCTGAAATCCAGAAAGCGGTTGCCGCAATATTTGCACTTAACGTGCGGACGTGACGCTTTCGTGGCACATAAACCTATCGGAATCTTGAGTTTGCAGAAAGCTTGTAACAAAAACCCGGCATAACCTTCTCAATTGGTAGAGCCTGGACGAAGATGTCCTTGCATCTTTTAAGGACCCTTATGAAAAAGCTAATCTATGTGACACTCTTGACTGCTGCCGCTATGATGGCCCAGGATAGGTCTGCCACCACTCAGTCTTCCACGGAAACCAAGGTCGACAGCAAAGATCACGGCAAGGACATTAAGAGCGAAACCACTACCACCAATAGCGCGGCCGATTCCGATGGCAACGCCTCGAAGGAAACGACTGTTTCCAAAACCAAAGCCAAGAAACATCACGGTAAAGTGAAATCGACCACCACTACGGATTCGACCTCTGCGGTTAGCCACTAATCGCGTATAATCCGGGCTGGCGGGGGCTGATGTCGATCACGTCCCCGCTGCCGCTTTCCTTCCCCGCAATACTTATTCCCCCCGCAATCATTTAGTGTGAGTTGTACGCCGCGGCCGAACTTGGTTTATCGGCGTTCACCTGCAAGCCAAAAGCGGTATAGTATTGCTCATGCTTTCCCGGCGAACCGCAATTCTCGCTCCTTTGGCGGCAGCGGCCATTCCCGCCCACGCGGCTTCCGGAAAGATGTCGCTCTCTCTCCACCAGAACACCTCGCTCGGGGCCGGATATCGCAAATCGCTCGAAGGCTGGTCGCGTGCGGGAATTAAAAACGTCGAGATCACCGACCGGATGCTCGACGATTTCCTCAAGACTGACACACTCACGGCGGCTCGCAGCCTGGTGAAAGATCTGGGATTGAGCGTGGTTTCCTGCGCTGCGGTTCAACCTGATTTGTGGATTCCGGGTGCCACCCAAGTTTCGTCCCTCGAGATCTGGAAAAAACGCTGTGATCAATTTGCTTCGTTTGGCGTGCAACACATCTATTGTCCCGCCGTCACCAATCGCAAGGTCACGACGGAGGATTACAAGGGTGCTCCGGATTGCCTTCGGCAGGCTGGAGACGCCGCCAAGCAGAATGGCCTTACCGCGATGATCGAGTTCACACGGAACTCCACCTTCATCGCCACCTTGACCACCGCACTCAAGCTGATCCGGGAAGCCGCGCATCCCAACGTGCGGCCCATGCTCGATTGCTATCACTTCTGGTCCGGTCTCGGCAAGATGGAAGATCTGGACCTGCTCCATCCGGGCGAACTGGCCCACGTGCATTTCCAGGACGTGCCCGATATGCCGCGCGAGTTGTTGGACAATACGA
>Ga0157370_10006977_pt1 | contig 12338 bp, 6 predicted proteins | sample C35metaG_FD_113463 | JGI IMG/M metagenome (GOLD analysis project Ga0157370, IMG submission 113463) | Corn rhizosphere microbial communities from Kellogg Biological Station, Michigan, USA - C3-5 metaG | ecosystem: Host-associated > Plants > Roots > Rhizosphere > Soil | place: USA: Michigan...
CGGCCTTTGTCCGAGGTGATTTCCCCCTCGATCTTGCCGTCGATGATCATGTCGTTGGAAAAGCGGATGGAACCGATGATTTCGATGCCGTTGGAAAGAACGTTTGTCGGATTTGCCATGACTCGGGAAAAGGAGCAAAGGATGGTGGCATTGGCAAGTGGCAATGCGGATTAATGAGAGAGTATCTCAACTTACCGAGCGCTCCCACTCCAGGATCGCACCCAGGCTGAGGGTCCAGAGATTATGCAGTTCCTGCATGCGGGCGGGAGCCAGTTCCGGGGGAGTGGGCTGGCCGTGTTCCAGAATGAAAAGTTTGGAGCAGAGCTGCTTGCAGCCAAAGTTCGAAAGCATGCCGCGCAGGGAGTGCGAGACGCGTTTCGCCTGATCGAAATCTCCGGCGCTCAGGGCGGTGGAAATTTCTGCCAGACGGCGGGGTGTTTCTTCGATCACGTCGTGCAGGATGCCGCGAAACTCATCCAGGCCGATATCAATGAAGGGCTCAAGCTGCTCATGATCGATGAGTGGTAAATCCGGGGAGTCGGTCATTTATGTCGTAATCGTGAAGGATTGATAAATCGCCGTGAGGGTTTCCTTGAGACGGGCGAGGGTGATGGGTTTCGAAAGGTAGCCATCCATGCCGGAGGCTGCGGCGGCATCCTTGTCTTCCTGAAAGGCGTTAGCAGTCAAGGCGATGATGCGTGGCCTTTTTGGGAGTTGGAGTGAATGAATGGTGCGGCTGGCTTCCAGGCCGTCCATGACAGGCATTTGGAGATCCATCAGGACAACATCGAATTCCCTGAGCTGCACGGCTTCCACCGCCAGCTGGCCGTTATCGACGACTTCCGGCTGGATTCCCAAGCGATTGAGCAGGAGGCGCGCCACTTTTTGGTTGTTGATATTGTCCTCCGCGATGAGGACCCGGAGGTTGGCGAGCTGCGCGTCTCCCACATCCGCCACGGTGGCTGTTTGCTTGGTGCTGCGGAAGATACGTCCCAGAACGGCGTGGACGGAGGTGGGCCAGAAGGGCTTGTTGATCGTTTCGTGGAAAAGTTTCTGCACGTCTTCCGGGTAGCCGGTGCCGGGACCGGTAAGGACGAATTTGGTGGTTTCCGCGGAAGGCAGGGACCGGAGGTAGCGGACGAACTCCAGCGCATCCATATCCGGCAGAGTGTAGTCCGTGACCACCAGATCGAAGGGACCGAGATTCTGCCAGAGGGTGACGGCAGCCTGGGCAGTGGATGCGGCGGAACAGGGGATGTGCCAGTTATTGAAGATCTCCTCCAATGTGCGCCGGTTCAGCTCATGATCATCCACGATGAGGACTCGAAAGCCAGACATGCCCGGCAGGGGTGCGATGAGTTCCGGCAGTGCGGCGGGAGCGGAGGAAAGATTGACGGAAGCGGTGAAGATGGTGCCTTTTCCTTGAGCGCTTTCCACATGGATGTCTCCCCCCATCAGTTGGGTGAGGCGCTTGCTGATGGCCAGGCCCAGGCCGGAGCCTCCGAAGCGGCGGGTGGTGGAGGAGTCCTCCTGGACGAAAGGCTTGAAGAGCTTGTCCAATGAATCCGGGGCGATGCCGATGCCGGAATCCTGAACGCGGAAGTGGATGAACCATTTGCCATCGAGGCGTTGCTCCCCTGTGATGCCCAGGAAAACATAGCCCTTGGGTGTGAACTTGATGGCATTCCCCAGCAGGTTCACGAGGACCTGCCGGATGCGCGAGCTGTCTCCCATCAACTGTAAAGGTAATTGGGGAGAAATGTGGCAAGCCATCTCGATGTCTTTCCCCATGGCGCTTACGCGCACCACATCGAAGGCTTCCCGGCAGATTTCCGGCAGTGAGAAAGAGGAGTTTTCCAGTTCCACCTTCCCGCTTTCGATGCGGGAGTAGTCCAGAATGTCATTGATCAGCTCCAGCAGGAAGTGGCTGGAGCGCAGAATGGTTTCTGCATAATCGCGCTGCTGGGCATTGAGATGGGTGGTCTCCATCAGGGAGGCCATGCCGATAACGGCATTGAGCGGCGTGCGGATTTCATGACTCATGGTCGCCAGGAATGTGCTCTTCGCCCGGCTGGCTTTTTCCGCCACTCCGGCGGCGATGTTTGCCTCGTCCCGCGCGAGTCGAAGGGCATCGGACTCATTCTGGGCGACCATCCGCAGGCCGATGTTGGCCGCAGCGGAACGCAGGATGGCCACTTCCCAGGATTCCCACTCGCGGTCTTCACTGCAGGAGTCAAAACCCATGAAGCCCCAAAAAGTATCTCCTACAAAGATAGGCACGACTACCAGCGCCTGGGTGCCCTGTGCCTGGAGGAGTGCCTTTTCCGTCTCCGGCATTTCCCGCACGATGCTGCAGATGTCATGCCCGGCTGCCAGGACATCCCGCCAGCGTCCAAGGCCCAATTCATGCATGGGCAGGGATTGGAGGGCGGGGTTCTTGATCCGGGGAAAGGGAATTTGTGCGTTCCATTCCGCCAGTTGGCTCATCACATGCCCGAGTTGACCACTGGGCTGATGGACGCGGAAAATGTATGCCTGATCCACATTCGAGGCGCGGCCGAGCGCCTCCAATACCTCGCCCCACACGCTGTCATGCAGGTCTGAGGAGAGAAGGGTACTGCTGATGGCCGCCACCGCTTCCAGCAGTTTCGCGGAGCGGCGGGTGCGGGTGATATCCCGCTCGATCACGGTGAATCCTGTTAGATGGCCCTGTTTGTCATGCAGTGGCTGGCACTCCACGTGCACCAGATAGGCACGGCCATCCTTGCGATAGTTGACGATTTCGGATTCGAATCCATTACCGTTGCGGATTTTTTCTGTGACGGGATTGGCCGCATTTCCGCCGGTGAGGAAAACTTCAGGCACTTGGCCGATGACTTCCTCCTTCGAGTAGCCGCTGATGCGGGAGAAGCCTTCATTCACCCATTCGATTTGACCTTGGGCATTGGTGATGAATACGGAGTTGTCCGTCCGCTTGGCCACCAGCGCCAGCCGGTTTGCTTCCTCGCGGCTTTGCAGCAGGGCCTGCTCGGAGTGCTTGGCTTCTGTGAGATCGATGACGGCGAGAATGGAGCCGGCGCGTTTTCCACTTTCGGAGAGGGGGGCGGAAAATGCCTGCACAGGAATGCAAGTACCATCCGGGCGCTGCATCACCGCCTCGTGGCCCATCCGATTGGCAGGGATGGCCCCGGGAAACTTCAGCAGGGCGTCCATTTTGGTCCCGATGATTTTCGTATCCGGGTAGCAGGACATGCGGATGAAGCTCGGGTTGGCATAGGTGAGCGTGCCATCCGCACTGATCACTGCCAGGCCATTGGGCACGGACTCCATGACGTGGAGGGCGAAGCGGCGCTGCCGGTCGATCTCATGCCGGATGCGGTAGCTTTCATCAATATTGAGAATGGTGCCTGCCACGCGTGCGCGGCGGTTTTCAAGATCCGCATTGAGGATACGGCCACGCAGCATGAACCAATACCAGCGGCCCTGGCGGTCTTTCAATCGGATTTCCGCCTCGGTGGGAGGCAGGGAGGGGTCCGCAGGGCGGCGCAGCATCTGCTGGATCTGATAGCGGTCTTCCGGGTGGATCACCCGCCAGATCTGCATCAGGGAAAACCCTTTGTGGTTCAAGTCCCAGCCGAGTGTGGAAAGCACTTTGTGGCCGCTGCTGAGATGGAGTTTTTTGTGAAACCATTCCCAGGTATCGAAACCGGAAGCATCCATCGCGTCCGACAGGCGTTCTGATAGATCGTCCACCTTCAGGGCATTCCGGATGGAAATAAGATGGAACATATAAAGTGCCTGAAGGAGGCAGGCGACGGAGAAGGTGATGGCCATGGCCGCCAGACGGCGTGAGGCCCAGGGAATCATCCATGCCTTTGCCGGATAATCCACAGCCAGGATGGAGACGATGCGGTTGGCTTTATCCTGCAGCGGCACCATGGCGGTGAACCAGGTGCCCCAGGCATCCGTATCCGGCCCCTCGAAGGTGGATTGCCCCGCCATGGCTCCCGTCCATTTGGCCGGGTAGTCCTGATGTTCCATGCCGGGAGGGGAAAAATCCGGTGAGGATACCGGCTCCGCATCCACCAGATAGACCATCCGGCTGTTCTTGCGGATGCCGGATAGATAGACGAAGCGGGTCTGGGGTAAAGCCTGGCGGATGGCTACCAGTCTGGCTTGCAGGGCTTTGTAGGCGTCCGTGTTTTCTTCGCCCGGCTGGCCCCGGAGTTGAGTGATGAGATTCATATCCAAGCTGGCGGAGCCCAGCTTGATGGCGCTCAGCAGGGTGTCCTGTTTCTCCACCTGGACCTGGCTGCCCAGCCAGTGGGCCAGCCAGGCGCCATTGGCCAGAGTGATGAGGGCTGCGGTGAAGACCACCGCTCCACCGATCACGTGGCGGCGGCGCAAGCCCTCTGCCAGCATGGCTTTCATGGGAGCCAGCATGGCGGTCCAGATGGTGAGGCTGAAAATAATGGAACTAACTGCCGCCGCAGCGAAGGCGATCTCCAGGTAAATACGATCCACCTTCTGCTCATCGCCCAGGAGATCATACGCCATTTCCACGGGGCCGGGCTGGAAACAGATCAGCGTTAGAAACGAGAACAGGGTGCCACAGGAAAGCCGTGCAAATACGCCGCGCTTTGCCGTAGCCTGCACCTGCCAGCCGCAAAAAAAGGCGGCGGCAATGGCGGGGACGAGAAACTGCGGGGTGGACTGCGCCCTTACCCCGATGCTGAAGGTGACGCCGAAAATCACCAGTCCGGCCAGCCATTTTAAAATATCCCAGCGCGTAGGGCGTTCGCTGAAGCTGTGCAGCAGATGGACTACGATACTGCTGATGAATACTGCTCCAAGAATGCGTTCCGCCTGATCCACGTTATGGATTTCATCCACCAGAAAACGCGCAAACTCCGCCCATAACCGGAGAGCCAAGGTGGCCAGGCCAAGAGCCAGGAGGCACCCATTGATGCGGGTGGGCTTGTCACGTGACAGCCAGATCAGGGAACAAGCTCCTGCTGCTGAAGACAGCAGGGCTAACCCGATCAAGAAAATGACATAATCCATGAGTGGGGGGAAGAGCAGTAGGAAAATGAGCCTATCGTTAAGAGAAGTCTATGTCTTCTAATGGAAATCCGAGTTAACTGTCAATTCTCATTAACGATCTAGGGCTTATGGTGGATGTGGGATTTTCAAAAAAATGCATGGAATGAATGATGATTTTCGCTAGGGATGGAAAGCCCATTCGCTTGCAGCCATGCCGAAAGTCACCATTACCGTTCCCGAGAAAACTCCGCAGCCTTATCGTTTCCAGTTGGACCGCGAGGTCGTAACCTTGGGAAGGGGCGCGGATAACGATATTGTGATTGATTCCGGTTCGGTCTCCGTGATCCATGCTGAAATGCACCGGGTGCAGGGTGGCTATGAATTAAGGGATTTGGAATCGACGAATGGCATTTCCCTGGATGGTGAACGCATGGATGTTGTTTCACTGAAGACGGGGGGGGATGTAAAGCTTGGTGAGGTCAGTTTTGAATTCGCTCTTACCGGGCATGAAATTGAGATTTTGCGGAGTGAGAACACCTTGCCAGTGGCTCAACTGGTGAGTGTGGAATCGACTCCTGTTCCCAAAGTCGTGGTCAAGGATACTGCGGATGAGGAGGATGAAGAGGAGGCCGGAACTGGGGCAGGATTTGGAAAAATCCTGGTGCTGTTGCTTCTGATGATCGCTGCCTTCGGCGTGGGTCTGGGTGTCCGCTATCATAAGGAGACAGGCCGTTCCTTTCTTGAGGATGTGCGTGCAAGGCACGCTTCAGCCGCGCCTGCCGCAAAGTAACGTGCTTCGCGCTTGGATTGTGGACCCTACGGGTTCACTTTCCTGCTGTTCATGAAGAAAGATCGTATCGACGCCCTGCTGGTCACCCGTGGACTCTGTGACTCCCGTGAGCAGGCCAAGCGCCTTGTCCTGGCCGGAGAAGTGCGGAGTGAGGGCCGTGTGATCGATAAGCCGAGTGCGAAATTGCCGGAGGATGCTCCTCTGGAGTTGAAGGAAAAACCACGTTTCGTAGGCCGGGGAGGGCTGAAACTGGAGGGGGCGATGGATGCTTTCCAGATCGATCCCACAGGCTGGATCTGTCTGGATGTGGGAGCGTCCACAGGCGGCTTTACGGATTGTCTCTTACAACGGGGGGCCATCCGGGTGCATGCGGTGGATGTGGGGACGAATCAACTGGTGTGGAAACTGCGGAATGATCCACGGGTGATTGTCAAAGAGCAGTTCAATGCCCGCCACATGGTTCCCGAAGATATTGGGGAAAGGCCGCGTCTTGCGGTGATGGATCTCTCATTCATTTCCCTGACCAAGGTTTTACCGGCTGTTTTCGGCGTTTTGGAACCGGGGGTGGGCAGTGTGGTCTGCCTGATCAAGCCGCAGTTTGAGCTGCAGCGTGAGGATATTTCAAAGGGCGGCATCGTCCGGGATACGGCACTGCATGAGCGGGCCGTGGAGAAAATCCGCCTTTTTGCTACAGAGGAGCATGGCTGCGAGTGGCGGGGACTCATTCCTTCTCCCATTACGGGCACGGATGGGAATCAGGAATTTTTAGCATGGATCGGACTTCCATCTGCTGAGGAAAGCTGAGAAAACCAAGGCGTTCCTCCCACATGAAATACGAGCTGATCCATCGCACCCAGTACGTTTACGATGGCGCGGTCACGGTTTCGCATCATCTGGCCCGCCTTGCGCCGCGCCGGTTGCCTTCACAGCTTTGTCCGTGGCATCATCTGGAGATCACTCCGGTGCCGGTGGGTAGGGGAATCCATGGAGATTCCTATGGGAACATCACCGCTTACTTCGAGATCGAGGGCATTCACAGTGAACTGGTGGTGGTGGCGCACAGTTTTGTGGAGGTCATTCCAACGATTCACCCTGATCCTGCCTCGACACCTGCATGGGAAACGATCCGCAATGAATGCCTAGCCAATCGGCTGACTCCCGGCTCGGAGGCCGGGGCCTTCCGTTTCGCCTCTCCCATGGTGCCTGTGTCCAAGGATCTGGCGGATTATGCCCGCCCTGAATTTCCCCCGGGCAGACCGATCCTGCAGGCGGTGGTGGGGCTGACGACTAAAATTTATCGTGAGTTCAAGTTCGATACCCGTGCCACGGATGTTGCTACGCCGGTCACGGAAGTGCTGAAAAAGCGGGCGGGGGTTTGCCAGGACTTCGCCCACCTTATGCTTGGCTGTCTGCGTTCCCTGGGGCTTCCGGCGCGCTATGTGAGCGGGTATCTGGAAACTAAGCCTCCGCCGGGCTTGGTTCGCCTTACCGGTGCGGATGCTTCCCACGCATGGGTTTCAGTATTTTGTGGCGAGAAGGTAGGCTGGGTGGATGCAGATCCCACCAACAATGTGCTACCCGGGGAAAGGCATATTACCGTGGCGTGGGGTCGTGATTTCTCCGATGTCAGCCCGCTGCGTGGCGTTACGCTGGGTGCGGGGGGGCAGACCCTCAAGGTAGCTGTGGATGTGATCCCACGGCCAGATTTGTAAATCCGACCGATGAAGGTTCAAAACGTTCAAAATAAAATCGGAATTTTCCCGTTATGGCCGATTTAGGGTGAAGGTGGCCGGGAAAGGGGAGCTAAATAGCTTCTAAAAGTGAAATTTCCCGTCCATCTTTCATTCAACGAAAGGCGACAGTGCGCTTCGGCAAGCTGAAACCTTCCGTGACATATTCTCAGTTGAAGAGACTGATTTACCATCAGGCTAAATATAACATCCGGGGGGAGGTTGTATCGGAGCCGGTAAATCTGACTCGGAAACACAAGGGGGGAAAATGTGCAACGTCAGGTGCGGGTCTGCAAAGGCCCGCACCTGCTGTGTTTTCGGGGTGTGACGTGGATCTGAAACGTGGCGGCGGATTCCATCCGCCATGTCGAGATGAATAAGGGCAACACGCGATTCCATATCTTCCTTAAAAGAGAGGGGCATGGCGGATGGAATCCGCCGCCACGTTTTACCCCAGCCTATTTGCTCACTCTGGCAGCGTTACCTGCAGGACGGTGCTATCGACCGTTGCGGTGAGTGGCGCGCTGTCGCGGGGAATGAGAAGGAATTGACCTTTGCCGAACTTTCGGCCGGACTGACTTTCCAACTCACCTTCGACCACGGAGAGGATGGAGAACCGCCCAGCCTGGGGATTTCCGATGGAGCCTCCTGTGACGAGGGGCTTCTTATCCGTTTTGAAATAAGCGCAGGTGGCCAGGTTGTCGCCAGCCGGGGTGTCCATCTCCGGCTCGAAGTCATTGAAATCGATGCTGGCCAAGGATTCTTCCACGTGGAGTTGACGCGGTTTTCCATCGAGACCCAGACGGTTCCAGTCGAATACGCGGTAGGTGGTGTCCGAGTTCTGTTGGATCTCGTGGATGAAAAAACCGGCTCCGATGGCGTGGAGGCGGCCGGAAGCGATGAAGATGGAGTCGCCCGCCTTCGGCGAAACCGCGTGGACTGCCTGCTCGACGGTGCCGTCTTCGATGGCTTTCTCGAAATCAGCGCGTGTGATGCCATTCTTCAGGCCCACATAGAGCTTTGCCCCGGGATCACAATCCGCGATGTACCACATCTCTGTCTTGGGCTCTCCGCCCAGATTTTTTGCGAGGTGGACAGGTGGGTGGACCTGGATGGATAGATCGTCCCGGGCGTCCAGCACCTTGATGAGGATTGGAAAACGCGGGTGGTCCAGGAAGCCGGTGCCGAAGATTTCCTCGCGGCGGGTGGTCCATAATTCATGAAGAGAGGTGCCAGCCCATTCTCCGCTATCCACGATGGACTGCTCATCCTCGCGATCCACGATTTCCCAGGATTCACCGTACGGCTGATCGGGATCGGGGAGGCTGCGGCCATAGACTGTTTCCAATTCGCGTCCTCCCCAGACGCGCTGCATGTAAAGGGGGCTGAAAGTGATCGGTTCCACGGGCGCAGGTTATATGGGCCACGGGAGAATTTGCAAATGCGGAACATCTATCGGTTGACCCATCACCACCTTGCGGCGAAGTTCAACGTGCGTTGCCTGATCCTGAGACACAAAATCCCTCCGAAGTATCGCCTCCACGGAAGCGGCATAAATGGCGTGTGTGGTTGATCGTTTTACTGTTACTTATTCTGGGCTTGATTTGGCTGAATGGGCCGGGACTGCGTTTCCTTGCTCCACGAATCGCCACGCATTTCCTGGAAAAGTCCGGGCTGCGGGGGAATTTCAAGCTCTCTGGAAATCTGGTGGGTGGCCTGTCCCTGCAGGATCTGAAAATCGAAAGTGACAAGGGGTTGGCGAAGCTGGTGATCGAGAACATCGAGCCGGATTATGATTTCAACGGACTAAGGAAAGGAGAGCTGAAAGGGCTCACCGTCTCCGGTGTGCATGCAGATCTGCGGCTGGGCGTGGAAAGTGAGAAGAAGCCCGAGGAAAAACCGCCACTGGACCTGAAGGCGCTGGTGCAGACCATACGGGACGCACAGGCGAAGTTTCGCCCGATCCGCGTGGAAGTGAAGGACATCCAAGTGTCTGCCACCAAGGAAGGGAAACCGGTTTTCGTCTTGGCCTCCAGCAACATCACACACGTGGCCGGCACGGAGAGTCTGAATGTGTCACTGGGCACCGTGACGGATCCGAAGGGAAAGGTCTGGCCTGCCCAGCAATCGGAAATCGTGTGGACACAGGATCAGCTAACGATTGCACGGATCGATCCCATGCCCTCTGTGGGAATCCGGGACCTGGCGCTGCTAACGCCGGCCGGTGGGGAGCCATCCCTGAATGCAGACATTCTATTGGATCAAGGCACGTTCAAACTGGTGAGCACACCGGGATTTGCAACGGCGGATCTTTCCCTGAGCGAAGGCAGCGTGCAGGTGGATCGCCTGGCGGATACGCTGGGTTTCCCGATTCCTGCCGTGGCCACCCTGGGTGTCCTGGATGTCCATCTGGAAAAACTCCTGCCTGATCCGGCAGCGGCCACCGGTCATGCCAAGCTCCGGCTAACAAATATTTCCTCCAGTGGCTGGGATGCGCGCGAGGTGGGGCTGGAAGCCACTCTGGAAGGGGAGAAGGCGACGGTGGCGGTGCGTGCCCAAGCGCTGACGACGCCCATCACTCTGGATGCCACGGCTCCCATTTCCCGTGAGGATGGGAAATTTCTGCTAGGTGAGACCACGGGCACAATGAAGGTGGCGAATGTTCCGGCAATGATCCGCGAACTGGCGAAGAAAATTCCCGCCATCGATCCCGAGGCTCCGGTGCCCGGATCTGCTGTGGATGGAACTTTCCGTGTGGCCTTTACCGATAACAAACCCGGCCCGATTACAGCGGATCTGATCCTGCAGCCGGAGGATATAAAGGCAGCGTCTCCGGTGGCCATCAAGGCGCGCTGGGTGGACAAGTCTCCTCTAACTGCTGAAGCTTCGATCGAAGGTCTGAAGCTGGATGCCTCCTATGATGCAAACGCGGGAATCTATCAGGGGGTGGTGGATCTGGATGGATTTACCAATTCCAGAATCGATCCCTGGCTGGCGATCATGCGGGTAAAGGCTGGCGGGGTGGCTGTTCTATCAGGCCATTGGGAAGGGCGGGGTGAGGTGAAGACGGGCATCCATACGGGAAAACTCTCCCTGACGAATGCCACGTGGAAACAGCCGGAGGCCGAGCAGATCTCCGCCGTGGGTGGCGTCACTTACAATTGGCCGGGACAGTTTGAAACCCAGGGACTGAGTCTCAAGGCCGGCACCCAGGAAATCTCACTGGAGGCCAACCTCAAGAATGGCCTGCTGCAGATGCAGCGTCTGCTGTGGAAAGATGGTGAGCAGGAAATGGCCAGCGGCATGGCTAGCTTGCCGGTGCCAGCGGATTTTGCCCAGTGGCGGGAAACGCTGGCCTCGGACAATCGCCCGCTGCAGGTGCAGATTGAATCCCGCGTGCTTTCCTTGTCCGTGCTGAAGCCATGGGTGCCTGCTGCCTCCAAGCTGGCTCCCGGCTCCACCGGGCAGCTTCAGATCGGCGTTTCCGGCACCTATGCCGTGCCCGTCTTGAATGCCAGGCTGGAGGCGCGGGATCTGCGTTCACCCGAGCAGCCGGGGCTGCCTCCTGCGGATCTCAAGCTGGTGGTGGGGGGGGATGAAGGGAAGCTCCACGTGGAGGGGGAGGCCACTGCGCCCGATTTCCCAGCCGCCACCTTCAAGGCGGATATGCCATTCACACCCGGCCAATGGGCTGCCGAGCCGGAAAAAATCACACGTGAGCCACTCACAGCGCGGCTCTACTTGCCACGGCTGGATATTTCCCGGTTCGCCAGCCTGGTGAAGCCGGTGGAAAAGCTCACGGGCACTCTCACAGGAAATGTCACCGTGACCGGAACCGTGGGCAAGCCGGAGCCGAAGGGGGAACTGGCCCTCAGCGGTGGTGCGGTGGACTTCAAGGACGACTCCCTGCCGGATCTTTCCGCCATCAATGCGGAGGTGAATATGAATCTCCAGCAGATCCAGCTCAAGACCCTGCGCTCCACCATCGCGGGAGGCGCGCTGACAGGGGATGGGACTGCGGCCATCAAGGAGGGGAAACTGGGCGACTTGAATTTCCGCCTGCGTGGCGACCATTTGCCACTGATGCGGAATGATTCCCTGATTGTGCGGGCCATGGCGGATTTGCGCCTGCAGGGGACTTATGAAAGTGCCACTCTATCAGGCTATGTGGCCACGGTGGACAGTGTGTTTTTCAAGGACATCGAGATTCTGCCCATCGGCACTCCTTTCACCGCTCCCTCCGCTGCCTCGCTGCCGAAGACGGATGCTCCCAAAAATCCGACTGCGGGAGTGCCCGAGCCATTCAGAAACTGGAAATTGAACGTGGATATCCGCACGCAGGACCCTTTCCTGGTCCGTGGAAATCTGGCCACTGGCTCCGCCACGGGGCGCATCAAGGTGGGAGGGACCTTGGGTAGCCCGGCGCCGGATGGTGCGGTGAAGATCCGCGATGTGCGGGCATCGCTGCCATTCAGCACGTTGCAGGTGCGGGAGGGCTACCTGCGCTTCACGCCGCAGACCGGGTTTGATCCTGTTTTGGAAATCCGGGGGAATGCGGAGCCGCGCCCTTACCGGGTGGATGTTTACGTTTACGGAAACCTCTCGAATCCGCAACTGGTGCTCACCTCCAATCCTCCGCTGCCGGAGAATGAGATCATGACCCTGCTGGCCACAGGAACCACCACCTCTGGATTGGAAGATCCGCAGGCGGCTTCCTCACGTGCCATGCAGTTGCTGGCAGAGGAACTGCGGCGCGGGCGGTTCGGTGTGGGCCA
>Ga0157370_10006979_pt1 | contig 12337 bp, 11 predicted proteins | sample C35metaG_FD_113463 | JGI IMG/M metagenome (GOLD analysis project Ga0157370, IMG submission 113463) | Corn rhizosphere microbial communities from Kellogg Biological Station, Michigan, USA - C3-5 metaG | ecosystem: Host-associated > Plants > Roots > Rhizosphere > Soil | place: USA: Michigan...
AGTCAGATGCTCTATCCGTTGAGCTACGAGCGCTTGAAGGGCACCGCCAAGCGTACAGGGTCCGCCGGACCGCCCGCGTTCGTCCTCCAGGCCGGGCATTGGCCCAAGTCAGCCCGCCCAACAGCCGGCGCCCGATCACCCCAACAAGGTCAGAACGGGACGGCGGCGGCTGCGGCCTCGTCGATCGCCTCCGGCGGAGCCGCCGTGACCTTGCGCCGAGGCAACAGCAGGACCGGAATGAACGTGAAGCACACCAGGATGAGCCCGACGGTGAACGTCATCGCGTACGAATGCCCGGCATCGATCAGACCCTGCACAAAGCCCGACGGCTTACCGGTCTGAGCCTGCGCCGCTGATCCGGCCGTGTTGTACGCGATCGCCGGCCCGGCGACCGAAGACGACTTGATCTCGTTTGTCAACACCACCGACATCACTGCCGCACCGACCGAGCTCGCGATCTGCTGCGTGATGTTCATCAGCGTTGAGCCCCGCGCGATCGTCGGGCCGGTCAACGTCTGCAGCGACGCGGTAAACAAAGGCATCATCGTCAGGCCCATACCGAGCCCGGCGACGAACAGTGCACCCAGCAGCAACGCAAGAGACGTGTGCGGATCGACCTGGGTGAACACCGCCATCCCGGCCACGATCAGCACCAGTCCGGGCGCCACCACGTTGCGGATCGCGGTGCGGTCGGCAAGCGTCCCGGCCAGTGGCATGGTCAGCATCGCCCCGAACCCTTGCGGCGCCATCAACAGACCTGCGTGCAACGTGGTCTCGCCGCGCACCTGCAAGAAGTAGCTCGGGTACAGCAGCGCCGCGCCGAAGAACGCCACCGCGAAGATGAACATCCCGGTCGTCGACAGGGTCAACTGCTTGTTCTTGAACAAGCGCAGGTCGATCAGCGGGTGCTCGGGCCGGAAGGCGTGGAAGACAAAGAGCACCACGAGCACCAGCCCAACAAACCCAGGCACCAACACCCGCGTCGCCGCAACCGTCCCCTCGGCCGGGATCGACGAGACGCCGAACAGAAACAACGCCAATCCGGGCGAGAGCAACAGCATGCCGAGGAAGTCGAACGACTCCGACGGGCTCGGTGCATCCTTTGGCAGAGCCAAGAACGCGTACACCAGCGCGCATACACCGATGGGCACGTTGATCAGGAAGATCCAGTGCCAGCTCGCCGCTTCGATCAGCCAGCCACCGAGGATCGGGCCGGCGATCGGGCCGAGCAGCATCGGCACGCCGAGCACGGCCATCACGCGGCCCACCCGCTCCGGCCCGGCCGCCCGCGTCATGATCGTCATGCCGACCGGCATCAGCATGCCGCCGCCGAGGCCCTGCAGCACCCTGAAGGTGATCAGCGACCCGATGTTCCACGCCGTGCTGCACAGCGCCGAGCCGCAGACGAACAGCAGCAGCGCCATCATGTAGAGCCGCTTCGTGCCGAACCGGTCGGCCGCCCACCCCGACAGCGGAATCACCGTCGCGAGCGCAAGCGTGTACCCCGTCATCGTCCAGGCGACGTTCGCGTAGCTGGTCTTGAAAACCGTCTGGAACGTCGGAAGCGCGACGCTTACCACGGTGATGTCGAGAATCGACATGATCGCGCCGAGCACGACGACGCCAGCCACCTTCAGGACAGCGGCGTCGAGCTTCACAGCAGAGGTCGCGGTTGCAGTAGGCGATTCAGTCACCCGCTGCACTTTACGATGCGGCGTCTGAGTGCGAGAGCAATGCGGCCAAAGACGAAAGGACGTCGCCTGCGTCCTCGCCGTCCGCGACCAACTCGACCTCGTCGCCGCGTGCGACATCAAGGGCCAGGACGGCGAGAATGCTGCGCGCGTCGACGGTCGCCGACCCGGCGGCGTCCGACTTTGAAAGCAAGATCGGCAGGCCGGAGTCAATGACAGCCTGCACGAACACGGCGGCCGGGCGCGCGTGCAGACCGACCGGCGAAGCGACGACGACCCGGACCGACGCCATGACGATCTCCCCGCGTGAACGACGGGCCGAGCATGAGGAGCGGAGGCTCCGGGATTTGAACCCGGGAGGGGCGATTAACCCCAACCGCATTAGCAGTGCGGCGCCATAGACCGGACTAGGCGAAGCCTCCAATACTGCGGCGTACAGGCTACCTGGTGCGGGAGGGTTGTCGGTGCCACGGTCCAGACTCCGGGACGTCGAAGGGAGAAAGATCATGGCGGACGCCGCAGCGGTCGACGTGCGACCGGTCACTCCTGAGCTGTGGTCCGACCTCGAGCGGTTCTTCGGGCCGTCCGGGGCTTACTCCAATTGTTGGTGCGCGTTCTTCCGCGTCCGGTCGAAGGACTTCGACGCCGGCTGCCGCGAAAACGGCAAGGCCAACCGCGAGCTGCTGCGCCGGCTCACGCTTGAAGGTGCCGTCCCGGGCCTGCTCGCCTACCGCGACGACACTCCCGCTGGCTGGGTCTCGGTCGCGCCGCGTGAGCAGTTTGTGCGAGTCGGCAACTCCAAGCTGCTCAGGCCCGAAGACGCCAAGGCAGCTGACGAGCAAGGCGTCTGGTCGGTCGTCTGCTTCTGGACCCCCCGCGCCAACCGCCGCCAAGGCATCAGCGCTGCGCTGCTCGAAGCCGCGGTCGACTACGCCTACACGAACGGCGCCAACGCGGTCGAGGGCTACCCGGTCGACGTCTCCAAGAAGTGGATCGGCGGGGCCGGCATCTACCACGGCACGGTCGGCCAGTTCGAGCGCGCGGGCTTCGTCACCGCACGCCGGCCCAGCGACGCCCGAGCCGTCATGCGCCATCAACGCCGCACACCATAAAGCTGCACACCATAAGTTCGACCGCATGCTCGCCACCGTCCTCGCCTTCGCCGCAGCCGCCGCGCTGCTCACCCTCACACCGGGGCTCGACACGATGTTCGTCGTCCGCACCGCGATCGCGAGCGGGCCGCGGATCGGCATGATCGGCGGCCTCGGTGTCAGCCTCGGCACGCTCACGTGGGGTTGCGCGAGCGCGGTCGGCATCACCGCCGTCCTCGTCGCCTCGCACATCGCTTACGACGCACTGCGCATCGCTGGCGCTGCCTACCTAACCCTCGTCGGCGTGCGCATGCTCTGGCACAGCCGCAAGAACAAGAACAGCCCGGACGTCGACACCAGCGGCCGCGGCTGGGCTCCCGGCAGGGCGACGTCCGGCTTTGAGGCTTTTCGCACTGGCCTTCTCACGAACCTGCTGAACCCGAAGGTCGGCGTCTTCTATGTGACTCTCTTGCCGCAGTTCGTGCCGCGGCACGCTCCGGTGCTCGCCTTCTCGGTGCTGCTCGCGTCAACTCATGTGGTTGAAGGCATTGTCTGGTTCGGCGTGCTGACTGCGGCCACCATGCGGGTGCGCCGGCTGGTCACGAGACCGAAGATCAAGCGCACGCTCGACCGCATCACCGGCTGCGTGTTCATCGGCTTCGGCGCACGGCTCGCGCTCGAGGGCGGCCGGGTGGCCGCGCGTTAGGGTTTCGACCATGAGCGCAGAACGAGGGCAGCCGCAGCCGCGCGCCGACCTACAAGGCGTGCCGACCTACAAGCCCGGGCGGCGGCCGGCCGCGGGTCAGCGCAGCTTCAAGCTCTCGTCGAACGAGTCGCCCTACCCACCGTTGCCGAGCGTGCTCGACGCAATCGCCGAGGCGGCCCACCAGACCAACCGCTATCCCGACCTCGCAGCCACGCCGGTCGTCGAAGCGCTCGCAGAGCGGCTGCAGGTGCCTTCCCCGCACGTTGTTGTCGGCTGCGGCTCGGTCGGAGTCGCCACCCAGATCGTCGAGTCGTTCGCCGGGCCGGGCGACGAGGTGCTCTACGCCTGGCGGTCGTTCGAGGCTTACCCGATCATCGTCCAGGTTGCGGGCGCGAACAGCGTGCGGGTGCCGCTAACGCCGGCGTCGGTTCACGACCTCGAAGCGATGGCCGCCGCGATCACGTCCAAGACCCGCGTGATCTTCGTCTGCAACCCGAACAACCCGACGGGCACCGCCGTGCGGCGACCCGAGCTCGAGGCGTTTCTCGACCGCGTGCCGGCCGACTGCCTGGTCGTGCTCGACGAGGCGTACCGCGAGTTCATCCGCGACGCCGGCGTGCCCGACGGCACCGAGCTCTACCGCGACCGGCCGAACGTCGCGGTCTTGCGCACCTTCTCCAAGGCCTACGGCTTGGCCGGCCTGCGGGTCGGCTTCGCGGTTGCACACGAGAACGTTGCCGATGCGATTCGCATCACGAACGTCCCGTTCTCGGTGAGCGCGATCGCGCAGGCCGCGGCGGTCGCATCGCTGCAACCGACCGCCGAGAAAGAGCTGCTCGAGCGCGTCGACGCCACCGTGCGCGAGCGGGCCAGGGTGCTCGCGGCCCTCCGCGCGACCGGCTGGAAAGTGCCCGACACCGAGGCCAACTTCGTCTGGCTGCCGGCCGGCTCGGCCACTGACGCGCTGGCCGGAGCCTGCGAGGCGGCGGGCGTCGTCGTCCGGCCGTTCTCCGGCGAAGGTGTGCGGGTCACGATCGGCGAGCCCGAGGCGAACGATCTCTTCTTGAAAGTCGCGGACGACGCGGCCTTCGGCCGGTAGCTGTCCGCCCGGCCAGTTGCGAGCCGGTTCTGGACTACCGCAAAGATGCTCCAGGTCGGTCATGCAGATTGATCGTCACGGTCTCTAAGCTCGGCGCTGGCACAAGTTCGTGGACCTCCCCACGCGCTCGGGGTAAATCCCGGGCGCGACTTCACGATGCCGCCGGTCGAAGCTGACAGCGCGCCCGCCCTCGGGCAACCGCCGCACTAAGGTTTCGGTCGATTTGTGCCGAAGCGAAGGTGTGTCATTAGGCCAATCGGACGCGGGCGCGACTCTGAGTGACTTATTGGGCACACTCCGTATAGGGTAGTCAACGAGTGCTACCGCACTCCGCCGAAGGGCCCACGGGGAGGTGGCAAGCCTTGAAGCTCGGGGCTCTATTTCACCTGCCCGCAACCTTGGCGGCGACCTCCACCAAGACCGTTGTGGCGGCGACGCTCCTCGTCGGCGTGACGACCGCGGCGACCGCCAGCGTGGTCGTGATCGGCTCGAGCGCGATCGCGCCGAGCCCACCCTCACAGCCGGCCGCCGGCGGCTCACAGTTCATCGTCACGACACCCGGGAAGACGCCGCTCATCGTCGTCCCCGGCACCAGCAATTCGGCCAAGCCGTCGCCGTCCGGGTCATCGGTCTCGCCGAGCACCGTGCCGCAGATCTCGCCGACGCCCAGCCAGCCGATCTTCGTGCTGCCGACACCAACACCGGCGCCGAACGAGCAGGTCGTCGACGTCGTGCACCAGTCGCCGTTCCCCAGCCAGTCGCCGAGCCCGAGCACGACGCCGAGCCCATCGCCGTCCGAGCCGTCCAAGCCGGGCAAGCCGTCGTCGTCCCCCTCGACGCCACCGCACGGCAGCAAGAGCCCCACGCCGTCGCCGTCCGGGCATTGCGGTGCCTTCACCTCGGCCGAGATCGCCCAGGTGGCGAAGGTCAGCGGGCTGACGCAGACGCAGGTCAAGACGGTCATCAAGGCACACCAGGGCAACTCGTGCTGCTTCCCGGCGCTGAACAACCCGAAGCGGTGCGACTCTGACCCGCAGGAAGACCTAGTCGAGCTGTCGAAGCAGTACGCCGCGAAGCTGAAGAAGGACTCCAAGCACGACGGCGACTCCAAGCACGACAGCGACAAGGGCAAGGCGGCTCAGCCAACCCCCAAGCCGACCCCCAAGCCGACCCCGAAGCCGAGCTCGAAGGCGACCTCGAAGGCCAAGCCGGCAGCCAAGTCGACGCCCAAGGCGCACGGCAAGTCGGTCTGCTCCCGCGCTCGCTGACGCTCCCGGTGAGCCTGCTCGCCGTCCCGCACGCGCGAACTGCCCCCGATCTGCGACGATGGGCGCGGCAGCCCGGAACAGCAGACGCTTACCCGCAGAACTGGTCCGGCGCCACCGTGGTCCGCAGCAGGACACCAGGTCGACGTCCCGTGCGTTGCCTCAACGCGAGGCCCGCGGATCCTCGGCCCGGTCCGCGAACGACCGCGGTCCGGTCCCGAACGCGAGGGACCCTCGCGCCGGCGAGCAGGAGGAGTGGCACGCGTGGTTGCAGTTCCGATCGAGATCGCGGCAGGTTCTGATTTCATCCAGCTGCTCACCCCAGAAGGGGAGCGGCTCGAAAACGCGGAGTATCCACTCGACATCAGCGCCGAAGAGGTGCGCGGGCTGTACCGCGACCTCGCGCTCGTGCGCCGGTTCGACGTCGAGGCGACCGCACTCCAACGGCAGGGCGAGCTCGGCATCTGGGCGCAGTTACTCGGCCAGGAGGCGGCCCAGATCGGTTCGGGCCGGGCCCTGCTGCCTGGCGACATGGTTTTCCCGACCTACCGCGAGCACGGCGTTGCCTGGTGCCGCGGCATCGCCCCCGAGAAGCTGCTCGAGCTCTTCCGCGGCGTGAACTTCGGCGGCTGGGATCCCAACCAGCACAACTTCGCGCTCTACACGATCGTCATCGGCGCCCAGACCCTGCACGCCACCGGTTACGCGATGGGCATGCAGCGCGACGGCAGCGAGGACGCCGTCATCGTCTACTTCGGTGACGGCGCCACCAGCGAGGGCGACGTCAACGAGGCGTTCATCTTCGCGGCGTCGTACAACACGCCGGTCGTCTTCTTCCTGCAGAACAACCAGTGGGCCATTTCGGTGCCCGAAGAACGCCAGTCCCGCATCCCGCTCTACCAGCGGGCGCACGGCTTCGGTTTCCCTGGCGTGCGGGTCGACGGCAACGACGTGCTCGCTTGCCTTGCCGTCACGCGAAAGGCGTTGCAGCACGCCCGCGAGGGTCAGGGGCCGTTCCTCATCGAGGCGTTCACCTATCGCATGGGCGCGCACACGACGTCCGACGACCCCACCCGCTACCGGCTCGCGAGTGAGCTCGAGACCTGGAAACTGCGCGACCCGATCGAGCGCGTGAAGGCCTACCTGTCGCGAAACGGGCTGGCCGACTCGTCGTTCTACGAGTCGGTCGACGCCGAGGGTGCCGAGCTCGCGGCGCGGGTGCGCGAGGCTTGCCTGTCGATGCCCGAACCGAAGCCGCTCGACATCTTCGACCAGGTCTACGCCGGCGGTTCGCCGCTCGTCGACGAAGAGCGCGCCGTTTACGAGAACTACCTCGCCGGCTACGACCACGCTGAAGGCGGTCGCTGATGGCCGGGGTAGCGATCGCGCGCGCGTTGAACATGGGCCTGCGCAAGGCTCTGGAGTCCGACCCCAAGGTAGTGATCATGGGCGAGGACGTCGGCAAGCTGGGCGGCGTCTTCCGGGTTACCGACGGCCTGCAGAAGGACTTCGGCGATGACCGGGTCATGGATACTCCGCTGGCGGAGTCCGGAATCGTCGGAACAGCAGTCGGCCTGGCGATGCGCGGGTACCGGCCGATCTGCGAAATCCAGTTCGACGGCTTCGTGTTTCCCGCCTTCGACCAGATCGTGAGCCAGGTCGCCAAGCTGCACTACCGCTCCGCCGGGCAGGTCAAAGTGCCCATCGTTATTCGCATTCCGTTCGGCGGCGGTATCGGTGCGGTCGAGCACCACAGCGAATCCCCCGAGGCGCTGTTCTCGCATGTGGCCGGCTTGAAGGTGGTCGCGTGCTCGAACGCCGCCGATGCGTTCACGATGATTCAGCAGTCGGTGGCGAGCGACGATCCCGTCATCTTCTTCGAACCCAAGCGCAGGTATTGGGAAAAGTCCGAGCTCGATACGAACGCGCCGCTGGCTGAGGCCGTGCCGCTGCACGCGGCACGCGTCGTCCGCCCTGGTCGTGACCTGACGCTGCTCGCCTACGGACCCATGGTCAAAACTGCTTTGGACGCCGCGAAAGTTGCCGCCGACGAGGGGCACGAGCTCGAGGTGGTCGATGTCCGGTCACTGTCACCGATCGACTGGGAGACCATCGCCGATTCAGTGCGGCACACGAGTCGGTGCGTCGTCGTGCAAGAAGCCCAGGTATTCATGGGTGTCGGTGCCGAGCTCGCGGCGCGCATCACCGAGAAGTGCTTCTTTTCCTTGCAGGCGCCGGTTTTGCGGGTCGGTGGCTTCGCCACACCGTATCCCCCGTCGCGCATGGAGGAGCACTACCTGCCCGACCTCGACCGCGTGCTCGACGCCGTCGATCGTTCGCTCGCCTTCTGACCCCGCTCGCAGCTTCGGAGGTGGATGTGGCTTCGCTCAAGCAATTCAAGCTGCCCGACGTCGGTGAAGGGCTTACCGAGGCCGAGATCGTGCGCTGGCATGTGCAGCCGGGCGACTCGGTGACGCAGAACCAAACCATTTGCGAGATCGAGACGGCGAAGGCGCTGGTCGAGCTGCCGAGCCCGTTCGCGGGCGTCGTCAGCGAACTTCTGGTTAGCGAAGGCACGACGGTCGACGTCGGCACACCGATAATCACTGTCGACGTCTCGTCGACGACTAGCACCGTTGATGTCGCTGGCGACGCTTCAGCTGCGCCGGCGTCGACTCTGGCGTCAACCGAGGCGACTCCGGCTACCGACGAAACGTCGGCCGGTGAGGTCGAGGAATCGCCCGAGGTGAACGAGGGCACCGGCCGTACTTCGGTGCTCGTCGGGTACGGACCGCGCAACGATGCGCCGGTGCGGAGACGGGCTCGTTCTGCGGCACCGGCTGTGCCTGCGCGGACGCCGGCCGCACCGGCGCACGCGTGGCCATCGGTCGCACCATCGGTGGCGGTGCCGAACGGTGCTCCTGCGCAGCCGACTGCCGAACCCGAGGCCGGGCATACCGCGGGCGTGCTGGCGAAACCGCCGGTGCGCAAGCTGGCTCGCGACCTCGGCATCGACATCCAGACTGTGCAGGGCAGCGGGCCAGATGGCACCGTGACGCGGTCTGATGTCGAGGCAGCTTCGCGTTCGACCAGGGCCGAACCGCGAGCGATTCCGCGCGGCGGCGAAGAACGCATTCCCATTCGCGGGGTGCGCAAGGCGACCGCGCAGGCGATGGTGACGAGCGCGTTCACCGTGCCGCACGTCACGGAGTTCACCACCATCGACGTCACGGCGTCGGTGCGCGCGGTCGAGCGGCTGCGCGAGCTGCCAGAGTTCGCAGGCGTGAAGGTGAGCCCGCTTTTGCTTGTGGCGAAGGCAATTCTGCTCAGCGTCGAGCGCTACCCGATGGTCAACTCGATGTGGGACGACCGTAACGAAGAGATCGTTGTCAAGCACTACGTCAACCTCGGGATCGCAGCCGCGACACCGCGCGGACTTGTCGTGCCAAACATCAAGAACGCCGAATCGTTGACGCTGGTGCAGCTCGCGCGAGCGCTGAATGCCCTTGCTGCGACCGCGCGTGAGGGGCGCACCGCGGTTGCCGACATGCAGCACGGCACGTTCACCATCACGAACGTCGGCGTGTTCGGAATCGACACCGGCACACCGATCATCAATCCCGGTGAGGCTGCGATTCTCGCGTTCGGAGCGATTCGCGAACAACCGTGGGTGCATCGCGGCGAGGTGAAGCCGCGGTGGGTGACAACGCTGGGCATGTCGTTTGACCACCGCATCATCGACGGCGAACTAGGGTCACTGTTCTTGCGTGACGTCGCACGGTTCCTCGAAGACCCGGCGTCGTCGTTGCTCGCGCGGTTGTGATGCGGGTAGCCGCGATCCAGCTGCGGGTCGACGACAGCGAGCCTGCGGCTTCACGCGTGGAGCGTGCCGTGTCGCTGGTGCGGGCACAGGCGGGTGCCGATTTGGTGGTATTGCCTGAGCTGTGGGTTCCGGGTGCATTCGGGTACAGCGGGTACGACGCGTCGGCGTCCGCGCTGCCAGGGCCGGTGGTTTCTGCAATTGCTTCCGTTGCAACGGAGATCGGGGCGCACGTCCTTGCGGGAACGTTCATCGAACGTGACGGCACCTCGTTGCACAACACTGCTGTGCTGCTGTCGCCGTCCGGTGAAATCGTGCACGTCTACCGGAAGGTGCATCTCTTCGGCTTCGATCACGGCGAAGCCGAGGTGCTCGCTGCGGGGGACGACGTGTCGACGTACGCCATGCCGGGGCTCACGACAATGGGCATGACGACGTGCTACGACCTGCGGTTTCCGGAGCTGTACCGGATTTTCGTGGGTCAGGGCGCCGAACTGTTCGTCATCCCCACCGGATGGCCGGCGGCCCGGCTCGAGCACTGGCTCGTGCTCACCAAGGCGCGAGCGATCGAAGACCAGGTGTTTCTGATCGGCTGTAATCAGGTCGGCATGCAAGAAGGCGTTGAGTTGGCCGGGCACAGCGTGGTGATCGACCCGTGGGGACGGGTCGTTGCCGAAGCCGGTGTTGAGGAAGAAGTGCTGACGGTCGACATCGACCTCGCACTCGTAGCCAAGACGCGCGCTGAGTTTCCAGTGCTGCGCGATCGCAAGCTCGGATTGCCTCCGCCGCAACGCCTCGTTCCCTGACCACTGGGCGGGAATGCAGGCGGGCCTGTGCACTGGAGATGCGATCAGGTGGACCTTTTCAGCGCCAGGGGCAACCGAATTCGTCCACCTCATCGCACCTCAACTTGGGACGGCGCCCCAACCGCGGCGACCCGCCAGTGGGCACAAATGTACGTGTCCCTTCAGCGCGTCTTCGCCAGCTTTGCCCACTCGGGGAACCGCTGCCCTCGATGCGAGATCAGGTGGACCTTTTCAGCGCTGGGGCAACGGAAATCGTCCACCTCATCTCTGAGTCGCCGCTCTGAGTCGGCGCGGGCGAGGCGGCCACCGGTTCAGGGCGGCGGCCACTCCACTCCGACGCAGTCGCGCAAGGCTGCCGCACCAGAAGCCGTAACCACCAGCACCCGCGGGCGCGCGCTCCGCGCAACCCAGCCGGCGGTCAGAAATCCAGTAAGCAAAGAACGTCCGTGCGCGCCGGCGAGATGCGGACGACGCTCCGTCCAGTCGATACAGCTGCGCACGACATCGCCAGCCGGAAGAGCAACACCGAGCGAGGCGAGTTCACGGCGTCCGGTATCTCGAAGCAGAAAGCCGTTGTCGCCTGAAGGTTCGATCCAGCGCCGGGCAGCCAACGCGTCGGTAACAGCGACTCCGAGCCGGCCAGCGAGGTGGTCGTAGCAACTGCGCGCCTGGCGCAACGCGTGTGCCGCGGTGCCTTCGCGCAGCGAGCGAATCTGCGTAGTCGGCGCCAGCCGCGACACAGACTCGAGCAGTTCAGCGACCGCAGACCCTGCAAGCCGGTAGTAGCGATGCCGCCCCTGCGTTGCGACCGTCAACAGCCCCGCACACACCAGTTGCGCAAGATGCTCGCTCGCAGTTGATGCGCTCACACCGGCTTCAGCGGCCAACGCGGAGGCGGCAAGGTCGCGGCCATCGGACAGCGCGAGCAGCATTCGGCAGCGGCCGGGATCGGCGAGCAACCGGCCGATGGCAGCCAGATCGACGTCACCCGCAGGCGATACAGCGCTAACAGCAGTCACCTCTCGACCGTAACGCCCGCACGCTTCGGGTTTGGCCGAAGTTTTCGGCGGTTAGGGTCGCCGGGTGGCGACGAAGACCGCCGAAAGGGTGCCCGAGCGCGAAACAGAGAAGCGCGCGATCGTGCCGTATCTGCTGGTCCTCGCATCTGCGGTGCTCTGCTACGCAGCGCTCGGGCTCGTGCTCCGGGCGCTGCCGGGATACGTGAACGACACCCTGCACGGCGGCGGAGTGGGCGTCGGTCTCGCCGTCGGCGCGCCGGCGCTCACGGGTGCCGCGCTGCGCCCGATCGGCGGGCGGCTCGCCGACCGGCCCACCTCGAAACCCATCATGGTCATCGGGTCGTTGATCATGACGGCAGGCACTTTCCTGGCCTTGGTCACTTCGCTCGGCGCGCTCATCGCCAGCCGGTTGATCGTCGGCGCCGGCGAAGCACTGATGATGGGCGCGGGCGTGCGCTGGCTGTTACAACTCGCTGGCCAGAACCGGCGCGGCCAGGCGCTCGGACACATCGGCCTCGCCAACTACGCGGGCCTTGCCATCGGCCCAGTGCTCGCCGAGATTCTGGGCTTCAGAACGGAGTCGACTGCGCTGTGGCTGGTCGCGGCCGGGCTACCGATAGCCGGGGCGGCTTTAGCGGCGTCCATCACACAAGACCGAGCCGCGCCCACGCCGGCGCACGAAGCACTGCCGACCGCGCGCCTCTTCCAACTGACACTGAGGCCGGGCATCGGACTCTTGCTGGTCAACGTCGGTTATGTCGCGCTACTCGCGTTCGGCGCCACGGTCGTTACCGGGCACCATCTGCATCTCTCCGCCCTGGTGATCCCGATCTTCGGCAT
>Ga0157370_10006980_pt1 | contig 12337 bp, 7 predicted proteins | sample C35metaG_FD_113463 | JGI IMG/M metagenome (GOLD analysis project Ga0157370, IMG submission 113463) | Corn rhizosphere microbial communities from Kellogg Biological Station, Michigan, USA - C3-5 metaG | ecosystem: Host-associated > Plants > Roots > Rhizosphere > Soil | place: USA: Michigan...
CCGAAGCGCATCATCGCGATCATGGTCGCCACCGTGTCGCAGGGCGGGGGCCTGGCGCGCGCGAGCCTGAGCGACCAGTCGAGCGGCTTCGCCGTGCGCGCGATCACGCGCAACCCCGGCGCGCCGGCGGCGCGCGAGCTGGCTCGGTTAGGCGCGGAGGTGGTCGCCGGCGACGCCGAGGACCGGTCGAGCCTCGAGCGCGCGTTCGCCGGCGCCTACGGTGCCTACTGCGTCACCTTCTTCTGGGCGCACATGTCGCCCGAGCGGGAGAAGGCCGAGGCGATGGCCCAGGCCCAGGCGGCCAAGCGCGCCGGCGTGGAGCACGCCATCTGGTCGACGCTCGAGGACACGCGCCAGTTCGTTCCGTTAGGCGAGACGCGCATCCCGACGCTCATGGGCCACTACAAGGTGCCGCACTTCGACGCCAAGGCCGAGGCCGACGCGTATTTCGCGACGCTCGGCGTGCCGACCACGTACCTGGTGACGTCGTTCTACTGGGACAACTTCATCCACTTCGGCATGAACCCGAAACCGGGCGCCGACGGCGTGCTCGAGATCGCGCTGCCGATGGGCAGCGCAAAACTCTCCGGCATCGCCGCCGAAGACATCGGCAAGTGTGCGTACGGCATCTTCAAGCGCGGGGCGCCGTACATCGGACGCCGCGTCGGAATCGCCGGCGGCCACGTGTCCGGCGCGGAGATGGCGGCGTCGCTCGGCAAGGCGTTAGGCAGGCCCGTGCGCTACGTGGCCGTGCCGCCGGACGTCTATCGCCACCTCGGCTTCCCGGGGGCGGATGAGCTGGGGAACATGTTCCAGATCGATGCCGAGTTTCAGGATCGGTTCATGGCGGCGCGCGACATTCGCGAGGCCAGGGCGCTCAACCCGGCGCTGCAGTCGTTCGACGACTGGGCGAAGGCGCACCGGAAGGAGATCCCGACGTCCTAACGGATGGTCGGCGCGGCGGGAGCCGGGCCGGCCGGCCGGGCGGCGTCATCGCGCGAGCGGCGCGCGCGGAACCACGCGTACACCGGAACGCCCAACACGAGAAACGCGAGCGCGGCGATGGCCTGCGCCGGCGCGGTCGTCACCGCATTCCCGATCATCCAGACCGTGCCGACGACGTAGATCGCCGGCACGATTGGGTATCCCGTCACCCGGTACGGGCGCGGACGGTCGGGCTGCGTGGCGCGCAACCGGAACACCGCGGTCACCGTGAGCGCGAAGAAAATCATGAAGGCAAACACGGCGAGATCGCTCAGCTGGTCGTACGTGCCCGACGTTGCGAGCACCGACGCCCAAGCGGCGAACGCCGCAATGGCCCATCCGGGCACGTGCGATCGCCGCGTGACGCGCCCGAATACGGGAAAGAATTGACGCGTCCGCGCCATCGCGAACAACACGCGTGAGTTGGACAGGAGTCCGCCGTTCATCGTACCGAGCGTCGCGATGATGAACACGAGTGCCGCCAGCTTGGTCGTGTCGCTGGCGAGAAAGCTGCCGACGGCGAGTGCGGCAACCGCCGGCGCCCCCGGATGCAGCGTCGAATTCGCCGACGCGACGGTGGACGCGGGCAGCGCATAGAAGTACGCGGCGTCGATCGCGAGGTACAGCACGATCACGATGAACGTGCCTCCGATGAGCGCGCGCGGCACGTTGCGACCCGGATTCCGGATTTCGCCCGCGGCCATCGGCAGATACGACCATCCGCTGTACGCCCACACCGCGCCCACCAGCGCAGCACCGAATGCCGACACGCTCACCGCGCCGCCCGGCGCTGGCTGCGCAAAGTGCGCCCAGGATCCGCCGCGCGCCGCGGCGAGCGCGCCGGCCACGATGCCGATCACCGCCAACACTTTGATTGTCGCCAGCGCCACCTGCACGCGTCCGCCTGCGCGAACGCCGGCGCAGTTGATGACGGCCAGCATCAGAATCGGCACGATGGCCACGGCTTGCGGCGCGCCGAACGACCAGTGCACATGCACGCCCCACACGGTTCCGGCGACCCGCACCCAGGGGCCGCCTAACGAAACCAGCGGCGACAGGAAGGTCGAGAACGACACGCCGAGGGCGGCCAGCGAGCCGCTGCCGGCGGTGAAGCGCACCCAGCCATAGAGGAAGGCGACCGCGTCGCCGTACGCCGCGCGCAGAAACACGTACTCGCCGCCGGCCTCCGGCATCATCGCCCCCAGCTCGGCGTACGCCAGGGCGCCGAACAGCGTGAGCACGCCGGCCGCCAGCCACGCCGCCAGCACGGCCCACGGGCTGCCTAACTGCTGCGTCATCACCGCGGCTTTGAGCAGCACGCCGGTGCCGACGATGGTCCCGACGACTAACGAAATGGAATCGAGCAGCGACAGCCGGCGCACCAGCCGTCCGCCGCTCGCCCCGTCGCCGCTCCGGCGCAGGCCGGCGGCCGCGGACGGCGACGCCATCATGGCGCGCGCACGATCGTCGCCCTGATGAGATGATCGAGCCGGGGATAATTGCGATCGAGGTAATCGTTGCCGCCCTCGAACACCGGTCCCTGCTTACCGCCGCGCATGCCGCCGCCCGCCGTCTCGCCGTACTCCGAATTCAATCGATCCACCACGTCCATGCCGCGAACGACGGAGCCGAGCGGCGCGAAGCCCTGCGCATCCAGCTGCGGGTTGTCACGCAGGTTGATGTAGATCTGCGTCGTGCGCGTGTCGGGTCCGGTCATCGCGAACGCGCAGGTTCCGCGCGCGTTCGTGTGACGAACGCTGTCGTCGCCAATGCGCTGGTCGCGCCATCGCTGCGCGATTGCGGGATCGCCCGCGATGCCGAATTGCACGATGTATCCGGCGCGCACACGCGAGAACCGCGAGTCATCGAAATATCCGGAGCGCACGAGCTGGTAGAACCGGTCGACGCCGCGAGGCGCCCACGCGCGGACTGCGCCGACCACGAACGCGCCTTTGGTCGTCTCGAAGCGGACGAAGAAGCGATCGGGCGCGCGCGTTTGCCAGAACGCGTTTGACGGATCGCGCAGCACCGTGCGCGCCGGAGCCGCCGCGTTGAACGAAGCGCTCTGCGACCGATGGCATCCCGCGGCTGCGACGCACACCACCGCGAAGGCGATGGCTTCCGCGCACGATCCTGAGCTCCGCACGACACATGATGCGCCATGGACGGGCACGCTGTCCAGTGACATGCCCAACGCCTGGCGCTTGCCTCGCGTCGTGCGCGCCAGCATCATCGGCCAACGCTTCGATCGCCCGGAGGCTGGACCGTGTCCGCTCGCGTCGGATTGTTCGTCGTTGCGTTGGTCATGGGCTCACTCGCGCCGACGCCGCCATCCCATGTGCCGCTGCCGACATTGGCGCCTGGCAACGGCCTCGCGCTCACGCCGCCGATGGGGTGGAACAGCTGGAACCATTTTCACTGCGGCGTCAATGAGCAGATGATCCGCGAGACCGCGGACGCAATGGTATCGAGCGGCATGCGCGACGCCGGTTATCGCTATGTGGTGATCGATGATTGTTGGCAAGTCGCGCGCGATGCCAACGGCGTACTCGTCGCCGATTCGACGCGGTTTCCGCACGGCATCAAGTCGCTCGCCGATTACGTCCACGCGAAGGGATTGTTGTTCGGGATCTATACCGACGCCGGAACCAACACGTGTCAGGGTCGCCCTGGGACCTTCGGCCACGAAGACCTGGATGCGCGCACGTTCGCCGACTGGGGCGTCGACTACGTGAAGGAAGATTGGTGTCACGCCGCGAAGCTCGATGCGCCCACGCAGTACGCAAAGTTCCGCGATGCGCTCGCGCGCACCGGACGCCCGATCGTATTCAGCATCTGCGAATGGGGATCGAATCAGCCGTGGGAGTGGGCGCCCCGCGTCGGCAACCTGTGGCGAACCACGGATGACATCGAAGACACGTGGAGCTCGATGCTGGACAATCTCGACCAGTCGGGCCAACATGCGGCCGCCGCGAGTCCGGGCGCGTGGAACGATCCCGACATGCTCGAGGTGGGCAACGGCGGCATGACCGCCGACGAATATCGCGCGCACTTCAGTTTGTGGGCGATCATGGCTGCGCCGCTCATCGCCGGCAACGACCTGCGCCACATGTCGCCGGAAACCGTGCAGACGCTCACCAACCGCGAGGTGATTGCGGTGGATCAGGATTCGTTAGGCGCGCAGGGCATTCTGGTGTGGGAACGGCCGCCCGAGCTCCAGGTCTGGGCCAAGCCCTTGCGCGACGGCTCGCGCGCGATCGCCTTACTCAACCGCTCGTCCGCGCCGGCGAAGATCACCGCCTCCTTCGCGCGCGCCGGCCTGCGCACCGACTCGGCGCAAATCCGTGACCTCTGGCAGCACAAAAATCTTGGCACGTTCGCCCGTCAGTTCGAGAGCGTCGTCCCCCCGCACGCCGCCATGCTGCTCCGCGCGACACCCGTTCGCTAACGACCTCTTCATCCGCGCCTGTCAGGCTTTGTCCGCTTAGTGTCCGCCTTTGTGCTCGAGCATCGTGAGCGCGCGCTGCAGCGGTGCATCGCTCGGCGCCGAGCGACGGAACGCGCTCGAGTCACCGAACGCGATGGTTGCAATCTGCTGCTCGAGGAGCCGGTCAACCCACGGCTCCGCGGCTTCGAACGTCGCGCGGTCGACGTTCACCCCTGATGCGCGCAGCTCTCGGTAGAACGCTTCGCGCCACTCCGGCAGCACGATGAAATCGCCGCGCACCGTGGTGCGAAGTCCGCGCGCAACGTCGAACAGAGCCGTGCGCGTTTGCGCGGCCTTGGGCGCGAATTCGCGCGCGAGATGCTGCTCGGCGCTCGTGAGTGTGTCCGACGCGACCGTCACATCGGGGGTGATGCCGCCCCCGCCGAGGACCGTGCGTCCGCCGTCGCTCTTGTAGCGCGGCCGGTGCGCAGGCGGCGCGGTATCGGCCAGTGGATTGACCGACGTGTCCGGCGCGCCATCGAACGTGTGCGCGCGCTGGATGCTACGCCCACTCGGCGTGTACCAGCGTCCGGTGGTCAGCTTGAGCGCGTAGCCGCCGTCGAGGTTGAACAGCGACTGCACGACGCCTTTGCCGAACGACGTCTCGCCGACGATCACGGCGCGATCGTGATCTTGCAGCGCGCCGGCGACGATCTCGGATGCCGACGCCGTGTAGTGATCGACGAGCAGCACGACGGGCTCCGATCGCACCAGGGGCGGGATGCGCGCGCGATAGCTCAGTGCCGGTTCGCCGCGTTGTCTGAGCTCGGCGATTTCCTGCCCGGCGCGGAGGAACAGGTTGCTCACCGCCAGCGCCTGCGCCACATCGCCGCCGGGGTTACCGCGCAGGTCGATCACGAACGAGCGTGCACCGCGTTGTTTGAGTCCGGCGACCGCGCTGGCCATCTCGCTGTCCGCGGTCTCGTTGAAGCGCTGCAGCGGAATGTAGCCGGTGTGGTCGCCGATCACCATCGCGAACGGCACGGCCTGCGGCCGGACGATGGCGCGCACGAAGTGTGTGCGGATGGGCGTCGTGATGCCGGCGCGGAGGAACGTGAGGTCGACGCCGGAGCCGGGCTCACCGACGAGCAGCTGCGAGACGCGATCGCGGGGGAGCTTGGCCACGGGCGTGCCGTTGATGGCGACGATCTCGTCGCCGGTCATCACGCCGCCTAACGCAGCCGGCGAGTGCTGGAACACGCCGGTCACCGCGATGCCGCCCGGCTGCCGCTCGAGCGACATGCCTAACCCACCGTACGCGTTGCCGATGTCGTTGCGGAGGAAGCCCGCCATGGCGGTGCGCGAGAACAGGCTCGCGTACGGATCACCGATCGCGCTCACCATGCCGTTCGCCGCCTTCACGAACAGCGAGTCGTCGGAGATCGAGTCGACGCCGCGCGTCGCCACCAGCCGGCGCACTTCGTCGAACAGCCGGGCGCCCCGCTCGTCCCGCTTGCTCTGTCGGCTGGCCGCCATGCCGACCACGATGGCCACGCCGGCGGCCGCCGCGAGCGCCGCAGCCACCACGACAGTCCGCATCTGCCGGAATCCGGACATGGCTCTCCTCGGCTGAACCACAGGGCGCGGGCCGTATGAACCCGAATGCCCCAGGCTAGAACGGTGCGCACGCCAGGCTGTAGCGTCAATGGCGCGTCAGCGGCCTGTGATGTCAGAATCCTGCCATCGCACCGAGCGTACCCGGCCGTAGGGCGCGGTTGGCTGTCGTTCGGGCGCTCGGTATGTTGCGCACATGAGTGCTCCTCTGCGCGCGCTCGCGACGTCCGGCCGTGAGCAGATGAAGAGCAGCATTGAGCTGCTGGATCGGACATTCCTCGCCGCGAACTATCTGTCCGCCGCGGAGCTCTACCTCAAAGACAACGTGTTGCTGCGCGAACCGCTCGCGCCGCGACACATCAAGGCCCGATTGCTCGGGCACTGGGGCACCGTCCCCGGCATCAATTTGTTGTACGCGCACCTGGGACGGCTCATACGCGACCGCGGGCAGCGCGTCCTGCTTGTCGTTGGGACCGGCCACGGCGCACCCGGCGTGCTGGCGAATACGTTCCTCGAGGGAACGTTAGGCGAGCGGTATCCCGAATACTCGCGCGACGCGGCCGGCGTGCACGCGATGGTGCGCGCGTTTTCGTGGCCCGGCGGATTCCCGAGCCACCTCACGGCGCTCACGCCGGGCACGCTGCACGAGGGTGGTGAGCTCGGATACTCGCTCGTGCACGCGGCCGGCGCGGCGATGGACAATCCCGCGCTGTTGGTCGCGTGTCTCATCGGCGACGGCGAGGCCGAGACCGGTCCGCTTGCCGGCTCGTGGCACTGGCATCGGTTCATGAATCCGGTCCGCGATGGCGTCGTGCTGCCGATCCTGCATCTCAACGGTTACAAGCTCTCGGGCCCATCGCTGCTGGCGCGGTTCAGCGCCGACGAACTTGCCGAATATTTCGCGGGAATGGGCTACGAGGCGCGGGAAGTCGCGGGCGACGAGCGCGCGCTCGTACACCGCGCCATGTGGGACGCACTCGACTGGGCGTCCGATCGGTTAGGCGAACACCGCAATGCGGCGCGCGACGGCGGCGCGAGCCAGCAGCCGTGGCCGCTCATCGTGCTGCGTACGCCAAAGGGCTGGACCGGACCCAAGAGTCTCGACGGCCAGGCCATCGAGAACACGTTCCACGCGCACCAGATTCCGATCGAAGACCCGGCCTCCAACCCGGACCACCTGCGCGCGCTGGAGCGCTGGCTGCGCAGCTATCACCCGGAGGAGCTGTTCGACGCCGACGGCCGCCCCGCGCCGGACGTGACGGCGATGTACCCGGTTGGCGACATGCGGTTAGGCGCGTGCCCGGCGGCAAACGGCGGCGCGCTGCTCGTGCCGCTCGTGTGCCCGGATCCGACTCCTGTGTCGGTGGACGCGGCCGCTCCCGGCGAAACGATCATCGAGAACACCAAGGTGTTAGGCAGCTACCTGCGCGAAGTCTTCAACGCCAACGAGGACGCGGCCAACTTCCGGCTCTTCTGCCCTGACGAGACGTCGTCCAACCGCTTGCAGAACGTGTTCGAGTCGACCCTCCGCGCCTGGATGCTGCCGCTCGTGCCGACGGATGAATACCTCTCGATGACGGGCCGGGTGCTGGAAATCCTGAGCGAACACTGCTGCGAGGGCTGGCTCGAGGGGTACGTGCTGTCGGGCCGCCACGGAATCTTCGCGTGCTACGAGGCGTTTCTCACCATCGTCGACTCGATGGTCCAGCAGTTTGCCAAGTGGCAGAAGATGGCAGCCGAGGTGAAGTGGCGGGTGCCGACCGCGTCGCTGAACCTGCTCGTGACCAGCCACGTGTGGGAGCAGGATCACAACGGCTACAGCCATCAGGGTCCGTCATTGATGAACCTGCTGCTCACCAAGAAGGCGGCGACGACACGCGTGTTCTTGCCGCCTGATGCGAACTCGCTGCTCGCCGTTACTCGCCGCTGTCTCGAGAGCCGTGGCGACATCAACCTCATCGTCGCGTCGAAGAAGCCGATGCCGCAGTGGCTCGACGTGGAGGAAGCGGATGCGCAGTGCTCCGCCGGCGCATCGCACTGGGCGTGGGCGGGCACCGACCCATCGCATGCCGACATCGTGCTCGCGGCGGCCGGCGACGTGCCGGCGCGGGAATCCGTGGCGGCCGCCTGGTGGCTGAGGCGCGTGGCGCCCGATCTGCGCGTCCGCGTCGTCAACATCATCGACTTGTTGGCGCTCGAGTCGCCGGACGACAACCCGCACGGCATCGATGCCCAACGATTCGATGCGTTGTTCGGCGCGACCATGCCCGTCGTGATGGCGTTTCACGGATATCCGAGCGCCGTGCACGAGATCATCCACCACCGGCCGCATCCGCAGCGCTTCCACGTGCGCGGGTACGTCGAGGAGGGCACGACGACCACGCCGTTCAACATGCTCGTCCTCAACGGCATGAGCCGTTTTCAGTTGGCGATCGAGGCGCTGCGCCGCTGCGCGCGCACGGACGGCATCGACCAGCTCGAGGGAAAGCTGGCCGAGCACGGGCGGTACATTGTGGAGAACGGCGAGGACATGCCCGAGATCCAGCGGTGGCGCTGGTCCGCCTAACGCAATAGCGCCGCGGTCAGGCGAGGTGCGGAACGACGACGGCCGTCGTGCACCCCGCGCGCTCGACGATCGACGCCGTGCCCTGGCCGAAGAACAGCGGCTGCGCGAGCAGCTTGTTCTCCGCGCCTAACACGAGCAGGTCGTAGTGGCCGGCGTGCGATTGCTCGATGATCGTCGCCGCCGGGTCGCCGCTGGCCAGGATGCGGACGCGCGGATCGATACCCGCCGAGGCGGCCAACTTCGCCAGATCTCCGCGGATGCGATTCTCCAGCGTCTCCGCCTCGAATTCCGCCACCGCGTGCGATGCCCGCAGCTCGGGCACGGCGAGCGCGCCCGTCGTCACGCGCGCTTCGTTGATCACGTGCAGCAGCGTCACCTGCGCGCCCGCGGATGCCGCGTACAGAAACGCGAACTCGGCGGCGGCGCGCGAGAAGACGCTGCCATCGAGCGGCACGACCACGCGCTCGTAAATGGTCGGCGCCGTGCCGTCTGCCCCGCGGACGATGACGACCGGCATGCGGAGCCGGCTCACCACGTCGCCCACGGCCGAGCGGCTCACCAGGTGGCGCGGCGCGGCGCCGATGAACACCAGATCGTAGTCGCGGGCGGCTTCGTCGAGAATGGCGGTGGTCGGCGTCGCCGATCGCACGCGGCGCACGACAAATCGCTTCTGTTGGTCGGTCAACAGCTCGGCGGCGCTCTCGAGGTGGCCGTCCAGTCCGAAGCCGGCCAGCGACGAGGTGCGTTCGCCGCGCAGCCGGGGCCACCGCTGATGCGCGCGCTCGGAGTCGACGTACATCGCGGTCAGCGTGCCCTCGTGCGCGCGGACGATCGGCGCGGCCAGGGCGAACGCCGCCATTGCGTTAGGCCCGCCCGCCGTCGGCACGAGCACGCGCACCGCGCCGGTGGACGGCAGCAGCGTGCGGTCGCCGGGCTCGAGGCGCCGCCGCTCTTCGTCCGTCACCGGCACGTGCTTCATGACGACGCGCAGGAACATCGGCGCCAGGAACGATGTGATCACCGCGATCATCACGACGATCGAGTACATCTCGTTCGTCAACAGACCGAGCGACAGTCCGATCAGCGCGACGATCAGCTCCATCGCGCCGCGGGCGTTCATCCCGACGCCTAACGCAAGCGACTCCCAGCGGTTGAGCGACCCGAGGCGGCCGCCCACGTAGCAGCCTCCCAGCTTGCCCGCCACCGCGATGCCGAGCACGATCGCCGGCAGCTGCCACCCCGAGAGCGACCACAGGTCGACCTTCAGTCCGACGAACGCAAAGAAGATCGGCGACAGCGAGGCGAGCACGAACGTCTCGATCGTCTGCAGCGTCGCCGCGCGCACGCGCGGGATCTGCCGCACGAGCAGCCCGAACACGAACGCGCCGAACACCGCGTGCACGCCGATCGCTTCCGTGATGGCGGAGCACAACAGCGTGGCGACCAAAATAAGGGTGAGGTCCGCGCCGATCAGCGGCACGCTGCGATTGACCCAGCCGATGACGCGCGTGAATCCCGGATACACGATCCAGCGCATCACGCCGAGGAACACGACGAGCGCGATCGCCGTGAACGCGAGCGACCCGGCGGAGAACGATCCGGCGGTCGCGATCCCGGCGATCACCGACAGCACGAGCCAGCCGACCGTATCGTCCACGACCCCGGCTGAAAGAATCACGACGCCGAGGTTGCGCTTCATCAGGTTGAGATCGATGAGAATCTTCGCGATCACGGGCATCGCCGAGATCGCCATCGCCGTCGCGATGAACGCGGCGAAGATCGCACGTTGGCTGGTCTGCGCCAGGTAGCGGTCCGGCATCCACAGGCCTAACGCAAGGCCGAGGGCGAACGGAACCGTGATGCCGAACACCGACGCCATGAGCGCCGGCCGGCCCAACCGCCGCATCACGCGGACATCGGTCTCGATGCCGGTGAGCAGCAGCAGGAAGATCATGCCGAGGCTCGAGATCACCTCGAGTAGATGGAACTGCGACGACCGCTGCGGGAAAATCGCGGTGAAGAGATCGGGCGCATAGTGCCCGAGCACCGACGGGCCGAGGACGATGCCCGCCAACAGCTCGCCGATCACCGCCGGCTGGCCAAGTCGCCGCATCACTTCCGCGAGCAGCCGGCAGAGGAACATCAAGCCGGCGATCTGCAGCAGCAGGATCTGTAAGTCGTGCCCCGAAATCGGCGGCACCGTCGCAGAACCCATAGCGTCCCTCGTGTCCAGCGGTGCGGGGGGCGGCGAATACAAAACCCGTCGCGTGCGGCGGCGGGCCCGATGATTCCATCCAAGGTAACGCGGCCGGCGCGCCGCGCCTATTCACCGAACTCTACGTTTATCATCCGGCGACTGACCGGCCGGTAAGCCGCATCACCGCGCTGGCAACTCAATCCGGGTGATGCGGCCATTTGGGCCGACGGCCCATCCAATCCGATCCGATCCGAAGCCGACGCTCCAGTACGCCGCCGAGTCGATGAGCGTCCAGGTGCGGCCGTCATCGGTGGACGCTGCGGCGCCGCCGGGGCCCACGGCAACCAACCAGGGCGCCGTCGAGCGCGAGTACGCGGCGCCGAACACCGGCCCGGGGAAGGGCAGCGCGCCGCCCATGGTCCAGGTTCGGCCGCCATCATCGGTGATCGCGACGTCGTGCTGGAACGCGCGCAGCCGCGCGATGTTCCCGCCTAACGCAACGATGTGGCGCGCGTCGCGGATGGCGAGGCTCGTGATGCCGGCCGATGTGTCGGCGGCGAGCGGCGTGTTCGCGACATCCCACGTCGCGCCGCGGTCGCCGGTGCGGAGGATGCGCGCGGTGCGCGCATTGCCGGTGCCGATCCACGCGTCGCCGGGCGGCAGGGCCATCGCGCACGTGCCGCTGGCCGCGAACGCGCCTTCGTTGGGCAGCGCCGCCGGCAGCGCGTGAGCCGGAACGGGCGACCAGTGCGCGCCGTCGCTGGTCGTGATCACGAGAAAGCGCCCGTCCACGGCGTCGCTCATCGCGACGCCGTGCGTGCCGTCCCAGAAGGCAAAGCAGTCGTAGAACGCCCTGGAGTTGCGGGCGGTGAACTCGAGGGACCAGGACGCACCGCCGTCGGTGGTCCTGTAGATGCGGGAATGTTCGCCTAACCCGCTCGACAACAGGTACGCGGTGCGCGCATCCACGGCGTGCACGTCGCGGAACTCCAGCGAGTCGGCGTTGGGCATCACGGCGCTTCGCCAGTGCTCGCCGCCGTCGGTGCTCACGGCCCAGGTCGCCGAATGCCCGCCCACCCACACGACGTTGGAATCAACGGCGCTCACGTCCTGCAGCAGCGCCGCCGTTCCGCTCCGTTGGGCAACGAGCCGGATGTCGGCTCGGCGCGGATGCGTCACCGCGGCCGCGCCGGCGGCGACGGCGCCGCCGAGCGCGAGCACGCCGAGCGCGCGACTGATTGTCGAGGTCAGAATCGATGGTCTCCGAGCGAGAGGACTGGATGCACCGTGAGCTTCGTGCGCACGCCATGTTGCGTCGTGGCGGCCGGCGCATGCAAGTCCGACGCCCCCGCGCAGCGCCCGAGGCTGCAAACTAATCGCCGTGTCGCCCGGCGCGGCCAGCCATCGCGCCCGGCGATGTGAGCGTCGAACGACCCCGTTCTTCCACGTGGCGCATCTCTGTTTCGTTGCCGCATATTGCTCGCGTCCTCACCTCATTCGAGCCTCGCAATGCGACGTATCGGTTTCCTTGCCGCCTCTTCCGTTGCCG
>Ga0157370_10006981_pt1 | contig 12336 bp, 9 predicted proteins | sample C35metaG_FD_113463 | JGI IMG/M metagenome (GOLD analysis project Ga0157370, IMG submission 113463) | Corn rhizosphere microbial communities from Kellogg Biological Station, Michigan, USA - C3-5 metaG | ecosystem: Host-associated > Plants > Roots > Rhizosphere > Soil | place: USA: Michigan...
ATCACGCAAGAGCACTTGCGGCTCGCCACGAAGAACTTCGCCCTGCACGGCCGCAATTCCACATTGCAGCTCGCCGATGCGGCGCACATTCCCTATCCGGACGGGACCTTCGACGTCGTCTACTCGAACGGCGTCCTACATCACACGCGCGACATCGAGGACTGCCTTGCCGAAGCTTGGCGCGTGCTCAAGCCGGGCGGACGGCTCCTGATGAGCGTCTACCGGCGTCACAGCGCGTTCCACTACGCGACATTGCTGTTGGCTGACGGCCTCGTTCGCGGCAAGTTGTGGCGGCTCGGCTACGATGGCCTGCTCGCGACGATCGAACGCGGCGCCGATGGCGTCACGATCAAGCCCTACGTCCGCCTCTATACGGCCCGCGAGCTGCGCGCCTTGCTCGCCCGGTTCTCCCGGGTCGATATCCGCGTCGCGCATTTCAATGTGCGGCAGATCCCGGTGCTGTGGCGCGTCTTGCCGCAGCGCATCGGGTCGGCGCTCGAGCCTGCGCTGGGCTGGTACCTCGTCGTGTCCGCGCAGAAGTAGCCCATGTCGTCTTTGCCGCTGCCGCCCGAAAATGCCTATGGGCATACCAAGAAGCTGCGCTTCATTCTGGAGGCGCTCGACCGTCAGCGCGCGCGCACCAAGAGGCAGCTGCGCGTGCTCGATTTCGGCTGCGGCAATGGCGCGGCGGTGACGCAATATCTCGCGGCGTCCGATATCGACCTGCACGGCGTCGACATCCACCCCGCGTCGCGCGATTATGCGCGGAGCCATTTCGGCAGCGAACGGGTGCATTTCCATTCGGCGGTGCCGACCGATCTCACGTTCGACGCCATCGTCTACGCGGATGTACTCGAGCATCTCGACGATCCGGCGGAGGTGCTGCGTGCGCATGTGCGCCAGCTCACGCCCGACGGTGTTATCGTCGGCGCCATCCCCAACGGGTGGGGACCGTTCGAGATCGAGCACAAGCTCGAGCGCGTCTTCGGGGTCCAGCGGCTTGTCGCCGCGCTCGGCCGTCTGCGTCGCCGCTGGTGCGGCGGCGGCGCTGTTGCGCCCGACGCCGGCGCGTTGCCCTACAATCACGAATCCGGACACCTCACTTTCTTCACCCGCGCCAATCTCGTGCGGACGCTCGCCGCGGCGGGCTTGACGCTCCGCCGCTTCGGCCATGGCAGCCTGTTCTGTGGGCCATGGTCGACGCCGTTCGTTTCGGGCCGTCTTGCCGGCATCAATGTCAGTGCCGCCGATCGCATGCCGTATTGGATCGTATCGGTCTGGTATTTTGAAGCGCGCCGGGCTCGGAGTGAGATATGGTGACTTTCCCGGACTATCTGAACGTCAATGCGGTCATGAACGCCGCACGGCGCTGGCGCTCGCGCAGGGCAATGCGACGCGCGCAAGGGCTTTCGTCGCAGGATTACTGGGGCGGGACGAATGTCGACGCGCCGGAGGCCGGCTTTTCCTCCATCGAGGAATCGCTGGCCCACTATGCTTGGCGCAGTGCCATGTATCCTGGTTACATCGAGTTGATGCCGACCTCCGGCGCCGATGCGCTGAACGTGCTAGATTATGGATGTGGACCCGGCAACGACGTCATCGGCTTCGGCCATTTCTCTAGGCCCGCCGCGCTTCACGCCGCCGACGTGTCGCTGCGCTCGCTCCGCCTGGCACATGCGCGCGCAGACCTGCACGGCTTTTCCGTCATCTTCCATCAGGTCGACGAAGCGACGTCGAAGGTTAACCTGCCGGACGGTTCGATCGATTTGATCCACTGCGCGGGCGTGCTGCATCATCTGCCCGATCCGGCAGTGGCCTTGCGCGAGTGGCGTAGGCTCCTGAAGCCTGGCGGGCGCGTGCAGGTCATGGTCTATCACAAGGATTCGTTCTGGCTGCATTTCTACGTTGCTTACGACCTGCAGATCCGAAAGGGCATGTATCCCGGCATGAGCGCTCTGCAGGCGTTTCACCACACGACAGATGGAGAAGGGTGTCCGATCGCGAACTGCTATAGCGCGGAGGAATTTGAAGCTCTCTGCGGAGAGTCCGGATTTGCCTGCCGGCTCTCGGGCGTCGCAATGTCGCTCGTCGAGTTGCGCGCCTTGCCGCGGCGATGGGACGCCTTGGGCGACAAACGTCTGGCGACGGAGCATCGCAATTTCCTCTATCGCCTTGTTGTGAACGAGCGTGGCTGGCCGCTGGTCGACGGCCGCGTCGCCGGCCTCAACGCGTGCTTCGTGCTTGAGCCGAAGGCGTAGAGGGCGCGCTTTCTCATGACCGCCTATCGTCTCGACAGCGCGACGGATCGCGCCGGCGGAGTTTGGCTGCCGCGCGACGTGACGGTTGGCTGCGCAAGCGCCGCCGCGATCGCGCGCCGGCCGGTGAAGGAGTGCTTGCTCTGGCTGCGCGGTGCTCGCGAGGTGACGTGGGAGGATCGGCGCGGGGCGGTCACGCGCCGGCTACCGCTGCCTCCGTTGCACGAGATATTCACCGGGTTCGTATCCAATCTTCGTACGGTGGCCATCGCGCTCGCCGCGGTGCGTAGGGCGGAGAAGGTGGTTCGTCTCCCAGCGCATTGGCCGCAGCAGCGGATGGCGCGGGTGCTTTATCTGCGCACCGACCACTGGTTCGGTCTTACCGGTGGCGGCTCGGTTGCGCATACCAGCGGTGTCGTCAACGGGATGCGCGCCTGCGGTGTCGATGTGTCGATCCTTAGCACCGACCGGCTCACCGGTCTCGACGACACCGCGCTGACCGTGCTCGCGCCGGACTATGCGCATCGCGCCATCGTGGAGGGTGCGGCCGAGCTCGCCTATAACGAGACGCTCTTGGCCGCACTTGAACCTCGGCTCGCCGCCGCGCGACCGGATTTCATCTATCAGCGCCTGAGTTACATGAACTACGCAGGTGCGCTCGCGCGGCTGCGTCATGACATCCCCTATGTATGCGAGTTCAACGGCCCGCTGCGCTGGGTGAGCAAGAACTGGGACCGCGGCATCCGCCTGCTTGGCGGGCTCGGCGAACGCATCGAGACGCTCACCCTGAAGGCCGCCGATCTTGTCGTCGTCGTGAGCGAGCCGGTGCGCGACATCGCGGTCGCGCGCGGCATTCCCGCAGAGCGCATCCTAATCAACCCGAACGGCGTCGACGAGACGATCTATCGCCCCGACGTCGATGCTTCTTCCCTGCGCGAGCAGCTCGGCTTTGCCGGCAAGACGGTCCTCGGCTTCATCGGCACTTTCGGCGAATGGCACGGCGCCGACCGGCTGGCCACCGCCTATGTGCGACTGCGCGCCGAGCGGCCTGATCTCGCCGGCGGCCTCCATCTGCTGATGATCGGCGACGGCCCGACGCGCGCCCGCACGCAGGCGATCGTCACGGAAGGCGGCGCGGCCAGTGCCGCTACCTTCATTGGTGCCGTCCCGCAGGCGCAGGGGCCGCTACACCTTGCGGCGGCCGATATTCTGGTTTCGCCGCACGTGCCCAATCCGGACGGCTCCCGCTTCTTCGGCTCGCCGACCAAACTGTTCGAGTACATGGCCATGGGTCGCGGCATCGTCGCATCCGATCTCGATCAGATCGGCGAGGTTCTGTCGCACGACAAGACGGCCTGGCTCGTGAAGCCGGGCAGCACGGCGGAACTGGCGGACGGATTGGCACGCCTCGTCGATGACGAGGCGCTTCGTGACCGGCTGGGCGCGGCGGCGCGTGCGGAGGTGGTCAGCCGCTACACATGGCGCGCGCATGTCGCGCGTATCCTCGACGCGTTCGATCGCGCCGCGAAGTGATGCTGAGAGCCTATATCCGCCGGGTGCTTGAACTGCCGCCGCATGTCGCGCTGGAGCGGGCCGCGCGTCTCGCCGGCCGCACGGTTGCCCAGCGGCTCGGACGTGGTCGCGACCTGTTGGTCTCGACGCATCCCGCGACCGGGCCATCACGGCTGGCGTGGCGCATTGCGCTTGCCGCGCGGGACGTTCCGCCGAGCCTCGCGTCTGTGCTGCCGGCGCTGGTCGGGCGCACTATCGAACACCGTTTCGATCTCCTGGGCTCAGGCTGGGTGCAGTTGCGGCACGGCTTGACCGCGGCGGGCCTCGGGGGACACCGCTATCCCGCGGGCTCGCCCGCTGCGGCCGATCCCGAAGGCAACTGGCTTGCGGACCATGTCAGCCCCGCCAACCTGCCGGAATCGCAACGGCTCTGGCGCCTGATCGAGGGTCCTTACCAGCCGATCGACTGGCAGATCGATTTCAAGTCGGGTTATCGCTGGGACGGACGGCGCCACTTCCGCGACCTGAGCTTCGGCGCGGTCGCCGGCGCCGACGTTAAGGTTCCGTGGGAGCTGTCCCGCCTGCAGCACCTGCCGCAACTTGCCATCGCGCACCTGCTGGCGCACGCGGGCCACGACGGATTTGAGGCGCCCGACGTCTACGCGCGCGAGGTCCGCAACCAGATCGTCGACTTCCTCGCCGCCAACCCGCCGCGCTTCGGCGTCAATTGGCTGTGTCCAATGGATGTCGGCATCCGGGCCGCCAACATGCTGCTGGCGGTGGACCTGCTGCGCGCGGGCGGCGCGCGGATTCCGGCGGCCTTCGAGGGGGCAGTGGCAAAGGCGGCGAGCGCGCATGCGCGGCATATTCTTGCAAATCTTGAATGGTCGGCCTCGCCACGCAGCAATCACTATCTTGCTGACATTGCCGGCGTTATGTTTTGCGCGGTCTATCTGCCCGCGGACGCGGAGACGGATGCCTGGCTCGACTTCGCGGCGCAGCAGTTCAGCGTCGAAATTCCGGCGCAATTCCTTGCCGATGGAGGCAATTTCGAAGGCTCGACGAACTATCACCGGCTCTCGGCCGAGCTCGCGCTGTTCTCGGTCGCCGCCGTGATGGGCGTCGCCGCCGAGCGGGCCGGCGCCTTCGCTGCCGCGAGGCGGCATCGCCTGCGCGTGCGCCCGCCGCTCGGAGAAGGAACGGCGCCCGGCGGTGAGGACAGCGCCGGCGCGGCCATTCCAGTTTCAGCGCAAGCGATTGCGCGCCTACACAAGGCGGTCGCCTGCGTCGCCGGCTGGAGCAAGCCGGATGGCCGGCCACCCCAGATCGGCGACACCGACTCCGGCCGCTTGTTCAAGCTGCATCCGGCGGTGGCGGAGGTCGCGGGTGCACCGAGCGAGGATCTGCTCGATCATCGCGCGCTATTGTCGGCCGGAGCCGCACTGTTCGATCGCGCTCCGACGGAGTGGGGCGCGGGCGCGCGGTGTTTCGACGGCATCGTCATCGCGGCGCTGGCCGACGGCCGGACATTGGCTTGTCCGACGCAGCCCGCCGACGGACCGCCGGCAGATCCCGGCGCCTTGACGGCGCTCGCCGCGCAGATCCGCGCGCTGCCGGCCGCCGCGCGCCGGGAAACCGCGTTCGATCTCCCGGGGCTGAAGCCAGCCTCGCTCGCGCGGCATTGCTATCCGGATTTCGGCCTCATCGTCCTGCGCAATGACGAGACGTTCCTGTCGCTGCGCTGCGTGAGCGCTTATGACCGCAGCCACACGCTGGGTCACTATCACGACGACAATCTGGCGCTCGAGCTGCAGCACCGGGGCAGGGAACTCGTCACCGATCCCGGCAGCTATCTCTACACGCCGCTGCCTGCCATCCGCGAGCGCTATCGAAGCGCGTCAGCGCATGCCGCGCCGCGTTGCGCGGACCGCAGCGCCGCGAAGCCGGTGTCGGCCTTCGCCATGCGGTTCGATGCGCAGGCCCGCTGCGTTCATGCCGGGCGCGACGGGATCGGCGCGATGCTCGAAGGCGACGGCTGGAAAGCCTTCCGCGCTGTTCTGATCGAGTCCGGGCGCGTGCTGTTGCTCGACGGCTGCATGCCCGGCGCGCTCGCGCCGCTCGCCCCGCCACTGCCGGTCGCCCGCGGCTACGGAAAACTGTAGATGCGCGGCGCGCTCGTCCTGTTCGAAGGCCTACCGCCGACGGTGATCGATTCGCAGGTGCTCGCCCATGTGCGGCTCGCGCGCGAGGCGCTCGGCATCGATCTGGCGGTGGTCGCCGTCGCTTGTTCGCCGGCGCTCTATGAAAGCTCGTGCAACCGCCTTGCCGGCGCGCGTGAAGCCTCCGGCGGCGAGGTGCGGCTCATCCGCGGCGTCCGCCCGGCACTGCCGGGTTCGCTCTTCGTCAATCGCCGGCTTCTCGGCGCTGCGCTGTCGGCGCTCGGACCGCTCGCCTTTATTCACGCGCGCGCCGACTATGCCGCCGCCGTGTGCGGTCCCTGGGGCAGGGACCGCGGCATTCCTGTGCTCTGGGACTGCCGCGGCGATTCCCGCGCCGAACTGAGAGAACGTCTCGGCGCGTCGGTCGCGTCGCGCTACCGGTCCGCGCTGCTCGAGCGCGAGTTGCGCATTGCCGGGGCAAGCCCGACCGGTGCGCTGTTCGTCACCCAGCAGTTGCGCGACGCCATGGCGCGGTATCGGCGCGGCCAGCCGAGCTGGATCCTTCCCTGCCTCGCGCCGGAAGCCGGGTTCTTCTTCGATCCCGCGCTTCGTGACCGCGTCAGGGTCGAGCTCGGCCTCGCCAGCGACGAAGCGGTGTACGTCTATTCCGGCAGCCTGGTCGCCTATCAGCGCTTCGACGAGACCGTGGCCCATGTCCGCGCCATGCTGGCATCGGGGCAAAGAGCGCGCCTGATCGTGCTGACGCCGGAGATTGCCCGCGCGCGGCAGGCTTGCTCCGGCCTGCCGTCCGGCAGCGTCATCTGTGAATCGGTCGCGCACAATCTCGTCAACGGTTACCTCAATGCCGCGGATTTCGGCATGCTGCTGCGGGATTCTACGCCGGTGAACCACGTTGCCTTTCCCACCAAATTCGCCGAATACGCCATGACGGGGCTTTCGATCGTCATGAAGGAGGCGCCGCCGGCCTGCGTCGCGGCCGCACGGGAGCTAGGCAACTATCTGCCGCTCGGTGCGCCCGGGGCGGCGCCGTCCGCCGAGGAGCGCAAACGCGTCGCGGCGCTCGCTGCGCTGCGCCTCGGCCGCCGCGCCGCCATGCCGGCCTATGCCGAAATCTACCGAACCGTCGCGGCCGCGCGCCCATGAGCAGAAAAGTCATTCATCTCGTCGCGGGCGCGCGGCCGAATTTCATGAAGATCGCGCCGCTCTATCACGCGCTCAAGCAGCGCGACTGGTGCGCGCCGATGATCGTGCACACCGGCCAGCATTACGACCTCGGCATGTCGGACGTCTTCTTCCAGGATCTCGGCCTGCCCAAGCCCGATCATGCGCTCGGCATCGGCGGCGGCAGTCACGCCGAGCAGCTCGGCAGGGTCGTCATGGCCTATGAGAAGATGTTGCTGGATGCGCCGCCCGCGCTCATCGTCGTGGTCGGCGACGTCAACGCCACCGCCGCCTGCACGCTGGCGGCCAAGAAGCTCAATCTGCCGGTGGCGCATGTCGAGGCGGGGCTGCGCTCGCGCGACCGCGCGATGCCCGAGGAAATCAACCGCGTCGTCACCGACTCGATCTGCGACCTGCATCTGACGCCGTCGCAGGACGCGGACGACAACCTGCGCGCAGAGAACGTGCCGGCCTCCTGCATCCACTTCGTCGGCAACATCATGATCGACAGCCTCGTTGCGATGGAGCCGGTGGTGCGGGCGCGGGCGCATCCGTTCCCACCGCTCGCGGAAAAGCCTTATGCGGTGGCGACCTTCCACCGTCCGTCCAATGTGGACGACGCCGCGGCGCTGCGACTGCTGGCCGGCCAGCTCGCCGCGCTGGCGAGCCGAATTCCTCTGATATTTCCGATGCATCCGCGCACCCGCCAGCGGCTCCTGAGTGCCGGTCTGCTGACAGAACTGGAAGCCGCGCCGGGCGTGCAGGTCGGGGAGCCGCTCGGTTATGCCGACTTCATGCGCTGCCTGTTCGGCGCTGCGATGGTAGTGACCGACTCCGGTGGCGTGCAGGAAGAGACGACCTATCTTGGCATTCCCTGCTTCACGGCGCGGCCATCGACCGAGCGGCCGATCACCGTCACGCACGGCACCAACCGGCTTATTGCCGTATCCGACATCGGCGCGTTGCCGGTGCGCCCAGCGCCTGCCGCTAAGCCCGCGCCGCCGCCGCTGTGGGACGGCCGCACGGCCGAGCGCATCGCCGACCTGTTTGAGCGCTATCTCGCCGCCGGCGCGCCTTTACGTCAAGGCTGATGCGGACCGCGGGCTCAAGGCGATGAGCGCGGAGGCGGCGAGGCAGCCGCCCGAGAAAACGCTCATGAAGGCGCTCGACGTGCTCTTCGTCATCAGCGCGCTCGGCATTGGCGGCAGCGAACGGCAGCTTGCACTACTCGCCGGACGCTTGACGCGGCTCGGCATGAAGATTGCTGTCTATTCTTTCCTGGACGGGCCGGTGCGCGGACAGCTCGAAAGTGACGGTGTCGAGGTCATGTGTGCGCCGCGCGAGTTGCAAAGCGCCGGCGGCATCGCCACGGCGGCGACGGATCTCTACCGCGTCATGCGTCGACGCCGGCCGCGCATCGCGCATTTCTTTCTGCCGGCCGCCTATCTCGTCGGTGCGCCGCTAGCGCTCCTGGCGCGCGTGCCATTGCGCGTCATGAGCCGGCGCAGCCTCAACGTCTATCAGCGCGGCTGGCTGGTGCGCGGCATCGAATGCGCTTACCACCGCACGATGCATGCGGTGCTCGGCAATTCGCGTGGCGTTGTGCGCGAGTTGCGGAACGAGAACGTGCCGCGCGAGCGGCTCGGCCTCATCTACAACGGCATCGATGTTCCCGGCGTCTTCGACCGCGGTGAGGCGCGCACACGTCTCGGCGTGCCTGCCGAGGCGCTGGTCATGATCATCGTCGCCAATCTCATTCCCTACAAGGGCCACGCCGATCTTCTCGACGCGCTTTCGCTCGCCGCGCCGCGTCTGCCGCAAGGCTGGCGGTTGCTGGTGGTCGGCCGCGACGATGGCATCGGCGACAATTTGCGTGCGCAGGCGCAGCGGGCCGGCCTGCAGGACAACATCGTTTTCCTCGGCGCGCGCGACGACGTGCCGTCGCTGCTCGCGGCGACCGACATTGACATCCTCTGCTCGCACGAGGAAGGCTTCGCCAACGCCGTGCTCGAGGGCATGGCGGCGGGGCTGCCCATGATCGTCACGCGTGTCGGCGGCAATGCCGAGGCGGCGCGCGACGGCGAAACGGGATTGGTGGTCGAGCCGCGCGATCCGGCAAGTCTCGCCGCGGCCATCGTTCGGCTGGCCGGCGATCCTGCCTTGCGTGGGCGCATGGGCGCGGCCGGCCGTCGGCGCGTGCACGAAGAGTTCGACGTCGATCGCTTCGTGCGCAGTCATGCCGCGCTCTACGCCGCGTTGCAGGCCGGCAAGCGACCGGCCGACGTCCTGGACATCGCGGTCGATTAGCCCCAGCGATCGCGCCAGGCTTCGAACATCAGCACGTTCCAGAGCATGTACTGACGGTTGGCACGTCCGCTGACGTGATCGTCCCAGACCTTGCGGACGGCGCCGACATGGAAGAAGCCGGCGTCGCGCAGCCGGTCCGGCGCGAGAAGGTTCTCCGCCCAGTCGCGCAGCGGCCCGCGCAACCAGCCGCCGAGCGGAATTGAGAAGCCCATCTTCGGGCGTTCGACCAGCGCCTGCGGCACGTGGCGATAGAGCACCTGGCGCAAAAGCCATTTGCTGGTGCCATTGCGAACCTTGGCATGGCGCGGCAGCCGCCAGGCGAACTCGACGACGCGGTGATCGATGAGGGGCACCCGCGCCTCCAACGCGAAGGCCATGCTGGCACGGTCGACCTTGGTCAGAATGTCGTCCGGCAAATAGGTGACAAGGTCGAGGAACTGCATGCGGTCGGTGAAATTCGGGAAGTCGGAGTCGATGCGCGCGTCCCACAGCACGCCCTTCGCTTCCGGCGCGTCTCGCACAACCGTTTCGGGCTCCCAATGCGTCACGAGCCGGCGGTAGAGATCGGTTTCGCTCGACAGCGGCAGGATCGCGGCCAGTTTGTGCAGCTTGTCGCCGACCTGCCGCGGGCGCACGCTGTCCGGAATGACCGACAGCATGGCATCCCACCGATCGGCGGGAAGAGCCTCGATAGTGCGGGTGAGGGCAAGGCGCAGCGGCCTCGGCAGTGCTCGCAGGCGCGTCAGGCGGTTGGCAAATTGATAGCGCGTATAGCCGCCGAACAATTCGTCGCCGCCGTCGCCGGACAGGGCCACGGTCACGTGCCGCCGCGTCAGCGCCGAAACGAGATAGGTTGGGATCTGCGAGGAGTCGGCAAAAGGCTCGTCGTAGAAATCGGGCAGCTTAGGAATGACGTCGAGCGCGTCCTGCGGCGAGACGATCATCTCAGTGTGGTCGGTGCCGAGATGGCGCGCTACCGCCGCGGCATGAGAGGCCTCGTTATAGCCGCCGTGCTCGAAGCCGATGGTGTATGTGCGCACCGGTCCCGCATTCGACGACTTCATCAGCGCCGCGACGGTCGACGAGTCGATGCCGCCCGATAGGAACGCGCCGACCGGCACATCGGCCACCATGCGGCGCTTCACGGCGTCGCCGAGCAGTATTTCCAGTTGGTCGGTCAGTTCGGCATCGCTGCCGCGCAGCGGGTCAGCCATGCCGGCAAGCGCGACGCTGCGCGCATCCCAGAACGTTTCGATCTGCGGGTCCCCGCCGGCCTTGATCGTGAGGATCGAGCCCTGCGCCAGCGAGCGCACGCCGTCGTAGATCGTATGCGGGCCGGGCACGTAGTTGTGGCGCATGTAGGCGGCGAGCGCGCCGCGATCGACGCGCGGGCTCCAGCCCGGCACGGCGCGCAGCGCTTTGAGCTCGGAGCCGAAGACGAACAGGCCTCCCTGCTTCGTCCAGTACAAAGGCTTGATGCCGAGCCGGTCGCGAACGAGCGTGAGCGTCCGCTCGTGCCGGTCCCAGACGGCGATGGCGAACATGCCGATCAGCCGTTTGATCGTGGCGGCGACGCCGTAGATCGCGAAAGCCTCGAGCATCACCTCGGTATCGGAGTGGCCTCGGAATTTGACGCCGCGCGTCTCCAGCTCCGGCCGCAGATCCAGGAAATTGTAGATCTCGCCGTTGTAGAGGATGACGAAGCGTCCGTTAGCGGACGTCATCGGCTGATGGCCTGCCGGCGACAGATCGACGATCGCCAGGCGGCGATGCACCAGCGCGACGCCGGCCGCCTCGTCGGTGAAGATGCCGTGGTCGTCGGGCCCGCGATGGGCGAGGCAATCGGACATGGCTTGCGCGTCGCGATCGAGCGTCGCGCGTGTCGAAGACCATCTTAGGATGCCGGCAATGCCGCACATAGTTGAGGAGGCTCGGATCGTTGCCGTTCCTGCTTAGCGGCGCAGACGAAATTCGACAACGGAAAAGAATTGATCAGTTCGATCCGGTCCTGCGGGCCAAAAGCCCGAGGAGCCCGGCCGGCAGCGGCTGCGCCGCCAGCGCGATCAGCAGCGGCTCAATCGGCAAGCGGTAGCGCACCGATGAAATCGTCACGACATAGAGCAGCGTGAAATAGCCGATCGTCAGGACGAGCGGCATCGTCGCCCGCCAGTTTCTCCACCAGCGGATCAGCGCGAAGGCGGCCAGGATCAGGACCGGAGAAGGTCGCCAGGCTGATGAAGGCCGCCGGCCTCCCCTTCGTCCTCTACTTTATCGCCCCGGCAGCGTGGCCGACGACGCCGTGGAGACTTCACGCGGTTTTGCCCTCGGCCTGCCGCAGGGGCCGCTGGCGCCGCAGGTGCACGAGCTCGCGCAGCGCCTCGCCCTCGTTCACGCTTCTCGGCGGTGTCCTCTATCTCGCCGCTGTCGCGCTTCTTGTTTGGATGATGGTGCGGTTTGCCGGCCGCGGAGGGTGCTCGCCCGCATGATCGTCGGCGCATTGTCGCTCGTCCTGCTGTTCATCGCCGATCGGAATTCGCAAGCCTGGCTCGGCTATTTCCGCTTCCTCCTGCCGGCGCCGCCCTTTTGGTCGCAGGCCTGCTCGCGTTCGGGTATCGCGAACGTCGGGTCTGGATCGCAGCGGCGGGCGCAGCCGCCCTGGTTCTTCGGGCGTCGAGCGCCTGGGTTGCGATTGCGCGCGAGGCGGGTCCGTTACGGCGATGAACTTCATCGAGCATTACGATGCCGCCATATTCTTCCCGATGAAGTCGTTGTTCTTCGAAGCGCGCGCGAAGGGCTATCTCGCGGCGGGCACGACTGTTCTGGCCGGCACGCCCGACACCTCGCTGCGCGCGATTCCGGCATTCCGGTTGCCTTCGGTCCCATCGGCGTGTAGGCCTGCACCTGCAGCGCCGAACACCCTG
>Ga0157370_10006982_pt1 | contig 12335 bp, 10 predicted proteins | sample C35metaG_FD_113463 | JGI IMG/M metagenome (GOLD analysis project Ga0157370, IMG submission 113463) | Corn rhizosphere microbial communities from Kellogg Biological Station, Michigan, USA - C3-5 metaG | ecosystem: Host-associated > Plants > Roots > Rhizosphere > Soil | place: USA: Michigan...
CCGTTCCGGCGGCGCCCCTCGCGTGTCGTTGCCGCACAGCACGACCGTGCCGGCAGAGGCTTCGGCGCCGTCGCTCATGCAGCGCATGAGGGTTGTCTTGCCCGCGCCGTTCGGACCGATCAGACCGACCAGTTCGCCGCCGTCGGCAACGAGATCGATGCCTTGCAGGACCTTGAGTGTGCCGAAATGCTTGGCCACGCCTGTCATTTGGAATGCCGGGCCTGGCGCCCCCTGCGGGGCTTGCACGCTCACCTTCCGTTCGATCAGCTCCGGTTCCGCACCGGCTCCGGTATGCAGGCGCAACGGCTTGAAAACCAGCGGCAAGAGACCGCGCGGCAGCAGGACGATTACCGCCACGAACGCGGCCCCGAGAATCAATTGCCACGCGAAAGGCATGCTCCCGCTCAGATAGGCGGTCCCAACGTTGATCAGTATCGTGCCAACCACGGGGCCCCAGAGCGTTCCCCGGCCGCCCAGCGCAACCCAGATGATCAGTTGCGTGCCGAGGACGAAGCCGGTCAGTTCCGGTGCGACGACACCGCTGAACGAGCCGTAGCCGAAGCCCGCGATGCCGGCGACGATGGCGGCCGCGATCAGCAGGACGATCTTGACGAGCGAGGTGTTGATGCCGAGGTACGAGCAACGCGATTCGTTGTCGCGAATCGCCACCAGGACGCGACCCCCGTCGCTGCGCACGAGCATCCATGCCAACAGCGCAATGACGAGCATTCCCGCGCCGGCGATCCAGAACCATGCTTCGAGCGGCAGCTCGAACGTATCGAATCCGGTGAGACCCGAGCTCGACCCCGTCCATTCCCCGCCTGACAACAGCAGCTGGCTCATCACGATCGGCAGCACGAGCGACATGACCGTTGCAAAGAACGGCGAAGCGCCGCGATAGAACGACAACCATCCGACCAGTGCCGCGACCGCCGCCGACACGACGATCGCCGCGCCGATGGCGAGCGCCACATAGCCCAACGAGAAGCCGCCATGCGTAAAGACCAGGCCGGCCGCGTAGGCCCCGATGCCGAAATACGCCGATTGTCCAAACGTCAGATAACCGGTGTAACCCCACAGCACGTCGACCGTAATGGCGACGATGGAAAAGAAAAACGCCTGGACGAGCACGTTCATCAGGTAGGTGCCGAACACGAACGGCCCGGCCACCAGCAACACCAGGGTGAGTACGACGAGAACCGGCAACGCGCGGGCCTGCGTCGCGCGCCGCCTGCGGCGCTCCTCGTCGTGCTGCGTCGCTTGCCGGCCGACGTTGCCCGCCGATAGATCGACTTTAGCCATGAGAAAACCCCTTCGGACGGATACGCAGCGTCAGCGCGGCCAGCACGGCAATGGTCAGGCCGCCCAGCACCGGGCTCACGAACGTGCTGACCAGTACCTGGCACGCCCCGAACACGAGGCAGGTGACAAGCAGGCTGATCATCGAGTAGCCGGCCACCATGACCAGCATGAATGCGCTGACGAGCCACGGCAGCCCCATGTTCGGATCGACGCTCGACAGCGGCGTGATCAACATGCCGGCGAGCGTTCCGAGCGCCGAGCCAAGGCTGAACGTAATGAAGCGAATGCGGCCCGAATGGATGCCGAGACCCCGCGCGAGATCTTCGTTCATGATGACGGCGCGTGTCTTCACGCCAAAGCGTGTGCCGGACAACAGCGCGATCAGCAGCGCGCAGATGGCAAGCGCGATCGGGATCAGCAGCAGCCGATAGGCCGAGTATTCGGTGCCCGCGATCGAGAAGGTGCCCTTCATCGGCGTCTCGACGAACTGCACGCCGCGGCCGAAGGCCATCACGATGAGCTGCCCGATGACGATACCGAGCCCCCACGTGGCCAGAATGGCATCGAGAGGCCGCTTGTAGAGTGGCCGCACGATGACCTGCTCGACGAGCATGCCGACAGCGATGCCCACCACAATGGCGAGCGGCACGCCCATCCAGGGATCGAGCTTCAGTTGCGTGACGACGAAACTCGCGTAGGCGCCCATGGTGAGAAGCGCACCGTGAGCGAAATTGACGATCTGCATCACGCCGAAAATCACCATTAACCCGGTGGTCACGATGAACAGCACCGCCGCGGTCGTGAGAATGTCCAATGTCAAAACCATTTGCGTCTCCGAATGCATCCGCCGCCGGCCCTCCCCGGTCGCAGGCCGGCGGGCGTTTGCGTTCCTTGCTTCGTTTTCGACCAGCCTACTTGAGCTTCGGGCATTGATCGCCCGGATCCACGTCGCTGAAAGTTTGCAGAATCTTCACCGAGCCGTCGGTCTGAATCTGCCCGAGCTGCATTGCAAGCGGCGTATGCCGGCTCTTGTCCATCGATACGCGCTGGCGCGGCCCTTCGAACGACACTTCGCCGAGTGCCTTGACGACCTTGTCGGGATCGGTCGAGCCGGCCTTTTCGACGGCGGCCTTATAGAGGAAGAACGCCTCGTACTGGGGCTCGGACAGTTCGTTCGGTGTCTTCATCTCGCCGCCGAACTTCTTTTTCATGCCATCGAGGAAGCTTCGATTCTGCTTCGTCGGAATGCTCGTCAGATACGAGCCCGACATGTACATCCCGGATGCTACGTCGCCCATGGCCTTGGCCGTACCTTCGTCGATGGCCAGATTGCCATACGGCATGGTGAGCCCGGTCGCCTTGAACTGCTTGGCCAGCGCAACGTTCGGCGCGCCGCCGGCCGTCGCGCTGATCAGCGCGTCAGGATGCGCCGCGCGGATCTTCGAGAGAATCGGCGTCCAATCCGTGCCATCGATCGGCAGATACTCCTGACCGACGACCTTGCCGCCATGCGCGGCGATGTACTTCGCCGTGAAGTCGAGCATGCCCCGGCCGAATGCATAATCGTTGCCGACCAGATAGAACGTCTTCGCGCCCTTGCTCTTCATGAAGTAATCGACCACCGGGGCGACCTGCTGGTCCGGCACCCAGCCGTTGACGTACATCCACCGATTGCACGAGCGGCCTTCATAAAACGACGTATAGATGAACGGCTTTTTGCCACGCGCCACGATCGGCAGTGCGGCGTTGCGCGCAGCGCTCGTTTCCATCGAAATGATCGCGTCGACGTTGTCCTTGAACACGAGCTTGTCGTAGGCCTTTTGCGCGCCGACCGCGTCGGACGCATCGTCGGCGATATCGAGCTCGACCTTGCGACCGAGGATACCGCCGGCCGCGTTGATTTCATCGACGGCCAGCTGCGAAGACTGGACGACGGCCGGCGCCACGACACTGTTGGCTCCCGATAACCCGACCGCGACGCCGATCTTGATCGGGCCGGCGTCGGCACCGAACGCGCTCGAGCAAGCGCACATGCCGGCAATCACCGCACTCGCGGCGGCGAGAAATCTGATCTTGTAGGGCTCCATGGACTTTCCTTTCGTAGTAGTGGGTTGTGGGAAACATGCAGGTGTGGGCATACATACCGTCAGACGTCGGACGCGGGCCAGCCCGTGCCCAGCATCGGGTCGTACACGTCCGCGCGGCGATCGCGCATCACGTGGTTGAATTCGTTGAGCGTGCGTTGCGCGCGCGTGCGCGTCAGGTCGATCGTGGCATAGAGCACCTCCTCGCTCTCGCGGCTCGCGGGCCCCGCGAGCGGCCATCCGTCGCCGCCTACGATGACACTCTGACCGATGAACGGTTGACCGCGCTCCGTTCCGACCCGGTTCGCACAAGCGATCGCCAGGCCGTTGCTGTGCGCGGCGGCCATCGTGAGCGTGGTCGCCATCGCGGGACGATCGGCGGGCTGCGAGGGCATCGGCACCCAGTTCGTCGGCACGCAGACGATATCGGCACCTTGCATGGCCGCGAGGCGATAAGTCTCGGGAAACCAGCCGTCGTAGCAGATCGCGATGGCGAGACGTCCAAGCGGCGTATCGAAGACCGGTACACCGTAATCGCCGGGCTCGAAAAAGCGCTTCTCGTTGTTCCACAGATGCAGCTTGCGATAAATGCCGATATGCCCGGCAGGGCCGGTCAGCAGCGCCGAGTTGTAGAGATGTCCGCCCTCGCGCTCCGCGATACCCGCGACGATATGCACGCCGAGTCGCCGCGCCGCTTCGCCGAAGGCACGCGCGGTTTCACCATCGGGCAACGTTTCGGCCAATGACATCGCTTCGTCGCGGTCGGCGAAAACATAGCCGCTATTGCTGAGCTCGGGTAACACGATCAGCGCCGCGCCGTGCTCGGCGGCCGCCTCGATGTATCGAACCGCGCGCGTCACGTTATCGTGCTTCGCTCCGACATGAGGCTCCATCTGCACGCATGCAATGACGAGGCCTTCCATGCCGGGTGCTGCGGACTTTTGCTGCGACATCGTTTTTCGTCTCCAAAAGCAAAAAGCCCCCGAACCAGCGTTGGACGCAAGTTCGGGGGCTACGTAGCCTTCCATCTGTAGCACGGCAACGTTGCCGTGGAATCGTCATGGACACATGGCGATTCGATGTGGGCCAATTTATGAATTCAATTTGTCGCTGTCAAGCGTTTTGAGTATTTCTAGGGGTAAGCCCTGCGTTCGAGCTGACAACGGTCAAACTCGACGTCCGCGACGTTGGCCTCGTCGCGGATGCGATCCAGCGCTGCTCGGAGGCCTTACACCGGGCGCAGCACCTTCTGATGGTACGGCGAGTTCTCCGGCAGTTCTCCGCCATGCTTCACGGCGAGCTTCTGCGCCGCAAGCAGACCCAAGGCGAACGCACCGCTAGCGAAGCCGCTCTCGAAGGTCAACATTTCATTCACGACGATCGCGCTATCGGTTGGCTTTGAGCCATCGGCGGGTTCGGTCAGATCGGCCAAGACGGTCAGCGTGTTCTCCGTTTGATCGGGCTCGTGCATATTGAACGCACCACCGAAGTGTTTCTTCTCCAACCAGTTCGTGTACTGGATAGGCACGCCTCGCTCCCGACATTCAAGAAGAACCTCGGCCAGCCTCGTGAGCTTCCGGCCGGCCGGCGTATCCGGACTTTTCGCAGCCGCGCCCTTGATGGTGGTGATAAAAAGGTCGACCTGCTCTTCCTTGCTCATCCCGACGACCTTCGACGTGTTGTCACCCAGCGTATAGCTCAGATAGAACATGGCGCCGCCATCTTCGGACGGGACCATGTAAGACTGCTGGAACAATTCGTCGCCCTGAAGGTTGCCAGGCAACAGATCCGCATCGAAAAGCTCGGGCGGAATCCCGATGCCCATCTTGGTAGCACCCACCACGTTCGCCCGCTTGACCGCTTGCGCCACGGCGTTCGGCATCAGCGGTTCTTCTCCCTTGCCATGTGTCGTCAGGCCAAGACGCACGACCTCGCGTGGAGGCAAGGCAACGATCAGTTCGTCAAAGACGTCCGTCGTCGTCTTGCCGTCGGCATTCGAGGACGTCACGTGATACTTGCCGTCGATTTTCTTGACGTCGGTGACCGTCGTATTCAGCTTGATCGCTTGTTGCGCCTCGAGCGACAGCTGTCCTTCAGGCAAGCCCTCCTCGTCTTTTATCATCTGGTAGAGCGGCAGATCGGCTCCGCCGACCAGAGCGACGTGGTTTTCCAGGCGTTCGTCCACGAGGAATCGGAATTCCTCAAGGAAACCCGTTCCGAAGTACCCCGAATAGCCGCCCACGCCAATCCCAACGGCGCCGAAGATGTCCCACTTCTCCTGGCTCCAGTTCTTGCCCTGGTCTGTGAGCAGCTCCCGCAATCCCGACTTGAACGTATGGCTTTCGAATCGCTTTTTCGCCGCATCGCACAGCTGTCGGAATCGAGCAGTGTCGCCAGCGTCGCGGGCCGCTCGGATCGGCAGAATCAGTGCATTCAACGCGGCTTTCGCCTCGTCCGCCACTTCTTGCATAAGCCGATGCGGCAACGGTTCCCCCGGCGTCGCTTCGAATGGAGCCTCGCCGCCGATGAGATAGATCGTGGGTACCGAATTCGGATTCGGAAATGGCGACGTCTCAACGTCGTAGTGCTCGGCGAAACTGTAATAGAAGTTGCCGTCGATCGTGCTGAACCGCATCGCGCCGGCGTGATACGGGTTCGGATCCAGCTCGTCTTCTCCAATCTCCACTCGGGCAGCCATTCGCCCACCAATCCGGGAGGCTTGTTCGAAAACCTTCAAATGCTTCAACCCCATGCGGTTCAGCGCATCGGCCGCCATGAGGCCCGTGGGTCCCCCGCCGAGGATGCCCACTTTCTTGTTCGCCGCTACGTCCGGCGGCAACGTCGCAACTTGGCGATTGTTGCCCCAATAAAAACCCTTGTAGTCATAGACGTGGTCGAGCGGCATGGTCATGCGCAGGCCGGCAAACCGCTCGGTGAGCAGCGACCTCACGTCATCGTCATTGACCGCCTTGAACGGCATTGCCAACTTTTGCTGCGCCTCGTCGCTGGTATTGGCAAACAGGCGGGCCCCGAGGTCCGGCGGCATGAAGGTAAGCGTATGCTCGAGCCAGTCGCGAACCGGCGTGTGCTGTTCGCCCTCGGCCCCGGCCGGGCGCGTGGTATCGCCAAGCAATGCGGCGCTTTCCGTTCCCAGGGATTCGAGCACGATGTACTTTTCGACTTCCGACAGACAATGCCAGTGCAGCGTGATCTCGCGATGCAATTGCTGGCGTTCAGGCTGGCTCGCGATGCGATTGAGCCTCCCGAGGTTCCCAACGACAGTGGCAGCGAGCACCGCGCGGTTCTGTGGCCATTGACCCACGGGCTCGCGCAGATAGCTGCCAAGCGTCTGCGGCGTGATCTCCGACGGCATCGGCCGGCCGGTCGTGAAAAGCTGCGGCGCATCGCTACGCGGCGGAACAGCCGAGCCGACCACACCACGCGCCAACGCCGCATCGTTCGTCCCCCACGCCCTCAGGAATTCAGCCGTGTCGAGCCTGCCCGACGGCCAGATCGTGTCGGCCTTTGCTTTGGCTGCTTGTCCAGGCGTCAACGCCGGAACCGTCGAGCGACGCAAAGCCAACCCTGCGGGCGCTGCTCCCGGCGTGATCGAGGCGGCGCGCGTCCCAGGCAAACGGACGTCCCCCGCTGCTCGCGCGCTCGGGGTAGGGTTCGCTGTCGTCGCCTTGGGGGGATTGCCGTTCCCCGTCGCCGCAACAGTGCCTGTATCGACGGATGATCGCCGTGTCGGGTCAATCGAGTTCATTTTGGTCTACTCCTGGTTTGAATAAATTGGCAAGCCGAGACGCCACGTATTCCTGGCAGTAACAACGAATCTTTATGCTGTATGGATATCAAACCAGATACCTATCAATTGCAATAAGCACACTCGGAAGATTCGACATCAAACGCGAAGCATCTTTACTAACCTCTACGCATTCGCTCGAATGTGCATCGCAGATGCGGCTAGCGAAATTATCCGTTCTGGCCAACCCAATTCGGCTTGAAAGCCTTGTCCAGCAACGATATGACGCAGAGTGACCGGGTGCGAACGAAGTCTGCATCCACTTCCGCAAGCCATAGCTCCGTTTAAATGCATGGCTTCACGTCACGCGTCCATTTACGTGGTTCTTGTCCTTGCCCGATGCAAACTAGCGCAATCCAGCCAATGCGAACGCAAGTATAAGAATGCGAATTTTGTAAAACGCATCAACCCTGGCCGACGCGAATAGATTGATTGGAATGCGAAGTTTCAGACGATTGCCCAAATGCACTTCAGCACCGCATTTGGGATCGATTCCAAGCAGCATTCAGCCAAATTGCATTTCCTTTTTTGCGTTGGAATGACCACGAGTTCGCATGGCAGCAGCCTGCCGGCGGGCAAGAGGCAGTAAAGTTGCACGCAGTTGCAACATCCCTCGCGACCGCTCGAAATGGTGGCGGCTCCAGGTCCGTTGCATTTCCCCGAACGATCAACTGAACCGGTGCGGTGCCCATCCGGCCCGCGCCGCGTTTCGGCGCATACGCCCAAGCGTCGCGCGGTCGGTCTGATCTCGATCGCCTGCATGCGAGGCGGTCAATGCCCAGTGTCATCCCGTTGGGTCTTTAGAGCATTCGCTCTGGACGGCCCGTTTTGTCTATGCTTGTCCTCGTCTATCGTATGCGTGGTGAATGGAATTTGTTAGACTTCCTGTCGTTCCGGCACCCATTCCGGTGCGGCAATCCCGTCGGCACTCGCTGCAACATGGCCGAACAACTTCCACTTGGCAAGCTCGCTCGCAGGCGCGGGAGCGCGGCTCATCGCATTCGATCCATCGGAACGACGGGAATGGTGCAATTGAAGGAACTATTTGCATGGCATCTCAACATGTTCAGCCTTCGGTTCAGCAATGTTTGCCGATTCATGCCGATGTTCTCTCCAAGGATCGCGTAACCGGCACAGATCGCACCGGCTTGTCCGCGAGCCCGTTCGAACCGCCCGAGACGAGCGGCCGAAAAGTCATGACGACGAAGGGCGAAGCGCGCCCTCGAGAAACACTCGATACCAAAGGATTCCGTGTGGAGTCAGTCAGCAGGTCAAGTCACTCCGTTGCACATGGCGCCCAGATCGTCCGCTTTCGCGAAGCGGACATGCAGCGATACGTTTCGAAAGAGGAACTCGGGGCGGACACGCATATCGCGTCCGAATTGGGCGCCGCGGTCACGGCCGACGAAAAGTCGCGCCTCTTACGCAGCATGATCCGTGCGATCGGGTTCGATTCGATGCGCTACTTCGCGGTGCGGCTCTCGCCCTCCGGCGAGGCCGAGCGCATCTATCTGATGGAGAGCTACCTTTCGCCGCCGCATTCGCTGTTTTTCGACGATGGGCACTACCTTAACGACGAACGCTTCAAGGCACTGATGGCGAGTCCCCTGCCTTGCGTATGGGACATTCAGCAACTGGTCAGGCTCTGGCGCTCCGGACCGGGACCGAGTTCGTATCGCGACTGGCTCACGTTGCTGCATACCGACGGCAAGATCAGCGGGATGGCGTTCTCGATGCGCGTGCCAGGCAGCTCGCTGTGCGCGGTCGTGAGTCTTTCGGCCTATAACGCCGATTCGAGCTGGATCAGCGACAGCGTACTCGTGCAAGCGATCACACTTGGGCTTTCGGTGCAGCAGCGCTGCTCGGCCTACGTTCGGGCGATCGACCAGGATGTCTCGGGCGGCGCGCTGTCCGAGTTGCAGCGACGCGTCCTCGCGCTCGTCGCCGATGGGCTGTCCGACAAGGAAATCGCCGGGCGGCTGGACATGACGCTCTATAACGTCGATTATCAATTGCGTCGCCTGCGCGAAATTTTCGGCGTCACCAATCGAGCCCGGCTAGCCTATATGGCGGGTCGTCTGGGAGTGATGTGATGAACACCTTAACGAGCCGTCAGAAGACCGCACAAGCTGCCTCGGCGAATGTCGTGTTTTTCGATGACGAGGATGTCGCCGCCGACGCGGCCGCGCATCCGTCGGCGCTTTTCGTTCCTCGAAATGCATCGCTCGGCCAGATCTCGCAGCAGCTCACGGAGACCGCCGATAGCGGCGAGCGGCGCAATCTCGTACGCAATGTCTTGCGGCGCGCGGGCTTCGATTGGCTCTGCTATTGCCGGATGCTGCGCATCGGGCAACGCGTCGTCGAACTCGCATGGTTCGACAGCTATTCGCCGCCCGGATGGGCCGCGCGTTATTGCAACGAGAGTTTTTTCGCGGTCGATCCGCGTCTGGACATCGCGTGCCGCATCGAATGGCCGTTTCTCTGGGATGTCGACAGCCTGGCGGCGATGGCGCCGGCGCCGCTACGCGGTTCGCGCATCCAGCATCTCGCCGATGCGGCCAATGCCGCCGGTATGCGCAGCGGCGTGTGCCTTGGTATCGGCACCGCCAATCCGCTCGAGCGATGCTTCGCAGTCCTATCGAGTTCCCAGGCAGGGAGATCGTGGATCGCCGATACGACGGCCGGCACGGCCTACGCCATTGCGATCGGCCTGCATACATGGGTTTCGCCCTACGCGAGCCGGCTGCTCTCGCGCATCAGCGCGGATGGCCTGAGCGCAGTTCAGCGCTCGATTTTGCAATGCGTTACCGAAGGAATGAGCGATCGCGAGATCGCTGCGAGCATCGGGCTGCAGCCCCATCGCGTCGCGCAGCATGTGCGTCAACTGCTGACGTTTTTCCGGGCGCACAACCGCGTGCAGCTCGCGTATATCGCCGGAACGGTCAGCGAACTCGCGGGTATGGAATAAGCGGTGCAGCAGTCACGACTGCGCTGCACCGCTAATATTCACTGGGATGTGAGGGAAGGCTGAGGGTCGACGCGGCCTAGCAACTGCCGCATTGCCTCACGCACGAAGGGATCCGGATCATCCACCCTTTCCTCGGCATAGCGATGCCACATTGGATCGCCGAGTGCATAAAGGCAAAGCGCCTTGAGTTCGTCGCAGCGCCCGTCGGGCAGACTATTGATGTGTTGCAGCGCTTCCAGCGCGCGGCCGCGCCGGATCGCAATCACCGTTGGAAAAGCCAACGCCTCGCGGGCATCCGGATTGACGTCGTACAACTGCGTCAGCAGCGCATCGGCATCGTCGAGACGATTGGACTCAATCGCTTCGACGAGCGCCTTCACGAGTGGTGCGGTTGCGGACTGGCGGGTCGTATCCGTCGACATGGGACCGGTCGCGTCCGTCAGAATTGCCCGCTGGAATCGGAGCCGGACAGTGCGTTCAGGGAGCTCGGGTTCAGCCCCATGCCGCCACCACCAGTGAGCGAATTGGAATCGCGGCTCACCAGCGCCGACTGCGCCATATCGAAAGGGGTCTTGACGACGTCCGCAACACCCTCTCCCACCTTGCCCGGGTTCAGTGTCAAAACACCGCCCACGATGTTCCCCAAACCGTCTAGTAAGCCCATGTGACTCTCCTCTTGCGAAATGAAAGAAGGCGCTCGATTCAAAAGGCCGGCAGGTTCCGTAGCCTTCGGCACGCGTACCGCCCAATGTAATTCGCGTATCCGTACTCACGCCGCCGAGTGCGAAGCCATGTACGAAGATGCGAATCCCGCCCTGCCCAGCAATGCAACACAACGTCTACTTCTAGAGGTACTCTGCCCCGACTTTCCGAGCGATATGCTCCGCGAGCGGCTCCTCGGTAACTTCAAGAAACTTGCTCGCGATCGTGAGACCAGTGATATCGCTGCTTTTCACGACATCCGCCACGCAGCGGCGCCAAGCCTCGTCGCCCAGCACGTGCAAACACCATCCTTCCAGTGCCGAAACCACGGGCGAGCCGTGCCCCTGCGCTTCGATCTGCCTCAGCAGGCGCAAGGCATCGACCCAGCGTTGCGCATTGACGAGCAGCCGGACCTCGCACAGGTCGACAACGAGCTGCTTCGGATGGATGACGCGCAACGCGAGCAGTAATTCCTCGGCCTCGGCATGAGCCTGCGTGCGCAACGCGCCTGCGAAAATCGTCAGCAGGAAATTCAACACCGCAGGAGTGCATTGAGTGTTCGACATGGCTCAGCCCCGATGGGTACCCGGCCGACAGGTTCGCAGCCGGCAGCAGCCTCTCCTATCCGGCCCCTGTTGCGCTGCATTCTCTCGCTGACATCAACGCGCGCCGTTGGGTGACGCGAAGCCGTCGCCGCTCACGCGAAGTTCGAAGGCTTTGCAAGCCTACCTGTTCGAGTAGATAGGACGAACTCGCTGCCCCAACTCGTATCGGCTCTCTCATGCAAGATGCGAAAAACTTCGGATGCCGGCACTTCGCTTCGCATCGGTTCGCGTACGCGAACCCGTCTCCCCTACCCTATCGCCTGAAGTCATCCAATTTGCGGTTCTGGACGTTCCTCGAACAGATGGATCAATTCGATCAATTGTGAGACAGCCATGACAACTTCAGCCCCATCCATTACGGCCCCGAACTCCACAACGGCCCACTTCCTGAACAACACGAGCCCTTATGGTACGAGCGCCAGGATGGATACCGGGGTGACCAATGGTGGCGACATCGAAAGCTATCTTGCTTCGCTCGATGTATTTGGCGGAGGTATGCCACAGGGAGGCTATCCGAGCGTTGCCGATGGAGCCGAACGCTATCTTGCCTCGTTGGAGGGCGGCCAGTCGGGGGGCTATCCGAGCGTTGCCGACGGAGCCGAACGCTACCTTGCCTCGTTGGAGGGCGGCCAGTCAGGGGGCTATCCGAGCGTTGCCGACGGAGCCGAACGCTATCTTGCCTCGTTGGAGGGCGGCCAGTCGGGTGTGCCCCAGGCCGGCCAGCCCGACGCCGCTGGCTTGCGCAACGTGAAGCTCACGACCGCAAAGGGCAAGGAACTGAATTTACAGGAGGACGGCCAAGGCAACCTCTACGATCATGGCAAAGAAGTCGGCACGCTCGATCAGCAAAGCGGCAAGATCACGATGAA
>Ga0157370_10006983_pt1 | contig 12335 bp, 11 predicted proteins | sample C35metaG_FD_113463 | JGI IMG/M metagenome (GOLD analysis project Ga0157370, IMG submission 113463) | Corn rhizosphere microbial communities from Kellogg Biological Station, Michigan, USA - C3-5 metaG | ecosystem: Host-associated > Plants > Roots > Rhizosphere > Soil | place: USA: Michigan...
ACATCATCGACACGTAGTCGAGCCGGTCCATGTAGCCGATCGACTGGTTGAACGGCTTGGACTCGGCCAGCTTCTCGGTACCGCGATGCAGCAGGCCCACGTGGGGATCGGCGCGGACGATGGTCTCGCCGTCCATCTCCATGATCAGGCGCAGCACGCCATGCGCCGCGGGATGCTGCGGGCCGAAGTTCATCGTGTAATTGCGGATTTCCTGGGCCATCTCAATTCTCCCGCCACTTGTCGGCGGCCTCGGCCTCGGCCTGCATCAGGTCGGCGTCGTCGCGGATGGTGCGCGGCACCAGCACGCGCGGCTCGATCGACACCGGCTCGTAGATCACCCGCTTCTGCACGGGGTCGTAGCGCACCTCGACATTGCCGATCAGCGGGAAATCCTTGCGGAACGGATGCCCCACGAATCCGTAGTCAGTGAGGATGCGGCGCAGATCCGGATGCCCGTCGAAGATGATGCCGTACAGGTCGAATGCCTCGCGCTCGAACCAGTTCGAGCCCGACCAGACCAAAGTCAGCGACGGTACCAGCGGCAGGCTGTCGTCTTCGCAGAACACGCGCAGGCGCAGGCGCCGGTTGTGAGCAATCGAAAGCAGCTGGATGACGGCGGCAAACCGACGTGGCAGGTTTTCGCCGCGCGGTCGCTCGGCCCAGTTGAAGCGCCCAAGGGCCTGGCCTTCGACACCACGCGAAAAACCCGTGCCCGAAACCGTTTCAGTGTCCCACTCGACTTGGCCATAGCCCAGGTAATCGATGCCGCACAGGTCGATCAGCTCACTGAAGGCAAATGCCGGCTCGTCGCGCAGCGCGCTCGCCACAGCCAGCAGGTCGGTCGCCGCCAGCTCGGCGGTAATCTCGTTGCGTACGGTACTGATGCTCAGGGTGTCGCCGAATCGCGCGGCAAGTTGTTCGGCCAGCGAAGTCGTGGAGGTATTGGACATGTCAGGGCCTCACGAACGCGCGATGGTGCTGGTGCGACGGATCTTCTTCTGCAGCTGCAGGATGCCGTGGATCAATGCTTCGGCCGTCGGTGGGCAGCCCGGCACGTAGATGTCCACCGGCACGATGCGGTCGCAGCCGCGCACCACCGAATAGGAGTAGTGGTAATAGCCGCCGCCGTTGGCGCAACTGCCCATCGAGATCACCCACTTGGGTTCGGGCATCTGGTCGTAGACCTTGCGCAGCGCCGGCGCCATCTTGTTGACCAGGGTGCCGGCCACGATCATCACGTCGGACTGACGGGGACTGGGACGGAAGATCACGCCATAGCGGTCCAGATCCAGCCGCGCCGCACCCGCGTGCATCATCTCGACCGCGCAGCAGGCCAGACCGAACGTCATCGGCCACATCGAACCGGTGCGCGCCCAGTTCATCAACTCGTCCATGCGCGCGGTGGCGAAGCCGCGCTGCACCACCGGGTTGTCGCCGGCCGGGCGCAGGATGTCGTCGACCACGTTCAACGGCTGCGGGTTGTGCATCACCCGGCTGACGGAATCGATCACTCCCATTCGAGCGCTCCCTTCTTCCACACGTAGGCAAAGCCGATGATCAGCAGCAGCAGGAACAGGCCCATTTCGATCAGGGCGATCGGGCCGATCTGCTGGAACACCACCGCCCACGGAAACAGGAAGGCGATTTCCAGGTCGAAGATGATGAACAGGATGGCGAGCAGGTAATAGCGCACGTCGAAGCGCATGCGGGCATCCTCGAATGCCTCGAAGCCGCACTCGTAGGGCGCAAGTTTTTCCGCCTCGGGACGACGCGGGCCAGCCAGCAGGCCGACCGCAAGCAGCACCAGACCCAGGCCGGTGGCGACGCCGATGAACAACAGAACAGGCCAGTATTCGGCAAGCACGGTGCAACATACCTCCGCGCGATCAGGCGCATCAGTGACCGGGGGAATCTGGACAAGGAACCCGCAGTCCGGCTACATCCATTCGGCAAGCCGGCGCGGCGGTGTGCCGCGCCGCCACGCTCGTGGACTGTATCCGCAAGCGCCCGACATTCCGCGAAACCCAGTCGCGAATCCGGACATTGTATCAGTGCGCTTGGGTACAACAAGCCTTGACGGCCGTTGCGTTGCAAACTAGCGCACGACGGCCGGCCGGGCCATCGGTTCACATGGTCTGGGTGGGCCGCTCGGAACTCAGCGTGCCGGCCAGGATGTTCTCGATGCGGCTGCGCGCGGCCTCGGCATCGCTGGATTCGTTGAAGTGGATGCCGATGCCGGCGGTGCGATTGCCCTGTGCACCGACCGGGCTGATCCAGACCACCTTGCCCACCACGGACAATCGCTCGGTCTCGTCCGCTAGGGTCACCAGCAGCACCACCTCGTCGCCCAGCGCATAGGACTGCGCGGTGGGAGCAAACAGTCCACCATGCTTAAGAAATGGCATGTACGCGTTGTACAGCGAAGCCGCGTCCTTGATTTTCAGGGAGATGATGCCTTGACGGGCTGCCATGGGTTTCATGTGTGACTCCTGCGCGGGTGTGGACAAGACCCCGCCGACAGCGCCGATCTTAGAGGGTGCGCCGCGAAGGCACCACTGTGGTCCGCGCTGTCCGACGGCGCCGACCGCATCGATGGTCGGCCTCAGCCAACGTCCGCCTGGCTGGACAGCAGCGACTGGCGTTCATTGACCAGGCTGCTCCAGGACGCGGGCGGTACCCAACCAGCCACCCATGCCGGCACCGCCGCGGCCGCCATCGGCCGCGAAATCGAGTATCCCTGCAACTGGTGGCATCCCAGCGATGCCAGCAGATCGCCTTGTGCGGGCGTCTCGACACCTTCGGCGATCACCGTCTTGGCCAGCATGCGCGCGGTGGTGATCACGCCCGCCGCGATCGCCATGTTGCGCTCGTCGTGGAGAATGTCGCGCACGAAACTCTGGTCCAGCTTGATGTGCTCGATATCGAGCTGCTGGATATGACTGAGCGATGCCGATCCCGTACCGAAGTCGTCCAGGCCGACGCGGATGCCGCGGCGACGGCACTCCTCGATGACCACCTTGGCACGCGTGTGATCCATGCTTGGCCCGGTCTCGGTGACCTCGATGCCGAAGCCGACATTCATCACGTCCGGGTAATTGTCCAGCACGGCGTCGATATCAGCGAAGAAAGCCGGGTGCAGCAGATGGCGGGTGCTGATGTTGATCGACACCGGAATCGACATCCCGGCGCGCAACCATGTCTGGCAGCAGCGCAGCGCCTCATCCAGCACGTAGCGGCCGATCGGTCGCGCCAGTTGCGGGTCGTCCAGCACGTGCATGAAGCTGGCCGGCTCGATCAGCTCAGGCTCGCGGTCGTTCAGGCGCAGCAGCGCCTCCATTCCGGCCACGCCGTTCAGGCCGGGCAGCCCGTCGATATACACGATCGGCTGGAACAGTAGTTGCAGGCGCGACTGCTGCAGCGCCTGGGCGATCCGTTCGCGCATCGCCTGCAGCCGTACCTGCTCCAGTTCCATCGCCGGCTCGTACAACGAGCCACGATCCTTGCCCTCTTCCTTGGCCTCGTACATCGCCATGTCGGCATGTCTGACCAGCCCTTCCGGATCGGCCCCGTCGATGGGAAACAAGGTCCAGCCGACGCTGGCGGACACGTAAAGCTGCTCGTCCATCAGGTTGAACGGCGCACGCAGCGCCTGCAGGATGCAGCGGCTGATCACATCCAGTTGCTCGCGGCTGTCCAGTCCGGGAATCAGCAGCGCGAACTCGTCGCCACCGAAGCGGGCCACCACGTCGGCTTCACGCAGCATGCCCTGGATGCGCGAGGAGGCTTCCGCCAGCACGCGGTCGCCGCCGCTGTGGCCGACCGTGTCGTTGACGCTCTTGAATCGATCCAGGTCCAGCACGCCGACCGCCAGCAACGATCCCTGCGCCATGGCACGCGTCCGCGCCTGCTCCAGCAACTCGAACAGCAGGCGTCGATTCGGCAGGCCGGTGACCACGTCATAGAACGCGAGTCGCTCGACCCGGGCTTCATGCAGCCTCCGTTCGGTGACATCGTGTTGCTGCCATATGTGTCCCTGCGCCATGCCGTCGAACCGGATCGGCATGAAGTCGCGCAGAAGGATGCGACCGCCGCCGAGGCGCACCTCTTCGCCCCTGACCGGCTCGTTGCGCGCCACGATGTCCCTGATGCGCGCGACCTCGCGTTCGGGATCCTGATAGGCATGGCTGATCCGGGCCTGGATCGCCGCGACCGACTGCCCTTCCAGTTCGGCCGGCGTCGCGGCAAGCCCGAACAGCGCGCAGAACGCCTCATTGGCGAACCTCACGAAACCATCCTCGGAGGCCACCAGAACCCCGGAATACTGGTTGGAGAGGATGGCGCGCACCTGTTGCAGATTGGCGCGCAAGTCCCGTTCGGCGAGCAGCGTGGCCGCCTGCGAACGCTGGATCTGCATGCCCAGGCCCAGCTCGACGGCCATCTCCAGGAACATCCGGGCCTCGACCGGCGTAAACGCATCGGCCTGCGCGGCACCGATCACGAATGCGCCCACCAGGGCATCGTTCACCCGCAGCGGAAGCGCCAGCACCGCACCGACGTCCATCGCGTCGGCCTGCAGTGGCCAGTCTCCCGGCATCTCGGCCACCCGGTGTCGGACCCACGGCTTGCCGTTGGCCAGGGCGATGGCAACGGCATCGCCGGCATGCTGCGGATCGGTCAGTGCCAGCCGGGCATCCATCAGCGCAGCTCCGCCCAGTCCGGCATGGGCACGCAATCGCAGCACGCTCGAACCTTCCTGTTCCAGCAGGCCGATCCAGGCGAACCGGTAGCCGCCGACGCGATGCGCGACATGGCATGTATCGGCCAGCAGCACCTGTTCGTCCACGCTACGCGTGACGACCTTGATCATTTCACTCAGCAGGCGCAGGGCGCGCTGCTGGCGCGCTTCCTCCTGCATCGCCTGCAGCAGCAGGTGGCGTTGTGCCTGCGCCTCCAGTCCGAGCCCGATGCTTGCCGCCGCCTGCTGCAGCAGTTCGATCATCCTGTCGGAAAAGAAATCGGCTTCCGTCGCGCGTATCACCAGGGCGGCGCGAACCTCGCCGGCCGCCATCACCGGCACCGCCAAGGCGGAGGCCACGTTGTGCCGCGCATAGGCGACGCGGAACATTTCCAGGCCCGGCGTGCGCTGCAGGTCGCGTTCCAGTTGCGGCGTGCCGTGCCAGAATGCCGGTTGCGCCACCGACAACGGCAACTGTTCCGGATACACGTCCTGCAAGTCCGGAACGACCGTCACCGGCGCGATCCGCCGAAACCAGCCGGTGGCATGATCCACCTCGCCGATCATCACCAGCATGGTGCCGAGCCGTCGCCCGAGCACCTCGATGATCGCCTCGTAGAGCTCCGGTGGTTCCACCGCGCGGACAAGCAACTGGCCGATCTCCGAGAGCGCGGCGTAATAGCTCTCGCTGGATGCAGCCACCGCCCCTGTGTTGACCTGCATCGAATTCGGACCCTAGCTTGTGCACTCGATTGTCGGGCCGGCAGGGATCAGGAACGGGCAGCCAGTCGCGCCAGCTCGGCGCCGCCCGCCATCCCCATCCATCCCCACCTCTATCGCCGCGCAGTCGTTGAATGGCGGCTGGATCTTCTGCCCGAAGCAGCAAGCTAGCTTGCCCGCTCGGGCTATGCAACAACAGCGTCGCCAGCCGCGGGAGCGGCGTGCAGCTCGCACCAGCCCCAGTGATCGAAGATCCATGGCGAGGGCAGCCCAAGCGACAAGTGTGCGAAGCACGGAACCGCCTGCCCGCGGGCGGAGGGCGACAGCCGGAACCGGCCGTCCGGCGCCCGTTCCAGCGGTGCGTCTGGCCAGGCCCAGCCGCGTGCCCCGGTCGGGTCGATCACGCTCAGCCTCAGCCATGGGCGCAACCACCGCGGCGGCTGCCAGGGCAAGACGGCTGCCGCCGTGGCGGACAGCCCGGCGTCAACGTAATGCTCGGGCCGATCCGCCAACCGGCGCATGCGTCCGCCGCTCAAGGCAAGCTGGCTGCGATGCGCCAGCAGCGCCTCGCGCTTGTTGGCGATTTGTGCGGGCGTGGCCTGGATCTCGACGCCTGCTCCGTTGTCCGCATCGCCATGTCCATGGACCAGGTATGTGTACAGCGCAGGCGGCGCTGCCTGCCCGGCGAGGGCCAGGCGCACCAGTACGTGTGCTGCGCCGTGGTCGGGGTGCCGATCCAGCAGTGAGGGCAAGGCAATCAGATCGGGAGTGAACGGGTCAATCTCCCGCCTGATCGCCGCCAGCGCGTTGCCGGTCGATTGCAGCAGCACGTTCGGGATCCCGAGATCGGGCCAACCCAGCGAACGCAGCGATGACGGCGACAGCCCGAGCCGTTCAATCGCCTGCCGCATCTCGGCGCACCGACGCTGCGCCCAGCGCTGGCGATCCGGCGGGCCGATGCGCAGCCGCCGCTCCAACCAGCGCTGCGGCCACGGGTTGTTGTCGCCGGCGGTCAGCAACAGGATGCGAACCTCCCCCCCGGCCGCGCACACCTGCTGAATCAGCAGGCCGGTGGCGATCGTTTCATCGTCCGGATGCGGCGCCACCACCAGCAGGCGGGTGTGTGCGGAAAATGCCGACAAACCGGCCGGCGCGGCGGTCGGCATCAACGCCACCGGGCCAGCAGTTCCAATAGCAACAGGTCGGCACGCAAAGGCCCGCGCAGACCTTCACGGGTGCGGTTCGCCGCCTCGTACCAGAGACCCAACCCCTCGGCATCGAGTGCGCTGCCGAGCGGCGCGGCGACGCGCATCGAGCGCGCCCGCAGCTCGTCCGCCGCGGCCTGGGCGGCAAACCACAAGCGCTGCAACGGCTCGTCATCCAGCCAGCGCTTGACCACGTCGGTTGGCTGGCCACGCCCGGAAGCCAGCGCCGCCAGGTCCTTGCGCACTTCGGTGCGCTGCTCCAACGCGCCCTGCCCTGCCCAGGCCGCAGCCAGGCCGGGGTTGCCACCCGCCGCGACGAGCGCTGCCTGCGCATCAGGCAAACCCTGGGCCTTCAGCCAAGCCAGGGCGACCTCGATGTCGGGCAACTGGAACTCGATCCGCTGGCAGCGGCTGCGGATCGTCTGCGGCAGACGCCATGGCGCGTCCGCGAGGAGGATCAGCATGGTCTGCGCCGCCGGCTCCTCCAGGGTCTTCAGCAGCGCATTGGCCGCCGCCGTGTTCATCGCGTCGGCGGGATCGATGGTCACCACCTGCCAGCCGCCCAGCTGGCTGCGCATGGCGAGCCGGGCCGACAGCTCGCGGATCTGCTCGACCACGATCTCCGTGCGCGGCGTGCCATCCCGACGCAGGCCGAAGCCGAGCCCGATCACGTCCGGGTGCGAACCGGCCTCGACCAGCAGGCAACTGCGGCAGCGCCCGCAGGCGTCGCCGGCCACACCATCGCTGCACAACAAGCCCTGCACGAAACGCTGCGCGAAGGCGCGTTTGCCCAGACCTGGCGCACCGCACAGCAGCAGCGCATGCGCCAGCGCATCGCGCTGCCGTCGCGCCTGCAGCCGCGACCAGTGCTCCGCATGCCAGGGCAATGCACTCATGCCGGCAACTCCGCCAGCCAGGTGGTCAATGCCTGCGTGGCCGCCTGCAGCACGGCGGCGGCCGGCTGGCTGGCATCGATCACCCGGAATCGCCGGGGTTCGCCCGCGGCACGTTCGCGATAGCTCGCACGCACCCGTTCGAAGAACGCGTCGGCTTCGGTCTCGATGCGATCGGTCTCGCCGCGGCCGGCCGCCCGTGCGCGTCCGGTGGCCACCGGCAGATCGAGCAGCAAGGTCAGGTCGGGCCGGATGCCGGCGCACGCCCAGCGCTCCAGTTCGGCGATCCGCGCCGGCGGCTGGCCGCGGCCTCCACCCTGGTAGGCATGGCTGGCGTCGGCGTAGCGGTCGCACAACACCCATCGGCCGGCGGCGAGCGCCGGCTCGATCACTTCACGCACCAACTGGGCACGCGAGGCGAACATCAGCAGCAACTCGGTTTCGGCCGCAAGCCCATGCATCGCCGGGTCGAGCACGATCGCCCGCACTGCCTCGCCGACAGGTGTCCCCCCGGGTTCGCGGGTCTGCACCACGGTGATGCCGCGGTCTTCAAGGACATCGAGCAAACCTGCCAGCAAGGTACTCTTGCCGGCGCCCTCGCCGCCCTCCAGGGTGATGAATCTGCCGCGTGGCGTCGTCATGGGCAGTGCTTCCGCTGGTAGCAGTCGACGTTGCGGTTGTGCTCGGCCAGCGAACTGGCGAATACGTGGGTACCGTCACCGCGCGCCACGAAATACAGGGCATCCCCGGGCGCCGGATGCAGCGCCGCCTCGAGCGCCGGCTTGCCCGGCAAGGCAATCGGAGTCGGCGGCAGGCCGGGGCGCGTATAGGTGTTGTATGGCGTGTCGGTGGTCAGGTCGTTCTTGCGGATATTGCCGGCATAGCTGGCGCCCATGCCGTAGATCACGCTGGGATCGGTCTGCAGCAGCATGTGATCCTGCAGACGCCTGACGAACACCCCGGCGATCCTGGCGCGCTCGTCGGCACGACCGGTTTCCTTTTCCACGATCGAAGCCAGGATCAACGCATCGTATGGCGTGGCCAGCGGCAGATCCTTGTCGCGGCCGGGCCACAACGCCGCCAGGGTCTTCACCATCGCGGCGTGCGCGCGCCGAAGTATGTCCAGGTCGCCGTCGCCTTTCACGTAGGCATACGTCTCGGGCAGGAAGCGGCCTTCCGGCACCTCGCCGGCAGCACCGATCTTCTGCATGATCGTGGCGTCATCCAGCCCGGCGCTGTCGTGCTTCAATTTTTCCGCATGCGCCAGGGCCTGGCGCAACTCGGCGAACGTCCAGCCGTCGACGATGGTGAAGTTGCGTTGCAGCACCTTGCCCGCCGCCATGTCGGCGAGCAGCTGGCGTGGCGTGATGCCGGGCGCCAACGCGTACTCGCCGGCGTGCAGCCTGCCGGCCACGTGCATCTGCTCGGCCAACAGCCGCCAGTACCATGGGCTGGCCGTACTGAGGCCGTGCCGCTGCAATTCGGCGACGATGCCCTTGAAGCTGGTCCCGCGGCCGACATCGATACTCTCCTGCTGCCGCGTCACGTTCAGTGGCGCGACGCTGAAGCGGTGGTAGTCGTTCCAGCCGAAGACCACCGCGGCCGCCACCGTCAGCAGCACCAACAGCAGCAACATGCGTGGCCAGATGCGTCCGCACATCGATCGTTCGGTCATCCACCCTGCTCCATCGAAAATCCCAGGTTGCGCCAATGCTGCTGAAGCTGTCGGGTCACGGCACCCGGCACATAGTTCCACTGATCCAGTGACTTTACCGGCAGAATGCCGCGCACGCTCGAGCTGAGGAAGATCTCGCTGGCCGTGGACAATGCCGGCAGGCTCAGCTCGGTCACGCGGGCCGCCGGGCGGATCGCCAGCACTTCGGCCCGCGCCACGCCGGCCACGCCGCAGCGATCCAGCGCAGGCGTCAGCAGCACGCCATCGATCACGGCAAACAGGTTGGCCATGGTCGCCGAGATCACCCGGTCGTGGCTGTCGCGCAGCAGACCCTCGGCAACCGCCGGATCGCTCCACTCGGCTCGCGCCAGCACCTGCTCAAGCCGGTTGAGATGCTTGATGCCGGCCAGCAGCGGCTGTTCGGCCAGGCGCAACTCGCAGACGCGCATGTGCAGGCCATGCGTGCAGACATCGGCGCCTGGCGTCGGGGCCACGAAGGCCGCAACCACCCGGCTCGGCTGCGGCGACGCCGGCATGGCGTAACCACGCTCGCCGATGCCGCGGGTGACCGTGATCCGCACCACCGCCTGCGCGATGTCCGCGCCGACTCGCTGCACTTCGCTCCAGAGTTGCAGCGGGTCAGGTGGCGGGATGCGCAGGCGTGAGCAGCCTTCCACCAGTCGCTGCATGTGGCGTGACCACAGCGGTGCGCGCCCATCCACCAGGCGAACGCTCTCGAACAAGCCGTCGCCATAGCCGAAACCGCGGTCGAGCGCGCTGAGCTGCCCGGTCGCCACGCCATTGACCAGCAATTGCACAGCCATCACCCGGCCACTCCCAGCGCGCGCAGCAGGCCGCGGGCCTTCGCGCGGGTTTCCTCCAGCTCGCTGGCCGCCACCGAATCGGCGACGATGCCGGCGCCGGCGCGCAGGCTCACCTCGTTGCCTACCAGGGTCAGCGTGCGGATCAGGATGTTCAAGTCGAGCTCGCCATTGCGGTCCAGGTAACCCAGCGCACCGGTATAGGCGCCGCGCGGCGTGTGCTCCAGCGCGGCGATGATTTCCATGCAGCGCACCTTCGGGCAGCCGGTGATGGTGCCGCCGGGAAAGGTGGCGGCGATCACCTGTCCGGGCGTCACCTCGGCGCGCAGGCACCCGCGTACATTGGACACGATGTGGTGAACGTGGGCGTAACTCTCCACCGCCATCAACTCGTCGACCTCGACGGTGCCCGGCACGCAGACGCGCCCCAGGTCATTGCGTTCCAGGTCGATCAGCATCACATGTTCGGCGCGTTCCTTCGGGTGCGAACTCAATTCGCGGATACGCGCCGGCTCATCCTCGCCCGGCAGGCGGGCGCGCGTGCCGGCGATCGGGCGGGTCTGGGCCACGCCGGCGCGCACCTCGACCAGCCGTTCCGGCGACGAGCTCAGCACCGCCCAGCCGCTTTGCTGCAGCAAGCCGGCAAAAGGTGCCGGATTGGCCTGGCACAACGCCGCGTAGAGCGCCGCGGGAACGGGAGCATGGACGTAGCGCGCGCGCCAGCCGCGCGACAGATTCACCTGGAAGATGTCGCCGGCATAAAGATGTTCGTGAATGCGTTCGACACCATCGAGGAAGTCGCCGGGTGCATCCTCGACGCACGACTCCGGCGTGGACAGGCCAGGCCATGATGGAGGTAGTGCGAGGTCGCCTTCGAGCATGTCGAGCAGATCCCCGTGACCCGCTTCGGCCACCAGGATCGTGCGCCCGAGCAGGTGGTCGACGATCACCGCCGCCGGGCAACGCACGGCCAGGGCCAGCGGCAGGTCGGATGGCGGCCGCAGGGTCAGGCCCGGTTCGATCTCGCCTGCCAGCTCGTAACTCAGCAACAGCACCCAGCCGCCATGGAACGGCAAGCCATCGTCGTCCACGGGCTGGCGTTCGGCCTGCCATGCGCGGTCCAGCGCATCGAGAAAGCGGCCGGGTTGCTTGCTTCCCGTGCCGTCGCGCAACACGCCATCGGCGGAAAGGATCAGTCGATCGCCAGGGAACGCAAACAGGATGTCGTAACGCGACTGCGCCGTGCCGTGCGACACACTTTGCAACAGGCATGGGTAACGCTGCGGAACGGCCGCGGCCGCCGCGAGCAGATCGCGCCGGCCGTCCAGGCTACGGCGATGGCAGCTCACGCCCGTCGGTCGATCAGACGCGACGGAAGGCCAGCGTGCCGTTGGTGCCGCCGAAGCCGAACGAGTTGGAGATGGCCACGTCCAGCTTCGCCTCTCGCGCGGTGTGCGCCACGAAGTCGAGATCGCAGCCTTCGCCCGGCTCGTCCAAGTTGATCGTCGGCGGCAACACCTGGTCGCGCAGCGCCAGGATGCTGAAGATCGCCTCGACGCCGCCGGCCGCACCGAGCAAGTGGCCGGTGGTCGACTTGGTCGAGCTCATCGCCAGCTTCCTCGCATGGTCGCCGAACACCTTCTTCGCCGCCATCACCTCGCCCAGGTCGCCCAGTGGCGTGGAGGTGCCGTGCGCATTGATGTACTGCACGTCGGCCGGATTGAGGCCGGCATCGTCCAGCGCGGTCTGGATGCAGCGCGCCGCCCCCTCCCCACCCTCGCTCGGCGCGGTCATGTGGAACGCGTCGCCGCTCATGCCGAAGCCGACCAGCTCGGCATGGATGCGCGCGCCGCGGGCCTTGGCGTGCTCGTACTCTTCCAGCATCAGCACGCCGGCGCCGTCGGACAACACGAAGCCGTCGCGGTCCTTGTCCCACGGACGGCTGGCCTTGGTCGGCTCGTCGTTGCGGGTGGACATCGCCTTGGCCGAGCAGAAGCCGGCCATCGCGGTGCCCGTGGTGGCGAACTCGGCGCCGCCGGCGATCATCGCGTCGGCATCGCCGTACTGGATCATCCGCGCGGCCAGGCCGATGTTGTGCGCACCGGTGGTGCACGCCGTGACGCAGGCAATGTTCGGTCCCTTCAGCCCGAACATGATCGACAGCTGGCCCGAGACCATGTTGATGATCGAGCTGGGCACGTAGAACGGCGAGACCCGGCGCGGGCCTTTCGCCGCCAGTTCCAGCGTGGTCGCTTCGATCGTGTACAGGCCGCCGATGCCGGCGCC
>Ga0157370_10006986_pt1 | contig 12330 bp, 9 predicted proteins | sample C35metaG_FD_113463 | JGI IMG/M metagenome (GOLD analysis project Ga0157370, IMG submission 113463) | Corn rhizosphere microbial communities from Kellogg Biological Station, Michigan, USA - C3-5 metaG | ecosystem: Host-associated > Plants > Roots > Rhizosphere > Soil | place: USA: Michigan...
GATCAATTCCGCGTAACTTCGAAAAGATCGCACGCCAAACATTCGCGCCAACGCCTCGGAGCGTTCCGCGTGAGGTGACCACACGCCAGACAACATCGTTTCCGACCCCGACGAATGCATTGGCGCATGCATCGTCCTGGCCCACTGTCCTGCACCGACCAACCCCACGCGTACGGGGCCAAGCGGTATCTCAGTTGCTCCGCTCAACCGGCGAACTTCCGGTTTATCGCGTCTGCAGAGAAGAGATTGTCCGCGACGATCCGTGCCATACCGATGAGTCCAGCGTCAGCTCCCAGCGTGCTCAACCTGATATCCAGATTGCGTGTTGCGCGTGCCAGAGACCGTGGATAGAGCGCCTCCCTCACGCCACCCACGAGGGCACTGGATGCGAGCGCGCCGCTGATGATCAGGACACCGGGATTGACCATCGACACCACGGTGGCCATCACCTCGCCGATTCGACGGCCTGCTTCGTGGGTCAGCGCAATCGCCTCCACATTGCCAGAATCAAGCAAATCTCCGACGTCGCGCCCGGACCTAGCAAAGATTCCGCGCTCGGTCAGAGCCATGGCGACTGCACGCCCGCTCGCCACGGCGGCGAGGCAGCCTTGCGACCCGCACTGGCACAACGCAGTCTCGCCCGCGAGACGGATGTGGCCGATGTCCCCCGCTCCGCCATCGATCCCGTGGTAAACGCGACCACCAAGCACGAGTCCCGACCCGATACCGGTCGAGACCTTGACGAGGCAGAGAGCCTCACTGTCCGGATAACGTGTCGAATACTCGCCGAATGCCATGGCATCCGCGTCGTTTTCAACAAACGTTGGCACCGGCACCGCTTCTGCGAGGTGATCACCGATCGGGTAGGCGTCCCAACCCGGCATGATGGGCGGCTGGGATGGCCTACGCGTGTTTGGGTCAACCGGTCCGGGAACTGAAACTCCCGCACCCGAAAGCTGTTCCAGCCCAATGCCGGTGCTCTCCATGAGCGAAAGCATCGAGCTCGACAGTGCGGTTAGCACTATCTCCGGGCCTTCCTCAATGGCCACATCAACGCTCTCGTGGCCCAGAATCTGCCCGCTCAGGTCTGCTAGAGCAACGCGCGAATGCGCCGTGTCGACCGTGGCAACCGCGAGCACCGAATGTTCTACGTCGAACACCAACCTGTTTGGACGGCGCCCACCGGTCGCCGCGCCCTCGCCCGATTCCTTGACGAGTCGCGAGTCCAAAAGCATGTCAACGCGCTGTGCGACAGTAACCCTGGAGAGGCCTGTGAGGTCCTGAATGTCACGACGCGTGTTCGCCTCGCCCTTCCGAATCAGCTGAAGAACATCACCAGGACCAGAACTCATGAGCCGCCTCTCTGCGCTGCTGCGGAATTGACCGCCGACGCCGGCAGCCGCATTCGAGTATGTCGTCAACCTTTATCCGCCCCGCTCGTGAGGCCCTCGGACAACGCACGCTCGGTGAGACCGTACAACACAATGATCGGCACTGTAAGCAGTACCGAGCCCGCCATCAGAACAGTCTTTGAAACCTCGATCCCGTTGGACAGCTGCGACAGCCCCAATGAAACTGTCCAGAGATTGCGGTCGGCGGTGAGAAAGAGCAGCGCAAACAGGAATTCGTTCCACGCGATCATGAAGACGTAGAGCGCCGTCGACACAATCGTCGGCATCGCCAGCGGCAATGTAATCTGCGTCAGGATCCGCGACCGACTGGCGCCATCCATCATCGCGGCCTCTTCGATGCTCACGGGGATCGTCTTAAGGTACGACCTCAGCATGTGCACGGAGACCGGGATCGTCTGCGCAATGTACACAATCGTGAGGCCGACGAGCGATTCCCTGATGCCGAGAGCCGAGAATCCAACGAACAACGGAATAGCGATGATGATTACCGGAAACATATAGACGATCAGGAAGACCGTGCTGACCTGTCGGTATCCAAAGAACTTCAAGCGTGCGATGGCGTACGACGACGGTATCGCGAGCACGATGGTAACGACCGCGGTAGCCGTGGCGACTAGCGCCGAGTTGACCATGAACCCGGCGAAGCCCTGGCCGCCCTGGCTGGTCGATTTCAGAACATCCTGGTAGGTCTTGAGCGTGAAGTCATGAATTGGCACCCACAGTCGAGTAGGGTCGACGAGCAGATCCTGAATCGGAACGAAACTCAACTCGATCATGTAGTAGAACGGGAAAAGCGTCACGATCGTCATCACGACTATGACGAACCATCGCAAGAATCCGAAGACGCGTTTTTGGGCAACTGCCCGAGTTGTTCCGCCTCGAGTCACACGCGTTCGAGAGGTCGTTGTGCTCATGATTCGTCCTCCGCGCGCGAGGCGATGAATTTTACGTAGACAAAGAGAGATCCGGCGAGGATGGCCGAGAGCACAAATGCGTTCGCCGCGGCTCCGCCGATGTCAAAGTTTCCGAGCAACTGGTTATAGACGCGTACCGCAGCAACCTGCGTACCGGCTCCACCGCCGGTGAGCAAAAAAATGTCGTCGAACTTATTGAAGGTCATGATCAGCCTCAGTACTGAGAGCAGTGCAATGACGGGCATGAGCTGGGGCAGAATGACGAACCTGAAGTTTTGCCAGGGCGTGACCCCGTCAACCAGGGCAGCCTCCTCAAGATCTCTGGGAAGGCCAGCCATGCGGGCAGTGATGAAGAGAAAGGCGAAGGGAAAATACCGCCAGATTTCAAATCCAATGACGGTCATGAGCGCGGTAGGAGCCTGGCCGAGGAAGTTGATCGGATGCTCCCATCCGAGATATGACTTTCCAACGCTGTTCACTATCCCGAACTGCGGATTCAGCATGATCTGCCACACGAAGGTGACCGCGACAACGGGAGCGACATAGGGCAAGAGCATGAAAGATCGGAACACACCGCGACTGCGAAACGGTTTACGGAACGCAAGCGACGCGATCAGGCCCACGATAATCGAGCCCAAAGTCGAGCAGACCGAGTAGATCACGGTCGTTCCGATTGTGTTCCAGAAGCCGCTATCGGTGAGAATGCCGATGAAGTTGTCGAGGGTCAGCGGATTGAAAATACCGTTGGCGGCGACCGTCGAAAACGATGTCCGCTCGAACGCAAGAATGAGGTTCCACGCCAGAGGCACGATGATGATGGCAACAATCACGATGACGGCCGGAAGAACCATCGTGATGCCCGCGCGACTGTCCTGCCGCGCCAGGAGCGAGCGGCGCGGGCGGCCCCCAGCGGGGGCCGCCTTTGCCTGAGTTGTGGGCTGGCTCATTACTCTATTACTGAACCATCTTCGACTTTACCTGAGCAACGGCGTCCGCTGCAGTCTGCGCAGCTTTCGTTGCGGAGAGGCTGCCCGATGCGAAGTCGCCGAGCACCTGCGGAATCGTCAGTTGCGTCTCGACCGCGCCAAGCAACGCTCCCTGCCCCTGAGGAATCGCCCAGGTATTGATGTTGTCGGGCACTGCCTCGATCGACTTCATGGTGTCTGCATCGTAGATCGACGCGAGGGGTGCACGCTTGTCAACCCCGGCATCGAGCGCCTTCCAGCCCTCGGTGTACTTGCTCGCGTCATTTGCATCGCCAGCGCGAAGAGGGAACTTGCCCTCTGGCGCCATCCCAAGCCAGGGCAGGTATCCCGTCGACATCATGTACTCAATGAACTTTTCAGAGGCGGCCGCCTTGGCATTCTTGGTGACAAGCCACGAGGATGCCTGACCCAGGGCAGAACTCTTACCGTCGGGCCCGGCGATTGCCGTCACAATTCCACTGTTCTTCGCAAGCCATTGCGGATTCCCAACGCATTGTGGGCAGGACGGCAGCGCGTCGTTTCGAAGCCCAGCGAGCTCATCCAAAATGTACGTCGACCAATCGACCATTGCCGCCTGACCCGCGAAGTAGGTCGCGCGAGTCGTATCCACGGTCTGGGTGCCGCTCGGTGAATACTTCTGCGCAAGATCGCCGTACAACTTCCACGTTGGCGCGCACGCGGATGAATCCAGAGTCGGCTTGCCCTTGGTGTTGACGAGCTGACAATCATTACCGAGAGCCAGTGACTCGAATGTCTGCTCCGTAAACACGTCGGCTGGATCCGTGGCCAGGGTAATTCCATACTGACCGCCAACGGTGAGCTTCTTCGCCGCTGCCTCAATGTTCGCGTATGACGTCGGCGGTTCGAGTCCTGCCTCTTTGAAGAGGTCTTTACGGTAGACGAGAATCTGTGCCCAGGCCGAATCCGGAATTGCGATCTGCTTCGATCCGTCCTGATCCAGCGCGAGCGCGGACTTGACGAACGTATTCGATCCGAGGCTTTCGAGGATCCTGCCCGCGGCATCCGTGTTCACAAGCTTGAGGGAGTAGAACTGACGAACTTCGGCGAGGGAGAGAGCCCCCATGACATCGGGAAGTTTGCCAGACAGGGCCGCTGACTCGGTGAGTTGGACGACCTGACCGTCGTCGACCGCGACGAGCTTCACCTTGATTCCGGTCTTCTTGGTGAATCCGTCGATAATGTGCTGGGTTGTTGTGACGCGGTCGGGTTGATTCTCCAGGGACCAAACAGTGATGGTCTGACCCTTGGTGCTCGTGGATGTCGTACTGGGTCCAGGGGTACAACCTGCAAGCGTTGCTGTGACTGCAATCGTGGCCGTGAGAATGGCACCGATCTTGGTGATGCGCGACTTCGTCATCGCGACTCCTCTCGTGTGGGGTTAATTCGGAGATTAGCCGAACTTGTGCATAATGTCTATCCATAAGTTGTCTAGTGGCAGTGCTAATGTCAGGAGACGTCATTCGAAGGTGGTTGAAATGAGCAGTGTTCTCCGATTTGTGAAGCCGCGTGAAGTTGCGGTCGTTGAGGTGGAGTCGCGTCCGCTCGCAGCGGGCGAAGTTCGTGTGCGCACACGCTATTCGGGGATCTCAGCCGGCACGGAACTGACCGCCTACAGAGGCACAAATCCCTATGTGACGAGCGTTTGGGATCCATCCATTCGACTATTCCGCGAGTCAGCAGATTCAGACGGGTCAGGCTATCCGCTTGATGGGTGGGGATACTCGGAAGTCGGTGAAGTAGTCGAAACCTTCCCGGCATCCGCGGACGCCGCCGAAGCCGAACGCGGGGCCACACCACCATCAACGGGCGCGCTGCCGAGGGCTGGCGACCTGGTGTGGGGGATCTGGGGCCATCGCAGCGAAGGCATTCTCAACGCCGAGAACCTGCGCGGACACGTTCTACCGAAGAACATCGATCCGCTCGCAGCATCTTTTGTTCGCGTTGGCGCGATCGCGCTCAATGGCGTGCTCACAGCGGATCTGGCACCTGGCACGACAGTCGTAATCTTCGGCCAAGGGGTCATCGGCCTGCTGGCCACGCGGCTTGCCGTTTTGAACGGCGCGCGTGTCATCACTGTCGAGGGAATCGAAGCACGACGCGAGCACTCGATCGCCTGGGGAGCGTCAGACTCGCTCGAGCCGAGCCCGGATCTCGCCTTCCGCTTGCGCGAGTTGACGGGCGGTATCGGTGCGGACGTGGCGATCGAGTTGAGTGGTAACTACCACGCCCTGCGTGACGCCATGCGGGCAGTCGGTGCCGATGGCACGGTTGTCGCATCGGGTTTCTACCAAGGCGAGGCAACACCACTTCGGCTTGGTGACGAGTTTCACCACAACCGCGTGCAGGTTCTCGCTTCTCAAATCGGCAGCGTTCCCCAGCGTCTCCGGGCTCGATGGGACGTGCCTAGGCTGCAGCGCACGATCGTTGATGCCCTCGCCGACGGTCGCCTTGATCCGAACTCACTCGTCTCTCACCGCTTTGCCCTCGCCGACGCTGCGGAAGCGTACCGACTGCTCGACACCAGCCCTGCCTCGGCGCTGCAGGTAATCCTGGACTTCGCATGAACCAGCTCACGGTGCAGGAACAGCACCTGCCTGGCGATGACCTCGAAACAAAGTTCGAGGTCGCGCTCGGTTGGGGCTTCGACGGAATCGAGTTGCGATCCCGCGGCAACCGCGAGTTCGAAGCGCGTCTGCCAGAGTTGCGACGAGCCCACGCTAACGGTGTAGTGATGCCAACAACCTGCGTCGAGATGTCTCACTTCATCGGCGCGTTCGATCCACAACTGCGATCAGATGCCGTCACGCAGTTGCGCTCGCAACTGAGCGTGATGGCAGAGATCGGAGGAATCGGGGTCATGACGCCCGCCTCCTATGGCATGTTTTCACGACGGCTCCCCCCGTTCGAGCCACCTCGCTCGCCAAAGGAAGACCGCGCCATTCTGCTCGACGGGTTGGGAACGCTCGCCGAGCACGCCGCGAAAGAGGGAGTCGAGCTTTTTCTCGAGCCCCTTAACCGCTACGAGGACTACCTCGTCAACACCCTCGCGGAAGCAGCGTCTCTCGTGGTTGAAATTGGCTCTGCGGGGCTCAAGATCGTCGCCGACACCTATCACATGAACATCGAGGAGCGAGATCTTGCGGCCGCGTTCCAGCGGGTCGCTCCCCTTATCGGTCACGTGCAGGCAAGCGACTCCAATCGTCTCGAACCAGGCTCAGGCCACATAGACTGGGCGCTTTTCGGTGCGACCATGAAGTCGATTGGCTACACCCGCAGTATCGCGATTGAATCTCGGCTATCCGGCCCGGCAGAGACCGCGCTCCCGCCGGTTCCCGAGTTGCTCCATCGGTACCTGCAATGACGCTGGACGTCGTAGCCCGCGCGATCGAAGTCCTCGAAGCCAATTGGAACGGTTCGCACACCCTGCCTGCAACAGGCCTGTATCCGCACCAGTGGAGTTGGGATTCTGCATTCATCGCCATCGGGCTGCGACACATATCGCCCCGCCGCGCCGCCCAGGAAATGGATGCACTCCTCGCCGGACAGTGGGCAGACGGACGCATTCCGCAGATCATTTTCGATCCGCACCGCGACAGCGACTATTCGCCCGGATCCTCGTTCTGGAAGTCTCGGTCGATCAGCGGCTCTCCAGACGTCGTCGACACGGCGGGCCTCGTGCAACCGCCAAATCACGCCTGGGCGATCTGGAAGATCCACCAGGCTGACCCAGAGGAATCGCAACGCCGTAACTTTCTCGCACGGGCCTATCCACGCCTGGTTGCGTGGCACGAATACCTGCGCACGCGGCGCGATCGTGGCGGTAACGGGCTCGCCAGTATCGTTCATCCATGGGAGTCCGGGACGGACAATTCCCCCCTCTGGGATGACGCAATGTCGCGCATTTCGGATGTGCCACAGCACGTCTTCGACAGACCTGACCTCCTGCACGCCGAGGCGTCGGAGCGACCGAGCAATCGAGAGTATGGCCGATACTTCTGGCTCGCCGAACGCTACCGGGATCACGGTTGCGACGACGCCGACGCCGATTACCTCTTTCTCTTCGAAGACCCACTCTTCAACGCCCTCTATGCCATCTCGGAGTTGGCACTGGCGAAAATCGCAACCGAGCTGGGGCGTGACGCCTCACCTCACGAGCGCCGCGCATACGAACTCACTTCCGCTCTGGCCGGGTTATTCGTCAACGGGTACTATGCAGCGCGTGATGTCGTCGCAGAAGTTCTGGTCGAGAAGGCCACGATCAACGGCCTTCTGCCCCTGTTGATTCCCGGCATCCCGACCGCCAACGAATTGATCGCCACGATGGAGGGACCTCGATTCATGGGATCTGGGGCGCTTCTACCGCCGAGTTACGACGCAACGGCGAGCGACTTGAATCCGGAGCTGTACTGGCGCGGCCCCGCCTGGTTCAATATGGCATGGCTCTCGGCAACGGCGCTGGCGGCGAACGACAGAACAGCCCTGGCGGACGAGATCGGTTCGCGACTCGTACGGCTCGCCGACATGAATAACTTTCCCGAATACATCGAGCCATGGAAGGCGACTCCGCATGGAACGCAGCGGTTCAGTTGGACTGCTTCACTCGTACTCGAGACCGAGCGCCACAAAGACTGGGGCATTTTCACGTGAGCGCTGCAGCAAACATCGTGCTCGCGGGCGTAATGCTGCGCTGCGAGAAGAACGGCAATATCACGCACAGCCGCGGCGAGCCTCTCGGCCTGTTTATTGCAGACGTCAGAGTGCTATCCGCACTCGAACTACGCATCAACGGGCAATATGGATCGATTGCGTCCGAAAAGCAGGCGTTTAGTTCTCGAAGCGTCGTCTTGGTGCCGGAACTCGCGCGTCACCAGACGTGCAGCGTAGTCGCCACCCGCGTGCAGTCAATCGTTCCCGGCGGCCTCGACGATGAGATCATCCTGCACAATGTCACGAATCTATCGGCCTCTGTTGCCGTCGAAGTGGAATTCAGGTCCGATTTCGCCGACCCGTTCATGTTGCGTTCGGACGGTCGCACCTTTGCCCGACAGGGCGGGCGCTACCACGCACGAATAGCGGCAGCAGGCGCGCGGTCGATGGTCGAAGCCGGGTACAGCCGCGAACTCGATGGACGACGATTTACTGCGGAAGTAGCCATCGCCGCGTCGGATGATCCCACCATCGAACTGTCCAAGCTTCGCACCTCGGACCCGCCCGGCGCATCCTTCAGCTGGGCCTTAGAACTTAAGCCGGGCGAGCGGCGCCGCATCTGCATCTCGGCCCGTTCGAATGTGACACGAAGTGTCGCTCCCCTCACCCCGTCAGCGCCGCCGACCTCTGTGGCGCAACTGGTCGAACTGCGCAGGCAGGCGCTCGCCGACCTCGAGACGCTGAGGATGCCGTTTCCTTCGACGGATGAGACACCCCCGGAACTCTCTGATGTCACCATCGTTGCCGCGGGCGCGCCATGGTTCCTGACACTCTTCGGGCGTGATTCGATGGTCACGTCACTACTCGCGGAAGCGGATCTGCCCGGTCTCGCAGACGGCAACCTTCGCGCGCTCCGCGCGACACAATCGGCTGCATATGATCCGACCAGAGCAGCCGAACCCGGCAAAATGATTCACGAATTACGCCACTCGGAGCTCGCAGTACTTGGCGAAGTCCCGTACGACCGGTACTACGGCTCTGTCGATGCAACGCCGTTATACCTCTGGGCACTGGCAGAGCTGGGGTCCCGACGGCTCCAACAAGAAAGCGAGGCCACCGCGCGCTCCGCAATCGAGTGGATGCTCGGCCCCGGCGGCCTCGCTACCACCGGATTCCTCCGATACGTCTCAGACCCGAATGGCCTGTTCACGCAGGGTTGGAAAGACTCTGCCGACGCGGTTGCCCATGCCGACGGGCAGATAGCTGCCGGTGCCATCGCTCTGTGCGAGGTGCAGGGCTATGCCTGGCGTGCGCTCACTGGGTCGTCTCGTCTGGCCAGACAGATTTGGGGCGACACGGGCCTGGCCGAGCGATTGAAGCAGGAAGCTTCAGAGCTGCGCGTCCGCTTTCGTGAGCAATTTTGGACACGCGGCGGATTTCCGGCGCTTGCACTCGACGGAAACGATGAGCGCGTGGAGGTGGTTGCATCTAACGCCGGCCATCTGCTCTTCAGCGGCATTCTCGACCAGGACGAGGCTGCGTTGGTCACGGAGCGTCTCCTGCGTGCCGACATGTTCACCGGATGGGGCGTCCGCACCCTCTCATCGCGGGAGGCGCGCTACAACCCTCTCGCTTACCACAACGGTGCCGTCTGGCCGCATGACACGGCCATCGCCGCGATTGGTATGTGCCGCTACGGTTTGTTTGCCGAGGCACGAGTCCTCGCGCGCGCGCTCGTCGACTCTGCCGCATCCTTCGACAACCAGCCACCCGAACTCTTCGGAGGCTTTGATCGCGAACAATACCTGTCGCCCGTGCGGTACGCGAAAGCCGCGGTGCCTCAGGCCTGGGCCTCCGCAGCGATGCTCGCGGCGGTGCGGGTACTGAGCGATGCAGTTCCGCGGCGAGCGGACATCGAATGATGGCGCAGCGGCTCGGCGAGGGCGTCTTTGACCAGCAGGTTGCGATTGCGAGGGAGAACGTCGCGCACGCCGGGTACGCGGAACGTGTATACGCAGCACTCTTGGGCAAGGTAATCGGCGTCTATGTAGGACGACCGTTTGAGGGCTGGAGCTACGAAAAGATCGCCGAGCGTTTCGGCCAGATCGATCGTTACGTTGCGCACGACCTGGACAAGCCGATTGTCGTAACCGACGACGACATCGCAGGAACCATGACCTTCATTCGTGCGGCTCAAGACAGTGGCGTTGGGTACGACACCGATTCACGCGACATCGCTGACGCGTGGCTCAACTATGTGATCGAAGGCCGCTCCGTTCTATGGTGGGGTGGCCTTGGCAACTCGACGGAGCACACGGCATACCTCCGTCTCAAGGCCGGCGATGCGCCACCGGCCTCGGGATCGGCCGCGCTGAACGGGCCGATCGTTTCTGAGCAGATTGGCGCGCAGATCTTTATCGACGGGTGGGGCTTGATCTCCCCCGGAGCCCCCCTGCTCGCGGCGGAACTGGCACGGCGAGCGGCCGTCGTCAGTCACGACGGTGAGGCCGTCTTCGGGGCGCAGGTGGTCGCCGCGATGGAGGCTGCTGCATTCACCAGCACCGATGTCGACGACATCATCGACGCTGGACTCTCAGTCGTGCCTCCGCAAAGCCTCGTTGCGCGGCTTATCGTCGACCTGCGCGCATGGCACGAGATTGAGCCGGACTGGCGTCGGACGCGCGAGTTGCTTGATGATCGCTATGGTTATCACCGCTACGGCGGAGGATGTCACATCATTCCGAACCACGGACTCATCATCCTCGCGTTGCTCTACTGCAATCGAGACTTCAGCCGTGCGATGACAATCGTCAACACGGCAGGCTGGGACACCGACTGCAACTCGGGCAATGTCGGATGCCTGCTCGGCCTTATCGCTGGGCTAGACAGTATTGATGCGGGCTTCGATTGGCGCGCACCGGTCGCCGATCGTCTCTACGTCTCGACCGCGGATGCCGGCGGCGGCATACGCGATGTTGCCAGCGAGGCACATCGAGTGGTCGCGATCGCTCAGGCGGCCGCCGGGCTTGGGCACCGCGCTGTGGATGCCCCACGATTCACCTTCAGCTATCGCGGTTCGGTACAGGGATTTCGCCTGCTCGGCGACGGCGCTCTCCGCAACGAGTTACTCCCGGACGAGGAAGCCGAGCGGGGCCTTCGCGTGATTGCAGACGGACGCGTCGAAGTGACCACGCCGACTTTCATTCCGGCGGAGGCCCGATCGTTCACAAGTTATCCGCTGGACGCTTCGCCGACCATCTACAGCGGCCAGAAACTCACACTCAGTTATGTTCTCGATGAACCGGTCGCTGACTCCCCAGCCCTCGCAGATGTGCGCGTCACACCGTTACTGAGGTTCTATGACGAAACCGACTCGGTCATCACCTGCTACGGAGATACCCACATGGTCCGTGCTGGCCGCGGCAGTTTCTCGTGGACGATTCCCCCGCTCGACGCGCAACCCGTCTGCGAGCTAGGACTCGCTGTCGAAAATTCGCGAGGCAACTTCTACCTCGACACTGTCGGATGGGGTGGAACGCCCGACACAGAACTAGTGAGAGCCGCAGGCAACGGCGAGATGTGGCGACGGGCCTGGGTCACCGAAACGGACTTCGACCATCCGGACGCCGAAGGAGGGATCCGCCTCATTTCGAACGGAGAGCGGCGGCTTGCGATCACGGGAACACGGGAATGGTCCGACTATTCAGTGGAGGCGCGCATCACCCCGCACTGGGCCGAGGCGGCGGGACTTGCCGCGCGCGTGAGGGGTCGCACTCGCTACTTTCTTCTTCGGATCGACCGCGGAGGCGAAGCGCAACTCATCCGTCGCTTCGGATCCGAAGACGAAATAGTCGCGCGTCGTCCGGTGCCCTGGCGACCCGATGTCGCGGTTGCACTACGAATCGACGCCCTCGGTGACACGATAACCGCCTACGTAGACGGGGTGCTTCTCGGTGCGGTGACCGACAGTTCGGGACGTCTCAGTACGGGTGCGGTTGCGCTCAGCTGCGAGAGCGGACGAGTCGACTGCTCGTCTGCGCGGGTCCTGCCTATACGCCGCGTGTAACCAGTCAGCATAAGCAAAGGGTTCGCTCTGTGCCCCTCTCGAAAGCCAAGTGGAACCGTCGTCCATTCCCGCTTCCGGAGGTATGCAAAAATCTCTGTACCGCGCGGGTAACGGAGTGACGATCAGGCGGCCTCTTTGGTGCTGGCCGAACTGTTTTCCTACGCTTAGCGCTCGGAGGGAGAGCTCTCTTCCGTGCGACGCGGGTCTCGCTCAACGACATCGCCGAGCACCTCGTCGATTCGTGCCATCAGCTCCGGCGGAATCACCACTCCAGACGCAGCCAC
>Ga0157370_10006988_pt1 | contig 12329 bp, 10 predicted proteins | sample C35metaG_FD_113463 | JGI IMG/M metagenome (GOLD analysis project Ga0157370, IMG submission 113463) | Corn rhizosphere microbial communities from Kellogg Biological Station, Michigan, USA - C3-5 metaG | ecosystem: Host-associated > Plants > Roots > Rhizosphere > Soil | place: USA: Michigan...
CGGCACGCCGATCACGCCGGTCTCGGCCACGGCCACGACACTGGAGTCCAGGCCCAGCTCCTCGCCCGCCCGCTCGCACATCGCCCAGGCGTCGGCGAGCCCCCGCTCGCCGGTCTCGGCGTTTGCGTTGCCGGCGTTGACGACCGCGGCGCGCACCGCACCGCGGTCGACCCGGTCGCGGCAGACCCGCACCGGCGCCGCCGCCGACGCGTTGCGGGTCAACAGCAGCGAGGAGGATACCCGCGGCGCATCGCAGACCAGCAGGCCGACGTCGGTCTTTCCACCGCCCTTGAGCCCGCAGTGAGCGGCCCCGGCCCGGAAGCCGGGGGTGAGCTGCGCGGCGTCGAGCTGCTCTACGCCGGCAGGCGGGTTTACCCAGCGCGACCTGAAAAAAGGCTCGCTCACAAGAGCCCCTCGGTCTCCTCGAAGCCAAGCATCAGGTTGAGGTTCTGCACCGCCTGTCCCGAGGCTCCCTTCCAGAGGTTGTCGATCGCCGAGAAGGCGAGTACCCGGCCACGCTCCTCGACCGTGACATAGACGTGGCACTCGTTCGTGTCGCGCACGTCGCGCAGGCCGGGTGGGCGGTCGACGGCGTGGACGAAGGGCTCGTCGGCGTAGCGCTCGGCGTAGAGCGCCTGCACCTCCTCCTTCGACATCGGCCGGCTCAGCTGGGCGTAGCAGCTGGTCAGCTCGCCCTGGTCGAGCGGCAGGAGGTGCGGCACGAAGGTGACCGGCGTCTCGCTTCCGAGCGCGGCCAGCTCCTGCTCGATCTCGGGCCTGTGCCGGTGGCCCTCGGTCTTGTAGGCGAAGGCGTTCTCGTCCATCGAGACGTAGTGCATCTCGTCTCCACCGCCGCGACCGGCGCCGGACACCCCCTGCTTGGCATCGATGACGACGTCGCTGAGCAGCCCGCGCTCGGCCAGCGGCGCCAGCGCGAGCACGCTCGCAGTCGGGTAGCACCCGGGCGTCGCGACCAGCTCCGCCCCGCGCAGCTGCTCGCGGTAGAGCTCGGTCAGCCCGTAGACGGCGCCGTCGAGCAGCTCCGGGGCGCCGTGCTCGCCGTACCAACGCTCGTAGGTCGGCAGGTCGCGCAGCCGGAAGTCGGCCGAGAGGTCGACGACGAGGGCACCGAGGCCACGCAGCGCAGCGACGGTCGGCGCCGAGGCGCCATGCGGATAGGCGACAATCGCCGCATCGACGTCCTCGAGCGTGTCGAGATCGAGCTCGGTCAGCTCCAGCGGCACCCGGTAGCGCGGGTAGAGGCGGTCCAGCCGGGTGCCGGCGTCGCCGCGGGAGGTGACGCCGACCAGATCCAGGCGCGGGTGGCGCCAGACGATCTGCGCGGCCAGCGCGCCGGTGAAGCCCGAGGCTCCGGCGACGAGGACTCTCGGTTTCTCACTCACGTAGCGACCCCCCGATCCGATCCAGCTCGGCGGCGATCGAGTCGCGCCTGGTGGCGACCTCCTCATCCGTGAGCGTGCGGTCCTCAGCGCGGAACTCGAGCCGCAGAGCGAGGCTCTTGCGCCCCTCCCCCAGCTGCTCGCCCGCGTAGAGGTCGAAGACCTCGGCGGCCCGCAACAGCTCGCCGCCTCCGGCGAGTATCGCCGCCCGCACCCGCGCCGCCGGCACCTCGTCGGGCACAACGACGGCGAGATCCTGGAGCACGGCCGGAAAGGCGGTCACGTCCTCGAAGGTCTCCTCGCCGGCGGAGGCGGCGTCGACCAGCGCCGAGAGGCTCACTTCGAAGCCGGCGGCGGAGTCGAGTTCCCACTGGCGGCAGACGAGCGGGTGCAGCTCGCCGACCCAGCCGACCTCCGCGTCGCCGAAAAGGACCTTCGCGGCGCGGCCGGGATGCAGGAACGGCTCGGCGAAGGACTCGAACGCGGGCGCAACGCCGAGCCGGGCCAGGAGGCCCTCGAGCGCCCCTTTGAGCGCGAAGAAGTCCGCAGCCTCGCCCCCACCCCGCCAGGATCTCGGCGCCAGCGGCCCGACCGCCAGCGCCCCAAGCCGGTGCGGCTCCACGAAAGGCGCCTCCCGCTCCCCGGCAAACCCGCCACCAAGCGGGTCGACGGGCCGATTTGTCGACTCCGAGACGACATTTCGGCCCATCGGCGGGGTGTTGAGGTAGACGCGGCCGGACTCGAAGATGACGACCCGCTCGGCGCCGCGGGCGAGGTTGCGCCGGGCGGCGTTCAGCAGCGAGCCAAGCAGGTTCGTCCGCATCGCCGATTGATCCTCGGAGAGCGGGTTGGAGATCTTCACGCCCTCGGCCCGTGGGTCGTCGGCGGGAATCCGCAACCGCTCCGCCTCGCCCGGGTCGGTGAAGCTCCAGCCGACGATCTCGTCGAAGCCGAGGTCGCGCAGGGCGTCCTCGGCGCGGCGACGCAGACGCTGATCGCGCCGCAGGCCACCCGCTTGACCCACCGACGCCGGCAGGGTCGACGGCAGGTGTTGGTCGATTCCGTGGACGCGCGCGACTTCCTCGATCAGGTCGGCCTCGCGCGTGACGTCGTAGTGGCGGTCGGGGGGCACGCCGACGACGAGATCCTCGCCATCGACCTCGACCGCGAAGCCGAGCCGCTCCAGGTAGGCGATCTGGTCTGCCTGCTCGATCTTCATCCCGAGCAACCCCTCGACCCGCGCACTACGCAGGCGGAGCGGCGGCGCCGGCGGAGCCTCCGTCGCCACGTCGATCGTCCCCGGCACCAACCGCGCGCTGCAGAGCTCGACCATCAGCCGCGAGGCGATCCGCTGGGCCCGCATGCAGAGCTCCGGGTGCAGCTGTTTCTCGAAGCGTGAGGAGGCCTCCGAACGCAGGCCGAGCAGGCGCGACGTGCGCAGGATGTTGGTCCCTTTCCAGCTGGCGACCTCGAGCAGGACGCGCGTGGTGGCGTCGGAGACCTCGGAGACCTGACCGCCCATGATCCCGGCGATACCCGAAGGGCCGCGGCTGTCGCAGACCACCACCGTCTCGGCATCGAAGGTCCGCTCGACGTCGTCGAGCGTCTTCATCTTCTCGCCCTCGCTTGCGGCTCGCACGGTCAGCGCCCCATCAGGAACCTCGTCCAGGTCGAAGGCGTGCAGCGGCTGCGCGGTCAGCAGCATCACGTAGTTGGTGATGTCGACGACGTTGTTGATCGAGCGCTGGCCCGCGGCGCTGAGGCGCGCCTGTAGCCAGGCCGGCGACGGGCCGATCGTGACGTCGGTGAAGACACGCGCGGTGAACCGCGGGCAGAGCTCGGGCACGTCGACCGTCACCGAGGCGTAGTCGCCGGCATCCCCCTCCCCTTCGGCGGGGGCGTCCTCGGCCCAGGGCTCGGCGGCAAGCGGCGCCGCGGCGATCGCGTGCACCTCGCGGGCCACCCCGTAGACGCCGAGGCAATCGGGACGGTTGGGCGTCACCTCGAGCTCAAGCACCGACTCGGCGACGGGCAGGACCTCGCCGAGCGGCGCTCCCGGAGCGGGCCCGTCGTCGAGGACGAGGATGCCCGCCGACTCCTCGGCGATCTCCAGCTCAGCCGCCGAGAGGATCATTCCGTGCGACTCGATCCCCCGCAGCTTCGCCTTGCCTAGCTTGGCCCCGCCGGGCATCGTCGCCCCTGGCAGCGCCACCGGCACGGTCTGCCCCGCCGCGACGTTGGGAGCGCCGCAGACGATCGTGCGCGGATCGCCGTCGCCGGTATCGACCGTACAGACGCTGAGCCGGTCCGCATCGGGGTGCTTCTCGCGTTCCAGGACCTTGCCGACCACGAAGCCCCCTGCCACGGGCGGTCCGACGACGCTGACCCGCTCGACCTCGGTGCCGGTCATCGCCAGCCGCTCGGCGAGCGCGCCGGCATCGATGCCGGGATCGCAGTACTCGCGCAGCCACGAGAACGGGACCCTCATAGGAACTGCTCCAGCATCCGTACGTCGTTGTCGAAGAAGCGGCGTAGATCCGGCACGCCGTGCCGCAGCATCGCGATCCGCTCGACCCCCATGCCGAAGGCAAAGCCCTGAACTCGGTCGGGGTCATAGCCGTTCTCGGCGACGAACCCGAGCACGTTGGGGTCGACCATGCCGGCGCCGAGGATCTCGATCCAGCCCTGCCCCTTGCAGAGATTGCAGCGCTCGCCGTCGTCGAGCGCCCCGGTGCCCCCGCAGCGGAAGCAGGAGACGTCGACCTCGACGCTGGGCTCGGTGAAGGGGAAGAAGTGCGGCCGCATGCGGATCTCCCGCTCCTCGCCGAAGATCGCCCGCAGCAGCTCCTCCAGCGTGCCCTTCAGGTCGGCGAGCGTGATTCCCTCGCCCATCGCAAGGCCCTCGACCTGGTGGAACATCGGCGTATGGGTCGCGTCGGAATCGCGACGGTAGACCTTGCCCGGCATGATCAGGAAGACCGGTGGGGCCTGGGTCTCCATCGAACGGATCTGCACCGGCGAGGTGTGGGTGCGCAGCAGCACCTCCGGGTCGGACTGCACGTAGAAGGTGTCCTGGAGCATCCGCGCCGGGTGCCCGGGTGGGTGGTTGAGCGCGGTGAAGTTGTAGTAGTCGTGCTCGACCTCGGGCCCCTCGACCACCCGGTAGCCCAGTCCGACCATCACGTCCTCGATCTGCCGCGTCGTGCGGGTGATCAGGTGCAGATGGCCGGCCGGATGCACCGGGGCACCCGGCAGCGTCACGTCGACCCGATCGCTCACCAGAAGCGCATCCATCTCGGCCGCGTCGAGCTGCGCCGCGCGCCCCTCCAGCAGCTCCTCGAGGGCCTTGCGGGTCCGGTTTGCCGCGGCCCCGACCGCGCCCCTTTCCTCTGCGGGCAGCTCGGCGATCCCGCGCAGGATCGTCGTCAGCTCGGCCTTGCGGCCCAGGTGGCGGACCCGCAGCTCCTCGAGCTCGGCGGTGCCGCCCGCGGCGGCGATCGCAGCCGTCGCCTCCGCCTCGATCTTCTCGATCCGCTCAAGCATCCTCCGCCGCCTCCTGCATGGCGGGCGACGATAGCCGCTCGATGGCGATTGCCGCCGCGGCGGCGACGTTGAGCGACTCGGCGGCGTCCGGACGCAAGGGAATCGTCACCCGCAGGTCACACTCACCGAGCACCTCCGGGGGCAGCCCCTCCCGCTCGGCGCCGAGGCAGATGGTCTCGACCTCGTCCAGCGTGTCCAGCCCTTCTCCACCGCGCGCCACCAGAGCCGCCCGCGGTCGCGGCGTCGCGTCAAGGCCCGCTTGCAGCAGCGGCTGGCCGAAGACCGACCCCATGCTCGCCCGTACCGCCTTCGGCCCGAACGGATCGGCGCACCCGGGGCCGATCACGACCGTGCCGCCGGCAAGGGCATGGGCGGTGCGAACGATCGCGCCGATGTTGCCGGGGTCGGACACCCCGTGCAGGTAGACACATGGAGATCCCGCCGAGCTCGCCCAGACCTGGGGCCAGACGGCGATCGCCCGCGTTCCGGAGCCAAGCGCCGAGACCTCGGCCAGCAGCTCCGGGTCGACCTCCTCGCCGCCCAGACCGCTACCCGCCGCGCTGAGCAGGAAGCGCGGTTCCGCACCGGCGGCGCGCGCCGCCTCGACCAGGTCCTCGCCCTCGGTCGCGAACAGCCCCTCGCGCTCGCGGTGCTTGCGCTCGCGCAGCTTGCGGACCAGTTTGAGCTTCTCGTTTTGGGGGCTGGAAATCATCTCTGTCAGTTCGGGTCGGTCGAATCTTCTCCTGGAACGCTCCGTGCAAGTCTCGGACAAATCCCGCGCAATAAAAAACGGGCCGTGAAGACGGCCCGCCCGGGAAGTGAAAGTGTGGGTCGCAGCTAGGCGGCCGCACCCTCCCGGGCTAGCTCCACGAATCGGCGGAAGGCATCGCGATCGGAGACCGCGATCTCAGCCAGCATCTTCCGGTTGACCTCGACACCGGCGCCGTTGAGGCCGTGCATCAGCTGCGAGTAGCTCATGCCCTCGAGTCGCGCGGCCGCATTGATCCGCGTGATCCAGAGGCGCCGGAACTCGCGCTTGCGGTTGCGCCGGTCGCGGTAGGCGTACATCCCCGAGCGCTGCACCTGCTCTTTGGCGAAGCGATACGAGGAGTGCTTGCGGCCGAAGTAGCCCTTCGCTTCCTTCAGCACCTTGCGCCGCTTCTTGCGCGCGTGGACGGAGCGCTTGACCCGGCTCACTTGCCGCCTCCAAGCAGGGTGCGCACGCGCTTTTCGTCGGCCTTGGCGATCACGACCGGCCGCCCCATCTGCCGCTTGCGCTTCGGCGACTTTTTCTCGAGGATGTGGCTCGAGTAGGCGCGCCGCCCACGCAGCTTGCCCTTGGCGGTCTTGCGAAAGCGCTTCTTGGCGCCCGAATGGGTTTTCATCTTCGGCATCGGGACGGGTATTGAAGCAGACCGGCGACTGCCCCTGCCGGTGCGGTGGCCGGCGCAGGTACGCTGGCGCCCGATGCGGATCGTCTATGTGATCGGGACCCGCCCCAACTTCGTCAAGACGGCGCCGGTGATCGCAGCGCTGCGCGAGCGCCTGCCCGAGGGCCGCCACACGATCGTCCATACCGGCCAGCACTACGACCGGGCGATGTCGGAGGTGTTCTTCGAGGAGCTCGGCGTGCCCGCTCCGGACCACATGCTCGAGGTGGGATCGGGCACTCACGCCGAGCAGACCGCACGCACGATGGAGCGGCTGGAGCCGGTCCTGGAGGCGGAGCAGCCGGACCTGGTGATGGTTCCCGGCGACGTCAACTCGACCCTTGCCGCGGCGCTGACCGCAGTCAAGATGCGGATCCCCGTCGCCCACATCGAGTCGGGCCTGCGCAGCTTCGACCGCACGATGCCAGAGGAGATCAACCGTATCGTCGCCGACGAGTTCGCCTCCTACCTCTTCCTGCACAGCGACGAGGCGGTCGACAACCTGCGCGCCGAGGGCATCGCCGAGGAGCGCATGCACTTCGTCGGCAACACGATGATCGACACCCTGGTGGCGCTCGAAGAGCGCTTCCGCGCGGCCGGCACGGCCGCGAAGCTCGGCGTCGAGCCGGGCGAGTACGCACTCGTCACCCTGCACCGCCCCGCCCTGGTCGACGGCGAGCTGCTCCCGGAGACGGTGCGCCGGCTCGCCGAGCTCGCCCAGGAGATGCCGGTCGTCTTCCCGGTCCACCCGCGCACGCGCAAGAAGATGGAGGCGATCGAGTCCGAGCATCCCGGGCTGCTGCTCTCCGCGCCGCTCGGCTACGTCGACTTCCTCTCGTTGATCGCCGACGCCGGCGCCGTCCTCACCGACTCGGGCGGGATCCAGGAGGAGACGACTTACCTGGGCATTCCCTGCTTCACCCTGCGCGACAACACCGAGCGCCCGGTCACGATCCGCGCCGGCACGAACACCCTTCTAGGCCTCGATCCAGCAGCAATCGCCACGATCCCAGCTTCCCTCGCGAAGCGCCCGGCGAAGAGACCCGAGCCTCCACCCCTCTGGGACGGCCACGCCTCAGAGCGAATCGCCGCTGTGCTCGACGAGGAGCTATCCCGGTAGGGCTGGAACGTCTTGTACTTTTTCGGCGCCGGCCTTCAGGCGACAGCCGTAACGCGATCCATCGAAAAAGTTAAGTGAAGGCCCTGCCGGGATAGCTCCCTACCCCTCGCCGTCGCCCGTCGTCTCCTCTTTGTCCGCGGACTCCTTGTCCGAGGACGCCGCCGCCTCTTTGCTCGGCGCAAGCATCATGCTCATGTTGCGCCCTTCCTGCAGCGGCGCGGACTCGATCACGGCGAGGCCGTCGAGGTCCTCGAAGAGGCGCTGCAGCAGGTTCCTGCCCCGCTCCGGGTGGGCCTGCTCGCGGCCGCGGAACATGATCGTGATCTTGACTTTGTTGCGCTGGCGCAGGAAGCGCTCGACGTGGCCCTTCTTGGTCTCGTAGTCGTGGTCGGCGATCTTCGGCCGCAGCTTGATCTCGCGCACGTTGACCTGGGTCTGGTGCTTGCGGGCGGCCTTCTGCTTCTGCTCCTGCTCGTATTTGTACTTCGAGTAGTCGAGCAGGCGGGTGACCGGCGGCTTCGAGCCCGGCGCCACCTCGACCAGGTCGAGGTCGGCGTCCTGGGCGCGTTTCATAGCCTCGGCGATCTCGACGATTCCGAGCTGCTCCCCATCGGCCCCGATCAGGCGCACTTTGGGCACGCGAATCCGCTCGTTGATGCGCGTCGTGTCGCGCTCGGGCGGCCGGCGATCGAACCTGCGCGGAACAGGCACTAGTGAGAGGTGAGGTGGAGCTTCAAGAGGACGAGGGGTGCGGAGGCTGCCACGGGACGCTCAGCGGCGCGGTGTGTTTGGCATGCCTGCGAACAAGTGCCCGAAGTATAGGGACAGAGCCGAAACGCGGTCGCCGCGGCTCAGGCGGCCCGCTCGGCGCGGTGGACGAGCGCGGCGAAGTCGGCGAGCTTCATCGCCCCCAGCTCACCCTCGGCATGCGAGCGCACAGCCACCTCGCCGGTCTCCTCCTCGCGATCCCCGACGACGAGCATGTAGGGGTTGCGGGCGATTTCGGCGTCGCGGACCTTCTTCCCGATCGACTCCGAGCGACGGTCGGTCTCGACCCGCACGCCGAGCTCGCGCAGCTCCGCCGAGACCTTGTCGCCGAACTCGACGTGGCGGTCTGAGATCGGCAGCACTGTCGCCTGCACCGGCGCCAGCCAGACCGGGAAGCGCCCGCCGTAGTGCTCGATCAGGATGCCGGCGAAGCGCTCCATCGAGCCGAGCAGCGCACGGTGGATCATCACCGGGCGCCGCGGGTCGTCGTTCTGGTCGGTGTAGGTGAGGTCGAAGCGCTCCGGCATGAAGAAATCGACCTGGCAGGTGCCGCATTGCCAGGAGCGACCGAGGGCGTCGGTGATGTGGAAATCGATCTTCGGCCCGTAGAAGGCACCGTCGCCGGGGTTGAGCGTGAACTCGCGACCCTGGCTGTCGAGCGCGTTGCGCAGCGCAGCTTCGGCCTGGCCCCACTGCTCCTCGGTCCCGATCGACTTCTCCGGCCGGGTCGAGAGCTCGATGTGCACGTCCTCGAAGCCGAAGCGCGCGTAGAGCTCGTCGATCGCCTCGCAGATACCGGTCACCTCGTCGACTATCTGCTCCGGCGTGCAGTAGATGTGGGCGTCGTCCTGGGTGAAGGAGCGGACCCGAAGCAGGCCGTGCAGGACGCCCTCGCGCTCCGCACGCGAGACCTGGCCGAACTCGGCCATTCGCAAGGGCAGCTCGCGGTAGGAGTGACGCTCGGAGCCGAAGACGAGGCAGGCGCCCGGACAGTTCATCGGCCGGATCGCGTACTGGCGCTCCTTCGACTCGGTGAAGTACATGTTCTCCTGGTAGTTGTCCCAGTGGCCCGAGCGGTGCCAGAGCTCGACGTCCATCAGGTGGGGCGTCTTGATCTCGGTGTACTCGCGCTTGCGCAGCTGCTTGTGCACCTCGGCCTCGATCAGGCGCAGCAGGGTCGTGCCGTGGGCGAGCCAGAAGGGCATCCCCGGCGCCTCCTTGCGCAGCATGAAGAGGCCGAGCTGGGGACCGAGGCGGCGATGGTCGCGGGCTTTGGCCTCCTCGATCCGCTCCAGGTGGAGATCGAGATCCTTCTTCGAGAAGAAGGCGGTGCCATAGATCCGCGTCAGCATGGCGCGGCTCTCGTCGCCACGCCAGTAGGCGCCGGCGAGGGAGCTCAATTTGATTGCCTTGATCCGGCCGGTGCCGGGACCGTGGGGACCGCGACAGAGATCCTCGAAGGGGCCGTTGCGATAGAGCGAGACGGTCTCGACCCCTTCGTCGCGGACCAGGTCTTCGATCAGCTCGACCTTGTAGCCCTGATCCTGGGCGCGGAAGATCTCGATCGCCTCGGCCGGGGGTACGTCGCGGCGCTCGAACCGCTCGTCGGCGTCGATGTGCGCCCGCATCGCACGCTCGATCCGCTCCAGGTCGTCCTCGTTGACTTTCACGTCCGGAGGGAACTCGAAGTCGTAGTAGAAGCCCTGTTCGATCGGCGGTCCGATCGTCACCTTCGTCCCCGGGTAGAGCTCCATCACCGCCTCGGCCATCACGTGGGCCGCGTCGTGGCGGATCAAATCGAGCGCGTCCGGGTCGCGCTCGGTGAGGATCGCGATCTCGGACCCATCCGGAAGCGCCGCAACCAGGTCGCGCAGCTCGCCGTCGACACGAATCGCCAGCGCCGCCTTGGCCAGGCCCGGCCCGATCGCCGCCGCGGCATCGGCGCCGGTGGCGCCGTCGGGCAGCTCCAGCGGCGTGCCGTCCGGCAGCGTCACCGTGATCTTGGTCGCGGCCTCCATCGCCCCCATGCTACGTGGACGCCCCTCGTCCCGCCGGATGAAGCTTTGTGCCCACTGCAGCCTTCATTTTGCCGCTGCGCGCGCTTGGCGTTCGGCGATCAGTGGGCAGGGGCTGGGGCCGCCGACTACGCCGCGGCGCTCCCAGACCGTGTACGGGCCGGCCTGACGGCGGAAGACCAGCCGGCTGAACGGCGCTTGGGTCGAGGGACCAGCCGTGACGACGAAGCGGACGCCGGTCGGCGGCGTTCCACCGGCGGCGCTCGCCGGTTCGATGCAGACGCGCCCGCCGCGCAGCTCCCAGGCGATGTAGCGCTCCCCCTGTTCGTCGGCGAGCAGAGAGTCGGGGGCGAGGACCAGCGTAGACCCACCGGCGAGCAGCGGACGCAGACCGGTCAGGGCAGGCGAGTAGGAGGTCGGTCCGACCGGCGCGTTGGCGAAGGCGACCAGCGAGCAGAGTCCGGCCGCCGCCAGATAGAGCAGGGCGACCGGTCGCCCTGCCAGAGGCAGCAGGATCGCCAGGGTCGCGAGCGGCGCCGCCACCTCGAGCGCCTTGGCTGAGGTGTACGGAGTGCCTCCCACTCGTGCCGCCAGATAGAGAAGCGCAACCGCAACGACCCCGGAGAGAACCGTCGTCTCGCGTCGGCGCCAACAGACGACCAGCCCGTAGACGAGCAGCAGGGCGGCGAAGGCGGCGCCGGCGAAATAGGCGAACGCCGGCACCGCTCCGTTGCCCGGGGCCAGGCGGAAATCGCCCGAGGGCCAGATTCCGAGCGCCGTGAACGGCGAGATCTGGCCGAAGAGGTTGCCGAGGCCAGGGCCGTTGGGGTCGAAGGTCTCGAAGCTGTGGAAGTCGATCATCCGGCCCAGCTCGGGAAGGGTTCCGATGGCGAAGACGAGGACGGCAAGGGACAGAGCGCGTCGGCCCGCGGGTCCTGGCGTGATGGTGGGGGTGTCCCCCCGATCGCTGGGTTCCTCGCCGGACGGTGGGGCATCTCTCTCAGAGCCTGCGGGGCGAGGAACAGGACGCCGCGGCCGGGGGGACACCCCCACCATCACGCCACCCGCAGGAGATGCGTATCTGGCCGTCGCCCATTCAGCGATTGCCCAGATCGCTGCGATTGCCGCTAGCCAGACGAGGCCCGGGAAGCTGTACGCGTACACGGAGCCAATCGAGATCAGGGCGGCTGGGACATAGCGGAGGGCCAGGTGGCCCCAGGTTCGGGTGCTCTCGCGTAGGGCGAGCACGAAAGCTAGGACGAAGAGAGCTTGGATCACCTCCTTGAAGGCGCCCTGGGCGAAGTAGGAGGCGACCAGGTACGGGAGGCCGACCAGAAGGGCTGCGGCGGTGCGGCGCCACCATGGCCGATCCGAGAAGGCCGCGAGGGCGGTCAGGGGGGCGAGGACCGCCGCGGCCACGGTGAGGCCGTCGAAGCCCTGGACGATGCCTATGCCCAGGCCCTTGTTTAAAGCCACGACGATCGAGTGCGGGCCCAACGGATAGCCCTGGACCAGAAGCTGCGAGCTCTCGCCGTGCGCGAGGCGATCCGTTGCCAGCAGGTGCTGGGACATGTCCGGGTTGAAGCCCGTGCCGAGGATGCCGAAGTGGCCTTGGGCCGCGAAGGGAAGCGAGGTGGCGAGGAGCGCTCCGATCGCCACCGGAAGCCCCACACGCAAAGCATCCCCCCCGCTTTCGACCCTGCCCCACAGGTAGGCCAAAGCGAGGATCGTCAGCGCCGAGACGAGCACGGCGGATACCACGCCGTGGCCCGGCATCCGCACAGTCGCCCAGCAGAGCGCGCAGACCAGCGCCAGCCCGACGGCGGGCGCGAGCCACGACCATCGCCTGACCCCGCACAGTCCGAGCGCAGCCTGCCCGATCGCCAGGGAAGAGACGCAAACGGCCACGACCGCCAAGTAGGTCCCGATCACGGCGGCGAGCCTAAACTGCGCCCATGGCTCATGTCCCTCCGGCCAGGCATCTGCTGCGCGCCAAGGACCTGGCCGACGCCCGTTACTTCGAACCGCTCGGCGTCGACGACATGGCCCGCGC
>Ga0157370_10006995_pt1 | contig 12318 bp, 11 predicted proteins | sample C35metaG_FD_113463 | JGI IMG/M metagenome (GOLD analysis project Ga0157370, IMG submission 113463) | Corn rhizosphere microbial communities from Kellogg Biological Station, Michigan, USA - C3-5 metaG | ecosystem: Host-associated > Plants > Roots > Rhizosphere > Soil | place: USA: Michigan...
CCGACCACGGGCAAGCTGTGGCTCGAAAATGGTTGCGTTTATGCGCTCGCCAATATCCGCGGCGGCGGCGAGTTCGGGCCGGCCTGGCACGAAGCCGGACTCGGGACCAAGCGCCAGATCGTCTACGACGATTTCGCCGCGGTCGCGAAGGACCTCATTGCGACCGAGGTGACCAGCCCGCGCCGCCTCGGCATCCGCGGCGGCTCCAACGGCGGCCTGCTGATGGGCGTCGAGTTCACCCAGCACCCTGAACTCTGGAACGCGGTGATTATCGACGTGCCGCTGCTCGACATGATCCGCATCTCCAAGATCGCCGCGGGCGCGTCGTGGGAAGGCGAATATGGCAGCATCGACGACCCCGCCGTGCGCGCCTTCTGGGAGAAGACCTCACCCTACCAGAACCTCAGGAAAGGCGTCGCCTACCCGACGCCGTTCATCTTCACCACGACCAAGGACGATCGCGTCGGGCCGCAGCACGCGCGCAAGTTCGCCGCGCGGATGGAGGAAATGGGCCTGCCCTATTATTATTATGAGAACACGGAAGGCGGGCATGCCGCGGGCGCCAACCTCCGGCAGGCGGCGCGCACCAACGCACTCGAGATGACTTACCTCACGCGCAAGCTGATGGACGCTCAGGAACCACAGAAATAAGGTTCTAGAGAAGCGAGAGGAAGAACAGCAGGGTCGCGGCGGCCATCACCGCCGTCGCGGCCCAGCCGAACAATAATAGTGGTTTCGTGGCGGTGAATCGGCCCATCACGCGGTGCCTCGACACCACGACCATCATCGCGATCATCAACGGCACGGAGGCGATGCCGTTCAGGACCGCGCTCCAGAACAGGGCGCGGATCGGGTCGATGTGCGACCAGTCGATCAACACGCCGATGAGCGTCGCGGCGACGATGATCGAATAAAAGCCGGCGGCCTGCCGCGGCTGATATTCCAAGCCCTCCTTCCACCCGAACACCTCGGCGACCGCGAATGCGGCTGAGCCAGCGAGGACCGGCACCGCGAGGAAACCGGTGCCGATGATGCCGATTGCGAACAGCGCAAAGGCGAACGAGCCGGCGACGGGCCGAAGCGCCTCCGCGGCGTCGGCGGCGCTGTTGATCTGGGTGATTCCGTGGGCGTGCAGGGTCGCCGCGGTCGACATGATGATCGCGATGCTGATGAGGTCGGAGAAAGCCATTCCGGCGAAGGTGTCGAACCGCATCCGCCGGAACTCGCTGGCGGCACGGCGCGGCTGCTGCTTGAGCGGTTTCGATCGCGAGGTGGCGACGTCCTCCGCTTCCTGCGAGCTTTGCCAGAAAAACAGATAGGGACTGATCGTCGTGCCGAGCAGCGCGATGATGGTGAGGATGCCTTCGCGGCCGAAGATTCGCGGCACCACCAGTCCGGTCGCCGCCGCCTTCCAGTCCGTTTGCACGGCCAGCAGCACGCCGACATAAGCGAACAAGCTGAGCGTCAGCCATTTGAGGATGCGCGCATAGTCGTGATAGGAGACGAACAGCTGGAGGAGGACGCTGACGATCGCGAACGCGATCACGAACGCGTGCTCGCCGCCGCCGACCACCAGCGCCGCAGACGCCGCCATTCCCGACAGGTCGGCGCCGATGTTGATGATGTTGGCGATGAGCAGGATGCCGATCAGCAGCCCGACGATGCGCTTGGGGAAGGTGCTGACGAGGTTGTTGGCGAGGCCCGCGCCGGTCACCCGGCCGATATGCGCGCTGACCAGCTGGATCGCGGACATCAGCGGGTACGCGAGGACCATCGTCCACAACAGGCCGTATCCGAACTGCGCACCAGCCTGCGAATAAGTGGCGATGCCGCTGGGGTCGTCGTCGGCGGCGCCGGTGATCAGGCCGGGACCGAGCTCCTCGAGCGACTGGACGAGCTTCTGCTCGACGCTCCGGCGCTTTTCGCGCGTGTCCCGCCGATTGCTCATTGGCCGATGCTGCACGAGCTTTCGCTGCCGCGCCAGTTACAGCCTATTCACCTCTGGCTCCCTTGAAGCCCTGGGCGATGACGTACCATTCGCTCGAATCCTTGCGGCTTGCGGGCGGCTTGGCGTGCTTCACGCTCGAAAAGCTGCGCTTCAATTCGGCGACGAGCTGGTTGTCGGCGCCCCCGGCGAGCACCTTGGCGACATAGGCGCCGCCCGGGCGAAGCACCTCGCGCGCGAACTCGAGGCCCGCCTCGACCAGCGCCATGGTCCTGAGGTGGTCGGTCTGCTGGTGCCCGACCGTGTTCGCGGCCATGTCCGACAGGACGAGGTCGGCTTCGCCGCCGAGCGCCTCGCGAAGCTGCCCGGGCGCCGCTTCGTCCATGAAATCCATCTGCAGGATTGCGACGCCATCGATCGGGTCGGTCGGCAGCAGGTCGATGCCGACGATCGCCGCCTGCGGGGTCTTGCGCCGCACCACCTGACTCCAGCCGCCCGGCGCGATGCCGAGATCGACCACGGCGCGTACCCCCTTCAGCAAACCGAACCGTTCGTCGAGCTCGATCAGCTTGTAGGCGGCGCGGCTGCGGTAATTCTCGGCCTTGGCCCGCTTGACGTAAGGGTCGTTGAGCTGCCGTTCGAGCCATCGGGTGGAAGAAGCGGTGCGGCCCTTGGCGGTGCGGACGCGTTTCATGCTCCCCGCCCCTTCAGGGGAGGGGAAGAGCCGCGAAGCGGCGAAGGGGTGGGGCAGTTTCGATCCGTGGCCCCCACCCCTCGCCCCTCCCCTGAAGGGGAGGGGAAGCTCACAAAACCCACCCATCCCGCGCCATCAGGGAGCGCAGGATGCCTTCGCGAATGCCGCGGTCGGCGATGCCGAGATTCCGGGCGGGCCAGATCTCCATGATCGCCTCGAGGATCGCGCAACCGGCGACGACCAAGTCGGCGCGCTCGTTGCCGATGCACGGCAGCGCCGAGCGTTCGCTGTAATCCATCTCGGCAATCATCCCGCTAATCTTCTGCATCGCCTCGATTGGCACGTGGAGGCCATCGACCGCGCGGCGATCGTAGGAGGGCAGCGCGAGATGGACGCTGGCGAGCGTGGTTACGGTGCCGCTGGTGCCGAGCAGCCGGATGCCGTCGCGCGTCTCCGGCAGCATGGTCGAGAAATTGGCGAAGGCGCGGCGGGCGCGCTCGCGCATTCTTGCGTAGGCTTTGACCCGGTCCGGTCCCTCGAGCGCTTCCTTGCCCTCGCTTTCGGTCAGCGAGACTACGCCCCAGGGCGCGCTCCACCAGGCCCGCATCCGGGGCGTCCCCTGCTCCTGGTCGACCAGCACCAGTTCGGTCGAGCCACCACCGATGTCGAAGATCAGCGCCGGGCCATCGCCGGGCTCGAGCAATTTGTGGCAGCCGAGGACCGCCAGCCGTGCCTCCTCCGCAGGTTCGATGATGTCGAGCAGGATCCCGGTCTCGTTGCGCACCCGCTCGGCGAATTCATGGCCATTGCGCGCGCGGCGGCACGCTTCGGTCGCGACCGAGCGCGAGAGCGACACGTTGCGGCGCCTCAGCTTCTCCGCGCAAACGCCGAGCGCTCCGACCGCCCGGTCCATCGCCTCGGCCGACAATGCGCCGGTGCGCGAAAGACCCTCGCCGAGACGGACGATGCGTGAAAAGGCATCGATAACCGTGAATCCGCCTTCATTGGGGCGTGCGATCAGCAACCGGCAATTGTTGGTGCCAAGGTCGACCGCGCCGTAGGTGCGGCGCTGCGGCTCCCGCTTCCAGGAAATTTCTTGCTTCGACGGCCCGCCCTGCGCCTGCTCTTCGTGCCGCAAGGCCGGCGCACTGGCGACTCCCTGCGCCATGGTTACGCCCGTTCTGTCCTGCACCGCCCGAAATAGGCGGCTGACTTGGGTCCGTTTTAATCACAAGTTGATGGGATTCGGCAAGGGCGGCAGGTGCCCGCGCCGACATGAGAGCTCATGCCAGCCGGGTCCTACGTCACCGCTGGCGTGCCGGCCGCCTGGAAACGCTCGCGCCCGTTGACACGGACAGGCCCGTTTCCCTATCTCGCCCGCTCCCAAGCTGCCCCGTCGTCTAATGGTAAGACTACGGACTCTGACTCCGTCAATCGTGGTTCGAATCCACGCGGGGCATCCACTGCAAACCTTTGTCGGTCACTCGACGGCCCGGACCTTAGCATGGCTGTCTTGCTCGCCGGCTACGCGTGCGAACCAGGCATCAGGACGCGAACGCTTGATCGAGGTCGGCGAGCAGGTCCTCGGCATCCTCGACGCCAACCGAGAAGCGGATCAGACTGTCGGTGATGCCGCGGGGCTCGCGTACCTCCCTGGGCACCGAGGCGTGGGTCATGATGGCAGGGTGGTTGACGAGGCTCTCGACGCCGCCCAGCGACTCCGCCAGCGTGAAGATGCGGAAACGCTCCAGAACACGGCGTGTGCGCTCGAGATCACCGGCGACCAGGCACGAGACCATGCCGCCGAAGCCGCGCATCTGGCGCGTCGCAAGATCGTGCTGGGGATGGCTCTCAAGGCCTGGATACCAGACCTTTGCGACGCCCGGATTGGACTCCAGCCAGCGCGCGACCTTCATTCCATTTTCGCAATGGCGCTGCATTCGCAGCGCGAGGGTTTTGACGCCGCGGTTCGCGAGGAAAGCGTCGAACGCTCCCATCACCCCGCCGACGGAGTTCTGCAGGAACTTGATCTCTGCCGCGAGCTCGTCGGTGCGTGCAACGACCGCGCCGCCAATCATGTCGGAATGGCCGTTCAGATATTTGGTCACCGAATGGACGACGAGATCGAAGCCCAGCTCCAGCGGCCGCTGGATCCAGGGGGTCGCGAATGTATTGTCCGCGACGGCGACGAGGTTGTGCGCCTTCGCGATCCGACCGAGAGCCTCGAGGTCGGCGAGCTTCATCAGCGGATTGGTCGGCGTCTCGACCCACAGCATGCGTGTGTCGGGCCGGATCGCCGCTTCCACCGCGGCGAGGTCGGTGAAATCGACGTACGAGAAGTCGAGCCCGGCCGAGCGCCGGCGCACCCGTTCGAACAGCCGATAGGTCCCGCCGTAGAGATCATCCCCGCACAGGATGTGCGAGCCGGCGTCGAGCAGCTCGAGGATGGTCGACGTGGCCACCATGCCCGAGGCGAAGCCGAACCCCTGCACTCCATTCTCGAGGTCCGCCAACACCCGCTCAAACGCTTCGCGGGTTGGATTCTTGCCGCGCGCATATTCATAGCCTTTGTTCACGCCCGGGCTTTCCTGGGCGTAGGTCGAGGTGGCGTAGATCGGCGTCATCACCGCCCCGGTTGTCGGATCGGGACGCTGTCCGGCATGGATAACGCGGGTGGAGAAACGGAGTCGGTTAGGTAGTTCGGCCATTCGTGGGGACCTCAGCTCGCCGTCGGATGCAGGCGCAGATGATTGATCAGGTCGACGCGGGTGATCACCCCGACGAAGTCGGATCCGTCCATGATCAGCGCCACTTCCTCGCGTTCGAAAATCGGCAGCAGCGAGTCGATCGGCTCGCTCACCTGCAGCGTCTGTGGGCTCGTCGTCATCACCGAGTCCACGAGCTGTTTGAACCGGGCCTCGCGCGCCAGCTCCTCATTTTCGACTCCTTTCAGGATATCGCTTTCATCGAGAATGCCGACGAGGCGACCGTCCTCGATCACGGGCAATTGCGACACGTCGGCCTGACGCAAGCGGTTGTATGCCGACAATAGAGTGTCCGACGGGCGGATGGAGACGACGCCGCCATCCGAGAATTGCCGAGCGACCAAGTCGCGCAAGTCGCCATGGATCGGCCGTTCGAGGAGTCCCTGCTCGGCCAGCCAGTGGTCGCTATAGACTTTCGATAGATATTTCGCGCCCGTGTCGCAGGCGAAGGTGACGACGCGCAGCGGTTCCGTCTGCTGGCGACAGAAGCGCAGTGCGGCTGAAAGCAGCGTCCCCGACGACGAACCCGCGAGGATGCCTTCCTTCGTCAGCAGCTCGCGGGCCGCTTCCATGCTCTCGCGGTCGGAAACGTAAAAGGCGTCCCTCACGAGAGCCAAGTCGGCATTGTCGGGAATGAAGTCTTCGCCAATCCCTTCGACGTTCCACGATCCGGCCTCGACGATCTCGCCGGTCCTCACAAAATGGGCGAGGACCGAGCCGATCGGATCGGCCAGTACCATCCGGGTCTTGGGGGATTTCTCCGCGAAATAGCGCCCGATGCCCGAGAGCGTGCCCCCGGAGCCGACGCCGACGACGATCGCGTCGACGTTTCCGTCCATTTGGTCCCAGATCTCTGGCGCGGTGGTGTGGTAGTGGGCCAGCGGATTGTTCGGATTGCCGAACTGGTTCGCATGAAAGCCGCCGGTTTCGCGGGCGATCCTCTCGGCCACATCCTGATAATATTCGGGGTGGCCCTTGCCGACATCGGAGCGCGTGATCCGCACGTCGGCGCCGAGCGCGCGCAGGTGCTGGACCTTCTCGCGCGCCATCTTGTCGGGCACGACGAGGATGATCTTGTAGTCTCTCAGCGCCCCGACGAGTGCCAGCGCAAGGCCGGTGTTGCCGGCGGTGGCCTCGACGATCGTCCCGCCAGGCTTCAATGACCCGTCATCCTCCGCCGCGCGGATCATCGAGAGAGCAATCCGGTCCTTGATCGATCCGCCGGGATTTTGACTCTCGAGCTTGATGAACAGGCGGCAGGGGCCGGTATCGAAATGCTTCAGTTCCACCATCGGCGTCGAGCCAATGAGGTCGATCACCGAGCCAACGGGCTTTGCAGGAGGCCAATGAGGCATAACCAGTCAATGTCACCCCGACGGCACATCAACAAGACGAAGCATCGCGAACTCACGCGAACACAGGCAAACTAAGGTTCCACGAACAGTGTAAGCTGGGCATCCAAGCTCGGCGGCGTGCATTGAAGGGGGTAATGGCTGACCTCCCGACCACCGAGCCGCTCCACTTCGCCGTCGATGCGGAGGAGACAGACGCCGGATTCGCGCTGCGCGTCACCGAGGGCGGCCGCTCGAAAGGCTATCGAGTCCCGACCGCGACGCAGCAGGACTTCAGTCTGTTCTTCCGCGAGCTGGCGCGTGATTTCGGAACGCGCGTGCCGCATGTCTTCGCGGAAGCCGAAGAGCATCCACCGGCGGCTTTCCCGTGGCGTCCGCTGCTGACCGAGAACGTGCATCCGCAAATCCTCGCCGGCTACGGCGATCCGGCCGTCCTGAAGGCGGGCGACGGCTGGTGGCTGGTCGCGACTTCGAACGACGCGCCCGACGCCTTCCCGATCCTCCATTCCGCGGACCTCGAACATTGGGAGCCGCGAGGTTTCGTCTTCCCCTCCGGCCGCGAGCCCGGGTGGGCGGCGACGGGGCGCAACATCGCCGATTTCTGGGCACCAGAAATGGCCAAGGTCGGTGACGAATATTGGACCGTCTTCACCGCCCGGCAGGCGAGCAATGCGCTGGCGATCGGGCTTGCACGCTCCCCTTCGCCGGAAGGACCGTGGATCGACAATGGCGCGCCGCTGGTCACCGGAAAGCCGCTCGATGCCGCCGCGCTCGGCTTTGATTCGGCGGCGGCGCCGTTGACTGGCGGAGTGATCGATTCGCACCTCTTCATCGACCGGGGCGGCGACAAATATCTGTTCTGGAAGGACGACACGAACAGCATCTGGCCGCGGCCGCTGGCGATGCTGCTGCGGCGTTGCCCCGAGCTGATCGCCAAGCTGTTCGACAGCGACACGGACCGGCGGACCGCCGCCTTCGCCTCGGCGATCGTGCCGTGGGCCAACCTCCAGCGGCCGATGGTACGCTTCTTCCTGATGCAGCCGCTGATCGAGGCGGCGCTCGCCAATTGGGCGCGGGTGCGCGCCGCACTCGTCGAATATGGCCTCGCGCCGAGCATTGTCGAAGCAATGACCACGCCGGTGCGCGCCCAGCGTATCGCCGACGACGGCCGCTCGCTCGTCGGCGAATGCCGCCTCGTCCTCACCAACGACCTCGACTGGGAAGGGCATCTGATCGAAGGGCCGTTCGTGACGCGCCAGCGCGGCCGCTACTGGCTCTTTTACGCGGGCAACGATTTCTCGACTCCATCCTATGGCATCGGCGTCGCGGTCGCCGATCACCCGTTCGGGCCCTATGTCAAGCAAGGCGAGCCGTTGCTCCGATCGACCCGCGAGTGGCTGGCGCCTGGTCACGCCTCGGTCGCGCCAGGCTTCGACGGGCAACCGCAGCTCTTTTTCCACGCCTTCCATCCGGGCAGCGGCGGCTACAATGCGTTCCGCGCGCTGCTGACCGTCGGCCTGCGCTTCGATGCCGAGCGAGTCGCGGTCGTGCCGCTTTAGGAGCCCGGGCTGACTGAACCGCCGCCGCGCACCGCCATGCTGACCGCCGGATTGCCCCAGTAGCGCACATGCCCGCCGCCATTGACCGCCGCGGAAAGCCGTGTCCGAGGGCGCACCAGCAGTTCGCCGCCGCCGTTGACCGCGGCCGAGATCGTCTGCGCCTCGACCGAGCGTGCGTCGATCTTGCCGCCGCCGTTAACCGCCGCGGCGAGATGCGATTGCGGCGCGAAACCGCCGGCCGCCGTGACCAGGCCGCCGCCATCGACCGCCAGATCCGGCACGCGCGGCGCTTGGATCTCCACCCGCAGCCGGTAGAGCGGCGGGCAACGCTCGTCGCAGGTGTCGATGCGCAGCCTTCCGTCCGGCTCGACCCGCATGTGAGTGAAGCGGCTGCTGCCTTCGAGGATGGTCACCCGCTGGCTGGGGCCGGGAACGACCGTGACGACACCGCCGCCGCGTAGTTCGATCGAGCGGAACTGCGGCACGGGAACGGCTTCGGTCGCGAGGACCGGCGCGGAAGCGGCAAGAGCGAGCGCGAACAGCGGGAGAGTCGAGCGCATGAGCTGGTTCCTTCGATGATTTACGCTACATCTGTAGCGCTACATTTGCAGCGTGTCCAGCCCATGCTTGCGCGGCCGCGGCTTCGGGCGCATCCGCCGCCGATGACCCGCCCGCTCACGATCGTCGGCAGCTATGTCAGTCCCTATGTGCGCAAGGTGCTGGCATGCCTCAACCTGAAGGGGATCCCCTACGAGGTGGACCCGATCACGCCCTTCTTCGGAAATGACGAATTCCGGCGTTTGAGCCCGCTGTGCCGCATTCCCGTGCTGATCGACGGCGACTTCGCGATTAGCGATTCGAGCGTAATCTGTGCCTATCTCGACGAGGCCTACCCCGATCGTCCGCTGCTTCCCAAGGATTCGAAGGACCGCGCTAGCGCACGCTGGCTTGAGGAATTCGCCGACACGCGGCTCGGCGATCTGCTCATCTGGGACCTCTTCTATCAGAAAATCGTCCATCCGGCGGTGTGGGGAGAGCCGGGCGACGAGCAGCGCATCGAGCGATCCGCAACGCGCGATATCCCACGCGCGCTCGATTATCTCGAAGGAATCCTGCCAGCCGAAGGGTTCCTGTTCGGAGAGATCGGCCTGGCGGACATCGCGATAGCGAGCTTCTTCCGCAACGGCGCTTATGCCGGCTTCGCCATCGATCCGGCGCGCTGGCCCAAATCGGCGGGGTTCGTCGAGCGCGCCCTCGCCCACCCCTGCATCGCGAGTTTGCTGCCGCTCGAGGACATCCAGCGCAGCGCGGACATCAAGGGCCGCCGCCAGGCACTGCTCGACGCCGGCGCGCGGCTTACGCAGGAGACGCTAGGCCTTCGCGAGCCGAGAAGAGGGATGATGCAACTCTAGCGGGCTCAGTGCTGGTGACTCGAGATCCAGTGCTCGAGCCGTGTTCTGAGCGAACGCTTCGACGGAATGAAGCCGGGCTCGATCCCGAGGGGCTCCTCCTTCGGCTCATAGATCGTCAAATTCTCGGGCATCTTGGGACGCAGCGTCTCGCGTCCGCGTAACAGGTCCTCGGCGGCGGCGAGCGAACGGTGCACGTCCTCGGCCGTAAACGGCTTCATAAGGCAGCCGAGGGCGAGATCGGGCATCGCGAAGCGCGGCGCCTTGCCGCTGACAAACAGGCACGGCACGCCGAGATCGTTGAGGCGCGCGGCAACCGAAAAGCCGGTGGATCCATGCGCAAGGTGGAGGTCGAGCAGCACGAGGTCTGGTTCATGGTCTTCCGCGGCGGCGATGGCGCTGGCCGCGTCCTCGGCGAGGCCGACCACACGATATCGAGGATTGTCCTCGACCAGATATTTGAGCGTCACCGCAAGCTGGTGATCGTCTTCGACGATGAGGATATTGAGCACCCGACCCTCCCCGATGCGGCCGGAGATTCTCCCCGGAAAATCCGCGACTTGCATGCTTGACCGGTTTGATTCGGCTGCGAATCCCTCGTGAACGGGGTTATCGCCGAGCCGATGACGCGGCGCGCTGAAGCGAAGACGGCGCCCCGGAACCCAGTCCCGGGACGCCCTTACGCGTTCGAAATTAACTGCGCTCAGGCGCGATAGAAGATGTGCGCGCCGATCCGTTCGACCACGCTGAGGCGCTGGCCCCACGACGGAGCGACATAGTCGGCGTGATACCACAGGACGTCGGAGCCGACGCTCGGCACCACGTTGGCAACCGCCAGGCGGGCAATCGCCTCGGCGCGCTCCCATGCCTGCGTGTTCGTGTCGACGTAGGGGAACTCACCGCGGCGCACGAAGGAGAATTGCGCCGGCTGCTTGACGACGCCGCACCAGTCCGACGGATAGCGACCAGACGAAGCGCGGTTCATCACCACGCGCGCAACCGCGAGCTGCCCTTCGAGGCTTTCGCCGCGCGCTTCGAAATATACCGCGGTGGCGAGGCAATTGGTTTCCTCGTCCAGCGGCGCATTGGTCGCATAGCGGTCGACCAGCGCGTAGAGCGGCCAGCCGGCCTTATAGAGCCATGCCGCTTCTGTCGCGATCGACGCCGCGAGCTTGACCGTCACCGACTGCGCCGGTTGCGCCTGGATCACATTGCCGCTGGTGGTGGCAACCGCCGTGGTGGTGGTTGCGACCGCCGGCTGCACGAGCGCCGCCGGCGTGCTGACGTCCTGTGCGGCCGCGCTCGAACCGACGCCGAGCATGAACAGGCCGATGACCGCGGACGCAACACGCCCGCCGAGAAGCTTTACCACTATTGTTTCTTGCCCTTGCTGGCGGGCCGGACCCGCTGGAGGCGCCTTCGCAGCGCTCTTGTCTCTCCAGCGGGGGACGCCCGTCTTGCCTGGAGCCCGGCATCAAAACCGCGTCGGGCTCACCGCTCTCAATTGCTGGAAACGCAGATAAGTTAACGAATGGATGAGTCCAGCGCGTGGCGGTGAGCTGTGCGACTCGCGGGACGGAATCAGGAACTCTTTCAAATCATTCAGTTTTCTTGAGTTTTCCACAGGCGGTCAAAACGGCTGATCCCTGGTTTAACTCGGCTCGTCGGCGGGCTAACAGCCGAAGTCCCGGAAGGAGACGAACGGCGTGGCCCACTGGCTGATGAAATCCGAACCCGAGAGTTACAGCTGGGCCGATTTGATACGCGACGGCGCCACCGAATGGGACGGCGTGCGGAACAATGCCGCGCGGCTGCACCTCAGGGCGATGAAGAAAGGCGACGAGGCGTTCTTCTATCACAGCATGTCGGACAAAGCGGTGGTCGGGATCATGCGGATCACGCGCGAGGCGCAGCCCGATCCCAAGGACGCGAACTGGGTCTCCGTGCGCGTCGAGCCGGTGCGCGCGTTGCCGCGCTCCGTGACGCTGGCCGAGATCAAGGCCGAGCCCCGCCTCGCGAAAATGGAGCTCATTCGTCAGTCGCGGCTATCGGTCGCGCCGGTCAGGGACGAGGAGTGGCAGCTGGTCCTGGAGCTGGCCAAGGGCCCTTGACCCCGCCGCACATGCGCCGCGCGCGCCATCGCGCATAGCTTTGCGGCGGCAGGCGCCGCATCGCCTCGAGAAAACCGACGACATTCCAGATCTGGCGATCGGACAGCGAATCGCGCCACCCTGGCATCCCGGTCATCTTGATCCCGTTCTTGGCGATCCAGAACAGCTCGCGCGGTTTCCATTTCGAGGTGGCGTCGACGAGATAGGGCGGGCTCGGCTCCATCCCGCCGACCCATTGCTCGCGCGCGATTGCCGCGGCGCCATGGCAGGCGACGCAGTGAGTCTCATAGGTGCAGAAGCCCGCGAGGACCTGCCCGGCGCTGGTGTTGCTCGGCGCCACGATTGCGCTGGCATGTCGCCGGACCGAGTGGATCATCGTCTCGTGGGTGAGCCACTCGGTGATCTTGGTGTGCGGGCTCGACGCGCCGACGTTGAACAATCCCGAGCGCACGAACAGGAAGATGCCGAGCGGCGCGACCACGG
>Ga0157370_10006999_pt1 | contig 12316 bp, 8 predicted proteins | sample C35metaG_FD_113463 | JGI IMG/M metagenome (GOLD analysis project Ga0157370, IMG submission 113463) | Corn rhizosphere microbial communities from Kellogg Biological Station, Michigan, USA - C3-5 metaG | ecosystem: Host-associated > Plants > Roots > Rhizosphere > Soil | place: USA: Michigan...
ACTGATGTTGATAGCCGTTATTTTTTATTCTATTTTGGTTCACAGCGTATTCTTTCGGTTACTTTAAATATATTTTCAGTTTCAGAAGGTTTTGAATAATCATAACGGTAAAGTTTCTCAACAATGCAATTACACTTGTCTTTTACCAAAGAAACACTGATTATTTTTGATTCGCCCGACCAATTTGAATATCTAATATTCCGAATTGTAAAACCTTTCAATTTTAGTTTTTCTACAATTTCAATTCTTTTATTTTGATCTTCTTTATATGATAGCAAACTGCCATAAATATCTTCAAATGCTGTAGGTTCATATTCGCAGAAATCTTTTCTATCAAAGTCAAAAGTCTTGATACTTGTTTTTTTAAAATCATCTTCACTAATAATACCAAACTCATAATTGTAGTTTTTGTCTTTACCTTGAAAAGGACTTGTGATTTTAAAAGTTTCTACATCTGCTCCGTATAGAATTTGACTATTATTAATTATGTATTTTTTTGTCTTTCCCCAATTATCGTCAATAGGAACAAATTCATTTAAATCGTCAATATTTATAACCTCTCCACCGTGAATTAAAAAATTATCCGCCCTTGACCAAGGATATTTAATCAATTTTATTTTGTCGGGGTTAATACCTTTAATTACACAATCGTTTATGTTGTTATAAAAGCCAAAAAAATAAGCGGAGTCTTTATCACGAAAAATATAGTTTCCAATAAATTCAAAAGTGTTAGGATCAATATTTTTTATAAGTGCTCCGTCTATAAACAAGTGATTTTTGTCCTTGCCAAACTCAAAGTCACAATCGCAGTCAAAAGTTAATTCTTTAAAAGTCCTTGCGTCGGCTTGTTCAATTATCCGCTTAGTTTGCCCGCTTCCCTCATTCCAAGATTCATAATAAACTTTGTCGCCTTCAATCTTATAGCCACGTCTGCAACTTGTCAAAGTTGAAATTGTTAAAACTAAAATTGTTACTTGTTTTATTGTCATTGAAGTACGTCTATTATAATTGCCACCAACTTATCTCAATCCTTTGTCTGTCCGTAGCGTTCCGCAGGGCTTTACGGATTAGTAAGTAGAAAAGCGTCTGTGACTCGCTTTATTTGAGTTTATAAGTTCAATTTTATTCTAATGTCCGTAGAGATGCTATGTTTAAATCTACATGGACTCTGCATAATCGAGAATTCCAGCGGATTAGTGGCGTCGCCCGTTAGATAGTTAATATCCATTTCAGTCTTAAAGAAAGTTTCTATTTTGTGTGCTTGGCCCTATTAACCCCAATCTTGCTGATTATCTTCTTCTCTGTTTCTGCCTGTATCACATTGATGATCAGATTTGGGTCAATATTTAGTATGTATGCTAGACGTAGTATTTCAGAAACGGTGAACTTTTCAGGATCTGCCAGTTTTACAGAATACCTTTCTGAATTGATGCCTAACAATTTAATAATCTTAGTTGGGTATAATTCCGAAATATCGTACATCTTTTTAATCTTGTTGGTTTCAAACATTGCGCCTATTGACGAAAGGTCTTTTTCGGGACTATTATTGTTGCTCTTCCAATTAGCCATATTAATGCGTTTGTAACTAAAGTCGTCAATAGATTACTATTCATTTATAAAAAAGAACTATTAGTAAATTTAAAAATACTAATCGTTTGTTTTTGTACAGACTTTTCACTAAGTTTGGGTATGAAAGAATAAAGAATTATTTTTAGCGATTACTTCACAAAATATTGAAGCATTCGCACTTCGAGTCTCGTCTTAGAAACCTGAGAAATTTCAAACGGATACGAGAGGTAAGTGTAGTGCTCACGTCATAGGCGTGAGCCTGCTTTTCCGTATCCAAGGCTTCTCAGGGCCACTAAGACGGGAAGTGGGTTTCACGCCTTATTTTGTACCGCCCACTTCCAAGACTCATTTGACAGAAATTTAAATGAGATCAATATGGAACCACAATTATCACCAGAAGCCGAACACGCTGTCCATTTCAAGGAATTTATCCATCGGCTCGCCCAGAAGTTCGAACCGCTACAGATCTTCAGTTTTTCGCAGAACAGTTACACACAGAAGTCTCAAGGCTGTTTTAATGACAATCAGGTATATTTTAAATGTGACTACTGCCTGTTGGCAATTACAGAAACGGCAACCCGAATAGATTATGAAATGCAGGATTTTGCCAACACCAATTATCGGCAAGGCACAATTACCATCATCTCCCATGGCAGGCAATCTGTTATCGACGCCGTAAAACTAAACAGCCGCTTTTTTATCAGCGTGCTTACCTATGGAAAACTACTCTACAGTAAGGACGGACTATTAGATGGCGACCTGCTCCCTCCTTATATTCCTGCTAAGGGCGCAATTAAGGCAATAAGACATTATGAACATCGCATACCGCTAGCTGACGGATTTCTGATGTGCGCAGCCGAATGCCTGGAGAAGGAACAGTTTGGAATAGGTGCCTTTATGCTCCATCAGGCCGTAGAACAGGCTTGTATCTGCCTGGTGAGGGTTCATATCGCCTACCGTTCGGAGTTCCATAACCTTTACCGCCTGCTCCGTCTGTGCACTTGCTTTTCTGAAAAGCCTTTTCAACTTTTCCTGTCCACTCCCGAAGATGAGCGGTTATTTGATGTAATGGCAAAAAGTTATTCTGGTTCACGTTATAAAGATGATTTTACGGTTTCCCGGCAGGATGCGGAGCATCTTTATCAACGGGTCGCCTCTTTTCTTTTGTTGGCAAAAGAGATGTGCAGCGAAAAAAAAGAACTGCTTGCCAAATCGGCATCAGATTATGCAGTCTTGAAAAACGCTGATCACTTACAGATCGAAAAAATATTACAGCCCAATATTTGAAATTATGAACAAGCAAACAAAAAAAACTTCTGATAACAGGATCGTTTATCTTGGCCATGATGAAATTACAGATCCGGTAAAAGTGCTACACCATTTTTTTAGTTACGCCTGGTTGCCCCAGCATTTGAAGATGCTGAAACGCTGGCGAAACGATGCAGCGCTTGAATCCGAAGGATCAAAAAAATGTAACCCAGATTGCCTTGTCTATCATTACGAACTGACCATAAAGCTGATAGAGGCCGCCTGGCTCTTAAAGCGCTACAAGCCTGGCAGACTTGACTTCGATAAAAAACAGGAAAGAGACATCGTAAAATGGTACATTAAAACGGAAAGGAAGAAGCTACGAAACTATCCTGAAAATCTGAGCATTCGGGAGATCGTAAAGCCATCATCTGTATTAATGAAAATGTTCAGGATCTATAAACTGGACGGGTACAAAAAAATCCTGAACACATGGCTTCACAATGCGCTGAGCAGCTCTTTCATGGAAGAAAGTCTTTCCAAATCTGAAGTAATCACAGTTTACGAACAATTGGTCAAACTGTTCGAGGCTACCTGGCTGATTAGTGAGCGTTTAAAAGAGGGTAATTAGAACTTTATTTTCGTCCCGACTAAACGAAGGGCTTAAGAGAAAAGTCAGGCAACGGCCAAACCTTTTCCGTAGATACCAGAGTAAAAACAGCGGGGCTATGTGGGTAGCTACAAGCAGCCCTAAAATTTAGCTGCTAAAATTTTTCCTATTGGAAACCTGATGATGCGTTAATCCAGTTCCTCAAACGTAAATCTGCTCACCAATTTATTGTGCCCTGCGAAGATTTCTATTCCGGTTTTAACAAGACCTGATTGTTCCGGCAATCTCAAAAACTCAAGTACGGCATCCCGGCACTCGTTCAACTCGTCATCTTTTAGAGATTCGAAATAGCGAGTAATATCCCCATCAGGACCATTTTTAAGATAGATAGTCAATAGTTTATAAAGCTGCTGGTAGGGACCGATTGAAAGTGCCAACAGGAACATGATCGTATCTGAATGCACCGAATCTGAAACATATTCGACATAATCCTTGCCGCCATGCGCACGAACGATTCTCAGAATATTGACAAAGCGTTTTACAGACCTTGGATTTGAGCCAATCAGTATAGAAAAATCTGACACCCTTCTAACTTCTTCGTCTTTGATCTGTAATTTGTTGATCAGCAAGCTACTTAGCTCTGGCGGCAAACTTCTTCCCAGGGAATTTTCCGGCAGGTCCTGTAATATCTGTTCTATTACATCCTCTTCCCTGTTTCCCTCTAATAATATCGGCTGAGTCCCCCCGACTTTGGTTCTAGGGGTTAGCAGCTTGGTGATCATGTATTTCACTGCCTGGTCGGTCGGCCTATCCAAGTGGAAAGGAACCTGAAATATTTTTTCAAGATAACGCGAGGGTAGTCCCTGATCGATCAAAATACCTTTCCCCTGCAACTGTGCAGCAAGTGCCGATTTTACCCGCGAAGGATCTATCCCGACTACTACTACAAATAGATTGAACGCCATGATCAGGTGAACCGCCTCCAGTACTTCCAGTACCCGAGCTTCGTCACATCGATCCAAATCATCAATATACAACACGATCCGTTCAAGAGGCCTATCTCCTTCTTCCAGTTTTCCATTGATTTTCGCTTCTTCCGAATAGCCCTCAAAAAGCCTGGAAAGCGTATCAAAATCGTCACGGATGGTTGCAACAATTCCCTGATGCTTGCGGTACCCTTCCATACCGCTCTTATCCTTGATAAATCCCTGGAAAGCTTCGGTATTCAGTTTGTTAAGCAGCCTATACTCTACTGTAGCCAATTGCCGCTTTGCGGTAGAAATTCCATCTTCGATCACTTCAAGTTTTCCCTTGTCCAACTCGATCTGCGCCAATATGCTTACTTCCTGTTGCTTCCATTTGTGCTTTGCCTCATCTATCTGTTCAACATACTTTTTCCTTACGTTCCATAAAGAAGCAAACAGCGGCTTTATCTTTTTATAGCTTTGGACCGACTTGGTCAACATTGTACCCAAAGCAGCCAGAAACATCCAGAATTCTTTAGGAAGTTCGACCTTTGTTCTTGAGATAAGAGTCGCTAGGGCGTTCAGCGCATCTGGCAAAAAATAGATAAGTACGATAATTAACACTAAAATCGGCACGTTCCATTTCAGCCTTGATCTGCTGAAAAAATCCTTGAAGTAAGTTTTCCAAAACGAAACCTCCTTTTTCATCCATTTTCCATCAGCCCAAAGCTCTTCTGGAAAATGTTTCTCGATGTATTCGGACACCTCAACAACACTTTTATTTGCACGAAGCGCATCATCTATCTGTTTTTCCACGCCAAATTCCTTAACAGCAACGTTAATGAACTCGGTGAAGCTTCTATTCTGAAGCCGTTCAATTTCCACCTTAAGTTCATTTGAAATCCGCTTACGGCTGTCTTCAAGTCCTTTTACCCTCTCTTCGATGGCCAACTTTTCCGACTCCATCTTGAAGACACTCTGCTGGGAAAGACTAATCGTTTCCTGAAGTTCCTTTTTTAGCTTATTTTTGATATCATCCGATATGATCGAATTGTTAATATACTCATTGATACCATTGAATATTTTGGTCACGATGCCTGCCCATAGACTAGAATCAAGGTAGGACCAAGCATTGAACTTGACGTGCAGCATTCCCTTACAGAAAACCGGATTGTCCGAATCCGAGAGTACCTGCATCTTGTCAATCATCTTTCCCATGAAAAAACTCTTTCCCGCTCCCCATCTTCCACAAAGGGCAATGGCAAGTGGCGGACGTAGCTCGCGTAAAGCAACTATCCTGGCAAAAGCATCCACATCCTCCGCAATCTCTAGGTAGTCGTCCCCGATCTCGTAGTCATTAGAGAAATCCGTGTTCATCCCATGCCTGCGTGTCGATTCCAGGTCAGCCTCCACAATTTCGTCGGTAAACTCAGCGAATGGCCTTGCCTTGATTATCTCGTACATCTCCTTCTTCTCGTAGTCCATCGTTATCTCAATGATCGACCGGAGCGGATAGTTCCTGTTTTTTATTTGTGATGAGAAACCTTCGGAAAACCAGAACATCGCTATTTTTCCATCATCATTGGCCGTAACCTCACCAATTGCGCTGATCGGCAAAAAGTCTACAGAAGAGGCTACATTTATAGAAAGAAAGACCACACTGCCTACAGGAACTGATCTGAAAAGTTCTAGGGTTGATTTATCATCGCGAGCATATAACAGTGACTCAAATGGGTCGAAAAATTCCCTGGTCCGATCTCCGAATCCCCGGACAATATAAAAATTATTGGAGAGAATGTAATTTCTGCTGGAATTCGACGTATACTTTTTCAGCAGTTTTTTCCTTGTTGCGGCTTTGGACATTCCTTGCGCTACGATCGAAGACATCATGTGTGCCCCATCTGGATTGTTCACACAGAATTCGATTTCACAATCTGGATCTGAAAAAGGAAAAAATTCACGTTCGATCTGTTGATATATAAAATTTAAGTTATTTTCAGCAAATTCAGGTCCATGCAACGGGATTGCAAATCCCCTCAGCAAGGGATTTTCTTTGGATATAACCGCAAGCTTTCTAAAGATCTTGGCAAGATCCGAAGCATAATTCCCTACCCTGCCGCCAAAGTTGACAAATACCAAAAGATTGTGGGGACTGCCATTATCTCTTCGCATGGCATTATTGATAGGTACCGTTACCAGATCTCCCACAGGAAGCTTTGGGACTTTCACCTGGATCCTCCAGTGTTCTTCCAGTTGATCCGCAATCTGGTTGCTAATTGATTCATCCAAAGTCACAGGCACCAGGATTGCATCCGAATTGCTGGAAAACACGTTTCCAACTGTTACTTTTATTCTTTTGACTGGCATATCGAGAGCATTATTTTTTCAGTCCAAATATAGCAAACTTGGTATCAAGAACATAATGCCATGGATAGATCAGCATGTATCGATAAAACCTGCTATAACTTTGTTTCAGGTCCACCCTGCTTCAACTTCCGAAACTGAACCGGCGTCATCCAGCTTTAAAGGGAAATTCCTTAAAATTAAAAATTGTAGCCTGGTTCCTCGCTTGTTAAGGTTTATAGCGTAAACTATACCTCCTTGAGTCCTTCTCGCCAAAACTAAAATGCCGCCTCATTATCATCCGGATTCCCCCAAAAGATTATTCGATAATTAAGATTATATTAGGCCTTAATGAATGATCTCTTAAAGCCAACTATAAATTGATGAAGAATATTTTACTTAATTTTTTAAAATTCGAAAATCAGGATTTCGGCACCACTGTGTTTAGAAAAGTGGCAGAAGCTGGAGTTTTTAAGGACGGATTTAGTTATTATGATTTCGAGGTTGATGGAAAAAATGTTAAATATGAAATTTCTGATACAGCATTGGAAGGTTATACTTCTTTTACACTACCGTCGTATCTGAACGTTGGATTGGTTTCTAAAAAACTCTACGAAAAAATAATAGACGCATCGAATCAGGTTAACGGTAGGTTTATATTACATCCAGAAAAGGAATATAATCGCCGTATCCATTTTGAAATAGAACCACATCCAAAAGGTAAAAAGTGCGTTTGGGTGGAGCCTTATTTTCTAAAGAGTAAACAGGTATGGGGCCTATTAATTGGGTTCCAATTTATTGTAAGCCAAAATGTACTAAGTGGCGGATATAGAGTTGATCGGGACATTCAGATTGCAAGTGGTTCTTTAAATGCTCGTGGATTAAGCAACCTCGATTTTTATCTCTTCAAGTATAATCATATAACGACTTTCATAAAAAACATCTTACCAGGCATAAATTCAAACCTAGATAATGCGATCAACAGTTCCCTATTTTCAGTTGAATCCTACCTTCTAGATGCTAAACAATACATGTTTAAAGAGAATAGAATTGATAGTAGTTCATATTTTGGCTTATCTAAATATGCCCCTTTACAAACTGTATCGAAAGAAACCACATTTTATTTCATATACCGAAAATCAGATCGCAGCATAGCGGTGAATTTGTTAAAGGGACTAAGAGGTGAATCACATCCAAATACTTTTAGCGGAATTCAAAAATTCTTCAAAATACCTTTTACTAATGACCATATAAAGGGGTTTGCCTTGGATGATTATAGCGAGCTTAATATTTCAAAAATAGTTGAGGATATAAAGGCTGAAGTAAACAACGTGTTACCCGTAATCATAACAAATTCTAAAAAGGAAGAAAGTGATGACAAATTATATTTCTCTCTAAAGCACCGTTTCACAAACGAGGGTATACCTTGTCAAGTTGTAACAAAAGATCTTATTATCAATGATAATGCGCTAAAGTTTTCATTGGGAAATATAGCTTTACAAATGTTTGCCAAAGCAGGCGGTATCCCCTGGAAAATGAAACCAGCTACTACTGAATATCTTATTATTGGTATTGGTCAATCATATAATATTGAGACTACAGACGACGGAAATAAGATAGAGAAAAACATCACATATTCCGTGCTAACCGATTCAAGCGGCATATTTAAGGATTTACAGGTTCTAAGTGAGGGCGTATCTACAGATGATTCTTATTACACGCAACTTGTTAACAATATTGCTGGTATCATAAATAATGGGAAGTATAAAAAGATAGCAGTACATACACCTTTCAGATTAAGTAAAGATAAAGTATTAGATAAGGTTGTTAAACTGATCGACTCAAATGTAGAGTTGTCAGTCTTGGTGATTAATGATAAAACAGATTTTTTTGGATTTGATGCATCAAATAATGGATTGGTACCCTTTGAGAGCACTTTTCTTAAGTTGTCTGGTCAGGAATACCTCGTATGGTTTGAGGGCATTCAGCCATCTAATCCTAAAATTACCAAGAGATTTGGTAACCCTCTTTCAATAAAATTCTGGTATACTAGCAATCCCCAATTCTTTCAGGACATTGACTACAAAGAGTCCTTACTTCAAGACTGTATCAATTTATCCGGTGCGAATTGGCGTGGATTTAAAGCAAAACAGTTGCCCGTGTCGGTCTTTTATTGTCAACGTATTTCTGAATTTATCGGTAAATTTCGACAATATGAATTAAGCCATATCGATATAAACAATCTAAAACCTTGGTTCCTGTAATATGAATAAGCAATTCGGAGAGGACAAAATTATAATCCTATTGGGTGCTGGAGCGAGCTGTGACGCAGGTATGCGCAATTCTACCCAAATGATAACAGACATTGAATCCTTACTAAAAGGAGAATGGGCAAGTTTTAAGGATTTATACAACTATATACAAAGTTCCCACTATCATCTGGAGAGAATCAAAGGTGTCGATTCAAAATCGATAATGTTCAATATAGAGAATTTAGTAGGATTGCTAAATGTAATCATCAATATCTCTGAAAAAAAAGTTGATGTTTACCCTTTTATTGGCAGCTGGGAAAAGGAATTATTGGTTGTTGCTGGCCAAAAACTTGAATTGGCAGTAAAATTTAAAGAGGAAATTTTAAGCAAGCTAAAAAACAACTGGCTTAGCCCTGATGACTTTAAAAGAAAAAGTGCCTATTATAAGAAATTAAAAGAAACAGGATATACTATGCCATTACGCATATTCTCATTAAATTATGATATGTGCGTTGAGGAAAATCTGGGAATGGAAAATATTGAACGTGGTTTTGGAGAAGATAAAATTTGGGATTATCGAAGATATGAGCCATCGCAGGAACAGGAAATAAGCTATTTTCTTTATAAACTACATGGCTCTTTGGATTGGAAAAGAAATACTCAAAACAGATTGACCTATTCAGATTCTATTTCGTCAATAAACCCTTTAAATATGGAAATCATTTTTGGTGTCCAAAACAAGCTCCAATCTTATGATCCATATTTATTCTATTTCTATGCATTTCGCGAGGCTTGCATAAGGTCCGAGCTTATTGTTGTAAGTGGCTACGGATTTTATGATCAGCATATCAATGATAACTTATCAAGTGCAATCGAGCTCGATCCTAACAAAAGGATTTTAGTGAATGTTTACGAGGGTGACAATTTTGATCAGGACTCTTACATAACGAATTTAAGTGCCCTGCTAAAAATAGATCCAGGGAACGTAATTGTTCAAAATTGCTATGCTCAAGATTTTTTCAATAACTTTCTAAATCTGGAATATTTTTCGTCATTGTTTCCAGATGAAGATAACGAAAATATCTTACCCTAATTACTGAGAAAAATATTCCTCGTCTGGCAAATTCGACCAAGTTAGTGATCTAGCAGGTTTTGCCAGACGAGCTTCCCTTGCTGATCTTGCAGGTCTAGCGACTCTCGCACTCCTTGCTGGTCTTGCTGCTCTGGCAGGTTTCGCAGGGCCACCAGTAGAATTTTCAGTAAAAAACTTCGGTCTGCCATTTCGGTCATAAAACCAATCGTTATAAATCCACCCTAAATATCTACCATTATAAGCATAAACATTATCGTCGCTCAACCAAGCAACAGGCTTTCCGTTATAAAGGTAAATTGAACCGTTATCATCACTGATATAGGCAATTGCTCTTCCCTGTTGGTTATATAAAGTTGTCATAGTAGTAATAAAGATAATAGATTTATTTGACAAGTACTCCTCGTATTAATCACTTAAAGAGCTTAATTTCCAATTATTGCATCTTTAAAAAGATGCCTTTGTTCAAAATTACCCGAAAAAAGAAATATTACACCAGAAAAGGCAGTATAAATACTCAAAAGATACGACCAAAAATAAGCTTACGAAAGCCATACTAATGTTGAATTTTATTTGCAATTTAGCTATATCATCACTAAATCAAGCACTTATAGATAATATAATTATGAAACAACAACCATTTGGTTGCGTCGTTTCAACGCACTAACAGGAATTGAATCTCTGACTAAAAGATTCTAAGTCTTCTACTCTATTTATAAATCGGTGACTAAATAATTCTTTTCAACCATTCCAATGCCTTATCAAAGCTGTAAGAAGTCTTTGTCCTAAAGATAATCTTATGCAATTAAATTTGTATTTTGATACAAGCTGTCATATTTAAAATCCTAAGTGCAAATCCCAGCGGAATCACAAGTTTGGAAAGACTAAACACTCAAGTTCTCTCCCATTTTTCTAGCCTTTACGCCTGCACCTCAAACTGCAAGCCGCTCAAATACCTGTACAAACCCTGTTCACTGCTGATGAGTTCCTGATGGGTGCCCGATTCGATAATCTGCCCCTTTTCCATCACCAGGATCCGGTCTGCTTCACGAATGGTGGATAAGCGGTGCGCGATGATGATGGAGGTGCGGCCGCTCATTAATTCTTCCAGGGCTTCCTGTACCAGGCGTTCTGATTCGGAGTCGAGCGACGAAGTGGCTTCGTCTAAAATTAATATAGAAGGGTTCTTTAACAGCGCCCGGGCAATGGCAATGCGCTGGCGTTGTCCGCCCGAAAGTTTTACACCGCGCTCTCCTACTATGGTGTCGTAACTTTCCGGAAATGCGCTGATAAAATCATGTGCATTTGCCCGTTCAGCGGCCTGTATAATTTCTGCTTTGGTAGCCGTTAACTTGCCGTAAGCAATGTTTTCCAATATCGTTCCGCCAAATAACATTACATCCTGCGGCACAATGGCAATCTGGTTCCTGATATCCGTAAGCGAATAGGCAGACGCTGGTTTGCCATCGAACAGGATTTCGCCGTTTTGCGGATGGTAAAACTGCAGTATCAATCCTGCTGTGGTCGATTTGCCCGAGCCACTCGGGCCTACTATGGCTATTTTTTGTCCGGCTTTGGCCTCGAAAGATACCTGGCTTAATACGGCTGCTTCCGGCCGTGAAGGATAGGCAAAACTAACCTGGTTAAAAGCGAGATTGCCTGTTATTTTTTGGCTCGTTACCTGGTCCTTTTCGTTTATGGAAACGGCTTCGCCCTGCTCTCCCAATATTTCCAGTACCCTTTCGCTGGCCCCAACAGCCTTTTGCAGGTTGGCAAAAAGTTCGGGGAAACTGCCCAGCGAACTGCCGAGGAACATGGCGTATAATGAAAACTTTAAAAGTTCGCCAAAGGTTATTTCATGCTGACTAACCAGCACACAGCCATAGCCGATTACGGCCAGTACCCCACCGAAAACGCACAGTACAATAAAGGAAACAAACATGCCCCTGAATTTTGCGCCCTTAATGGCAATATCGGCTACCTCGCGGATGGTGTTCCGGTAACGCGTGGCCTCGAATGCCTCGTTTACGAAAGCTTTTACATTGGCAATACCCGATAAGGTTTCTTCCACGATGCTGTTAGATTCTGCCATTTTATCCTGCGCCTGGCGCGAAATCTTTTTGATAAAACGACCAAACAGCACCGCAAATACAATCATCACGGGTAAGACGAGAAGCAGGGCAAAAACCAGTTTTTTCGAGATAATGGCCATAAAAACGACACCGCCTACGAACAGCAC
>Ga0157370_10007000_pt1 | contig 12316 bp, 11 predicted proteins | sample C35metaG_FD_113463 | JGI IMG/M metagenome (GOLD analysis project Ga0157370, IMG submission 113463) | Corn rhizosphere microbial communities from Kellogg Biological Station, Michigan, USA - C3-5 metaG | ecosystem: Host-associated > Plants > Roots > Rhizosphere > Soil | place: USA: Michigan...
GAGCAACCCGAGCCCGAGCTGCCGCCACACGCCTGGCTGTGCGAACGGTTGCCACGCCGCGGCATCGAACAGCCCGCCCTGGTCCGCCTTGCGGATCGCGACGAGCGCGATCCCCGCGAGGACGATCCACGTGACGATCTCGAACGCACGGTTGCGGCGCCGGCCGCGGGGGCCGGGTGGCTCGAAGAGCGCGCCTTCGCTCATTTGCTGAAAGCGACCTTGCGGTCGAGCACCGCGACGAGCCGCTTGAGCACGACGCAGATGACGACATAGGCGATCGCCGCGCCACCGAACACGACGAACGCCTTCACCTCCTCGATCGCGATCTTGTCCGCGGTGAACGTCAGCTCGGCGACGCCGACGATCGCGGCGACCGAGGTGTTCTTCACCAGCAGGATCAGCACGTTGCCCATCGGCTGGACGACAGTGGCGAAGGCCTGCGGCAGGACGATATGGCGGATGGTGCCGAAGGGGCCGAACCCGAGCGAGCGGCTCGCCTCGATCTCGCCGACCGCCACCGCGTTCACGCCCGACCGCAGCGTCTCGCAAACGAACGCCGCGTGGTACATCACGAGCACGATGACCGCCGACGTGAACAGCGAGAACTCGATGCCGAGGATCGGCAAGCCGAACGCGAACAGCACCATCTGCACGGCGATCGGCGTGTTGCGGAACACGAGGATGTAAGCCGCGGCCACGACCCGCACCGTGGGCACCGGGCTCACGCGCATGATCGCAAGCACCGTGCCGAGGATCGTGGCGCCGATCCAGCCGAGCGCCACGAGCCCGAAAGTGAACGCGACGCCCCACGCCAGCTCGCCGAGGTGCGGAACCAGGAACGACATCGACGCCGCCGGCGTGCGCCGCGCGCTACGCGTCCGTCAATACAGGATGGGCGGCGGCGTGGCGTTCCCCGGCATCACGCTGCCGAGCGTCTTGTCGTAGATGCGCTTCCACTCGCCGTTCGCGAAGATCTCCTTCAGGTACCCGTCGAGGTAGTCGTGCAGCGCCTTGTCGCCCTTGGGCAGGCCGATCGAGTCGTTGTCCGAGGCGACCTTGCCGGAGGTGTTGACGAGCTCGGTGGGCACGAGCTTGAACTTGCCCGGGTTCTGGCTCATCTGGCCGAGCAGGATGCTCTGGGTGGTCGTGACGCCGTCGACGCGCTTCACCGCGAGCGCCTGCATGCACTGCGTCAGCGAGTTCAGCACCGTGAGCTTCGCCTGCGGCGCATTCAGCGGAACGTAGGTCTCGGAGCCCGAGCCCTTGGTCACGCAGATGTTCTTGCCGTTGAGGTCGGCCACCTTCTTGATGGTGTCGTTGTCCTTGTTCACCATCGTGCCGATCGGGCTCATGATGTACGGCCCGGCGAAGTCGACCGCCTTCTCGCGCGCCGGGTTGGGCGGATACGTCGCGATGACGATGTCCACCTTGCCCTGCTGCAGGAACACCTCGCGGTTGCCGCTGCTGACCTCGACGAACTCGATGTTCTTGTCGCTGCCGGTCAGGTCCTTCGCGATGCCCCTGGCGATCTCGATGTCCATGCCCTCGAGCTCGCCGGTGACCGGGTTCTTCAGCCCGAACAGCGGGAAGTCGTACTTGACGCCGACGATGAGCTTGCCGCGCTTCTGGATCTTGCCCATCGTGGTATCCGCCGGCCAGGCTTTGGGGGCCGCGGCCACCGCGCATTCGGTGATTCCCAATGCCAACGCGGCAGCGACGGCAAGTGCCGCGACGATTCGTGATTGTTTCGCAGACCTCATATTCACACTCCTTGTATGGGTTCTCGATCGAGCGGCCCGGGCATGCCTGCGCGGACCACCGCTGGGCGGCTTGCTGTCAACGCACGGACGCGAGAAAGCTGCGCGCGCGTTCGGTGCGCGGAGAGTTGAAGAAGGCGTCGGGGCCCGCCACCTCGACGATCGTTCCGTCCGCCATGAAGACGATACGATCGGCACACGATCGGGCGAACGACATTTCGTGCGTGACGACGATCATCGTGGTCCCCTGCTCGGCCAATTGCTGCATGGTGGCAAGGACCTCACGGGTCGACTCGGGATCGAGCGCGGAAGTCGGTTCGTCGAAGAGAATGACCTTGGGGTCCATCGCGAGGGCTCGCGCGATGGCCGCGCGCTGACGCTGGCCGCCGGACAACTGTGCCGGCATCGCGTTCGCCTTCGCACGGATGCCGACCATGTCGAGCAGCCGGTAAGCATTGGCCTCGGCGGTCGCCTTGTCCTGCCCGCGAATCCTGCGGGGCGCAAGCGTCACGTTGTCGACGATCGACTTGTGCGAGAACAGGTTGAAGGATTGGAAGACCATCCCGACTTCCGCGCGGAACCTGTACAACTCGCGTCCCTCGGTCGGCTGGGGCATGCCGTCGACGAAGATCGATCCCTTGTCGATCGTCTCCAGCCGGTTGATCATCCGGCACAGCGTCGACTTGCCCGCGCCCGAAGGTCCGATGATCACGGCCACTTTGCCGCGATCGACGGTCAGGTTGATGTCCTTCAGCGCCGCCGTCTCGCCGAAGAATTTCCACACGCCGCGAAACTCGACGATCGGGTCCTTGCCCGGCGCACCGGCGCCCTGTGCGGACGCTGTGTCGTGAGGCGTGGAGGGCGACGCGGTCATCGGGCGGGTCGTCGGGCACATCGTGAACGCGGGAATCGGCCATCCGGCAGCGCGATGCGTCGTCGAGGATACCCTAGCATGGCCCGCCACCGCCTTTGTCATTCGGCCAACGTCGCACCACAAGCAGGCTGCGATTGCGCAAGCAACGGCGCGTCGGCCCGGCGCGTCCGCCCCTTCACCGTGCCCGCATCACGCGGTGGCCGCGGTGGTTCAGCTGGCAAAGGCTCGAGGGACGAGCGCGCAGCCCCGCGCGGCGTCGGCGTCCGGAAGCTTTTCGCGTGCGCAACGTGCCGCGCGGCGGGCGTGCTCGCGCGGCCTACTTCACGACACCGATCGATTTGAGGAACTCGCGACGCGAGTCGACCTCGCTGCGGAACATCGCCTGCATATGCTCGGCATCGAGGTGCAGCGGCGACTGCATGTTGAACTGCATGAACTTCTGCCACTCCGGGGTCGATTCGATGCGGTCGAACGCCTTGGACAGCGTCGCGATGACGGCTGGCGGCGTGCCGCTCTTCACCATCACCCCGCGCCAGATCGACTCGACCACGTCGAATCCCTGCTCCTTGAACGTCGGGACGTCGGGGAAGAAGCGATCGCGCGTCGGCGTGCTGATGGCGAGGAGCCGCAGGTCGCCGTTCTTGATCTGCCCGGTCGCCGAGCTCGGCGTCATCACCGCGACGTCGATGCTGCCGCCCATCAGCGCCGCCGCGGCCTGGTTGCCGCCCTGGAACGGCACCCACTCCGTCTTGAAATGCGCGACCTGCTGAAAGCGATAGAACACGAACTGGTGGAAGCCCGCCGCCGCGTAGCCGCCGACGTTCACCTTGTCCGGCGTCTTGCGCAGCGCGTCCACCAGTTGCGCGAGCGACTTGTAGGGGCTGTCACGTCGCACGACGATCGCCGAAGGCTCGGCCTGCAAGCCGCGGATGACCATGAAATCGTCGGGTTTGTAGACCGCGTTGCCTTCCGCCATCATGAATGACGTCGTGCCGGTGGCGGCGACGATCGTGTAGCCATCGGCGGGCTGGTTCATCGCATTGGCCATGCCGACGGCACCCGACCCGCCCGGCATGTTCACGACGACGACCGACTGCTTGAGCTCGTCGCCGAGCTGCTTGCCGAGCTGCCGCATCATCGCGTCGAGCGGCGATCCCGCCGACGACGTGCAGATGAACCGGATCGGCTTATCCGGATACCCGGCCGCGACGGCCGGCTGCATCGCGGTGAATGCCAGCAGCAACACCGCGCAGGCGCGCAGCAGCCGCGATGTCGCGCGATCAATGTTCATCATGAATCTCGTCCTCGTAGTTGCGGAAGCTGCGCGCGCCGTACGCCTGCCAGGGACGCGCGCGCACGGCCTCCTCGTTGATGTCGATGCCGAGGCCCGGGCCTTCGGGCAGCGTGATGTAGCCGTTCACCGGCTTGAGCGCGTTGGTCGCGACGACGTCCGCGAACGGCTCGTACGGCACGAAGTACTCGGTGATGATGAAGTTGGGCATGCACGCCGCTGCGTGCACGGTGGCCGACAGCGACAGCGTCGTCGAGTTGTAGTTGTGCGGCGATACCGCGACCATCTCGGCCTCGGCGGCGGCGGCGATGAACGTCATCTCGAGGATGCCGCCGCAATTCGACACGTCGGGGTTGATGATGTCGACGGCGCGCGCCTTCAACAGCCGGCGGAAGTCGGCGCGGCCGTACATCGCTTCGCCGCTGACCACGGGAATCGACGTCGCCGCACGCACCTCCGCCAGCGCATCGATGTTCTCCACCTGGCAGGGCTCCTCGAACCAGTACGGCTCGAACGGCGCCATCGCGTCGGCCAGCGCGATCGCGTGCACGGGCGCGAGCCGGCGGTGGATGTCGAGCAGGAGCTCGACGTCCGGTCCCACGGCATCGCGCACCGCGCGCATCACGTTCACGCAATGGCGGATGTGCTCGCGCGGCACGTAGGTGCGCCATGGGCGCGGCAGCGGGTCGAACTTCAGCGCGTCGAAGCCCTGCTTGACCATCGCCTCGGCGCCGCGCGCATAGTCGTCCGGAGCCTTCATCTTGTAGCTCCAGCCGTTCGCGTAGACGCGGATGCGCTGCCGGCAACTGCCGCCGAGCAGCGCGTACACCGGCTGGTTGCACGCCTTGCCGACGATGTCCCACAGCGCCGCCTCGATGCCCGACACCGCGCACCACCATTCGAGCGAGCTGCGCCGCTGCGCGAAGTCGTCGAAAGCGATCTGCAGGAAATGGCGGATCCGGAATGGATCGCGTCCGACCAGGTAGCGGCCGAGCTCTTCCGCCTGCGCCGCGATCGGCCGGTCGCGGTCGTACTGGCTGTAAGCCTCCCCCCAACCGATGATGCCGGCGTCGGTGGCGATGCGCACGAAAACCAGGTTCTTGCGCCAGCCCGGATGAACGGGCAGGACCTCGACGGCGGTGACCTTCATGTAGGGATTCCTGGGGTCTGAGGCGCTGGCGCCAGTCCACGTATGCTGGCATTCTTGCCGAGAATATACTCTAATGTCGGCAAACCGTTTGCCAATTGACAAAAATCGTATGCAATCCGCCGCCAAGCGGCAGGACCGCGCGCCGCTGTCGGTCTCGGCGATCGAGGCGTCCGTGGAGGCGATGATCATCGCAGGCGAGCTCGAGCCGGGCGCGCATGTCAACGAATCGTCGATCGCGGCACAGCTCGGCGTCGGCCGCGCGTCGGTCCGCGAAGCCTGCCGCCTGCTCGAACGCGCCGGCCTCGTGCACATCCGCCCGAACCAGGGCACGTTCGTGCGCGCACTCGATATCGCGGAAGTGGTGCACCTCTTCGACATCCGCGCGAGTCTCGGACGACTCGCGGGACGCAGCGCCGCCGCGGCGATCGATGCGAAGCAGCTCGCGGCGCTTCATGCGCTGCTCGCAAAGCTGGACGAGGCTGCGGCGGGCGGCGATGCCGATGCCTACATCACCCTCAACCTGGCCTTCCACACCGCGCTGTACGAAGCCACCGGCAATGCGCGTCTTGCGGCACTCGACCAGGCGATCGGCAAGGAGTTGCGCATCTATCGCCGTCACGGGCTCGCGCACGGCGGCGGCTTGCGAGTGTCGAACCGCGAGCATCGCAGCATCGTCGAAGCACTCGAGCAGGGCGATTGCGAACGCGCGGGGAACGAGCTCGAGCGCCACATCGCAGGCGGGCGCGACCGCTTCCTGCGCGCGATGTCGGCAACCGGGCGGCTGGCGCTGCAGGACGGTGCGGACCGTCCGGCCTGAGTGCGGCCCGGCAAATCGTCATTCCCGCGCATGCGGGAATCCAGTCGTGAGGCCGGCGAAGGGACGCGGCCGACATGCCGCAGCGTCAAGGCTGGATCCTCGCCTTCGCGAGGATGACGGGCGGTTACTCCGCGCGTTCGTGCCGGAACGTCCACGGCGGCACGGGTCGCCTGTCCGCCCACAGTCCGATCCCGCGCTTGCGCGCCCAGGCTTCGGCGGTCGCATAGGCACGTGCGTCGTCCCGCGACTGCTCGCGCTGGTAGAAGCGGTAATGCCAGGCCATGCCGTCGGCGACCTGCGCGAGGTTGACGTCGACGCCATCGATCGTCACCTTGCCGACGATGCGGTGGTAGCGGTCATGCGTCGACCACAGCACCGTCACGTCGCGATGCAAAACGCGCGCGGCGAGCGCGCGCCGCGACACTTGCGAGTACGGCTGGCCGCGCTCGGGCGCATCGATGGCGGCGAGGCGGATGCGGTCGAGGTGATTCGATGCGTCGACGACGCTGATCGTGTCGCCGTCGATGACGCTGACCACCCTTCCGCGAAGGGTGTGGGCTTGGCAATCGGTCGCGCCGATCCAGAGCGCGGCGACCAGCGCAAGAATGACGAAGCGGTGCTTCACGCGTACGTCGACCTGCCGCTTCAGCGCCGTCTCGAAGATCATTTCGTCCTTGGGATCCGTCATGGTACAAGCGGCATCGAATGATGGCGCGGGGCTTGGCTGGCGGGACGGCCACGTCGCAGGTGGCGGGCGATCCCTGGAGATCCGTCGGGTCCGCTGTCGACATGGCCGCAATGGGAAACGCCATGGATGATCGGGACCGCTTTCGCGGCTGCCTCCTCGGCGGTGCCATCGGCGATGCGCTCGGCGCGCCGGTGGAATTCCTGTCGCGCGCGCAGATCGTCGAGGCGTTCGGGGCCGCCGGCGTCACCGACTTCGCCCCTGCGTATGGCGCCACCGGCAGGATCACCGACGACACGCAGATGACGCTCTTCACCGCGGCGGGCCTGCTGAACGCCGTCATCCGCGGTCAAGCCAGGGGCATCACGAGCGTCAGGAGCTCCGTCGCCTGCGCGTATCTTCGGTGGCGCGAGACCCAGGGCGGGACCCTCCAGGCATCCGCTCGCCGCGAGCGGGAGCCGCGCGGGTGGCTGATGCAATTCCCCGAACTGTGGCATCGCCGCGCACCCGGCGCCACGTGTTTGCGCGCGCTCGAGTCCATGCGTACGCCGGGCGAGCCGGCTCGCAACGACAGCAAAGGTTGCGGCGGCGTGATGCGCGCGGCGCCCGTCGGCCTCGCCGCGCAGCAGATTCGCGGCGAGCCCAAAGGCGAATGGGCATTCGCGCGCGGCGTCGAGATCGCCGCGCTCACGCACGGTCATCCGACGGGACAATTGCCCGCGGGCGTGCTGGCGATGGTCATCGCGCGCCTGTGCGAAGGGGCGAGCCTGCGGCAGGCGATCGCGGATGCGAAGGCCGTTCTCGCGTCATGGCCGGATCATCGCGAGACGCTCCTCGCCATCGACCATGCGCAGCGCCTCGCCGCCCAAGCGGTGCCGCCCGATGACGCCATCCCCGACCTCGGCGAAGGCTGGGTGGCCGAGGAAGCGCTTGCCATCGCGGTCTACTGCGCGCTCGTCGCCAGGGATTTCGCGCACGGCGTCCTGCTCGCCGTCAATCACGGCGGCGATTCCGATTCGACCGGCGCCATCGCCGGCAATCTGCTCGGCACGCTGCACGGGATGCGCGCGATCCCCCAGCGCTGGCGGGAGACGGTCGAGCTCCGCGACGTGCTGGTCGAAATCGCCGACGACCTCGAGGCGTGCGGGCGCTGGCCGGTCGGACCTTTCGTGCCCATGAGCGAGGAAGGCGAGCGCCTGATCCGCAAATACCCGGCGTAACGCCGTCGAACGTCGCTACCGGAACCGCAGGTTCTCGCGCGACAGCCGGCCGATCGAGTCGCAGCCCATCAGCCTCATGTCGCGCTCGATCTCCTCGCGCAACAGTCCGAGCGCGCGCTCGACGCCGGGTTGGCCGGCAGCAGCCAGCGGAAACAGGTAGTAGCGGCCGAGGCCGACGGCCCTGGCGCCGAGCGAAAGCGCCTTCAGCACGTGCGTGCCGCGCTGGATGCCGCCGTCCATCATCACGTCGATCCGGTCGCCCACCGCGTCGACGACTTCCGCGAGTTGGTCGAACGCCGCGCGCGAGCCGTCGAGCTGACGGCCGCCGTGATTGGAAAGAACGATCCCGTTGCAGCCGATGTCGGCCGCGCGCTTCGCGTCGGCCGCCGACATCACGCCCTTGAGGCAGAACGGGCCGTTCCATTCTTGCACCATCGCCGCCACGTCCGACCACGTCATCGACGGATCGAGCATCTCGGTGAAATAGCGCTGGATCGACAGCGCGCCGCCGCGCATGTCGACGTGCTCGTCGAGCTGCGGCAGGCTGAATCGCTCGTGAGTCAGGTAGTTGAGGCCCCACATCGGCTTGCGCGCGAATGCGAGCATGCCGCGAAGCGTCAGCCGGAACGGGATCGAAAAGCCGGTGCGCACGTCGCGCTCGCGGTTGCCGCCGGTGATGCTGTCCACCGTCAGCATCATCACGTCGACGCCGGCCTCCTTGGCGCGACCGATCATCGCGCGATTGAGTCCGCGGTCCTTGTGGAAATAGAACTGGTAGACCTGCGGCGTCGGGTGCGCCTCGCGCATGGCCTCGAGGCTCACCGTGCCGAGCGACGACACGCCGAACATCGTGCCCAAATCCGCGGCCGCAGCGCCGACCGCGCGCTCGCCCTCGTGATGGAACAATCGCTGCAGCGCCGTCGGCGAGCAGTAGAACGGCACGGCGAGCTTCTGTCCCATCACCGTCACCGACAGGTCGACGTCCGCCACGCCCCGCAGCACGCTGGGCACGAGATCGCAACGCTGGAAGCTCGCGGTGTTGCGGCGATAGGTCGTTTCGTCGTCGGCGGCGCCGTCGATGTAGTCGAAGATCGGCCGCGGCAGCCGGCGCTGCGCGAGCGTGCGGAAGTCGTGGAAGTTGTGGCAGTCGGCTAGTCGCATGGCAGGTCGGCTCGGCGGAAGCAGAGCACGTCGCGCGACACGATAGCGCAATCGCGCGCGACGCGTGCCCGGCGCGTCACGCCCTGACGAACTCGGCCTTGCCGCCGAGCCAGCGCTCGAGGTGGCGGCGTGCCGCCTCCGGATCGCTGCGAAGCAGCTCGTCCGCGACGTCGCGCGCCTCCTCGATCAGCGCGGCGTCGCGCTCGAGGTCGGCGAAGCGCAGGAGCGGCACGCCGGACTGGCGCGCGCCGAGGAACTCGCCGGGCCCTCGGATCGAAAGATCCTGCCGCGCGATCTCGAAGCCGTCGGTGTTCTCGTAGATGACCTTCAAGCGCTCGCGCGCGGTGTCGCTCATCGGCTCCTCGAACAGCAGGATGCACTGGCTCTCGGTGGCGCCGCGGCCGACGCGGCCGCGCAACTGGTGGAGCTGCGCGAGGCCGAAGCGCTCGGCATGCTCGATCACCATCGTCGATGCGTTCGGCACGTCGACGCCGACTTCGATCACCGTCGTCGCGACCAGCACGTCGATCGCACCCGACACGAATGCCTCCATCGTCGCCGCCTTCTGCGCGGGCTTCAACCGGCCATGCAGCAGGCCGACGGCGAGCGGCCGCGATACGCCTTCGACGCGGGGCAGCCCGGCATACGCCTTCGTGAGCTCCGCATGCAGCGCGACCGCGGTCTGCAGCTCGAGCTTCTCGCTCTCCTCGATCAGCGGGCACACCCAGTACGCCTGGCCGCCGCCGGCGCAGCGGCGTGCGACGTGCGCGACGATCTCGGCGCGGCGCTTCTCGCTGACGAGTCGCGTCGCCACCGGCGTCCGCCCCGGCGGCAGCTCGTCGATCACCGACACGTCGAGGTCGGCGTAGAACGACATCGCCAGTGTGCGCGGGATCGGCGTCGCGCTCATCATCAGCTGGTGCGCGTCGGCGAGGCTCTTGCCGCGCAGCGCGAGCCGCTGCGCGACGCCGAAGCGATGCTGCTCGTCGACGATCGCGAGTCCCAGCGCCGGCATGTCGACGCCCTCCTGGAAGAGCGCGTGCGTGCCCACCGCGAATTGCGCGGCGCCGGAGGCGATCGCCTCGCGCGCGGCGCGCCGCTCCTTCGCCGGCAGCGAGCCCGACAACCAGGCGATGTTGACGGGCAATCCGTCGAGCCACGCAACCAGCTTGCGGTAGTGCTGCTCGGCGAGGATCTCGGTGGGCGCCATGAACGCGACCGGCCGGCCGCTCTCGATCGCCTGCAACGCCGCGAGTGCCGCGACCACCGTCTTGCCCGCGCCGACGTCGCCCTGCAGCAGGCGCTGCATCGGCTGGCCGCGCTTCAGGTCATGCGCGATCTCGCGCCACACCTTTTCCTGTGCCCGCGTCAGCTTGAACGCCACGCGCGCCAGCAGAGCCTTGGTGAGCGCGCCCGTTCCGGTGAGGATCGGCGCACGCCGCTCGGCACGCGCGCGCCGATGCAGCTTCATCGAGAGCTGCTGCGCGAGGAGCTCGTCGAACTTGATGCGCTTCCACGCCGGATGCGTGCGCGCGTCGAGCGCGCGCTGCGTCAGCGGTGAGAGGCGTGGCGGCGGCGCGTGCAGGAACTGCACGGCGTCGCCGAACTTCCAGAGCTGGCGACGGCGCACGAGATCGTCGGGAAGGTCGTCGGCGAGACGCGCGGGATCGGCGGCGATCGCGCGCGCGACGAGCTTGCGCAACGCGTCCTGGCCCAGGCCCGCGGTGGTCGGGTAGACCGGCGTCAGGCGGTCGGGCAGCGGCACGTCGTCGTGCAACACGGTGAACTGCGGATGCACGATCTCCGGGCCGAAGTGGCCTTCGCGCACGTCGCCGTAGACGCGCACGCGCGTGCCGGGCTCGAGCGCCTTCTGCTGGTTGGGATAGAAAGTGAAGAAGCGCAGCACGAGCTGCGCTCGACGGCCGCCTTCGCCTTCCTCGATCATCGCCACGAGCTGGCGGCGCGGCCGGTACTGGATGTCGGCACGCACGACGCGCCCTTCGGTCTGCACGGTGTTGCCGGCGACGACCGCGGCGAGCGGCGTCAGTGTCGTGCGATCCTCGTAGCGCAGCGGCAGGTGCAGCACGAGGTCCTCCTCGCGCGCGATGTCGAGGCGCGCGAGCTTGTCGGCTAGCGTGTTCGAGCGCTTCGCTTCCGCGCCTTTGCTCGACGTCGATCGGGCGCCCTTGCGGGCCACGGCGCACCTCGCTTCGGCGTGCGTCAGGCCGCCTTGTTCGCGTCGAATGCGTCGCGCCAGCCGGTCTGCTGCGCTTCCGACACGCCGGAGGGCGCGAGCACCGCCACCGCCTCGACCTCGAGGCGCGAGCCGCGCGGCAGCGCCGCGACCTGGTAAGTCGAGCGCGCGGGGTACGGCGCGCTGAAGCGCGCCGCCATGATCTCGTTGACCTGGGCGAAGTCGCCCAAGTCGACGAGCAGGATCGTCAGCTTGACGACGTCGTCGAAGCCGCCGCCTGCGGCGGCAAGCACCGCCGCCATGTTGTCGAACACGCGCGCGGCCTGCGCCTCGATGCCGCCGTCGACGATCTGCATCGTCGAAGGATCGAGCGCGATCTGCCCGGACATCCACAGCGTGCCATTGCGCAGGATCGCCTGCGAGTACGGACCGATGGCGGAAGGCGCGCTTGCGCTCTGGATCTCGTGCTTGCTCATGATGGGTGCCTCCTTCGTGACGGCGAGTGTAGCAAGCGCGCCCCGCCGCGCGCCGGCGAGGCGATTCGGCGTCAGCGCGTCACGACGGCGCGCGCATGGCGGGGACGCGCTTGCAACCGCGCATGGAGCAGCAGCACGAACAGCAACGCGAACGCCGCAGCCCAGCACATCGCCGCGGCGACCAGCAACGTGCGCAGGTCTCCGACTCTCCCGGCCGCCAGCCGCAGTGCGACCGCCGCCGCGAGGAGTAGCGTCCCGACCACGGGCAGCCGCCGCAGCGCCGCCGACGCATCGCGCACCCTCGACAGGGCGGTCATCGCCATCACGTTGAGCGTCAATGTGCCGAGGCTGCCGATGGTGATGACGTGCAGCGCGGCGGTCGTTTCGCGCGATCCCAGCACGAGTCCCGCCTGCGCCATGCCCAGCAGCACCAGCCCGAGCGCGAGCCACGCGGAGCCCGCCGCGAGGCACCACAGGTCGGGACGGCCACGCAGCGCCCACAACCGCCAGCGCGCGAGTCGGACTGCCGCGAGCGCGCCGGCGGCGATCAGTGCGGCACCGGCCGCATCGGCCATCCATTGCGGGCCATCCGCCGGCTCGGGACTCGCCGCGAGCGCGATCGTTGCTCCCAGCATCAGCGCGATCAGAGCGCCCTCGACGCGTGGCTGCACGCGCGCGGGCATCGCGATGC
>Ga0157370_10007002_pt1 | contig 12315 bp, 9 predicted proteins | sample C35metaG_FD_113463 | JGI IMG/M metagenome (GOLD analysis project Ga0157370, IMG submission 113463) | Corn rhizosphere microbial communities from Kellogg Biological Station, Michigan, USA - C3-5 metaG | ecosystem: Host-associated > Plants > Roots > Rhizosphere > Soil | place: USA: Michigan...
CGACCCGAAGCGATATCGCCAGTTCGCCTATGGTCAGTTGAACTACGAATACGAGCGCGCGGCGTTTGCAAGCTAGCCGCCGACGACGCGGGATCGCGCCGAACATGCTTTTCGTAACGCAGTATTTCGCGCCGGAGCAGATCGGCTCCGGCCCATTCTGTGCCGAACTCGCCGAATGGTGGGCGCACAATAGCGGCCCGGTAACGGTGTTGACCAGCCGTCCGCATTATCCGGCGTTCCAGGTATTCCCCGACTATGGCGAAGGACGACGGCGCGACGAGGTGATCGACGGCGTGACGATCGCCCGGGTCGCGAATTGGATACCGCCGCGGCCCACGGCCCTGCGGCGGATCGCCAGCGAGCTTCATTTCTTCTTCCTGGGCTTGCTGGCGCTGGCCGGCGGGAGGGTCAAACGAGCTGAGCTCGTTCTTTCCCTCTGTCCCTCCATCCTGAGCGTTCTGCTCGGCGCGTTGGCGACGCGGCGCGGCGGCAAGCATGTCGCCATCGTTCACGACATCCAATCCGGCCTGGCGGAAGGCTTGGCGATGATCAGCAATCGGTGGCTGGTCCGTACGATGAAATGGGGCGAGCGCACCATTCTCAATCGCGCCGACCTGATCGTCGCGCCGACGGAGGAGATGGCGGCACAGCTGCGGCACATCGGCGTGACCAGCCCGATCGACGTCATGCCGATCTGGGTCGATGCCGAACGCATTCGTCCTCTCGCTTACGTGGCAGGCCGCGCTATGAAGATTCTCTACAGCGGCAACCTGGGGCGCAAGCAGGGGCTCGGGCAAGTCATCGAGCTGGCGAGCGAGCTGCAACGCAAGCGACCGGACATCCGGATCACGCTCCGTGGAAACGGCAACGAGGCGGTGGCGCTCGCCGCGGAAATCTGCGCGCGCAATCTCTGCAACGTCGAGGTCGCGGCTCTGGTGCCGCGCGAAGGACTGAACGACGAGCTGGCGACCGGCGACATTCATCTCGTCCCGCAGGATCCGCTGGCGGCCGACTTCGCCATCCCGTCGAAGGTGTTCAACATCATGGCGGCGGGACGCGCATTCGTGGCGACGGCGCGGCCCGGCAGCTCGCTGTGGCGGCTGAAGGAGGCGAGCCGCGGCTTTATCTGCGTTCCTCCCAACGACAAGCGGGCGCTGGCGGGCGCCGTTCTTCGTCTTGCGAACAATCAGCGGCTGCGCGCGCAGCTCGGAAAATCCGGTCGGCAGTTCGTTGAGCAGAATTGCAGCAAGTCGAGCGTTCTCGGCCGCTTCCGGATGATCGTCGATGAGCTTCATCAAACCTGAGGGCGCCGATCCCGCACCCGACATGCTGGTGTTCGAGCCGGAAGCGGAAGGTCACGCCTTCGAATGGCTCGCCCATGTCGTTCATGCCGCGGCTGCCGACGAGGCATGCCGGATCTCGCTGGTCGTTGCGCCGCGACTGCGCGATCCTCTCGTCGCACAGATACCCCCGGGAGCGGGCGATCGCATCCGCGTCTTCGGTCTGCGGCGCCGCGAAGAACGTTTGTGCAAGAATCGGCGGCTGCTGACGAGCGGATTCGCGCGCTGGTGGTTCATGCGTCGGTATTTGCTGCAGACCAAGGCGAAAAGCGGGTTCTTTTTGTCGATCGATCACCTGTCGTTGCCGCTTGCGCTGGGTCTGCGCGCCGGCGGGGCGACGATCGGCGGCGTGCTGTTTCGCCCATCGGTGCATTACCGGACGATCGGTCCCTATCGGCCCAGCCACGGTGAGCGCCTGCGCGATCTGCGCAAGTCGCTTCTCTACCGGCTGATGCTTCTCAACGGCGCCGTGGCGAGCGTGGCGAGCCTTGATCCTTATTTCGCGAATTTTGCCGTCGCGAACTATCGCCACGGCCGAAAGGTCCACGCGATCGCCGATCCGGTGTTTCCGGCGGCGGATGTTGCTGCGGGCGACCGGCGGCTCACCGAGCGACTGCCACGCGACCGCGTACGCTTCATCCTCTTCGGCTCGCTGCAACGCCGCAAGGGCGTTCTCGAACTTCTCAAGGCGCTCCCGCTGCTCGACGGCCGCACCGGGGAGCGTGTCGCCGTCATGATCGCCGGGCGGATCGATGACGAGGTGCGCGCCGACGTACTGGCCGGCGCCCGGCACGTTGCGGCGACGCGGCCGGACATCTGGCTTCATGTCGAGGATCGCCGTCTTACCAGCGGCGAGATCGAGGCGCTCGTCGAGGGCTGCGACGTCATCCTTGCACCTTATCAGCGCTTTGTCGGGTCGAGCGGCGTTCTGCTCTGGGCGGCGCGGGCAGGAAAGCCGGTGTTGACCCAAGATTTCGGCCTCCTCGGCAGGCTGGTGCGGGACCACGGGCTCGGCGCGGTCGCCGACGTGACGGATGCCGGGGCGTTGGCCGCGACGCTGGCCGATTTCGTTCGCGCGGGTCCGCAGCGCCATTTCGACCGGCATGCGGCGGCGCGGTTCGCCGCCATCCGCACCCCGCAAGCCTTCTCGGCCGCCGTGCTGGCAGGCGGTGACGCGCCCCAAACGGTGTCGAACAACGCCGCGCGATAGACGGGGAGATGGCCCCTACTTGATCACAGCCGCGACCCCTACTTGGTCACAGGACGCGACCGGTCTGGGCGTAGACAATGGGCGCGGATATCGAGGTGGTTCTACCTATGTTCAGCGATAGCGCGTCACGTTCCGTCGGCCCTCGGATCGAACCCGGTGCGATGCCGGCAAGCGATCCGGCGGATGCCAATGGCAGACCGGTGTCTTTGACGATCGTCCTGGGGCTGCTCGGTGCCGTCGACTGTCTGACGATCTTCGTCAGTGGCATCCTGACGCTCCTGTGGCCGCCCCTCTCTTACACCGTCGACTGGCAAGCCGCCGCCCTTATCGTGCCGTTCGGCAGCGCAATCGGTGTGAATTTTCTTTATCTGTGCGGCTGCTACCGGCGCGCCGTCCTGCGCGACGGCGGTGCGGCGATGAGCCAGACGGTGACGGCCTGGCTGATATCCATGACCACGGTCATCGCCGTCGTCTATCTTGCCAACGAGCCGGCCGGTGGAATGCGCGGGTGGCTCATCCTGTGGGCGATCGTCGGACTCGTCGCGTTGCTGACGGTGAGGCTCATGCTCAGATTTCAGCTCCGGGCATGGCAGCGTGCCGGGCGGCTGTGCGAGAATGTCGCCATCGTCGGCGCGGGACCGCTCGGCCAGCGTTTGCTGCGGCATCTCACCACCAATCCGGACCCGCTTATCCGCATCGTTGGCCTGTACGACGACCGCTTGGCGCGCTTGCCGCCGCGGTGCATGGGGCATGCGCTGCGCGGAACCGTCGACGACCTGGTAAAGGACGCGCGCGAGCGCCGAATCGATATCGTCATGGTGGCCTTGCCGCTCGCCGCCGATTGGCGTCTCGCCGAAATCATGAACAAGCTGCGGTTGCTGCCCGTTGATGTCCGGCTGCCGACGGATAATTTCGGCCTTCGGCTGAAGGATTGCCGCGTCAGCCACGTCGCCGGCCTTGCGTTTCTCCATGCGCTCGATAGACCCCTGCGGGACTGGCGGCTGATTGCGAAGGACGCCGAGGACCGCATCCTGTCCGCGCTGATCCTGCTCCTCATTGCGCCGGTGCTGGCGATCATCGCCCTGCTCATCAAGCTCGATAGCCCCGGGCCTGTGCTGTTTCGTCAGAAGCGTTTCGGCTTCAACAATCAGCTGATCGAGGTGTTCAAATTCCGCACCATGTACCACCACGCGCGCGATCAGAATGCCGAGCAGCTCACCCGGCGAAACGATCCGCGCGTGACCACGGTCGGCGCCATCTTGCGGCGGACCAGCCTCGATGAGCTGCCGCAATTCATCAACGTATTGCGGGGAGAAATGTCGATCGTCGGGCCGCGACCCCACGCGACAGCGGCGAAAGCGGGTGGCCTGCTCTACCAGGAGGCGGTGAAGGCGTACGACGCGCGCCATCGCGTCAAGCCCGGCATCACCGGTTGGGCGCAGATCAACGGCTGGCGCGGCGAGACGGAAACGACGAGTCAGATCACGAAGCGGGTCGAATACGATCTCTACTACATCGAAAACTGGTCGCTGCTGCTCGACCTGACGATCATCGCCCGCACGATTCCGGGAATGCTGACGAGCCGCTACGCTTACTGAGAATGTTGGACGGGACGGCGCATGCACGTTTTGTGGCTTACACTTGCTGATCCCGAACCGCGCCACAATGGACAGTTCGTCTATTCCGGCGGCTTGATCGATGCTGTCGCCGCGGCCGGCGCCGAAGTCGCTGTCCTCGCGCTCGAGCGGCCGGAATCGCCGCGACGGGGCGGCATGCGGGAAAGGAACATTTCGTGGCGGTTCGCCGAGCATGACCCGCGTTCGCGCTGGGCGAGCGTCGCGTCGCGACTGCCGCATCTCGCGCATCGCAGCTGCACGCGGTCGATGCGGCGGATCCTCGATGAATTTCTCGACGGGCAGACGTGGGACTCGATCGTCTTCGACGGCATCTCCGTCGGTTGGGCCTTGAGGCCCGTCCAGCAGCGGTTCAACGGCGCGCGGGTGAAGCCCAAGCTGGTCTACATCTCGCACAATCACGAAGAGTCGTTGCGCGCCCGGGTGGCGGAGAACCAGTCCAATGGGCTGAGACGGCTGGCTGTTCAAATGGACGCCCTGAAGGTCACCTGTCTCGAACGGTCGCTGGTCGACGCCGTCGACATGATCACGGCGATCACGCCCGAGGACGGCGATCTCTATCGCGCCCGGCGATCGGACAAGCATATCGACGTCTTGACGCCGGGATATTGCGGGCGGCGGCTCGATCGACGCTCGATTACCGAGGGTCTGCCGCGCCGCGCCGTGGTGGTCGGCAGTTTCGATTGGATAGCGAAGCGGATGAATCTCGAGGAGTTCGTCAATGTCGCGGATCCGATCTTCGCGACGGCCGGGGCGGAGCTCCAGGTCGTCGGCAGTGCCGAGGAATCGTTTCTCGACCGATTGCGCAAGAGCGCCGCGGCAACGGAGTTCACCGGGCCGGTTCAAAGCATATCGCCCTATCTCGATCAGGCACGCGTTGCCGTGGTCCCGGAGCGCAGCGGCGGCGGCTTCAAGCTCAAGGTGCTGGAATACGTCTTCAACCGAATGCCGATTCTCGCGCTCAACGGTTCGGTTTCAGGAGTTCCCTTGAACGACCGGGACGGCATCCTCCTCTATCGCAGCCACGAGGAGCTCGCGAAAGGGATTTTGGCGGTAATGGACGACGTCGCGCTGCTGAACCGCATGCAGGAGCGCGCCTATACGCTGTGCCGTGATGAATTCAGCTGGTCGCGGCGCGGCCAGCATCTGCTGTCGTCGATAGCCTCGCTATGATGCCGGTCGCGCACGACGCCGAGCGGCGGTTGAACGCCGTCGATCTCACTCTCGTCGTCATCTTCCTGGCAGGCATCTATCTCGGCATTGCGCTGCAGATAACGCCGACGATTCCGATGCCAGCGATGCCCGCGGGGTTCACTGGCGTCATTCTCCTGTGGCGCCGCCGCGACGACATCACGCCGTCGCATCTGGCGGCGCTGTTGGTCGTTCTCCTGTGTTATATCGGATCGATCCTGTCGGCGGGGAACTACGCCTTCCTGATCAAGCGGTTCACTGGTCTCATCCAGCTCACCTATTCGCTGATGATCGGCTACGCCTTGTTCCTCACGCTGGTCCGCGCGAGCCGCGACCAGCTGGCGCGCCTCTTTATGAGCTTCTCGTTGTTGCTTCTCTTTGGCGCGTTGCTCGAGAGCTATGGCGGTCTGCGCCCGATCAGCGACGCCGTCCGGCAGCACCTCTATAGCCGCGGGGTCTACGATGCCGATCTTCGCGACGAGATCCTCTATGGACGAATCCGTCCTAAATTCTTCGCCTCGGAACCTTCGGCGGTCACGTTCGGCTACACGCTCTTCGCTTTCGGTTGGCTGGCAACGACGCGTTGGCGCTGGAAATATGTCGGTTATCTTGGGCTGCTCGCCATCGGTGTCGTCGCTCTGCCAGGCCCGACCTTGCTGCTCATGCTTCTCCTCGCCGTCCCCGTCGAGCTGTTTCTCTCGGGAGGTACCAACCGCTCGGCAGCACGCGGCATCAAGATCGCCGTCATGTCGGTCATGGTCGTCATCGCCTTCGCTTGGGCGAGCACGTCGATCTTCTCGCAACGGTTCCGCGACATCAGCCAGGGCAACGATCCGAGCTTCTTCTTCCGCGTCACCGGGCCAGCCCTCATCGCCATCGACGTGATGCACAGGCATCCGTGGGCGGGGTCCGGGCTCACTGCCGAGAACTACATCGCCGACGAAATCATGAACGTCTACATGCGGTCGGGAATTTTCTATTCAGGTTGGCAATTCGAGAAGATCAGCGACAGCATAACCAACTATTTCTGGCTCCATTGGATCTATCTTGGCGTGATCTGGGGCGTCGTCGTCGTCGTCGCTTTGAATTTCTGGCTGAAGGTTCTCGGCGTATCCAACACGGTGTTCTGCTGGATGGTCTGGGCCATTCTCGGTCAGGCGTCCGGCGCCTATGTGTCGCCGAAGACCTGGACCGTGTTCCTTTTGGCCGCGGCGGCGGCCGTGGTGCGCCGCCAGCAACCGGCGCAGGCGGGCGCCGTGCAGGCAGCGCCTCGTGCGTATGGCAGCACGGTTCTGGCGAGCGGACGGTTGCTTCGCTCATAGACGGTGACGATGGATCCGGCGGCCGCCGGCGCTGCGCCAACACTGCCGGGCATCAGGCCCGGAGCACCGACCTTTCCGGTCTGACGAGCATGGCAATCTGCGTTAGCGCGAGGATATCCTCGGTGCGCCGGCGCCGGTCATGATCAGGCATGTGCCACGTTGGGTCGCCGGAGGGGTAGGTAGCGCTCGCAATACCAGCGATAGGTCTTTTCGATGCCTGCTTCGAGGGCCGTCCCCGCCTGCCAGCCGGTAGCGCTGAGTCGCGTGATGTCGACGACCTTGCGCGGCGTTCCGTCGGGCTTCGAGCGGTCGAAGTGGATCGATCCGCGAAAGCCGACGATGCGGCAGACGAGCGCGGCGAGATCCGCGATGGTGACCTCGCGGCCGGTGCCGAGATTGATGATCGCCTCGTTCGAGTAGCGCTTCATGAGAAAGACCATGCCGTCCGCGGCATCGTCGACGTGAAGGAATTCGCGTTGCGCCCGACCGGTTCCCCATACGGTGAAGACGGGCGCTCCCTCGACCTTGGCATGATGCGCCTTGCCGATGAGGGCAGGGAGGACATGGCTCTGCAGCGGATCGAAGTTATCGCCGGGACCATAGAGATTCGTCGGCATTACCGAGATGAAATCCGCGCCGTGTTGCTGGCGGTAGGCCTGGCATAGCTTGATTCCGGCGATCTTGGCGACGGCATACCATTGGTTCGTCGGCTCCAGCGGACCCGACAATAGCGCGTCTTCGACGATCGGCTGCCGCGCCAGCCTGGGATAGACGCAGGCCGAGCCGAGGAACATCAGCTTCTCCACCCCGTGCCGATGCGCGGCGTGGATGATGTTCGACTGGATCATCAGATTGTCGTACATGAAATCGACCGGCCGCGAGGCGTTCGCATGAATGCCGCCAACGCGGGCGGCGGCGAGAAAGACGGCATGCGGCCGCGCCGCGGCCATCCATTGCTCGACCTGCTCGGACGAGCGCAAATCCCACTGCTCGCGCGGAGCGACGAGGATTTCGCATTCCTCGTCCTCCAGCCGACGCACCAGCGCCGAGCCGACGAGGCCGCCGTGTCCGGCGACCCAGATGCGCTTACCCCGCAATGCGTACGAGATTTTCTCTTTCATCTTCGAACCGTCCTCCGTTGATCAATGCGCGGTCGGCTTCGACCATCTCGGCGACCAGCGCCGCGAAACCGATCTTGTGGCGCCAGCGGAGCTGCCGGCGTGCCTTCTCGGGATTGCCGAGCAGCAGATCGACTTCGGTCGGCCGGTAATAGGCGGGGTCGATCGCGACGAGGGCCGTGCCGGTTCGCGCGCAATATCCCTTCTCGTCGAGGCCGCTGCCCTCCCAAATGATCGGCCGGTTGATGCAGCGGAAGGCGAGTTCGACGAATTCCCGGACCGAGTGGGTCTCGCCGGTGGCGAGAACATAGTCGTCGGGCTGTTCCTGCTGGAGCATCAGCCACATCCCTTCGACATAGTCGCGCGCATGTCCCCAATCCCGTTTGGCGTCGATGTTGCCGAGATAGAGGCATTTTTCGAGACCGCGCTCGATCGCCGCGACGGCACGCGTGATCTTGCGGGTGACGAAGGTCTCGCCGCGAATCGGCGATTCGTGATTGAACAGGATGCCGTTGGACGCATGCATGCCGTAGGCCTCGCGGTAATTCACCGTGATCCAGTAGGCATATAGCTTCGCGGCGGCATAGGGGCTGCGCGGGTAGAACGGGGTGATTTCGCGCTGCGGCGTTTCCATCACCTTGCCGAACAGCTCGGAGGTCGACGCCTGGTAGAAGCGCACGCGGTCGGTCATTTCGAGGATGCGCATGGCCTCGAGAAGCCGAAGCGTGCCGAGCCCATCGGTGTTGGCGGTGTATTCCGGCGTGTCGAAGCTCACCTGGACATGGCTTTGCGCCGCCAGGTTATAGATTTCCGTCGGCTTGGCCTCGGCGACCAGGCGGATGATGTTGCTGGTATCCGTCATGTCGCCGTAGTGCAGAAAAAAGCGGACGTCCTTTTCGTGACGGTCTTGATAGAGGTGGTCGATCCGGCTGGTGTTGAGCGACGACGAGCGCCGCTTGATGCCATGGACCGTGTAGCCGCGGTCGAGCAGGAATTCGGCGAGATAGGCGCCGTCCTGACCCGTTACCCCAGTAATGAGCGCAACCTTATCAGACATAGTCTGCACCTTCTGTTGTCGTGGCTATTGGCAGGGAGCGGGGAGGGGATGCCGGCGGGATTGCCGGCGATGAGCCGTGCGGCGATGAATTGAGCGCTAGACGAGGCCGATACGTTCCGCAACGCGATCCCAGCTATAGTTGGCCAGGACATGCTGTTGACCGTCGTCGGCCATCCTGGCCAACCGATCGGGATCGCCAGCGGCATCGACGATGGCATCGGCAACTGATTGCGGCTTTGCGGCCTTGACGAGAAACCCGTAGCTTCCGCCGCCGGTGATTTCCGGCAGTCCATTCCGCTTGAGCCCGAGCACCGGCGTGCGCGAGACGAGGGCTTCGAGGTAGACCTGGCCCCAGGGATCATTGAGCATCGGTTGCGTCAACAGCGTCGCCTCGTGATAGAGCTTCTGGAGCTCGGGCCATGGAAGATGGTCGTGAAACACGATGTTGGGGTGTTGAGGCACGAAGGCGCGGCTTCGCTGGTCGCCCACGATCGTCAGCAAAAGATCGGGACGCCGGCGCAGCGCGAGGTGAAAGGCGTCGAGGAGAAGAAGACCGCCCTTTGCCTCGAAAAGATGCTTCGCGACGAAGAGGAGGCGTGGCCGGGAAAAATCCTTGGGGCCGCGAAACGGCTCGATCGAGCCCATGCCCGAGCCAACTGCGATGACCCGTTCCGGCGGCACGCCATAGTGCTGAACGATGTGGTCGCGGACATAGGTGCCGAACGTGAAGATCGCATCGAGCCCGGCAAAGGATTCCTTTTCCAGTCGCTCGAAATCGGCGACCGCCTTGGCGGTGAAGGCGCTTGCGTCGGGGCGGTGGCGGAGCGACAGCAGCCATGTGTGGTCGCAATAGAGATAATGCTTGATGCCGCGCGCGAGGTCGAGCGCCGGCAGATCGAGCGTTCCCGTGTGCAGAACGTGACGGATATCCGTCCGCGAGACGCAGTCGGCAATCTGACGAGCGTGCCGCCGACGTGCCGGGCCGGCACGCAGCAACTGCTCCGTGCGACGTAACCGGCCGTAGCCGGCGACGAGATAGCGGGCAGCGAGGGCGAGGCGTTTCGGCCGGCTTATGCGTGGACTGATGCCCTCGACGACGATGCCGAGCTCCTCGAGCGCCCGGCCGAGATTTTTGGGCGCACCCGACCATGTCTTCGGATCGCTAGGGTGCCCGAATACAGAGGTTATGGCGATGCGGTCGAACCGCCGCGCCGTGACGAGGGGCGACGCGCCTTCATCGTCCGATCGCAACCGAAGTGTCGTCAAGCGAGCACCGTTGTCTATCCCCATTTCCGCTCAAAGCGATTGAGCGGTCGAATGGGACATCACGGACCGGCGTGCCGCCAGTGACCAACCTGTGAACGGAATGAAGCCAGAAAGAGATTCCGCCTCCGTCGACCCCCGCGTCGATAATGTTCCCGGCCCTGGCCGTCATCGGTCGACCAATCCACAGATTGGTCACACCGGCAACCCGCCGATTTCGTGAATAAAAGCGGCTAGGCAGATCGAGGATCCGCAGAAGTGTTCTTGCGCACACGTCTTCCGCCGCTTGCCGCGCAAGTGGTCGCTGACAGGACGTCGAGCGACAGGGGATTTGGCGGTTATGCTCGGCCCTATATACGGCCAGAATTGGTGCTCTTCACCCCCGATGTGACGGATGTCAGCACGAGCAAGCGCGCACAGGGCTTCCTCGATTACGGCTTTCGCCTGACGGTCTTCGGCTTTCGCCGCGAGCGCTACAACCGGACCTATGAGCCGACTTGGCCCTACGTCGCGCTCGGCAAGACCGAGGACGGCAACTACCGACAACGCGTGCAGGCCTTGCTGTCGTGCATTCCGGCGATCGTCGCGAATCGTCGCCGCCTGCGCGGCGCCGCCGTCATCTACGCCCGCAATATCGATCAGCTCCTGCTGGCGCTTCTGACGCGCATGCTGTTCGCCCGCCGGGCGCAGGTGGCCTACGAGGTGCTGGACATTCAGCCCGTGCAAGTCGCGGCCGGGCTGGCCGCCTGGCTCCTACGCTGGGTGGAACGATATTGCCTGCGGCGCATCCGGCTTCTCGTGCTCTCCTCGCCGGGCTTCTTCGAACACTACTACGCGGCATTCCAGGGTTATCGCGGCGCTTGGTTCCTGCTCGAGAACAAGGTGGATCCATCGGTCCTTGCCGCGGCGCCGCCGGCGCCGACGTCCTCGCGTTCGCGCGGCGTCGCGCGCGACGGAAATGGCTATCGCTGGACCGTCGGCTATGTCGGGCTCATTCGGGGAAACGAAACGTTCGACCTCATAACGCGGATCGCGGCGCGCCTGCGCGACACGGTGCTTTTCAAGTTCCACGGCGTCCTGACGACCGTCGACTCCCGGCCGTTCCGAGCCGCGCTCCGCGACAACAGGAACATGGTCTACGAGGGCGGCTATGTTAACCCGCAGGATCTGGCCGAAATTTACGATGGCGTCGATTTTTCCTGGGCGCTCGATCTCGAACACGTCGATCACAATTCACGATGGCTGCGCCCATGCCGCTTCTATGAGTCGGGGCTCTACGGCGTCCCCTGTCTGGCGATCCGCGATTTCGAGATCGGCAGGTTCATCGAGAGCATGGGGGTGGGTTGGACCTTCTCGCCGCCTTTCGAGGACGAGCTCGTGCGTTTTTTCGAGACGCTGTCGTCCAAGCAGTATGAGCGCCGCCGCCGTCAATTGACGGCGCTTCCCGTCGATACGTTCGTCGCCCGCGAGGATATCGTGTCGCTCTGCCGTCTGCTCAGCGGGCCGCCCCAATAGGAAAAATCAGGATCAGGCGGACATCCGCAGCAGATCCCGCGCCGCCTGTCGATTGAGCATCACGCAATCGAGCTCGATGACGCGCAGGCATTCGTCGCGGCTGACGGGATAGAGCCCGGTGAGCTCGAAGCCGCATTCGTTCAGCAGCCCGATCGTCTTCTTGTAGTCCGGCATGTTCCGATAGATGGCGATGACGGACGCTTCCGTCTGCAGGGCGCATATTGCCGGCAAGACCGCCTTCGCGCCGCGCAGCACCTCGGTGTCGTATCCTTGGGTGTCGAGCTTCAGATAAGGCTGGCGAAAGCCGATGCGCTGCTGCAGGGCCGCAAAAATGTCGTCGAGCGGAAAGATTTCGACGATTTCGCTGTGCGACGTATCGTTGAGCCCCGCAAAGGCGGGAACCCTGCTGTTATCGGGAGTCAGAAACGAACTGAACTGATCCGATTTCGCGACGTTGATCGGCATCCGGCCGCGCTCCGCTCCCAGCGCACACCCCTCGATAAGCCAGTTGCCGTCCTGTGCGGCACGTTTCCGCAGGATCGATACATCGCTCGCAATGGGCTCGAAGGATACGATTGTTCCGGTGTAATGCACCTTGTTGCGCAGAAAATCGCGATACTGCCCGACATTCGCGCCTACGTCGAAGACGCAGTCGACCTGCAACA
>Ga0157370_10007005_pt1 | contig 12313 bp, 6 predicted proteins | sample C35metaG_FD_113463 | JGI IMG/M metagenome (GOLD analysis project Ga0157370, IMG submission 113463) | Corn rhizosphere microbial communities from Kellogg Biological Station, Michigan, USA - C3-5 metaG | ecosystem: Host-associated > Plants > Roots > Rhizosphere > Soil | place: USA: Michigan...
AGCAGGTGGGTGACGTCGTCGCCGTAGATCATGATCGGCGCCAGCGGCATGCCGCTTTTCTTCGCCACCTCCACTGCGTCGAGGGTTTCGACGAAGGTTGGTTTGCCGCCCTCCTGGAACGTCTCGACCATTTGCACCACGAGTTTTTTACCGCGTTCGAGCAGCGGCTCTGGCCCGTCGGTGTGGCGCATGTCGAGCCAGGCTGGCGTGCCATGACGGCGACCGCGTGGGTCGTGGCCCATGTTCGGCGCACCGCCGAAACCGGCGAGGCGTCCACGGGTTACGGTGGAAGAATGACCATCACCGTCAACTTGCAGCGTGGCGCCGATGAACAGGTCCACCGCGTATTGCCCGGCCAGTTGGCTGAACATCCGGTTGGAACGCAGCGAGCCATCGCGCCCGGTGAAGAACACGTCAGGTCGTGCGGCGATGTAGTTTTCCATGCCCAGTTCGGTGCCGAAACAATGCACGCTTTCGACCCAGCCGCTTTCAATCGCCGGGATCAAGGTCGGGTGCGGATTGAGCGTCCAGTTGCGGCAGATTTTGCCTTTGAGGCCGAGGGATTCACCGTAGGTCGGCAGGATCAGTTCGATGGCGGCGGTGTTGAAACCGATACCGTGATTCAGCGACTGAACGTTGTGTTTTTCGTAGATGCCGCGGATCGCCATCATCGCCATCAAGATGTGCACAGGCTTGATGTGCCGTGGGTCGCGGGTGAACAGCGGCTCGATGTAGAACGGCTTGTCGGCCACCACCACGAAATCGACCCACGAGGCGGGGATGTCGACGCGCGGCAGGTCGCTGACATCGTCGACCAACTGGTTGACCTGAACGATGACGATGCCATCGCTGAAGGCAGCCGGTTCAATGAGTGCGGGAGTGTCTTCGGTGCTCGCCCCGGTGTAGATGTTGCCGGCACGGTCGGCCATGAAACCGGCCGAGAGCACGACGTTGGGAATCAGGTCGACCACCAGCCGCGCATAGAGCTCGATGTAGGTGTGGATCGCGCCGATTTCCAGCAGGCCGTCTTCCAGCAGCTGGCTGATGCGCAGGCTTTGGGTGCCCGCGAAGGAAAAGTCGAGTTTGCGGGCAATGCCGCGTTCGAACAGGTCCAGGTGCTCGGCACGGCCGACGCTGGGCATGATCATGTGCAGATCGTGCAGCTTGGCGGGATCGGCCTTGACCAGGGAACGGGAGAGGAAATCCGCCTGCTTCTGGTTATTGCCCTCCAGCACCACACGGTCGCCGGGCAGGATCAACGCCTCCAGCGCGGCGACGATGTTGTCGGTGGGCAACACCACACCGTCGGCCAGATCCTTGACCAACGCCAGACGCCGCTGCTTTTCGCTGCGCCGGCGCGTCCATCGCGAGTCGGGGGATATTGTTGTTGTCATGACCACTCCACGGGTTCGCTGTCGTGGGGTCACCTTAGGAGTGTTGGGTGGGGGGCATCAATCAAGCACAGAGACGGATCGTTACGGTCAGGGTAATGATCGCCTAAACGATCGTTCCCACGCTCCGCGTGGGAATGCCTCAAGGGACGCTCCGCGTTCCAGCTCTGAATGGGACGCGGAGCGTCCTGGGCTGCATTCCCACGCAGAGCGTTGGAACGATCAAACCGATCAGTCCCAAAAAAGGACCGATAGGTCGCTTTTTGGGAATCTTCAACTTTTGCCAGCCGATTGGGATTTTTGTGTTTAAAAGTTTGTTCGCTGGAAGGGTGCGAGGCTACACAGTCTGGCGTCGCCGCCTACAGCAATGCCGGAAGCCGCTGACTGGTGGGGTTTTGCGCTGAGCTTTATCGTTTGTGGGTCGCTGCCAATTCAGCGGCCGGGTCTGGAATCCCGAGGTGTAGAAGGCGCAATAGCGCCCCCTCATGACGTATGCTTGCGCACCTTTAATGTGTGTACTCCGTTATGGCGGCTGTGCGCGGGAGACCTTCGGGTCTACCGGGTTTTCTCCACCTCGGGTTCCAGCCCGCGTACAGCTGCCACCCCTTCGGCTGGAACCGAGGGAGCAGCTGAAAATCATTACTGGAGATTCACTATGTTTAAAGCCACTCCCAATCCCCCAGAAACCGATACCGATTCCGACGACCCCCTCGAAGCCGAAAAGCTCAAGGAAGCCGCCGACCGCGCCTTCGCCCATTACTTCCCCCCTGCTCGCGACAAACCATCGAGACGCCGTAACAAATCCCGGCTCTTCACGGTATGCCCCGACATCGACGCCGAAGCCCTGCTGGCCAACGCCTCCGAAGACATGCTGTCGATCAGCGCGATTGCGGCTGATCTGGCGGACGATGTAGAAGGCTCTCGCCGCTCGGTTGCCTTGGCGATCAGCCGAATGGCGGATGGGGTTCAGTTGTTGGTGGAGCGGGCGCTGGATCATTACGAGGCGTTGCAAATGCAGATGAGGGCTCAGGCCAAGGTTTAGCAGTGAGGTATTCGGTAAATTGACGGCCTATATCGCGGGCAAGCCCGCTCCCACAGTGTCCGTGACTTGCTCAAATCCTGAGTCATCCACAATACCTGTGGGAGCGGGCTTGCCCGCGATGAGGCCGGCGAAATCACCACAATATCCAGATCAGTTGGCTAAACCAGCCGTAACCAACAACTCCTCCAGCGCCAGCAAGTCCGGCACCTTGGCCACTTGCTCGCCCACCTGCACCGCCGCTTGCTCCAGCGAACACAACGGCACATCGACATAGCTCAACTGACTGTCGAGCTTGTACGAGCGAGGAATCCCCTGCACCAGCAACGCAATGAACTTCAACGCTGGCCGCCCGCCCAGCGCGTTGAGAATCACGATGCGCACCCGCTCGCCGATGACGACTTTATCGCCACACGCCGATTCAAAACTGAGCAGCGGAATTTGCCGGTCCCGCCACTTCACCAGCCCCAGGTACCACGGCGGTGTATCCAGATCGAACGCCCCCGGTTGATAGTCGATCAGCTCCGCCACCGCGACATTGGGCACGATCAGATTGCGGTCGGCCAAGGGCAGCAACAGGCCGGTGAGGTTGTTGGTGCGCTGGTAAAAATGGTCATCAAGCATGGGATTTGCTCCACAGGGCGATGCTTTCGAGCAGCACCGATTCCTGGTACGGCTTGCCAAGGTAATCGTTGACGCCGATGGCCATCGCGCGGTCGCGGTGTTTCTGCCCGGTGCGTGAGGTGATCATGATGATCGGCAGGTGCTGCAAACGCTCATCGGCGCGCACCTGGGTCGCGACTTCGAAACCGTCCATGCGCGGCATCTCGATGTCCAGCAGCATCACGTCCGGCATGTGCTCTTCGAGCAGCAGCATGGCGTCGACCCCATCCTTGGCGGTCAGCACGTTCATGCCGTGGCGTTCGAGCAATCGGCTGGTGACCTTGCGCACGGTCACCGAGTCATCGACCACCAGCACCAGCAGCGGTTTTTGTGGCTCGGCCTCTGCGTCCTGAATAAGCGTCGGGGGCGGCACATGCGCCTGCATCGCCCGGATCGGCGCCAGCAAATCAACGATCAGCACCACCCGGCCATCGCCCAGGATCGTCGCGCCGGACAAACCCTGCACCGCCGCAAACTGCGGGCCGAGGCTTTTCACCACGATCTCGCGCGTGCCGGCCATGGCGTCGACCTGCACGGCAATGTGCCGGTCGTTGCATTGCACCAGCAACACCGGCAACGGCAGGCTTTGGCCCAGTAATTTCGGGCGGGTGCTGGTTTTCAGCAGCTCGCCCAGGTAGCACAGCTCATAGTGTTGCCCGGCGTATTTGTACCTCGGCGGATCGAGCCGGTAATGCCCTTCCAGTTCGTTGGGCAACACACGGACGATGCCGTCGATGGTGTTCAGCGGGATCGCGTATTGATCCTCAAGGCACTGCACCATCAGCGCGCGGTTGACCGACACGGTGAACGGCAGGCGAATCCGGAAATGCACGCCCCGCCCCGGCACAGAGTCGATGACCATCGTGCCACCGAGCTGTCGAACTTCTTCGTGGACCACGTCCATGCCGACGCCGCGCCCTGAAATCTGGGTGATCTTCTCGGCCGTGGAAAACCCCGGCTGAAGGATGAACTGCAACACGTCGCGGTCACTGATATCCGCATCTTCGGCCAGCAAACCGCGCTTGATCGCCTTGCGCCGCACCGCATTCAGCGGCACGCCGGCACCGTCGTCGCGGATATCGAAAATCATGTCGCCACCCTCGCGAGACAAGTCCAGGGTGATCCGCCCCTGCGCCGGTTTGCCGGCCGCGACGCGCACCTCGGCCGATTCCAGGCCATGGTCCACGGCGTTGCGCAGCATGTGCTCCAGCGGCGCGGCCATGCGTTCGAGCACGTTGCGGTCCATCTCGCCTTCAGCATTGCCGACAATGAATTCCACGTCCTTGCCCAGCTCACTGGAGACCTGTCGAACGATGCGCTTCAAACGCGGCAGCATCCGCTCGAACGGCACCATGCGCGTGCGCATCAGGCCTTCTTGCAACTCGGTATTGATGCGGCCCTGTTGCTGCAGCAGGTTTTCCGCGTCCTGATTGCGCCGGTCGAGGGTTTCCTTGAGGTCCAGCAAGTCAGAGGCCGATTCGAACAGCGCACGCGACAGTTGCTGCAATTGCGAGTGTCGGTCCATTTCCAGCGGGTCGAATTCTTCGTAGCCCAGGCGTTCGGCGTCGACTTGCTGACGGCTGAGAATCCGCCCCTGGGTTTCGGTATCGAGCCGGCGCAATTGGTCGCGCATCCGCTCGATGGTGGTCTCCATCTCGCTCAAGGTGACGCGCGCATCGTTGACCTGCTGTTCGATACGGCCACGGAAGATCGACGTTTCGCCCGCCAGGTTGACCAGATCGTCGAGCAGTTCCGCCGAGACCTTGACCATGTCGGCACCGGCGTCGGCTTGTGCTACAGGCGTCTCGGGCTTGGCCACGGCAGGCGCCGCCACGGTCGAAGGGAGCTTGGCCGGTTGGAGCACGGCCGGGTGGCTGAAATTCTTGATGGCATCGATCAGTCGGTCAGCCGGCGGCAACGGCTGACCGGCGCGGGTGGCATCCAGCATCTGCGCCAGCCGATCGTGGCTGCTTTGCAACAACGTGAACAACGCCGCGCTCGGTTGCAACGCGCCCGCCGACAGGCTTTCGTAGAGAAACTCCAGCTCATGGGCAAGGTCGCCGATGGGGGCGATTTCCACCATGCGCGCGCCGCCCTTGAGCGTGTGCAAGTCTCGTAGCAGGGTTTCTATTTCTTGTCGGCTCGACGGCTCGGCTTGCCAACGCACAAGCGCGGCGCCGGAGTTTTCGATGATGTCGAAACCTTCTTCGAGGAAGATCTCCAGCAACTCGGGATCATGACCCGGCGAATCGTTGGCCGGTGTGGGCTCGGCCACTTCGGCGGCGCTGGCATTGCCTTGACGAAAGGCGCGAATCGCCTCGATCAACTCGCTCGGGGTCCCCAGCGATTGCTGATTCTGCAACTGTTCAAGTAGCAGGGCGAGGCGGTCATGGCTCTTTTGCAGCAACTGCGCCAGGGTTTCACTGTGGTTGTAACGGCGGTCCACCAAGCCTTCGTAAAGGCTTTCCAGTTCATGGGCCAAATCGCCGACCGGCTCGACTTCGGCCATCCGCGCACCGCCCTTGAGCGTGTGCAAATCGCGCTGCAAGGACGACAACGGGGCGGCGTTGTCCGGGTCACGCAACCAGCGTTGCAGGGCCTGACCAGCACTTTCGAGGATGTCCATTGCTTCTTCGAGGAAGATGGAAACGATTTCGTCGTCGAACTCCACCGGGGTCGCCGTTTGCTCAAGTTCGGCGGTGGCGCTGCCCAGTTCGCGAATGCTCAGGGTGCGGCTGCCGTCACTGCGAATCAGGCCCATGGACGATGGGTCGAGGCTTTCATCGAGCAACTCGCGCAACGCCCGGATGCGTTCCGGCTGCGGGCTGACTTCCTGGCCGGCGGCCAGTTCGTCGAGCATGTTGATCAGCGCTTCGTGAGCACTTTGCGCTTCATGGAAAAACCGCTCGCTGACCGCCAGGCTGCTCTCTTCCACCGCGCCATACAGGTCGAGCAAGGCTTCGCAGAGTGCGTCCACCGGGTGCAGATCGGCGAGGTGCGCGCCCTCGCCGAGCGTGGTCAGTTCATCCAGCAACGCGGTCAATTCCTGACGTTCGCCGGGATGCTGTTGCCAACGCTGCAACAAGCTTTCGGCGTCCAGCAGGATGTCCATGCCCTGGGCCAGGAAGTTGTTGATCAACTGCGGGTCGCGCTTGGTTCGCAGCGCGGTATCGGGCGTGCTCAACAGCGTTTGCAGACGCTCGGCGAGTAATGACTGGGTGCGTTCGATCAATGAGCCGGCACCGCGAATCTGCGCCAACGGATCGGTCGTGAGCTGGCGCAAGCCGAGCCGGAACAAGCCTTCGGCTTCCAGCAACAGTTCGACTTCGTCCAGGTCCAGCGCTATCAGATGCGCCTTGTACTCACGGGCCAGTTGATCCAGTGGCGTTGCCAGCTCGGCGATCGGCAAGACGCCGGCCATCGAGGCGCTGCCCTTGAGCGTGTGCAACGCTCGCTGCAATTCGTCGCTGGCCTGAAGCGGCACATGCTCGGCAGCCTGATCAAGGAAGCGATTGAGGCTGGCCAGGTGGGTTTCGGCTTCTTTGCGGAAGATCTCCAGCAACAGCGGATCAAGGGCCGCCACGTCCTGGGTATCTTCATCGCAGGCAGGTGCATCGCCTTTGGCGAGGGCATGGGCGCGCGCGGCCAACTGGTCGACATCGTTGCGCTGACGCTGGACATTGCCGGCGTACTCGGTCACCAGTTCCGGCAGTAAATTCAGGGTATCGGCAAGCAGTTGTTGCACGGCGGCCCCCGGCGCGACGTTGTCCTCCAGCACACGGTTGAGCAGGTTTTCCACCGCCCATGCCAGCTCGCCCAGCACCAACGCGCGGACCATCCGGCCGCTGCCTTTCAAGGTGTGGAACGCTCGGCGCAATTCGCTCAAGGCACACTTGTCGTCGGGGTTGGACGTCCAGCGCGGCAAGTATTCCTGGAGGATATCCAGGACCTCATCGGTCTCTTCGAGGAAGACTTCGCGCAACTCTTCGTCGACCGGTTCCTCACCGGCGGGCGGCGGCAACAGGCTGCCTGGGGTGGTCAGCGCGGGCGGATTGACGGAGGACACCGGGCTGGCCAGCACATCGGCCAGCGTCTGCACGATCTCGGGGTCATCGAGCACCTGCATCTGCTGCATGACCTGGGCTTCACTCGGGCTGAGCACATCGTCGAGCATCGGTACTTGCAGTTCGCTGGGGAAAACCCCGAGCGACGCCAGGCTTTTTTCAGCGACATCGAGCAGTTGTTCCCCCGGTGCTTCGGGATCGTCGCCGAGGCGTTCCAGGTAATACTCGATGCTGGTCACCACATCGGCCAGGCTGTCCAGTTCCTGCCAATCGGGCTGGTCCGGCTCCAGCAGCAAATGGTCGCGAATGAAGTGATTGCAGGTTTCGACCAGGCTCGCCGCCCGGCTCAACGGGATCATCGACAACGCGCCGCGCACTTGCGTCAGCAACGCCGGCAGCGCCTGCAGTTGCTGGCGATCCCAGTCGGCGTCGATGTAGTCGACGATCATGTCCTTGGCTTGTTGCAGGCAGATGCGCGCTTCGCGGATGACGATCTGGTGAATCTGAGTCAGGTCGGTGGTCGGCAGGCGGCTTTCTTCCTGGCTCTCGGGCTCCACGGTGCCGACCATGCCGGCCAGGGTGGCTTCGACGTAGAGCAAGGCGCCCGCGACGTCCATGAGGATGGCGTCGTTGGGTTCGCGCTGGCCCTGAACCAGGCTGAGTACCACCGCCAGTTGATCGATGATGACTTTGCGCGGCTGCCCAAACCCCAGCACCGCCAGGGTGTCGGCGATCTGGCGCAGTGGCGCCAGCAGGCTGTCGAGGTCCGAGGTGTGCTGACGGTCGCTGCGCACGAACAGGTCCAGGCGCTCCTTGACCCGCACCAGTTCTTCGCAGAGCGCGGCCAGCACCGAACGCATGGCATCGCGGTCGGGACCGGCCAGGCGTGCGCGTTCTTCATCGACCATCGCGCTGTCGGGCAACGCGTCGTCCAGTGAGTAGCGATCTTTCATGGTCAGCATCTGCCCGGTAGGAAGTTCGGCCTTGGCAATGTAGAACAGCAAACTCTTGAGCAGCTCGGGCGGTGCCGGCTGATTGATCCCGCGGATGCCTTGTTCGAGCAAACGCTTGAGTTCTTTGTCAGCGTCCTTGAACAGGCTGCGCAGCGCCGGGCTGTTGGCGATCACGTCTGTGCGCATGCCTTCGACCAGTGCCGAGGCGACTTGCCACAGCGGGCTCAGGGGCGCATCAGCGCATATCCCTTCAAGGCGTGAAAAAACCTTGGCCAGATAATTAAAATGGGTGTCGTCATCCTGTTCTCGCAGCAACCCGACCAGTGCCATTTGCAGCATCTGGCGCAATTTGCGCAGCACATTGGCGAAGTCCGCAGGCTCAAGCAGCGCCAGCGACGCTTCGTCCAACGGTGGCAAGTCCACCAGTTGCGGGCTGAACAGGCTGGTTTCCGACAGCAGGGTTTCACCCCGGGCGCTGCGCAAATCGTTAATCAGCGGCAACACCACCAAGGGCAGGTCACGGCGTGCCCCTTGTATGCGGTCGAGGTAAATCGGCAGTTGCCCGAGGGCTTGCATCAACAGGTGCAGCGCTTCATCACGATGGCTGACGCGGTTCTGCAGCAAGGCGCTGGCCAGCTGTTCCATTTCTTCGGCGAGCAGGGCCGCGCCGTAGAACTCGACCATCTGCAAACTGCCGTGAACCTGATGGATGTACGCCAGGCAATCGCTCAAGGCGTGCAGCGCCTGCGGGTCATCAAGCAACGTTTCGATTGCTTGATGGGCCTGCTTCAGCGTTTCGGCAATCTCGCCTTTGACCCACTCGAGGGCCACATAGTCGTGCCGATCACCCATAACCACTCCAGTCCCTACGCCTTTCAAAAATCATACGCCTGTGGCCGGTTCAAGCCTTGTCCGCCGCCTGCGCCTTGGCGGCCGGCAAGGTGAAACCGGACACCGAACGCCTCAGCTGACTGGCCATTTTAGCCAGGTTGCCGATGCTCTCGGCAGTGGCGGTGGAACCGGACGAGGTCTGCGAGGTGATCTGTTGAATCACGTTCATCGTCAGGGAAATCTGCCCGGCCGAAGACGTTTGTTGCTGCGCAGCATTGGAAATACTCTGGATCAACGCCGCGAGGGTCTTCGATACGCCTTCGATTTCTTCCAGGGCCACACCGGCATCCTGCGCCAGACGCGCTCCCCGCACCACTTCGGTGGTGGTCTGCTCCATGGAAATGACCGCTTCGTTGGTGTCCGTCTGGATCGCCCGCACCAGGGTTTCGATTTGCCGGGTCGCGGCGGATGAACGCTCGGCCAGGCGCTGGACTTCGTCGGCCACCACGGCAAAACCGCGCCCGGCGTCACCGGCCATCGATGCCTGGATCGCCGCGTTGAGCGCGAGTATGTTGGTCTGGTCGGCAATGTCATCGATCAGGCTGACAATGTCGCCAATTTCCTGGGAGGACTCGCCCAGACGCTTGATGCGCTTGGCGGTGTCCTGAATCTGCTCGCGAATGTTGTCCATGCCGTGGATGGTGTTGTGCACCACTTCGTTGCCCTTGTTGGCAATTTCCACCGAACGCTCGGCCACCGCTGACGACTCGGCGGCATTGGCCGAGACCTGATCGATGGACTGGGCCATGTCGTTGATCGCCGTCGAGGCTTCGGAGATCTGCTGCGCCTGATGCTCCGAGGCTTGTGCCAGGTGCATGGCGGTGGCCTGGGTTTCCTGCACGGCGGCGGCCACCTGGCCGGCAGTGAGGTTGATGGTCGCCACCAGGTCGCGCAATTGGTCCACGGAATAGTTGATCGAGTCGGCAATGGTCCCGGTGAAGTCTTCGGTCACCGAGGCGGTGACGGTCAAGTCGCCGTCGGCCAGGTCTTCGATTTCGTCCAGCAGGCGCATGATCGCGCTCTGGTTACGTTCGTTCTTTTCGGCGGTTTCCCGAAGCTGACGATTGGTTTCGCGCACCATCACCATCCCTATCAGAATGATCGACATCAGCGCCAGCAGGCCCAGCACGTAACCGCCGATGGTGTCGGTATTGCGCCCGCCGGCAAGGTTTTCGAACCCGGTGGCCAAGTGCGAGGCTTCATCGAGCAAGGTTTGCGACAGGGTAAATATGTTGGTGGCCGACTCGCGGACCTTGAACAATTCGGGGGAGGTTTCGAGGATTTCATCCACCGAGCCCGAGACGAATTCAAACAGCTCGGAAATCTCGCTCAAGCGAGCGCGAGCATCGCGGTCCTCGACCTGGCTGATTCTCAGCGCCACATTGCCCTGAAGCATGCCGTTGAGCACCTGGCCGAAACGCGCGGCATCGCGGCCGAAGGCGTCGGCGGCCTGCTGCGAGTTTTCGTCGCCGGACAGCACGGTGTTCACCGCGCCCAAAATGCGCTCGGCCAGCAGCGATTGGCGCTGGGCCATCGCCACCTGCGCGGCCGGTGCGCCGCGTTGCAGGAGGATTTCGACGACTTTCTCGTACTCGACCTGCAACTGCGGCACGGTTTCGGCCAGGGTCGCCGCGACCTGATGCAGCGACAGCACCGTCTGCTCGCTGGAGAGAATGGCGTCGGTGTTTTTCAGCAAGCGTTCCCAATCGAGCTGCACGGCGCGCATTTCCGGGCGCACGGTGGTCGGCGCTGGCGGCAGGCCGGTGGCCGGGTCGCCCTTCTTCAGGTATCCCCAACGCAGGGCAAAGTCGTTGCGCGCATCACTGAGCAACTTGAACGCGGCCGCTTTGCCAGCGGCAGCTTCGGTGGCATTTTTGGCGATGCGCTGGGACAGCACGCGCAGCTCGCCGGCGTGGCCGATGTACTGTTTGTCGTACGTGGCTTGGGTATTGAGGTAAGCGAAATTGGCGAACAGCAGCATGATGAACACGATCAGCGCGATAAACAGCACGATGATCTGCGAACGGCTGCGCGATCCTTCTGGCTTGCCTGTTTGTGCTTTTGTCATCGGTCCTCGCCTGTCCTGCCCAATTCACTACTCGCCCTTGTAGGAGCAGGGCTTGCCCGCGATGGCATCACCCCGGTCCAAAGTGAGACCGCGCCGTCTGCATCGCGGGCAAGCCCGGCTCCTACAGGGTCCGGGGATTACACCGCTACATGCATAAAGCTTTGTGACTGCGCCAGCGCAAACGGGCTGAACACCTGCCAGGCCTGCTCTCGCTGAAACCGGCCTTTGACGAAGCCCGACATTGGCCCGTTCAAATGATCTGCCGGCTGCAGGCTGTCCTGGGCAAAGTGCTGCAAGCCGAAGACTTCGTCGACCAGCAACCCGGCAAAAATTTCGTTATGTTCCACCACCAACACGCGCCGCTGCTTGCGCACAGCCGAGGCTTCGTGGCCAAAAAAACCACCCAGGTCCATGATCGGCAGCAATCGCCCACGCAAGTTGGCCACCCCTTTGACCCAGGGTTTGACGCCCGGCAATTGGGTGAAGCGCGGTTCATGCAGGACTTCGCTGACTTCGCCCATCGGCGCGACGTACCAGTCCTCGCCCAAGCGGAAACCAATGCCGCTCCAGCTGTCCTGTCGGGTCGGCTGGGACGGTAAATCCGCCGCCAGCAGACGACAGCGCTGATCGATCTGCAGCAGCAGCTCGAAAGCCGTCAGCGATTCAGTCATGGGCGGACGTTCAACCGGCCAGCACGTTGTTCAGGGTTTTGATCAGGGTTTCTTCGTCGACCGGTTTGGTCAGGTAATCCTTGGCCCCCTGGCGCGTGCCCCAGACCTTGTCGGTTTCCTGATCCTTGGTGGTGATGATGATCACCGGGATGTGCCCGGTTTCCGGGTCTTTGGTCAGCTGGCGAGTCGCCTGGAAGCCGTTGAGGCCAGGCATGACGATGTCCATCAACACGGCGTCAGGTTTTTCCTGACGGGCCAGGGCCACGCCGTCGGCGCCGTTCTCGGCTTTCAACACTTCGTGACCGTGCTTTTCCAGCATGCCGGTCAGTTTGTACATTTCGGTCGGCGAATCATCGACGATCAGAATACGAGCCATGGTCTTCCCCATTCTTGTCGACACCGGGCCCGCTGGCCGAGCGTCACTGTGCGTGTCCTACTGCGGCAAAACGGCGGCGAAGCCCGGAACATGGGCCTGGATCGCGTTCAGCAGTTCTTCCTTGCTGAAAGGCTTGGTCAAAAACTGGTCGGAGCCGACGATGCGCCCCTTGGCCTTGTCGAACAGCCCGTCCTTGG